>Ga0181520_10002083_pt1 | contig 38533 bp, 41 predicted proteins | sample PEATcosm2014_Bin_29_FD_132451 | JGI IMG/M metagenome (GOLD analysis project Ga0181520, IMG submission 132451) | Peatland microbial communities from MTU Mesocosm Facility, Houghton, MI, USA - PEATcosm2014_Bin02_30_metaG | ecosystem: Environmental > Terrestrial > Soil > Wetlands > Peat | place... | reverse complement strand
GCTGTTGAAGACGGGTCAGACTCTCTGTACTGCGGACGTGGACAGATTGCCGGGGCGGGGTTCGATTTGGAGATCCTGGGCGGGGTACAGGGCGGGATTCGGGGCGGGGTAAGCGGACAGGTAAAACAAGACACGTCTGGCCAAAGAATCCTTAGCGCCGGGACAGTCGAAATTAGGCGCCGCACACGATTGATACCTCCTGTTTGTCCCTGCCTTGTTCTTGCGTTGCTTGATCAAAAACCGGGACTTGTCTGGCCAATAACGAAAAAAGCCGACGCGGCGGAACACCCTAAGGTATTCGACCGCGCCGGCTTACTCTTTAACGCACCTCCCGGCCATTCGCGCCGAGTTGCACTTTAGCTAGTCATCCGACGAATTCATCTTGGCTATTGTATCGCAATGAACGGAAAATACAAGAGGCGATGTCACAAGCCATTGATTCTCGTATCCCTGTGTCTGGTCGAGTTGATTGATGATCATACGATCCCGAGTCGTCCGAATACCGGCACTTTGGCCGCATCCACGACCAATGCAAAGACTGCCGCCGCGGCAAGCGTGCCGGCCATGGCCACAATCGGCAAAGGAGTCATGAAGACCCCCCCGATGGCCAACGTCGAGGCGATCAGGATATCGGCGACCGATGACACGCCGAGCCAGAAGCTGGGGCGCGAGGACCACAGTCGCCGGCGTTCGCGAATGGCATAGGTAGTCGCCTGATTGCCAAACACGATGACGACAAAGGCCAGAGTTCTCAACGCTCCGATAGTGAATCCCATGCCGAACTCGCCGACGGCCAGAACGGCGCTGCAAAAGACAAGTTCCGCGATTCCCATAAAGATGCCTGCGATCGTCAATCTGCCGATTCGCCAGGCGTTGGGCAGCGGAGACGGTCGCACATTGTCCGTGGTCAAGGACATTCCCAGGAAGTCGCCGGTGATCATGACGATGACCATCAGCATCGGGGTCAGGATCGCCTGCCCGGTCATGATCAGGCCGACCGCCAGGAAGAGCACCTGGACGACCTTCTTGTTCACGGAGTTGAGCGCATAGGTCAGGATGCGCTGAAACGTCACCCGACCTTCCTTGACTGAGGCGACAATGCCGCCGAGTCCGGGTTGGGTCAGCACAATGCCGGCGGCCGACTTGGCGACGTCGGTTGCCGTCGACACCGCGATCCCCATCTGCGCTTGACGGAGCGCCGGCGCGTCGTTGGCGCCGTCGCCACACATGCCGACCGTGTGACCGTCCTTCTGGAACGCCTTCACGAGGTCATACTTGCCCTCCGGCAGGACTCCGGCGAAAACCGCGAAATCTCGTGGCCGTACGTTGCCTTGGATGGGCCCCGGTGGACAGACCGTGCCCTCAAGCCGCACCGCGCGGGCCACGATCGCCGCGGTTGCCGGCGCGTCACCGGTGACCATCACGGTCCGCACACCCAACGCGCGCAGTTCCGCGACGAGCGCTGCCGAGTCGGCCCGAGGCGGGTCGCTGAGCGCGATGAGACCTGCAAGCTTTAGCGCCGTCGGCGGGCCGACGGCGACCGCCAGAACCCTGAAGCCTTGCGATTCAAGTTCGTTTGCCGCCGTGGAAGCCGTTGGCGAAGGCTGGGTCAGACCGACAACCACGGAAAAGGCTCCTTTCACGATACGCAGTTTGCCGCCGCTCGCATCGGCCGCTGTCGCCTCGGACATCTTCGTGGCAGGATCGAACGGCACGAACGCCGTCCGCTTCGGCAGATCGTTAGGACGCTTGCCCGCGGCAGCAGAGCGAATAGCGGCATCGACGGCATCCTGCCCGCCGTGCGAGCTTGCCAACTCAGCATACGCCAGTACATGGGCCTCGTCGAAGCCGGGCAACGAACGGACGGTGGTCACGGTCAGCTCATTGCGCGTCAGCGTGCCCGTCTTGTCCGCACACAGGACATCGATGGATGCCGCCTCGTCCACGGCGGAGAGGCGCGTCGGAAGGACGCCTTGACGTGCCAGAGACCGCGCGCCGACCGCCGCCGCAAGGGTAAAAGTGGCCGGCAGGGCTACCGGGATCGAGGCCAGAACGGCGGTGAGCACGAGGTCAACAATCTCGGCAAGCGGCATGGCGTGAATCCAAGCATACGCCACCAGGACAACGATGAGGGCGCCGTTGAACATCGCCAGATTGCGGACCACGCGCAGCACAGCCTTTTGCTGGGAACTAACCACATGCGCATTGAGTACAAGTTCCGCAGTGCGACCGAACTTCGTGCGACTTCCGGTTGTTGTCACCTCCGCAACGGCCTCGCCGCGCCGGATCATCGCCCCGGCAAAGGTCTGGAAGTTCGGGCCGGCTTCGGTGAGGATGGATTCGCCGGTGAGCATGGACTGATCAACTTCGACCGATCCTTCCACCAATCGTACGTCGGCGGCAACTACGGCCCCCAGCGACAGTTTCACGATGTCGCCAGGCACCAACTCGGCGGCGGGCAGATTCGTCCAGACGCCATTCCGCCGGACCGTCGCCGTGAGCGCCAGCCGCGACTTCAGGGCGGCAAGGGTTGCCTGGGCACGCCCCTCCTGGACAAACCCAAGCGCGGCGTTGAACACCAGCAGACCCGCGATGATCGCAGCTCCGGTATACTCGCCGTGTACCGTCTGAAGCACGATCGCGGCTTCGAGCATCCAGGGAACCGGCGCCCAGAGTTTTTCCAGCGCCCTGCGAACGGGATTCTCAGTCGTGTCCGGCACCGCGTTGGGACCGAACTGCTTCAGCCGGCGGCTTGCTTCGTCGCTGGTGAGACCTGTCGTGGTATTCACAGGCCCCGGCGCAGATGCCACGTCGGGACTCTTCCCGGCTGATGGCGTCGATTTCAGGGTCTGAACGCCCGGTTCATTTGCGACCGCTTGCATCGTAATTACGCCCAGTAACTCCCCCTTCTCATCCCGCCTCCCACGAATGAGAGCACAGCGATAATGAGGAAGACGACGAAGAGGATCTTCGCCACTCCGATGAAGGAACCTGCAATTCCTCCGAAGCCGAGAAAGGCAGCGAGTAAAGCGATGACGAGGCAAGCGACTGCTAACTGTAACATGATTAAGCTCTTCCGTAAAAGGTGCCCATTTGGCGAATTACCAAATCCGCCGTTTATGGGGCATTGTGGGCACTGGCGTTGTAATTGGTCCAGTTGCCGTTGTTGTAGTACATCCAATTGTTTTGTGGGGTCCAGTACCACCAGCGTCCGTTATGCAAACGCATGCGCCAATCCTGTGTTTCGACAGTTGCTCGCGCCTGGTTGTTCACGCCGGCTTGTCCATTCGTGGCTGAACTCGGGTAGAACGCTGCCCCATAGGTGACGGCTGGTCGTTGGTTAGCGGCTGCGTTTGGTTTGAAGGCTGCCCCGGGGGTGACGCCATATCTTCCGTTAGCGGCTGGCGTTGGATTGAGCGTTACCCCAGGACCCGCGCCGGCTTGTCCATTAGTGGCTGCGTTTGGGGTGAACGCCGCCCCGGGGGTAACCCCGTATCTTCCGTTAGCAGTTGTGTTGGGAGTGAACATCGTGGGAGTGTTCGCGTTAAACATAGCGGCTGCGCTGGGCTTAGACGCTGTCCCGGGGGTGACGCCGGCTGGCTGGTTAGTGGCTGAGCCGCCGCCGGCTGGAGATCCGCCCGCGGGGGCGCCGGCGTTTGCGGCGGCACCACCCGAAGCGTTGCTGGCGCCCGCGGCAGCAACGCCCGCAGGGTTGCTGGAGTTCGCAGCGGCCCCGCCGCCCGCAGTGCCATCGTCGGCATCGGCAATGTTGCCAAATGTCTGCCAACCGACCAACGTGAGAATCGCGGCGCCGGCCACAGCCATCATGGTTCGTCGATACATAGTGTCTCTTCTCCCGAAAGGTAAGGAATGAGGGCCACGCGCGCGGATCAGCCAATCCGCGGCGTGGAACAACTCCTGCACTGGTGCTGCTCAGGGCGCTAGGGCCGGTTCGGCGGCCAGCGGCTTGCTACTGCCGCGCGCAACCGCTGGCGGATCCGCTTTAGCTGTGATTACTGTGGGCTTGGTTTCCGCACCAGCGGTCTTGATGGCGACCTTCACGGCATCCTCCATCGGATCTTTGAAGGGCACCTCGATGCGGAGCAGTCCGTGCTCGTAGACCGCTTCGGCCTTCTCCGGTTTGACCGGCCAAGCTAAAGCCAGCGCCGAAACATACTCGACGTCCCGTGCTGGCGCTGTCAGGTGAATGCTGTCTCCCAGGATCTTCACATCGATGGTATCCGTGGGCGCGCCGGGGATGGCAAATTCCACGACGAGCGTGTGTGTCTCCGCGTCAGCATACGCTACTGTCTCGGGAGCGAGTTTGATACGATTTTCTGACATTTTAGCACCTTCCTTCTGGGTAAAAAACAAAAAAAGCCGACGTGGCGGAAGACCCGGAGGTATTCGACCACGTCGGCTTACTCGTTAACGAGCCCCTCGGCACCGCCGAGTTGCTCTCTATCTAGTCATCCGACAACTTCGCTGGAAGGTCGCGCGATCAAGTGCGCCACGACTCTTCCAACAAGGTCATTATATGCTGGACGGGGGAAAAGGCAATACCGCTGCTTCCTGTTGCAAAGCACATCGCGCGCAATCTTCGGCATAAGGGATGGCGTCCAGGCGGTTCTTGGGAATTGCTTCACCGCACTTCGCGCAGCGACCATAATCGCCGTCTTCGATCCGTTGGATTGCTGCTTCAACCTGGCCGAGAATGTCTTCGTCGCTTTCGAGCAGAGTCAGCGTGAGTTCCTGATCGGCATTATCACTTCCAAGCTCTTCCTTGTCGGTCGGAATGCTGATGGTCTTGGCGTGGTCTTTCAGGGAATCGTCTTCCATGTGAGTCATGTCACCCAGAAGGCGTGCCCGCAGAGCCAAGAGTCTTTCAAGCTGGAACGTCAAGTCAGTATTCATCGTTTCGTCGTTCATCGTTTCCTGATTATACGGGGTTGTTGCCTTTTCAGCATTGTTCCGTCAACGCCAGTTCCAGAACCAGAACCAATAATCGTCGATCAGTTCAAAGCCCAAGCTATCTTCTGGCAAATACAGGTCGATGAGCGGCAGGCGGATCTCGGATGTCTCCTTGCGGGTTTTGCAGAAGATTCCGTCAAACTCATCGCCCATGTGTTTTGCCGGGTCGAGTAGCATCAAGACGGTGCAGCAGAATTCGTCCTCTTCTGCGGAGTTCATCGGCTTGGGGAAATGGGCGATGAACGGGAAGCAGAGATGCTCGGCCAGGTACTGGTAGTACCTGAAGAGCGGCTCTTTCTGAACCTTCGGGATGTGACTTTCCCAACCGAGAGCCTCGATGATTCGATTCTCTTGGTTGAGTTTTGTGTGCGATTTGGGAACGACTTGGATGCCATTCCTACGGGCATCAGCAAAACAGCGAAGCTGCACCATCTCACCTCCATAAGTAAGGACATCAGGACTTTCCGTGCCTGGATGTCGCACGTCATTTGCCGCCAAGAACGAAAAAAGCCGACGTGGCGGAACACCCGAAGGCGTTCAACCACGTCGGCCTACTCGTCAACAAACCCCCCGGCGAAACCGGGTTGTTTTTCATCTAGTCATCCGACAAGGATTCATTATAGGGCACGACATGGAGAATGCAACAGCGTGTCTGGATGCGCAGAGACAGAATGGCGTGCGATTTCTGACTCTCCCGTGTCCTTCTTCTCATACTGCTCTGAATGCTCGGTGACACCCGCTTGTCTTCACGATGACCTGCGCAAACGGAAACCGCCTTTCCGATCGCACAGAAAGGCGGTTGAGTTCCGTCAGAGATCGGCATTAGAACCCGACTCTGACTCCACGACCAAAGCCCCACCCGACCGAGATCCCCGGCCGGCCGTAGTAACCACCCTGGTAGACGGGACCATAATAGCCACCCTGGTAGACCGGACCGTAGTTGCCACCCTGATAGGCTGGGCCATAATAGCCACGGTATCCAGTCGCATAGCCATACGGACCTGGGTAATAACCGTTTGGACCGGCCTGATAGTAGGCGGGCTGATTGATATAACCAACCGTGGGGACGGCGGCTGCGGCTGCCGGCTCGTAATTGACCCATTCGTTGCCGTTCCTATAGACCCAGCGGTTTTCCGTGGTCCAATACCACCAGTTGTTGTTGTGCCAACGGTAGCGCCATTGATCGCCGCCCTGATTAACTGCCACGCCGACGTTGCCATTGCCGGGAACGCCGACGTTGACATTCACGCCGGGCATCTGGACCGTGGCCGGATTGCGCAGTTCATCCCGAACCGGTCCAGCAGGCGTGGGACTGAGCAACGGTGCTGGGGCTAATGTCGGCGCGGGGGGAGGCAGGGCAGGCGTTGGACCTATCGCTGGAGCGGCGAGCGGGGCAGGTGCTGGAGCAAATGTCCGATCGGCAACTGGCCCGGGCGCTGGCGGTATCGCCGGGACTCCGGCTACACCCGCGCTTCGAACGTTTGCCCCGACATTTGTACCGTTGTCGCCTCCCAGAGCAGTCGTTACGCTTGGACCGAACGCAGCCAGGACGAGCAAGGCTGCAAACGAATTCATGAAAACTCTCATAAGACATTCTTCTTTCGCCTGAATTGACAGGCTGTGATGCCGACGCGCACTGCCAAGGAGGCAGCACCACGGCGGCGCGTACAAAAGCAAAACAACAAAATCAGGGCACTCTCTGTTCCTGTGCTGCCAATGCCCTGGTCACGCCTCGACAGACTTCTCTTATCGCACGCCTAAGATCTCTTTCGCACGGGCTTACCCGGTCATTTTCTTCACGGCTTTCTTTACCGCACAGCCAGCCTTCTGGACTGCCTGCTTGGCCTTCCCGACTACCTGGTCGGTCTTTCCTTGGTCGCGAAGCTTGTCATTGCCGGTCAGTGCCCCCGCGGCTTCCTTGATTCGGCCTTTCACTTCGTCTGTCTTGCCACCCATGATGGTGACTCCTTTCCCTAGAGGTTGTTAGCGTTTCTGAATGCGTAGGGGTTGCCTAGCATTCAGAAACGCATTCGCAAAACCTACTTAGTCGTCTCGGTGGTCGTTTCGGTCGTCTTTTCAGTCGCCTTGCCGCCAGCGGGAGGAGTAGTGGTTTTTGTCTTCGTCTCGTTCGTGGTCGTCTCGCTCGCTGTCTTGCCATCCTTGCTCTGCGTGGTCGTCGTCACGGTCTTGTTCTCGCTTGTGCCTTTTTGGCTATCGCAGCCGATGGTCAATACGCCCAGTGCGGCAATCACCGCAAATGCTAGAAAACGCTTCATCTCAATGTCCTTCGTGATAAGCGGGAATTCGCCTTTTTGCCGACAGAAAACACTCCTGCCAGAAGCTCTTCCCCCGTTGGTTAGGCATGTCTCTTGTCGCCAGAAACAAAAAAAGCCGACGTGGCGGAACACCCGTCCGCCCAGGTGCCTCAGAATCTTATCTGGCTGGGCGGCAGGTATTCGACCACGTCGGCTTACTCGTCAACGAGCCCCCCGGCATATCCGGGTTGCTCTCTATCTAGTCATCCGACAATTTCAGTGAAGAGTCGCGATCAAGTGCGCCGCGAGTCTTCCGTTACCATCATTCTACGCCGCTATGCGGCATTGGCAATAGGGCCTTTGCTTTTCTAATAGTTCAGGGCTTCCGCCATATTGCTCACGCCGTATTTGTCATTTGCTGTTGGCAGCATTTCTCATCCTGCTCCTTCAGAACCAGACCCGCACAGGCGCTAGGCCCTGTGACAGAGACGAAGTTGGCGTTGACGACGAAGTTATTGTAGGCGCAGCCGATGGCATCAAGACTCGCTTGTACCTCCCTCAGTGCTTCCCGGACGTACGCTCGATCCTCGTCGCATTCGACCGCTACGAGGGGTCGTAGCGGCATCCGGGCTACCCAGGTTTCGTCGATTTCGTCGTACACAAAGCCCGCTGCCGTGAGTAGTGATTGTGCCAAAAACAACATGATCTTATCCTCCGGTGCTTCGACCGAAGAGAATGCCTTCCGTAGAAGGATTCTGCCAGTCTTGCACCACAGAAAACAAAAAAGCCGACGTGGCGGAACACCCACAGGTATTCGGCCACATCGGCTTACTCTTCAACAAACCCCCCGGCGAGGCCGGGTTGTATTTCATCTAGTCATCCGACAAACATTCATCGTAACCCGAGCAATCAGGCTCTTCAAAGCGGTTACAACACTTTCATTCTAAGCCGTTGCGGCGCAAAGGCAATAGAACCCTATATTTTCTTTCCTCCAAGTCTGGTATGATTATCCAAATTGTGGAGGAAAACCCAATGACAAATGTTCGGTCAACCAAGGACGCCATTCGCTTGACGACTTCACCATGCGGGGGGGGGCGATATGAAAACCCATGGAGAGATCGAATCCGCCATTTGTACAGCAGTCACTCGCTTCGAGCAGGACTATATGGGCCGGGGACCCAAGGATATTCACACCCACCTGCTTGGTGATCTGATTGTGGTCCGCCTGCAAGGCGTTTTGACCGCCGCCGAGCAGCAACTGGTCAAGTCGCTTTCGGCCGAGAAGGGGCGGGACCTGCTCAAGCAGGTACGGACGCATCTGATCGAAACGGCCCGTCCGGTCATGGAAGCGCTGGTCCAGGAGATTACCGGCATCAAGGTGTTGAGCATGCACCACGACATTAGCACCGTAACTGGAGAGGAGGTGGTTCTTTTCACCCTGGCTGAGTCGCCAATTCTCCGCGATCTAAAGAAGAAGTAGCCGTTCTGACTCTGATCATGCCCATCCCATCCACCATTGGCAGTCGCCTGTTGACGGTCACGCACACTACCCGGTTTGGTTACAATCAGCCGATTCAGCACAGCAAGCATTGCGTCCACCTGCGGCCGATCAACGACATTCATCAGAGCGTTTTGAACTATCGCTTGCAGGTGGTTCCCGCAGTCTCGATCATGGAATTCGAAGATGTCTTTGGCAACTCGGCCAGTCGCTTCGAGATCAACCAACCCTACACGGAACTCACACTCACGGCCGAGTCCACGATTGCCTTGTCTGGTGTCGACCCGTTCGCATTCACCCGTGCGCCAATCCGTCCGTCGTTTCCGCTGGTGTGGATGCCGTGGGAGCACATGATGCTCTTCCCGTATTTAGCTCCCGTCGAACTACCGGAAACGCAACTGCGCGAACTCTACGACTACGCCATGTCGTTCGTGGAGCGCAATAACCGCGACCTGATGGAAACGCTTTTTGCCATCAACCTCACGCTCTTCCGCGAATACAAGTATGTCCCCGGCAGCACCGGGCTGGAAACCACACCTTATCAGGTGTTCACCAGCAAGAGAGGCGTTTGTCAGGATTTCGCCAATTTGTTCATCTGCATGGCCCGCTTGCTGGGCATTCCCGCCCGCTATGTCTGCGGCTATGTTTACACCGGCAACACGGGCGCCGCGCCAGCCCGGTCGGACGCCTCGCATGCCTGGCTGCGGCTGTACATTCCCGGGGTGGGCTGGAAAGGATTCGATCCCACCAACGGTGTGCTGGAGAACGCCAACCATATCCGCGTGGCTTATGGCCGACATTATCGCGATGCCGCGCCCACGTCGGGAACACTCTACTCCTCTGCACGGGAAAGCATGAACATTGACGTCCGGGTCGTGGAGTCGGCACTGAACCAATCCTGAGAGCGCCGAGTTCTTTTCAGCCTCTCGACCTCGGTAAGCTCCTAATAATCCAGTCGCCGGATCTTCCAGCAATTAGTATTGCAATGGCAGCAGATACGCCATTCAGTCCGTAGCGTAATCCTCCTACGATGGACAAGCACAAATAAATGGCAATCACAAGAATCTTCATTGCAACCAACCAGTTAGGGGCAAATTTATAGCTCGACTTTCGCCGGAGACGATTCAAACCTCCGGTTTCACCGCCAGTTCCAGAACCAGTACCAGTAGTCCTCGATGAACTGAAAGTTGGGACTGTCCTGCGGAATCTCCAACTCGATCAGCGGTAGGTCGATCTCATACATCTCCTTGCGGGTTTTGCAGAAAATGCCGCCGAACTCGTCGCAGATGTCGTGGGCCGGGTCCAACAACTTCACCACGGTGCAGCGGTGGCGCAATTCCTCAAGCGTGGTCGTTGGTTCTGCGGCAGGATGCCCTTCCTCATCTTCTGGCAGGGCACACACCAGTCCGCACAGACCATGATCAGCATCGGCTTGCCAGTCTTGGCCGTCACGCGGTGAGCTTCGGCATACGTTTCTACGGGGTCAACCGCTGTTGCCTCGGCGCCGGTGAGCCGCTGGCCACAGCAAAGAACCACGACCAGCGTGACGAGCGCCGCAAAAGTATTCCACAAACGCCTCATTAGTCCTCCTAAATGGGGTCAGTCATCGAGAGACCTTTCTCGACGGCGTGAAATGGGTCTACGCCGCCAAGAACGAAAAAAGCCGATGTGGCCGAACACCCGCAGGAATTCGACCACATCGGCTTACTCACTAACGAGCCGCTCGGCACGCGCGAGTTGCTCTCTACCTAGTCATCCGACAAGCTCACTGGAGAATCGAGATCAAGTACGCCGCGACCCTTCCAGCGCGTTCATTGTACCTCCGCTCCGCGGCAAAGGCAAATCGTTTTACAATCCGGTCTGTTGCTATGGCCTGCCAAGCTGCGCGGCGAGCACCCAGCGGTCGCATCTTCGCCGTCAAGGTGAATAACGTGACTCCCGAAAAAGGTTCTGAAACCGATCTCGTTTTTCTGAACGCTCAACGTCGAAGCACGAACATAACTACCAAGACGATGATCACAAGCGTAACCAAACCGCCGCCGATATACATGATAACCCTTCCCTTTGAGACTATCCAAGGCTCACGCCTTGGTCGTTGCACCTATTTCGCAGCACTGAAAAACAAAAAACCGACGTGGCGGAAGACCCGGAGGAATTCGACCACGTCGGCTTACTCTTTAGCGAACCACCCGGGCAGGACCGGGCTGTTCTTCATCTAGTCAACCGACAATTGCGTCGGAGAGTCGCGATCAAGTGCGCCGCGACTCTTCCAACACTTGTATTGTACGCTGCTACGGGGCAAAGACAATAGGACTCAGCCCGTCGTCTCGGTTTCACGCGACAATTCGATTTCATTGGCCAGGGCAGATATCGTTGCAGCATGCCCTTGATCTCGCGAGGGATTCGTGGTTGTATCCCCCGTGATTCTCCAGGATGGTGCGAGCGCTATCGCAGCGTTCTTCCGTATGGACTGTCACCACGATCCGCCCGGCTTGGAGTTGACCGTCGTAGTACTTGGCATGTTCTTCCGGAATACCCCAACCGATCATCGCACCGCTGAGACCTGCGATGGCCGCTCCGCCTGCGACATTCGTGAGGATCGTGGCTAGTGTCCCCGCAGCAATGGCCGGGCCAATCACGGGAATGACCCCTGCCAGAACTCCCAGCCCCACGAGTCCGCCGATGCCGGCTCCGGCGGCAGCGCCCACGACGGCTCCGGAGCCTGCGTGTGTCTCGGCCTCTCCTTGGTACTTGGCGACGGTCTTTCCTTGCGTGTCGCGGGTGACGACCCCAATCTGATCGTTGCGGAAGCCGGCCTTGACGAGATCATCAATTGCCCGATCAGCTTCGTGGCGTTCATCAAAAACGCCAACGACCGTGGTAAACGTTGCGATTGACATGAATTTGTCCTTTTAAAAGTGTATCGGCCGGATTGTCAATCTCGGGCAACAGCGCCGACGGCTGTCCCGGATTGTAATGGAGGCAAATTCTGATCCTGGCGAAATAATCAGTTACTAACATCCCTATCCTGACCGTGCATGCTTTGAAGGTGTGACGCACGGTCCTATTTCTTTCGATTGTTTACCGAACAAGCTCCCGTGTTGCAGCCCGCCGGGTGCTGTTGGGAGGTCCAGCACCCAGCGTTCTTGCTGCAAAAGCAGTCACGGATTGACTGGCCTCTCAGAGGTTCGCGAACTCCGGCTTCTTGTCGAGCGCCTCGATGTGGATCACCGCGTGTGGTGCGGCGCTCTGCAAAGTCACACGGATCTTCATTCCCGGCTTCAGATCAGCCGCCGTGCAGGTCTTCCGATCCAGGGTCAACTTAGCGTCGGCCGTCAACGCGTGGGAATGCTCAATGCCTTCCTTATTCGTCATGACCAGCTTATCACCGGTGATACTGACCAGCGTGCCGTCGTGCGTCGCAATATCCGTTTCCTTGGCCGCCAGCCCGGGCGTGCCCGCGACGACGGCAGCGTGTTCCTTCTCGATCTTCTTGGCCACAGTGAGCTTAAGCTCGTTCGAGGCGTCGGCGCCCTTCGCGGGATGACCGGTCACCTTAATGGCGAAGTTCCCCAGCGAGGCGTCGTCCGCCCCCGTGAGCGTGACCTTCACTTCTGCATCGCCCTGCTTGATGACGGGGGATAGCGGCTGTAGAGTCACGCCGGTGGGCATGTCGCCAAACGTCAGCGCGACATCCTGGTCAAAGCTCTTGTCTCGCTTGATGCCGATCGCGACGGTTTGCGTCTCGCCCTGTTTGAGGGAGGTCGACAGACTAGGCGTGCTCAGGGTGAAGCTGTCTTTCGCGGCAATCGTGAGCTTGAACGCGACCTGGGCATCGGTCCCCTTCGTCGGATGCCCTGTGACATTGACTTTGAAATCGCCTAGAGGAGCTTCGTCCCCGGCCTTGAACGTGATCTTCACGTCCGTGTCGCCGTGCTTGATCACGGGGCTGGCGGGTTCGACCGTCACACCCTTGGGAACATCGGCGAACTGGAGCGCGACGTCTTCATCGAAGTTCTTGGCCCGCTTGATGCCGACCGTGGCTTCCATCCGCTCTCCCTGCTGGAGAGAAGACGATAGATCGGGCACGCTCAGATTGAATGTGTTGTCGGCCTGTCCGACGACTGGTTGCTTTTCTGTCGTTCCCGGCCCTCCCGGCGTGCCCTGGTCGCAGCCGCTCAGGGCCGCCAATGTCATGATTGCCAAACCTGTAAATAGACTCTTCACTCGTAATCTCCTCACGTAAAAAACTGGGATCTGGCCGCACCCGCTACCTGCGGAATTGGCATGTATCCCATGGATAGTTCTTCTGTACTTTGATGAGCCAAACCACGGTCTATTTCTCTACCGACCCAACATCTTCGCGATAAAGAAAATCACGATCGCACCGAAAATGCCGCCTCCACCCAGCAAGTAGATGAGCGAATAACCGGCCGCCGCAAACAACGGCGGGAAAAATATGAGCGTTTCCATTTCTCAACTCCTTCAAATAGAATCAGGGCGCTCTCTGTCCCTTGGCTGCCAGCGCCCTGTTGATGCCTCGGCAGTCGCCTCTTACCGCACAGCTACAGATCGTTCCGGTACGGGCTTACCCGACCACTTGTTTTACGGCCTTCTTTACCGTATCGGCGGTCTCCTGGACGGCCTGCTCGGCCTTCCCGACAGCCTGATCGGTTTTCCCTTGCTCGCGAAGCTCGTCGTTGCCGGTCAGTGCGCCGGCGGCTTCCTTGATTCGGCCTTTTACTTCGTCTGTCTTGCCACCCATGATGGTGACTCCTTTTCCTATTAGAGGTTATTTCACGAGCCCCGGTGCCGGCGGAGTCATGCGCATCGCGGCGGACGGTGTCCGATTCATCGGGAGCGTATTCGATGGCGTTTGCAGGACACTGGGCGGCGCTATCTCCCCGTGATACAGTTCCCAGCCATGGTCCGTGCTGCTAAATGTGTACAAGCCCGGCTCCAACCCGTATCGTGCCGGACCGAAATTCCCGCCGCGGCTAAAGCTGATCACCCAGGACCGATCCAGTGTCAGGTTTTGACTGTAGCCTGCTGGAATCGAGTAGGTGACGCCATTGAGCACGTAGCTCAACGTCGCGCCACTGGTAGCCGGATTGCTGATTTCGATCGGCAGGCCGGAAAAGGTCGGATTCTCAATGATGGGCCGCTGCACGACGTAGGGCGTCGCGGGCTGGTAGTACCCGTAATTGCCACCATACCCATATCCGTAGGGGTTGCCGTACCCGCCGCCGACACCATAGACGCCGCCGCCGACACCATAGACGCCGAAACCGACACCGACGCCGACGCCATAGTAGCCGCCGCGTCCGCCATAGTAGCTGCCGCCTCCACCATAATGGCCGCCGCCCCCACCAGAGTGGCCACCGCCACCGCCGTGACCTGCGGTCGCCATCTGCGGAATCAGCGCGGCTAGGACGAGAAAGGCTATAAACGAAGTCATAAATGCTCTCATAAGACAATCTTCTTTCGCCTGAATTGGCAGGCGGTGATGCCGACGCATACTTTCACGGAGACAGCACTGCGGCGGCTCGTGCAAAAGCAAAACCACAAAAAAAGCCGACGTGGCGGAAAACCCGGAGGTACTCCACCACGTCGGCTTACTCTTTAACGAACCCCCCGGAACATCCAGGTTGCTCTGTATCTAGTCATCCGACAATTGCGCTGAAGAGTCGCGACTCTTCTACTGCTATCATTGTATGCCGCTAAGAGGCAAAGGCAATAGCTGCCTCTTGCAGCGCAGCCAACCGGGTGCCGATTCGAGGCCGGCACCCGGCGATTACGCTGGCTGTGTCACTGGTTGCTCGGCGTCCTCAACTGCTGCATTTCGCGAACTCGGCATGCTTGTCGAGCGATTCGATGCCAGTCGCGATGTGCCGGTCGTCCTTCTTCGTGGTCACACGAATCTTGTTACCGGCCTTCAGATCCTCCGCTTTGCAGACCGTTCCATCACGGGTGACTTGTTCACTTGACCACGAACTCGGCGTCGATAGCGTCTTCCTCGCTGCCATCCGAGGCCGCGTCGCCCGGCCGGCCGTTTGGCTGGTGCGGGGCGCCATTACTGGGTCTGGCACGAGCGGCAGAGGCATCCGTCTGAGCGTTGGCCGTGGCGTAGAGGGCTTGGCTTAGAGCGTGCGAAGCCTGCTCCAACTGATGGATCGCCGCCTTGAGGGTTTCGACATTGTCGCCCTTCGCCGCCGTACGGGTCTGTTCGACGGCCTTGGTCACAGCTTCCTTGTCGGAAGCACGAAGCTTGGCGTCGTGTTCCTGGATGAGTTTCTCAACCTGCCAGGTCATCGTCTCGGCCTGGTTCCGCAGTTCGGCCAGTTGCCGCCTCTGCTTATCCTCCTCGGCATGCACGTCGGCATCGCGGCGACGACGTTCGATTTCCTCTTTCGACAGGCCGGCGCTCTGCTCGATGCGCACCTTCTGTTCCTTGCCCGTGCCCAGATCCTTGGCCGAGACCTGGAGAATGCCGTTGGCGTCGATGTCGAACGCGACTTCGATCTGCGGAGTACCGCGCGGCGCCGGCGGCAAGCCTTCCAGATTGCACTGGCCGAGCAGGCGATTGTCGGTCGCCATCTGCCGCTCGCCTTGGTACACCTTGACGGTCACCGCCGTCTGATTGGCCTCCGCCGTGCTGAAGGTTTGCTTCTGCGCGGTGGGAATCGTGGCGTTGCGTTCGACGAGCTTGGTCATGACGCCGCCGAGCGTCTCGATGCCCAGAGACAAAGGCGTCACGTCCAAGAGCAGAACGTCTTTGACTTCGCCGGCCAGCACGCCACCCTGGATCGCCGCGCCGACGGCCACGACCTCATCCGGGTTGACGCCCTTGTGCGGCTCCTTGCCGAACATTGTCCGTACGAGTTCCTGGACCTTGGGAATCCGCGTCGAACCACCCACCAGGATCACTTCATCAATTTCGTTGACGTTGAAATGCGCATCCTTCATCGCCTGGTTGACCGGCCCGCGGCAGCGCTCGATCAGGTGGTCGACCAACTGCTCGAACTTCGACCGCGAGAGCGTCAATTGTAGGTGTTTCGGACCCGTTGCGTCGGCCGTGATGAACGGCAGATTGAGTTCGGTCTGTTGCAGCGTGCTGAGTTCCTTCTTGGTCTTTTCGCAGGCTTCCTGGAGCCGCTGCAAGGCCATCGGGTCTTTGCGCAGATCGATGCCATGCTCCCGATTGAACTCCTCGGCGGCGTAGTCCAACAGTACGCGATCAAAGTCGTCGCCACCCAGGTGCGTGTCGCCATTGGTACTGAGGACGTGGAACACGCCTTCGGCAACATCCAGGATGGAGACGTCGAAGGTCCCGCCGCCCAGGTCGAAGACCACGATCTTCTCGGCGACCTTCCGCTCCAAGCCGTAGGCCAACGCGGCCGCGGTCGGCTCGTTGATGATGCGCATGACTTCCAGGCCGGCGATCTGCCCGGCATCCTTGGTGGCCTGGCGCTGGGCATCATTGAAATAGGCCGGGACGGTGATCACTGCCTTGTTGACCTTGTGGCCCAGGTAGGCCTCCGCGGTCTCTTTGAGTTTCCGCAGGATCAGCGCGGAAACTTCCGGTGGTGTGTACTGGCGGGCGTCGATCTGGATCTTGACATAGTCTTCCGCTCCCCCGACGACCTTGTAGGGAACGATCTTCTCTTCGGAGGCCACTTCATTATGTCGGCGACCCATGAACCGCTTAATCGAGAAAATGGTCCGCCGGGAATTCGTGATGGCCTGCCGTTTCGCCAGCTCGCCCACGAGCGTTTCGCCCTTGTCGGTAAAGGCCACGACACTGGGCGTCAGCCGGTTTCCCTCCTGATTGGGGATGACTTTGGCTTCCTTTCCCTCCATCACGGCCACCGCCGAATTGGTTGTTCCCAAGTCGATTCCGATGATTGTTTCTGCGTCAGCCATTTGATTATGCTCCTATTTGCTATGGTTATGCACATCCTCAACATAGAGATTCTTCAGGACGAACTCGAACTCAGCTCGCTCGCCGCGTGCCACCGTGCCAAAGTCGTGGCTGGTTGTCTCAAACATCTTTGTCGTCCAGTCCAGGCCGAGGGCGGGCGTAGCAATCGCCACAACCATCGCCGCCGCCTGGATCATTCTGCCAAACATTGTGAAACCTTTCATCGCCAAAGGCGAAAAAAAGCCGGCGTGATCGAACACCGAAAGGTGTTCGATCACGCCGGCTTACTCGTCATCGAGCCCCCCGGCACAACCGGGTTGCTCTGTATCTAGTCATCCGACAAATTCGCTGGAGATTCGCGATCAAGTACGACGCGGTTCTTCCAACACGGTCATTGTATGCCGCAAGGCGGCAAAAGCAATGGGACGTTCCTTAACTTCGAGTTCGAGGTCGCCGTATTTTTTTCTGCCGTCCTTCTCCGCAGGCACGACCTGGGGCAATATTACCTCGGCATGGACCATTCTCACGTAGGTCAGGCTTTCCAGCCTGACATGCCTGTTCCGCCAGGATCGGGCGCCATGTACCCATGGTCGGCCTGACCTACTTTCGTGCTAGGGCAATACAACTAGGCGGGCGTTGTCTCAATTTCCTCGGGGTGATTATTGACCCAAATCCGCGGCACCTGGATCTCCGCGTTGTGTTGAAGATCCAATCCAGCCTCCTCCAACGCGGCCCGTACCTCCGTGTCCATGAGCGGCTCGCCGTCCAGGTGGACAAGGCCCCAATTGACGGTGGAACCGCCGTCAACATGCACGCCCGTCGCTACTTGAATGACCAGTAGCTTTGGATTCAGCCGCGTCATCAGGTGTTGAATGAGCGGAATCTCACGGTCATCACGTACGGAGAATGCTTTCGGAAGATCGATGGTAGTTCGCATCGCATGGCGCCTTTTTCATAAATCGGCTGGATGTAAAGACAGAACCCTATTTCTTCTTGGCCTCGCGGAGAGGGGGCGATTCGACTAGGGTAAAGAGAACCACCTCCTCGCCGGTTCTGGTGCTGATATCGTGGTGCAGAGTCAACACCTTGATACCGGTAATCTCCTTGACCATCGCTTCCATGATCGGACGGGCCGTTTCCATCAACTGGATTCTCACTTGCTTCAGGAGATCCCGCCCCTTGTCGGCCTGGAGCGTCTTGACCAGGCGCTGTTCGTCCGTGGTTAGAACCCCCTGGAGGCGAACCACGAGCAGATCACCGATCAGATGGGCGCGGATGTCCTTGGGGCCGCGGCCCAGGCACTCCTGCATAAAACAACTCATCTCTCGGCAAATGGCGGTTTCGATTTCTCCTGACGTTTTCATCGGAACCTCTCACTTGCCTCAGTTTACCATCGACGGACGGAATGGGCGACAACCTGCACCTGACAACCAGGCAGAGTCTCGGTTACCGCTTCTTGAGCCGTGGTTTGGCGGACGACTTCCTGCCGGCGGATTCCCGGCCGTTCTTGACCGCCGCCTTCTTGAGTCGCATCGGCTTGCCCTCATTTGCTGAGGCCCCGGCATCGCGTAGCTCCTGCTCGGTTTGTTTGCTCGCCGTGAGATCGCTGATCATGGCTATGATCCTGACAGCTCGCCCGGTATCATCCCTCAGAACGGCCCCATGGACACCCGCCCAGAAGAGGCTCCCGTCCTTGCGGACGCAACGTTTCTCAATGGACCATGAGTCAGCCGTGCCGCGAAGTATCTTCGCTAATGCACTCATGTCTCGCTGGTGGTCCTCAGGATGATCAAGGCCAATGTAGGTCTTGGTCAGCAGTTCTTCCGCTGAATATCCCGCAATCTCACAGAACTTCTGGTTGACTCGGGTGAAGCGGAAACCGGGCGCATCGGCCTGAATCATGCCGACGCCGGAAAGCTCGAACATGGCGCGAAATCCTGCGTCGCTGATCCGCAACGCCTCCTCGACTTCCCGGAGCAGGAGGAATGCGATCGTCTTCTCGCCAACGACCGCATCCACTTCGTGGTTCTTCAGAGCATTGACGATGGACTCCGCCGCGGCCAATCGCTTCTCGAGTTCTTGATAGGTCGGTCTGGCTTTACTCATGAGTCACCATTCGACACTCGCAGGGCGGCAAGAACCGTTGTCAAATCGCTCAGGTTGCCCAGGACTACGACCCGGGGCAGCGGAGCGACCAGGATCAACGCCGGGGTGACCAAGATGTTGTCCTTGACCGCCGCTTCGAAGTCCTGCACCACGTCAACCGTTTCAATCGTATAACGCCCCTCCAGGTGCTCCTGGCAAAGGCTACGTAGGTTGGCCAGCGCTTTCTGGGAATTCAGTCCGTTGCCTGCCATGAACAATCGGAGCAAATAATGGCCGTGTTGGGCTTTTCTCGCGCGGGGCTTGGCTGGAGGCGATGTGCTCATTTGCCACCGTCCTTCCGACGGGCTTTCCCCACCCGAGCCGGCAACGGTTGTGGGCTGTCAGGGAACTCGATGCCGCAGTCCGTAATGACGTACACCTGGCGACGATTGGAATGTGCTGAGCCCCGGGATTTTACGATAAGGATCTGTCGGATCATCTCCTCGTCGGTCTCGACAAAACGCAGTTGCACGACCGCATCCACCACGGAGGAGAAACCGATGCCGCTGAGTTCTTCATCGTCGTTGACGATCCCGCTGCTGATTTGGTTGGTGAGGATGCTGGTAATGCCTCGTTCCTTGACCACGCTTACCAGCCGCATCATGAAATCAAAAGCGGCTTGTTTGGACCCCATGCGAACGCATGCCGAGACGGCGTCGAGGATCAGGTGGTCCGGCTGGAAACTGGTGATCGTCTCCACGACACGATTCAGGTGATTATCCGAACCTGTACTCTCCGGCGTAGCGGTTTGGACCAGTAGGGTCTTGTCGCGAATGGCTGGACGAAGGTCGATCCCGGGGCTCAGCATGCCGCTGATCATGGCCTCCTTGGATTCCTCGAAATTCAGGTACAACACCTTTTCGCCACGATGGCAGGCAGCCTGCGCGAACGTGCTTGCCAGCGTGGTCTTGCCCGTGCCGCTGTTGCCCGAAATAAGAACGCAAGAGGCGATCCGGAAGCCTCCATCCAGCATGAGGTCCAGTCCCTTCAATCCCGTGGAGATCTTGGTTCCCAGCGGCTGATGGGTCAATTCCGCCGTGGTTAGGGGGAAGAGGACGATTCCGTTCTCGCCAAAGACGTAGGGATACTCGTTGGTCCCAAATCCGGAGCCACGATACTTGATCACCCGTAGTCGGCGTGTGGCGACCTGTCCTACCACGCGATGGTCGAGGCGGATCACGCAGTCGGCCATGAAGTCCAGAAACTCATAGTGAGACTCCTGACTGTCGTCGTGGCGGGCCTTCACCGAAAGGACGCTCGTCAGCCCCTGATCGGTCAACCAATCATGGAGCCTGGACAATTCGTTGCGTTCGCGCTTCAAATCGTCGTAAATCCGCAGCAGCACGTCCAACGCATCCATCACGATCTGCCGAGCGCCGATCTGCTTGACGTGGCCGTCCACGATCGCCAACAAGCCCTGAATGTCGAAATCACCGGAGACGATTTCTTCGCCGGGCAAGCGGGCCTCGATGATGGCTATCTTGCCGGCCTTTTCCAAGGCCGCCAGGTCCCACCCCATCGCCAACGCGTTCAGGCGGATGGCCGCGGCTCGCTCTTCGAACGTAACAAACACTCCAGGTGTGCCCGCCATCGCCCCACGGCAAAGGAACTCCAGGCCCAGCACCGTCTTTCCGGAGCCCGGCCCACCGCTGACCACCGTGGTCCGGCCTCGGGGAAGTCCGCCCTCCAGGATCTCATCCAGGCCGGCGATTGTGGTTGGCACTTTCGGGATGGGGTGGCGTTTTCCGCGCATAGTCTACTCTCATCTGTGAATTCATTTACGCGTTCCCGGTCCGTGAACCCTCAGCAATTCCCGGCACACAGACCACCATGAACGCAAAAAAGCCGACGTGAATGAACGCACCTAAGCATTCAACCACGTCGGCTTACTCTTCAACGAACCCCCCGGCAGCGCCGAGTTGCCCTTCATCTAGTCATCCGACGACTTGATAGGTAATTGTATCATCCCGGAACAGGGAATGCAACTGCCCTGGACCGGCGATCCCCTCGATTGGCCACAACTCGTGGAGTCGGCCTATGAGCGGCCTTTGTTCACTACAGGCCGGGCCGGATGGAACACTTCCAGATTTACGGGACAGACGTTCCGCGGCACGCGTTCCTGCAGCAGTAGGTCGTGCGCAGCGCAGGGCGGATTCCGCAAAAAGCGTTGCGGCATCGTCGGACCGAGCAGCGCATGGGACAGGGCCAAGAGCGTCATGCCGCTGTGGTGCGCCATCACGATCTTGCACGGCCGCGCCGGGCTGCCCGGCCGGCCGAGATCGGCCGTATAGTCAATCGCATCGTAAAAGCCATGGGAACTTAGATAACCAAGCTGCTCCAGCCGCGCCAGGTTGGCGCAGGCTTCGCGGGGCGCCACGACCAGCGCCAAGGCCGCGGCATAGGGAGCAATTACCAAATGCTGGTCCAGGTCCGGCGCCAGGCCCAGGCCCGGCACACCGAAAGCACGATATCCATAGTCGTGGCTGCCGGCAAAGGTGCTGGAGCAACTTTCGGAAATCCCCCAGGGAACGCCACGCTGGCGGGCATAGCGTATCTGATGTTTCACCGCCGCACGGCAAGTCGCGTCCAACAGCGTAGCCCGATAGGAAGGCATGATCAACATCGGCAAGAGATACTCGAACATCGAGCCCGACCAACTCAAAAGCGTGGGAGTGCCGCTCACGACGGTAACCATCCGGCCCAGGGCAAACCAATGTTCCAGGGGAAGTTGGCCGTGGCTGACGGCCAGGAAGCTCGTCAGTCGGGCCTCCGAGGCCAGCAAGTCATAATAACTTTCGTCGCAGCGACGCTCAGGTACGTTGAAACCGACGGTCAACAACTTCCGCTGCGGGTGGAAGAGAAAGCGAAAATCCATCGCCGAGAACTGCCGGCAACGCTCGGTAAGCAGAGAGATTTGCTGCAACTCCTGGCGGGCTGCCAAGGCGGATTCGTAGGCCGCATGCCGTATGCCCTCTGGTAGAGTGGGCTTTAGCCCGCGTTCGCGCAAAGGTGGGCTGAAGCCCGCCCTGCAGTCCTCCGCAATGCAGCCCTCGTCACGGGCCGCCTCCAATGGCCAGGCATGGCCCGCGGCGATCTGTTCCGCAGCCCGGAGCACCTGGTCTAAACTGCAGCCGGCGTCGAGTCGCTCGAACCAGGCGTACAGATCGGCAAACTGCGTCCAGAACGCCAATCGCGACAAGTGTTGATGGGCCTCGGCGCTTTGTTGCACGAGCGCGAGCGCCCATTGCTTCAGAACCGCTTGATCGACCGAAACCAACGCCGCCAGATCCGCTGCGCCCCGATGAATGAGGCGCAGCCGCTCACAGGTCCGCCGCGCTCCCCCGGGCAGTTCGTCGAAACATTCCTTGCGCAGCCCGGCAATGCAGATGTCCAACGGGTCGTTCGCCAACGAAGCGGCCGGTCGCCGGAGATCGGCAATCACCTCCACCGTATCCTGAAGCCCTTGGAACAAACGCGGAGGAATCAAGGGGCGATTTCGCATCTCCTTCAGACCCTCGCTCAATACGGTGAGCGCGCCCCACAGGTTGCCGCTGTCGACACTCGACACATAACGCGGCTCGGCCGGTTGCAGGGTGCGGGTATTGTACCAATTGTAAAAGTGCCCCCGGTATCGTTCCAGGTGCAGCATGCTTTGCAGCATGCGATTGGTGCGTTCCAACAAGGCCGTGGCCGGCAAATAACCCAGATCGTAGGCCGTCAGGCCCGACAGCAGCGCCAATCCGATGTTGGTAGGGCTGGTGCGGGGAGCTATGGTCGTGGGCGGATCGCCTTGCGCATGGTCTGGCGGCAGCCAGTGATCGGCTTCCCCGCCAAAGGTATCGAAGTAGTGCCAGGTTTGCCGGGCCCAGCGGCGGAGTTGCCGTTGCTCCGCGCCCGTCGCCGCGATCGCTTTGCAGGGATAGGGCAAAGAGATCCACCAGGCGATCAACGGTCCCGCCGCCCACGCCAGGAGCATCGGGGCGGCGACCAGCAGCGCCGACGGTTGGACCACCAGCAACAACCCCGCCACAAGGAGGCCGGACGCGACGCAAGCCCCCATGATCTTGTAGTGAGCGGACAATTTCCCGCTGCAAGATGCTTCCACCTCGCTGGCGGTGGTCCATTCCAACAAGCGACGGCGGGAAACGCCTAAACGATAAAGCGTGCGCACAATGGCATCGACGTGACAGTGTACCGTGTAAGGCAGGATGCACCAGCCCACGGCCTCTGCCAGCCACGTCCGCAGGTACTGCCGCGTCTCGTCCCTGGCGTGTAGCGTCCAGGGCTTGCCTTCCGGCCGGCGAAGCACTCCGGGCAGCGCCGCAAGACTGGCCGGGCCAAAGACCAGCGCGAGGGCCGCCAGCGTACACGCGCCGGCCAAGGCCGGGACTAGCAGCCAGCCGAGCACCAGAAAGCTCCACAACAGCACTGGCGTGCCGCTCCGCCGCAAGTTATCCAGGATCTTCCACCGTGACAACCCGGAGAGTGGATTTTCTTCGTTTCCCTGCCGCGTGGGAACTTGCTTACCCAACCAGGAAGCAATCTGCCAGTCGCCGCGTATCCAGCGGTGCCGCCGTTTCATGTCGACCAGCAGCCGGGAGGGAACGCCTTCGAACAGCTCCACGTCGTTGACCAGGCCGCTGCGGGCGAAACAGCCTTCGATCAGGTCGTGGCTCAACAGGCGGTTTTCGGGAAATCGGCCTTCGCATGCCAACTCGAAGGCCTCCACGTCGTAGATCCCTTTACCGATGAAACTGCCTTGCCCAAACAGGTCGTGATAGAGATCGCTGGTCTGGAGCGTATAGGGATCGATTCCTGCATCGCCCGCTACCAGGCGGCTGAAATGGCTGCGATGCGCCTCGGGCATGGTGGCGGTTACCCGCGGCTGAAGCACGGCATAGCCCGCAACCACCATGCGCGAATGCGGATCGATTTCCGCCTGGTTCAGGGGATGGGCCGCACAACCGACCAACTCCCGGCCGGCATCGCGTGGCAGTCGCGTATCGCTATCCAAAGTAATCACGTAGCGGACCGAGCGGAGCTGCGGCAAGTGGCCGACCGTTGCACTAAAGGCATCGGCCACGCCGGTTTGCAGCAACCGGTTCAGGGCCGCCAGCTTGCCTCGTTTTCGCTCTTCTCCCATCCATGCGCCCTGTTGCCGATTCCACTTCCGCGGCCGATGCAATAGGTAGAAGATCCCCGGGCGATCAGCACAATAGCGCTCGTTGAGCCGCTGGATCTCCGTGCGGGCCAGTTCCAGCAAGCGCGGATTGCCGGCCACCGTTTCTTGATCTGCATCGGGAAAATCGCTCAGCAGGGCGAACCACAAATTGTCGTCCTGATTGGCCAAGTAGCGCAGTTCGAGTTGCTCCACGAGTTCCCGCACCGCCTGCTCGGAGGTCAATAGCGCCGGTACGGCCACCAACGTGCGATGCTCGGCGGGAATTCCCGCCGAGAAATCCAATCGCATCATCGGCCTAGGCGGTACGATGAGATTGCACAGCCAGTTCACCAGGCTCACGGCAAATTGTGTCGCTGCCCCGGCATAGATGGCCAGCAGCAACAGCGCGGCCGCCGACCCTGAGTAAAGGGTGCCCGCGGCGATCCGCACGATTTCCAGCCTCATGCCGATGGCCGCCGCGGCGCCCACGGTGAACAACCACACCAGCAGGACCGCCCCCAAATAAGAGGCCAGCGGGACCCGTCCAACGAACCGCCCCAGGGCCGCTCGCCAAGCGGGGCGGTAACCGATGCTGGCTTCCAGCGCGGCGCGCCCCCCATCGACCAGGTAATAGCCCACGTGGTGTTTCACCGTCGCCCGGCCACCGGTCCTTGCAGGCGCCGCGGCCACGGCGGGCACCATGTCGGGCACCATGTACCCATGGTCGTGGTCGTGGTCGGCGGCGGATTTCCGCGCATGCTCGATCGCCGCGCGGGCCACCTGCGCTTCGTCCAAGGGGCTGCGACGGGCAAGCCGCTGGACGACGCGGCGGTAGTGATCGCGGCTGGCGAAGCTCATCCTTGGGTGGACGCCGGCCGGATCCTCCCGCAGGATGTGCTCCACCACACTCTGGCGCTCCACGAATTCTTTCCAGTCCAGCATGGTCAGATCGCGCAGACCAAGAATGGCATGCTTCATCGAGAGTTCGTCAGCCCTCTCTTGCCCGCTCCCCTCTCCCACGGCGGGATGTCCGGGGCGAGGACCGTGCTCGATCGCCGGCCTGACCAGATCTTGACAAGGTTCAATCGTCGGTGACAATCCGGCGGCCAAATCCTGTAGGGAACGGGCTCCGTTCCGTTCCGTTTGCCTGGGAACGCCACGACCCGCAAGCGGGTGCCCCGCGTTCCCTACAAGACCCGGCGGAGCAACACGAATCGCCACGCGGCAGAGGAATTCGAGGAGGCCCAGTCGCAACATGCCGCAAACTGACCACAGTTCCGCTAGATCCAGCGGCGACACGGTCTGATAGGCGCTGAAGAACCGGTCAAGGCTCTCCTGGTCGAGTTGGGCGTCGAGATGCTCGATCAGTGACCATGCCAAATGGTAGACTCGTGGAATGCCGTCGTTGGTCGTGTCGCAAAGGTAGGGCAACTCGCGGCGGTCCGATTTTCGGAGATCCCGCCGCGCCGATCGCATCAACTCTTTGACCCGGTTGAAGTTCTCGACGAGCCATACGCCCGCGGCAGGAATCGTTTGTGGCTCGGCCGCCATTCGCTTCAACCAATCGTACGCCGCTTGGAAAACGCGCTCGTTGTCCGCGAGTTGCGCGAGCAACCGATCGCGGCCTTGCCAGACTGCCAACTGATGCGAACGAGCCAGTTCAAGGGCCTGTTGTGTAAGCTGCTCCAGATTGGCCCCAGGTGCTGGAATCGCTTCGGACGATGGCGGTCGCGATGGCAATTGACCGGCCGTGTCCAGGTCTGGATACGGAGGCTTTCCCGGCCGCAATGGGCGTTGGGGGTGTCGAGCAGTCATGGTAAGCATCGGCGAAATCTCCAGTCCGTTAGTCTTCGACAATCCGTAGGGTAGGACCGGTGTGCGGGCGCCATGCACGGCATGGTCGCGAGCGTGCGTCCCGGCATCGGTCCAACCTTGTTATCAGTCTCCGAAGTAAAGTGTCAGCAGGCGTTGCTGGCGGCGTGGTAAAGCACCGCGATCCCGGATCACGTAGTAGTTGCCTTCCGGATCGGTGAGCAAAAGTCCATGGGCGCCAAACTCTTGACACCCTTCGCCCGGCTTCTCCAACCGCAGCTTTGCCGGTCCGCCGTCGGTAAGGACCGATAGCGCAAGTTGGCTACCGCTAGTGACCACTTGGCGAATTTCCTCGATGCGCCGTATCAAATAGCGACGGGCAAGCGATCGGCGGATCGCCTCCTGCACCCGGCGGGGCCAGGCGGCAAGCGTGTGGAGCATGCCCACCTCGGTTTCGCGTCCCGACGGTTCGCGATAGCGCAAACTGATGAATCGCCCTTCCTCGCTGGCGGGAAAGGCCCACACTGCCTGTACGGAGTCGTTACGCTGCCGACCCCCGACCCGCAGCAGGCCGCGGCCGTTATCCTCGATCGTGACGCCGGCCGGATCGAGCCAGGCGATTTCGGGCTCGCGATTCGCGTCGCGGCCGTTCGCAGCCGGTTCGCGGACGGTGTCTGGCGCAGGAACGTTGGCCGCGGTCGCCTGGAAGAGCGATTCCCCATCGCCCCACTCGGCGGCAGCTTCGGCAATGCCGCTTGCCGCGTCTCCGCCGGCTGCCGATTCAAAACGGCGGCGGCCCTCGTTGAGGTTGTACTGGATGCTGGCCAGGGTACTGTACAATCCGCCCTGGCGCAAGAGTTCCACCGGGGTCCCCTGCTCAACCAGCCGGCCTTGATCAAAGACCAATAAGCGATCGGCGCCCTGGAGTGTGGAGAGACGATGCGCAATCACGATCGTGGTCCGCCGACCATGAGTATATGGTGCCCGTGCCCAACGGCGAATGGCGCGGCAGATCGCCCGCTCCGATTCGGCGTCGACACTGGCAGTCGCTTCATCGAGAATCAGGATCGCCGGATCAAACAACAAGGCCCGCGCGATCGAAAGCCGCTGCCGTTCTCCGCCGGACAGCCCGGAGCCTCCTTCGCCCAGTTGCGTTTCGTAGGCGAAAGGCATCCGCATGATGAATTCGTGCGAATCGGCATTCCTGGCGGCCAAGAGAATTTGTTCGGGCGCGGCTTGGCCATCGCCATAAGTGATGTTCGCGGCTACCGAGCCGCGGAACAAGAACGGTTCCTGGGGAACCATGCCGATTTGCCGGCGAAGCTGCCGGGGATTCATCTGCCGCACGTCGATGCCATCAATGCGGATTTGCCCGGCATTGCACTCGTACAGCCGTCCGATGAGGCTTACCAGCGTCGACTTGCCCGAGCCGCTGCGGCCCACCACGCCCACCATTTCGCCCGGCTCGATCGTAAAGCTGATGTCTTCCAACACCGGCCGGCTGCGATCGTAAGCGAACGACACGTGCTGGAACTCTACACCGCCGTGGAACAGGCCCAACGGCGCGGTCGGTTGGGCTTGTTCGCTTTCGTTGGGCACGTCCAGCAGTGCGCAAATACGGCGGCTGGTGCTGTAAAAGCTGGCGAACCAGGTGGTCGACTCGGCAATCGTGGTCAGCGGCGCGTAGAACATCGCCAAAAAGGCGAGGAAGGCCATCAGCGAGCCGAACGTCATGCTGCCGAAGAGCACGTCCCGGCCGCCAAGGTACCACACCACCAGGCCGCCTAACGCAAACAGCAAGCCCATCGCAGCCGTAAAGGTGACCGCGGCGTTGTCGACCGTCAGTCGCGAGTCGCGGAGGCGGCGGCTGGAATCGGCGAAGCGGCGAATTTCACGGTCCTCTTGTACGAAGGCCTTGACGACCCGGATCCCCGTGAGCATTCCCATCAAGGCCGAGGCCTGCTTGCCAACCGCTGCCCAATAGTGCTGATGCCGCGGCTGCAGGTAGCGCGTGAAGTACCAGCTTCCGGCGACGATCAATGGCATCGGCAGCAAGGTGACCAGGGCCAGCTTGGCATTCAGGCACAGCAGCATTACACCAATTCCCGCCAGTTGCAGCGATTGCATGAGGAAACCGCTGGTCATGTGGTAGACCAGCGTGTGCAGTGTTTCCGTATCGTAGGCCACTTGGCTCATGAGCACGCCGGCCTGATTCCGATCGTAGAAGGCCAACGGCAACTGGTTGAGCTTGGATACGAGCTCTGTGCGGAGATCGGAGGTCAGCGTCGTGCCGACTCGGCTGGAAACCCATCCCTTCCAAACGGCCACGAGCGTGGCAGCCAAGCGGGCCAATAACAGGCCGGCAACGATGGCCAGCAGGAGTTGCAGCAACTGTCCCAGCGGGTTTTGCGCCCGATCGGCCTGCAAGACGCGGTCGACCAGGACCTTCAGCAAGATGGGGGGAGTCATGTCGATGGCCACCGCGCCCAGCGACAACACCAGCAGGAGCACCACGCTGCCGCGAAATGGTCGCAGCAAGGCCCACAGCCGGGCGGTCATTCGCAACCGGGCGGGAGTCTTGATCTCCGCTGCGCTACCGAGCCAGCCTGGCGGCGTTTTTGTTTCCGAGCGGCTATCGCCCAACCGGACGTCCGATCGCCGTCGCGTGGCGTTTTCCGACCCGCCGGCCGTCTCGCGGAAGTCCTGGCCGCAGCGCGCATTAAGGCGGCCCACCAGATCAGTCAGTTCCCTCGCCGCATCTCCTGGCCGGCGCAAGACGTCGATCCACTGCTCGTCGACTTGCACCTGCAGAAAATGCGAGCCGACGGCCGGTTCCACTCGGAAGGCTTCGATTTGTTCCCAACGCCACTGCCGTCGGCGCTCGGGCTGTCGATTGCCGACAAGATCGCTGACCATCAATTGCCGCTCACCGATCGTCAGCCGCTGGCGACATGGATTACCAACCAAGTCGATGCTCGTGTCGAGCACGAATAGCACAGCCTCTTCCGCGATCTGTTCAGTTGGGGTTCCTTCCCCGTCGGCAATCGCGCTGTTTGCGGCGATTGCCTGGCAAAACCCTTCCTTCATGCGTCTATCCTAGTCCATTCCTGATCGCGGAAGCCTTCCTTGTTGTTGTCGTCAAGAACGAAAAAAGCCGACGTGGCCGAACACCTGCAGGTATTCGACCACGTCGGCTTACTCGTCAACGAGCCCCCCGGCACCACCGGGTTGCCCTTCATCTAATCATCCGACAACTTCAAATCGATTTTGGCGGAGCCCGCTCAAACTGCGACTGTTCCGCCAACAGTCATTCTATGCCGGGCACTGGGGAAAGCAAGGGAATGCCCACCAGGAGGAAATGCAAAGTCGTTCTATGACATCCCTACGTGGAACGGAATTCATTCCGTTTCCCTGAAATATGCAAGGCAACGGAATAAATTCCGTTCTACATAGGGCTTTGCATTTCTCCTGAAATGCCCACGCTTGCGAGGAGTTCATTCCGTTGCATTGTCTTTTTCAAACCGGTATACCTATTGCAGGTGTTTGAAGGTTTCGTCCCGCGGAGATCATTTCCATGGCAACGGTAGAGGCAACGGAACAAATTCCGTTCTACGAAGCTACGGCGACGAGGACGTCGAAGCGGTCGATGTTTGCTCCCGTTGCGTTGTGGGGAAGACCCGGTCCAGGGCGGCGCGGACTTCCGGCAGAGCTGCGAACGACGTGCTCAAACGGGCCGGCCCGTCGAGCCATTCCAAGAGGGCCATCGTCGCCAGGCCGGTATTCCAAAAGTCGTTACGCGAGGTCACCGCGTAGGGCTCCGCCGCGTCAGTCCTCCACTTGGCCGAATCGGCCAGGCCACAGGGACCGTACAGGCGGTGTTGCAGCAAGAATCGCAACGACTGCTCGCTACGGTCGGCGTCGGCCAACAACGCCATGGCGACGCTCCACGGCATGAACAGGTCGCCCTGTCCGAAATCTTCGCAGACGCTGAATTGCCGGTAACAGGTGAGCGTGCCGTCGTCGCCCGCATCGGGTTGAATCAAGAAGGGGCGTCCCTCCACGGCGAGTTTGCTCATCACGTCCTGCTCATAGCCCACGAAATTCTGCCAGGGATTCACGGCTAGGCCGCGATCCGGATAAATGTCGACGCCGCGCTGCCGGACGTCGACGAAGAGGTTCCACAGGGCCTGCGTGAAAGGCGCCCGGAATTCCTTGCACTGATGGACCATGGCGGCGCGACCCGGAGTACCGGGTGCCCCGAGCCCGGCCAATTCCATCCGCACGCGCTTCGTGCTGGTGTTCCAATGCGTCTCGATGGGCACGCGATGGTTGGGCATGAGGTGCGCCGCCAGCGAGGTTAAATTGCCTTCGTTCGTATAGCCGTCGTAAACACAGCGCACGAACCCTTCCGCGCCCTGGGGCGTGGCGTAGCGGTAAGCCATGCGCCATCCGTCGGGGCAAGAAAAGGCGGCGAAATCGAAACGGATTTGCGTCCGGTCGATGGCCGCACGCAAGGGAGGCGAAGTCGATGACAGCCACTTGTACTGGTACAGCGCCAGCGCCAGAAAGGCCGCATCGACCGACGATTCCTCGGGCAGCAGCGAGGGCTTCAGCGTGGTCCAATCCACGTTGCGCGGCGGCAGATGCTTGGCCCGATCGAGCAGCCCGCCGATGGTCCGCAGTAGCAAATCCACGTAGCCGTCGGCCTCCGCCTGCTGGACCCAGCCTCGGCGGGTAGCCGCGGGGAGCATCCAGAGCACCGCGGCCGTCGTGTTCAATCCCGCATCGGTGGCCTGGTACGAGTTGTTGGGAATCATTCCGTGGCTACGGTTTCTGGCCGACCACAGGGCATCCCATTGCCGCCGCGCCAGCCGCTCGACCAGCACCGGCAACGGGCTGGTATCGATGTCCACCGGTCCACCCGGTTCCACCAGCGACACGTCGCTCAGGCACACTTGGCCGGAACGAATCGCCGTGCAAGGCTCGAAGAGGAAATCGATGGTCAGTACCCGGCTCAAGTCGGGATGACCTTCCACGACCCAACGGGCATCGGCCAGTGCCAGCGGAACCTCGATCAGAACGGCCGCCTCGGTGGCCGGCAGTTCGAACCGATAAGTCGCGCTCTGGCCCTTGGAATCGCGATAATCCTTGACTTGCACCGCACAACGCAGCGCGGTATGGGTCCTGTTCTGCAGGTCGATATGAAGTCGCTCGTAGCGTGCCAGATTGCGTGTTTGATAATACTCTCGCGTGGGGCCGAACCCGCAAGCAAAACATTGCAGATAGCGATGTTCGGCCGCTGCGACTTGCCCCAACTCGACACACAGCACGCGCCCTCCCCTGGGCGCGTCAGCCGGCAGAAGGCGGATGCCTTGCGTGCTGCCAGGCCCCCATGCTCCCCCCCACGTATTCAAGAATTCGCTTTGCTGGCCATCGAAGAGCGGAACGACCGCCAAATCGCCGGCGACCACCCGCGCGGGAGCACCTCCCAGCGCAAGCCATGTGACCGCGCAAAACCCGATCCGGGCGGTTCGAGAAGAGCTCAGTCGGTACAGAGCATAATCCAGCATTTGATCCAATCCTTTGGTTTCGTTCGGGAAAAACATCCATGTTTGGGAAGAGAAGACCCCCTACCTTTGGCTGCGCAATAGACGTTCAGAACAGCCCAAAGCGCCCGCTCCTGCGAAAAGACCAACCAGGCGCACGAGCAAGTATCCCCCCGGACACTTACCGCGCAAGAAAAGACCGTATCAACCTATCGCCAGTATACCATAAAACGCATTTTACGCCAACTTCAAAGGACGAACGGCCTCAGCGTAGAGATTTAAAGAGCCTGGGTGGTTTGGAAAAACTCCGCATAGCCAATTGAGCCTTGATCGTAAACTGGCCAGCGGATGGCATTGCAGCAGTTGGCAAGCATTGCGATCAAGGCCGGCTTGGCCGGCGCTCGGAATTATTTTCGAACCCATCCATTTTTGTGACGCGGTGAAGGTGCAACAATCTGTTGCAAATTTTGCATACAGTCGCAACACGGTTTTTCCGGCAGCGATTTGTGACACCCAGAAAACGCAGCGGGAAAAGGCGGCAAGTTCCCCGCGCGCTTCGCGGCCTGTTGCAAAAGATGAAGCAGATCCCTGGCAAATCCGTCACCCTGGTTGATGAATATTTGAAACAGAACGCAGGCACGCCCCACGTAATTCAAGGAAAATCTATGAATCCAAGAGCAATGGCCGGTAGAGGGCCGCTGGTCTTGCCAGTCACAGGAAGGCGGCCTAGCGGGCGAGTTTTCGGCCGTGATCGTAACCATGCCTGTCGCCAGAAACAAAAAAAGCCGACGTGGCGGAGCACCCGAAGGCGTTCCACCACGTCGGCTTACTCTAAAACACCCCCCCCGGGTAGGGCGTGGTTGTTTCTCATGCCCGGCACGCAATGGAGGGCAGAGCAAGCTCGGTCAGCCAAGACCGGCGACGTGCCTTGACCACGCTGATGAACTTGTTCAACTCCACGGGATTCGTCACCAAGCCGTCCACGTGAAGCTCCTGGACATGGAGGCTCGGTTGGTGATCTAGCGAGCCGGTGAGGACAACAACCGGAATGTTCTTCGGTTCCCCGCCAGCTCCGATTTCCGCCAGCAGATGCTGGCCTTCCTCCTTGGACAACTGCATGTCCAGCAGGATCAGGTTAGGCGTTGGAGCCAGGGCAAATTCACCCTCGCGGCAGAGAAAGCGGATCGCCTCCTCGCCGTCGCAAACCAGGCTTACTCGGCATTGTACCCCGCCCTGTTTGAGGGCTAGTATCGTGACGTTGGCATCCTCGAGGTTGTCCTGGACCAGGAGGATCTCCATTCTGTCCACTGCGTCTCGACTCATGGTTTTAAGAAGAAGCAAATGATCAGATGACTCTCATGAGCAGCAGGACGAGCAGAACCACCACGACCAATCCCATGCCGCCGCTTGGGCCATAGCCCCAACTTCTGCTGTGTGACCAGGTGGGCAGCGTCCCTAAGGACCCGAAAAGCATCAGAACCAACAACACGATCAAAATAGTACCGAGCATTTTAGCTCTCCTTTGAAAAGAAACCGTTCGAACCATTGTGACTTGATGAGCAATTTCACGTGTGCGCCGCCTCCATGACCTTGGGACCGCTATCCGGCTGCGGCTGTCGCTGGGGCAGGGGCAAGACCGGTTGGATCAACAGACGGACCTGTTCCTGCGCCTCCGCCAACGTCGAAACAACATGCGTTGTGGCGGCGCCACCGATGCGGGCTCGCGCCTTGCTCAAATCGCCGCGTGCGTCCCACAATCCCACGACCACGGGTACTTGCGGAAATCGGCCGCGAATGAGCTTGCACAGATGGCGAGCATGCATCACGGCCACCGGAGGCGTGGCGGATATACACACCACGTCCGGTGTGCGCCTCTGGAGAAGATCGGCCACCTCGTCGGCCGCGGCCGTAAAGGAGGCGGACTGCACAAGGCATTCGCCGCTGGCCAACAATTGCGCCAACATCATTCCCGCGATCGCATCCGCTTCGTCGCGCGCCGGCAGGCAGAGAATGCACGGCCGCCGGGCATCGCCGTCCTTGATTTCCTGATTTTCCTGTGCTTCCTGCTGGCCTTCATTTCTTTCGTCGATCATCTCCTTTAGGCTCTGCAAAATGAACTTGTGCCTGTTCTCGTCCAGTTCGCCGAAATGCCAGTCAGTTTCGGCCAAAGCCAGGGCCGGGATGAGCAGCGTGTCGTAGACCTCCACCAGCGGCTTGTTCTCGAGAGCATCGTCGACCAATTCGTTGGCCTCTTCTTGATCTCCGGCCAGGAGTCGCTGATAGACCTGCCGCTTGGGCTCGAACACGGGCTCATTCCCTAGCAGAATGTGCAAGAAGGACAGTTGGGGGACGTGCTTGCCGATCACCAAGAGGCAGACGGTCAAGGGGGTCGCCAGAAGCAGTCCCGCAATTCCCCACAACCACGTCCAGAAGACGGCCGCCACCAGGACCGCCACCCCGGACACGCCCGTGCCCTTGCCATAGAGCCATGGCTCCAGGACATTCCCGCAGAAGAGTTCCAGGGTCACGAACAGCCCAAGTGTGAGGATGGGCGCCAGCCAACCCGTCGAGATGGCCATTGCCAGTCCGATCGGCGCCACTGCGGCAATCCACGGTCCAATATAGGGAACGAACCTCAAGGTCGTGGCCAGGATCCCCCACAGGATGGCGTTGGGTATTCCAATCAGGAAAAGCCCTGTTCCGACCGCAATACCGAAAGTGGTATTGATGAGGAACAGCATGGAGAGGTATCGGCTGACCCGCGTGGCAGCGTCTTCCAGCATCTGTGTGGTCACGGTCGCTTGTCCTTTTCCCACCAGCCGGATGAAGCGATCTCGCAAGTCCTCTCGCCGTACCAGAAAGAAAACCACGAGAATGACAACGATGCCTGCCAGACCTAAGACCTCGACCAGTGTGCCGAAAGTCTGGCCCAGGAGTTGCAGGGGGCTCGCTGGCGGGGAAAGCACGCGGACCGAATAGGGCCATTCGTCGGTTCCCAAGGGCGCCTTGGCCTGCTGGGCTTGCGGAAGAGTCTGGCCAACGTCCTCGGCGGTCCGTGTTACCTTGTTCAACGTGGCGATGAAGTAGTCATTCACCGCATGAAGTTTCGCTTGAAAGTTGGCTTGGTACTCGGGCATTCTGGGGGCCAGGGCGGTCATTTGCCCCACCGCTGTCCATGCCGCGGCGCCCAGCACCGCAAAGCCCACCATTGCCGTGAGCATTACGGCCGGGATACGGCCCAGGCCGCGCCGTTCGAGCCAATCGCACACCGGGCTGAGCAGGAAGCTCAGCAGCACGGCAAGTGCCAAGGGGACCAGCACGCCTTTGGCCAGGTAAAGGGCGGCAACGACCACAGCGGTCGCCCCCAACATGAGCACTGATTTGACGAACTGGTCCAAGGGCACCATGGGATCATCTCCTGCTAGCCGCGTTTCCAAAAGCGGCCAAGCAGCCAGCCGATGCCGGCTGCCATCAAGATGGACCGCAACGGCCGTGCGCGGATGGATTGTTCGCAGGCGCAGGCGACGCCGTGGAGTTGGTCTCGCGCCTGCCCGCTGTATTCGGCGGCTTTCTCGCCCGCCTGCCCAATCTTCTCCCGGGCGGCGTCCCTTACGGTCCGTCCCATTGTCTGAAGGTTTTCGGTAACTTCCTGCGCCTGTTTGCCAAGCTGATCAGTTGTGTTCGACATCGTTCTTCCTCGTTGGTTAAGTGGTTTTCATTGGTTAAATGGTCTTCGTGGTAGCGGTAAACGTCAGTGATCTTGAGGCGACTCGGCTTCGACCGGCCGCTTCAAAGCGTGTTTGATCCAAGTCATGTTACGGGTTAATTCTTCACGGGAATGCTCAAAAACACGCGCGACTCCGCGGATTTTGGACCACCCCACAACTCCCAGGGCCACTGCCGCGATAGATCCACCCAGCGCGGCGATCGCAAAGGCCGTCGCCCGCGAAAGGCCGGCGGCTTTCGAAAGCAACTCGGCAATGACCATCAGCGCAACGGGCACCGTGCCAACAGCCACAATCCCGGCGAACAGCAACAGCGCGACGGGGATCAACAGTCCTCTCAGGCCTTTGCGGCAGTCGTTTCTGAAGAGCTCGAATTGAAGCTCGGCCAGCGATACGATGTCGTGCGTCAATTCGCCCATGTCCTTGGCAACCCCGTCAGACGGCGCTGTGGTTGATCCGTCGCGTTGATTCATTGTCGTTTCACCCACCATCCTAGCGCAATTCCGACGGATAGCGCCGCCCCCAGGCAGAAACCTGGCCGCTGGGCCACAAAACGCTCGATCGCAGCGAGAATTTGGAATGGTCGCTTTGGCTGCCGGCAGAGTTCGCCACGGTCAAGCCCGAGTGGGGATCGGCTAGTTCCGTTACTCGATGAGTCAGGACGTGTAATTTGAATCATGATGGTTTGTGGCGGCGTCCCCGGTTAGTCCCAGTAACCTCTCGGTATTTTGGCTTACGTACGCGATTGCCTCGCGAACCGCGATGCCGGCCACGGCGCCGACTAGCGCATCGAACACTCCGCGCGCGAAGGTCGTCGTGGCGGCCGGCGCCGCATTAGCGACCGGAGGACCGGCCTTTGCCGGGTCAGCCGGAGTGGGCAATTCGGCGTGGACAACTGTGGATCGCTTGGGAGCGATCAAGAATCCCAGCGCGGCCGCAGTCCCCAAACAGACCCACGGGTAAACCTTTACGTAGTGCTTCCAGTCGACCATGCTGCGGGCACTAGCGGACACATCCTCCAAATCATGGTCGATTTCGGAACGAACCCCTTGCATCCGCGCTTGCACGGTGTCATCCAGCAGTGGATCATTCATGGCCGGTATCCTCATTGACTCAGTGTTGTTGGCAGCATTTCAGTCCTCCAATAGAAAACGATCGAGCAAGAACGAAAAAGCCGACGTGGTGGAACACCCGCAGGTACTCGACCACGTCGGCTTACTCTCTAACGAGCCTCTCGGCAGGGCCGGGATGCTCTCTATCTAATCATCCGACAATTTGCTGAAAAGCCGCCATCGAGTGCGCCGCGACTCTGCCAGCACTTTCATTGTACGCTTCTACGGGGAAAAAGCAATAGGACGGTTGCCTATCTTCCAATTCTGGCCGTTTACCATCGTTGGGCGAAGGGGTTCAGAACAATCCACCTTCCGTCACCTCGTCCGTCCAAACCGTGAAGCGCTCGAGGGTGTTCTTGCCGAACGAAGTCGTCATGGCCACGTCGGCCGCGTCGCGCCCCCGTGCCATCAGTACGCGGCCGATGCGGGGGACGTTGTGCCGGGCATGGAAGGTGTACCACCGACCGCCGAGATAGACTTCGAACCAGCCGCTGAAATCCATGGGGCATGCCATACGCGGGACGCCGATATCCCCGAGGTAGCCCGTGGCATACCGCGCCGGGATGCAGAGACAGCGGCAGAAGGTCAGGGCCAGATGCGCGAAGTCGCGGCAGACGCCGGCCCGCTCGACGAAGACGTCATAGGCCGTCTTGGTCGGTCGGGCGGCCTGGTGGTCGGAACGCACGTTGGCGTGTACCCAATCGCAGACGGCCTGGACCCGTCCCCAGCCCGCCGGCGTGCCCTTGAACAGATCCCAAGCAATCTCCATCAGCCGGTCGACTTCGCAATACCGGCTGCCGAGCAGGAAATGCAGGGTCTCGCTGGGCAACTCTTGGGCTGGATGTTGACTCGCCCACAGTGCGGCCGCGTCGAGCTGCCCCGAATCTTCGACGACCATGTCGTCCCAGAGGCGGAGAGGCCCGGGGAGCGCGAAAATCCGCCGGCAACGGTTGCCGTAGACGTCGCTGAACTCCTCGAAGGGAATATAGGGCTCGATGATCATGCCGCTGTGCCGGCGCACCGTGTGCTCCCGGTCGAGGTGCAGCGCGACCATCAGCAGCATCAGCGAAGGCGTCTCCACCTGGAAAACGAATTCGTAACCTGCTTTGATCAACATGTTGTTCTACTTCCACGTAGCGACCAGGCGTCGGGCGATCAGGCAGGATCGGGCATCAAGTCCACTTCAGAAATGTCGCGCAACAGTTTATTGAACCGGGAACGGCTCATTTGCGATCCGATCGCTCAGGGCAGTACGCGAATCGGTGGTTTCGGCTTGGCTTGCTCTAAAATGGCACTGGCGAACTGCGTTAGCCGCTGTTCGAGGGCGGCCCCTGCAGATCCTTCCCCGAAATGCGACTCCATCTCTTGTGGTTGGATTCCAAGCGTGCCAAGGATTTCGACAACTACTTCCCTCGACGCTTCCCGGACTGCCGTGTTCGATTCGTTCATGATTGTTCACTCCCTTGTATTCAACGCAAAGACTCAAATCGTGGCGGGATAGTCACTCTGACCGGCCTCCCCGTGGATACGTTCCCGGACCTCGGCCCGGTGAACGGGAACATCTGCATCGACCTCGAAACCCAGTTTCACGTTCGCTCCGCGGATCTCCAGCACCTTGACTCGGAACATGCGATGAAATCCGTCCGATCCGCCAATGACCACCGCTTCCTGACTCTTCCGCGATAAGACTAACATGGCAAAATGTCCTTTTTTTCCGATGGGCTACTCGATCCGTTCCCGCTCCAACTGTCCGCAGGTACGTCCCGGGCGAGCAAGAACACCTGTACCATGGTGCCGGTCGTGAAGACCTGCACCACGGTGCCCGTCGTCGTTTCGACTTCCGTGGTTGCTTCGCGCACCTCGACCCCGGTAATGCGTTTGATCTCCTGCCGTAACTCGTTGGCGGAGGTGGCGAACAACTGCCGGTGAAACCCCTGCACCTGGGCAGCGCCCGCTGGGCTCTGGGCCAGGGCTTTCTCGGCCGGCGACAAGGCCCCTTGCAGCGTGATCAGCAGCGTATCGCCGCTGAGAACCACGGCCACCGATTTTGGCTCGTGGCCCGTCCGTTGCTGTTGGAAAGTGATCGCCGCTTGGGCAATCTGCTGCGCCACGTTCGAATCGAGGTTCTCCATGGCAAACGGCCCTCCACGGCCGCATTACAGGTCAAGAACGAAAAAAGCCGACGTGGCGGAACACCCGGAAGTGTTCGACCACATCGGCTTACTCACTAACGAGCCCCTCTGCACGGCCGGGTTGCTCTTCATCTAGCCTGGATTCCCACAGTCTAGCATTCGCCTAAGGGTTTTGGCCAGTGGGGGCGGAACGGCGGGGCTTTAGGCGAATGCTTAACACCACGGGAGCGGCATCAGCCGAAGAGGAATTGGAGC
>Ga0181520_10002081_pt1 | contig 38549 bp, 29 predicted proteins | sample PEATcosm2014_Bin_29_FD_132451 | JGI IMG/M metagenome (GOLD analysis project Ga0181520, IMG submission 132451) | Peatland microbial communities from MTU Mesocosm Facility, Houghton, MI, USA - PEATcosm2014_Bin02_30_metaG | ecosystem: Environmental > Terrestrial > Soil > Wetlands > Peat | place... | reverse complement strand
TTCAAGGTTGAGGAAAACCTTGAAGGTTGATACCATCCGCCACGTGTCTTTGCCGGATTCCCGTAAGTATTAAACTATGCAGCTATTTCACTTACCTCCCGGTCACCTGCAAATAATTGACCAGCTTATTTCTGTAATTTGCTTTTGCGTCAGTCAATTGATCGTTTGCCTGCTGCAGCATTGTCTGCGCTTCCAGTAGATCGGATACTGCGCTCATTCCATTCTTGTAGCTGTCTTGATTCACTTTTAGATTTTCTTCCGCTTGCGCAATTTCTTCCCCGCATAGCAGGACCTGCTTGTAGCCATCCGTCAGATCCTGCCAAGCTTTCTGCATCTGCAGCATTAGGAGTTGAGAATTATTCTGCAAATTGTTTTCGGCGATTTCTTCTTTGACTTTTCTTTCAGAAATAGTGTGCGATGCTTCCCACCAACCGGAGATCGGAATCGAAACAGTACCAAAAGCCATACCGATGGTACGACCCGGTCCATCATCGAAATCCAGGAACAACCCACCCGCACCAATTGCAACCTGCGGTAAATATTCTCCAAGCTTGATGCTTGTCCGGAGTTCTTCAGCTTCGACCGACAACCGGAGCAGGCAGTATTCCGCTCTTTTTTTGAGCGCCTCACCGGGATCAACGTAATATGTTTGTGGAATACATCCAATCGTCATCGAATCGCCAAACACGAGTGTCGAGTCGTATGGGATGCCGATATACTGGCAGAACGCCATGGCTGCTAATTCCTTTCCATTCTCAAGTTTGGACTTGTTCAACAATAGCTCGCTCTGTCTCACCCTGACTTTCAAGACATCGTTCCTCATGACAATGCCCGAGGCATACGCATCGTCAACCTGGCGCAATAAACTATTCAACAGTTCTTCGTATCGCTGAATGGTTTTCAGTTTCTCATTCAGCGAGACGATCTGCCAGTACTGTTCTTCTGTTTTAAGCAGGACTTCGTTTTGAGAAAGCTTTTGTTGGAGTTCACTGACGTCTTCGCCTACGGAGGCAAGCTTATCGCCATTTATGATCCTTCCGCCGGCGAAGATTGGCTGGGTGGCAGTCACCATTCCAACCGTCCCATTTTTGAACATTCCTGTAGTTGTACCAGGGAAATATGCAAATTGTGTTGCGCTTGCCAGGTTTGCCGGATTTCCATTATACACCGGAAGGTTCCCGCCCTGGGTGGTCATTTGAAACAAATCCTTTTGCGCTTCGAAAGTGAAACCGCTCGCACTTATCGTTGGAAAGAAATTGGTGAAAGCGGCTTTCTTTGTCTGTCGAGCCGCCTCGGATTCCAGCGCACTGTTTTTGATCTTGAGATTATTCTTCAGAGCAAGAGCCTTGCTTTCTTCCAGCGTCAGCCTTGTTTGTGCAGCTGCATGGTAAGACACCAATCCAGCTATCAACATGAAATACAGCGACGAATTCTTCATGCAGCTTAACCCCTTTCTTCAATTTTATTGAAATCTGATCGATGGAAAAAGTAATAGAGCACCGGTAAAACCAGCAAGGACAGCGCCAGCGCAAATATCAATCCAAAACAAATAACCGAGCCGAGCGGACCCCACAGCGAAGAACCGCTCGCAATCATCGGGATAACGCCTACTGCGGCAGCGGCTGAAGTAAGAAATATTGGACGCATTCTTCTTTTACCTGCAGAGATCGCTGCCTCTTCCAATGTATATCCATGCCCGTAACGAAGTTCTTCTGCATACGAAATAAATATTACTCCATTACGGACAACGATTCCCATTAGACCAATCAATCCGATAAAGGCTGTTGCTCCAAATGGATATCCTGTTACAAATATTCCGAACGCGGCGCCAAAAACACTTAATGGAAGCGTTACCATGATGAGAAGAGTTGATTTGATATTTTTGAACTGAAACATAAGAATGAGAAAAATAACAATAATACTTACGACCAGTGAATAGTAAAACGGTGTAATATTCTCAATGGTCATTTGATAATCGCCGCCGTATTCGATAGAAACACCCGGAGGCAAGCCCATTTTATCAACAAGAGGTTTGACTCCATTAAATATTATTGCAGGATAAATTCCCCTCTTTATCTCAGCTAGAACAGTTATAGTCCGTATTCCATTACGCCTTACAATCTGTCCTTCCGTCCAACCTGGCTGCATCGCCGCCAGTTGACGAACCGGAACAGAGGAAAACATGAATGGAGAGGTTACATATTGATTCATGATATCGCCGGGAACGGATTTCGTTTTCTTATTAATCTTCAGCATAACATCAACCGGATAATCTCCTTCCCAAACGGTTGAGATGGGAAATCCTCTGGTTCCGACCATCAACGAATAAGCGAGAAGGGAATTCGAATAACCAAGACGCGCCGCTTCATCTTTCTTTACAACGAGATCGGCAGATTGCAGAGACTGTTCATAATCGGTACGGACAAACTCAACACCCTTGAGTTGCCGCACAATATCAGTTACACGGTTTGCTGCCTGTTTGATCGTCCGGATACTATCGCCCGAAATACGGATTTCTATTGGTGATTTATATATTTCAAAAGCTAATTGCTTCCATTTAATATTGGCGAGAGGATATTTGCCCTCCAATTTTTTGCTGTACTCGTCGAGAATTTCGTTAGTGGCTTTGTTCGATTCCGTAAGCACCACCAACTGCCCGTAATTTTTTGCCGGAAATTCAGGCGCGTAGAGAGCATGAAAACGAGGCGAGCTTGTTCCAATAAATGACGTTACTACGCGAACGCGCGGATCTTTTTGAAGCCTTTCTTCAAGATCTTTCATTACCGAATCCGTTTGTTGGAGAGAACTCCCGACGGGAAGAAATACTTCCACAGCGAACTGGTTTCTTTCTATCTGCGGGAATGACTGCTGCGGAGTAATTGCAAGCAGTATAAATCCTATTATGAACGAAAGACATCCTATAAGAACGACCAGTTTTTTTCTTTCGAATGCTTTCTCGAGAAGTCCGTTATAAAAATTCTGAAGTCTATCTAAGAATGTCGTCTTCCTTTTTATTGATGAACTATCTTTGATTCCGGTTTTAATGAATGTATAACTTAATAGCGGTATGACAGAAACCGAAAGCAGCAATGATACAAGGAGTGCATATGTAATAGTCATTGGAAGCGACTGCATAAATTGACCGCCAGTACCGCTCATAAATAACGGCAATGGCAGAAAACACGCTATGATAGCAAGCGTAGCGGAAAGTACAGAACTAAAAAGTTGGGTTACGCATTTTGTTCCTGCATCAAACGGGGACATACCCTGATCTAACTTGTCAATATAGTTATCGACTATAACGATAGCGTCGTCGACAGTGATTCCAAGGACAATAATCAAACCCGCAAGCGAAACGGTTTGTAAATCCATTCCGTTTGCCCACATAATTCCAATAGCCGTGAGAATAGAAGTTGGTATCGCCATTGCCGCAATGCGCGCAACTCTCATCGGAAGGAGGAGGACAGTAACCAATATTACCGCAACCATTGCACTGGCAAATTCTTTGAGGAAGTTTGCAATAGCTTTCGACACTGCATCGGGGATATTGGAAACAGTGATGATTTTCACATCAGGCGGAAGCGAAGCAGAAAATTTATCAATGGCACTTTGTACTGCAGTACCAAAGCGGACAACATTTTCTCCCGATTTCATTTCGAGTGAGACAATCAAGCACTTTTTTCCGTTAACACGGATATAAGAATCCATATCGGCGTATTCACGTACTACTTTTGCGATATCTTTGACGCATACAACATTTCCCTGCGGATCAGAATAAATAATTTGATTTGCCACATCCTGTTCAGTTTTCAAGTTTGAAGAAATATGAATTGGACGCACATATTTACCGTCATCTATCTCTCCTGTATAGTTTATTGTGCTCAGAGGTTTAAGAGCGGCAAAAACTTGTATTGGTTTTATGCCATAGTTCGCAAGCCTGGCATCATCCATATAAATACTGATCTGTTCTTTCTGCAGACCGTAGTGCTTAACTTTTGAAACTGAAGATACTCTTCGAACATCGTCTTCAAATGATTTAATATAATCTTCAAGTTCCCTATATGTCTTCGTTTCGGACTGAATAGCAAACAACATCGCAGAAGTACTGCCGAAATCGTTATCCGCAGTCAAAGAAACCACGCCCGAAGGCAGTTCTGCTTTCAAATCATTCAAACCAAGACGGAGTTTTGCCCAAAACCCGTCCACATCTTTTTCCTTTTCTGAAACCTGGACATAGATAATCATGACATTTTCTTTGGAGACAGAATACGTCTTGGCACGATCAACCGACTTATATTGGAACAAGTAGTTTTCAACTTTCGTTGTCAATTGTTCCTCTACCTGGTGAGAAGAAGCACCGGGGAAAAAACCCACGACAAGACCTGTCGGTACTGTAAATGGCGGATATTCATCGCGTGGCATCCGGAAAAGAGCCACAACCCCCACAAGAATAGCAATAACGGTGAAGACGTATATCACCTGTTTGTACCGAAGAAGAATTTCGAGCAGCGTAGATTGCTTTTTGGCACTCATGGAATCTCCCTTTACCGATAGTTCACAATTTGCACAGAGGCATTATCTATAAGCTTATGCTGTCCTGCCACAACGACCGCTTCGTTAATTTGTAATCCTTCCAGCACTTCAATGCCGTTGTTCAACAATTGACCGGTTACAACATATTTGCGGATCGCTTTATTCTGTGATGAAACGACATATACAAAATTCTTTCCCGATTCATCCACCATGACCGAACTGCCCGGAACAACCACACCGTGCACTGCTCTTGGGCTCTCAATTGTTGCAGAACAAATCATTCCCGGTTTTATGGACAAATCTTTGTTTGTTATTCCAATGTTTATTTTATAGGTATGAGCAATTGGGTCTGCAACCACGCCTATTTCTTCCACCACACCGTCATGGTGCGCGGATCCCAAGGCGCCAATTGTTATACTTGCTTTTTGTCCTTTTTGAATCAGGGCAATTTCGTTTTCTGAGACTGATACGCGGGCAAACACTTTGCTGATTTTCACAATCGTAATCGATATAATGTTCGGCATAGCTGTCATTCCGGGTTCGATTGAACGTTTTCCGATATACCCATCGGTAGTTGCATAGAGATCGCAGTCGTCTAAATTTTTCCTGGCTATGGCTGTTGCAGCTTTTGCTTTTTGCAGGCCGGTTTCAACTTCAACATATTTTACATCCGGCAGACTGCCATTTTTATACATAGGTGTCAGGCGGTTGTATGCATCTTCTGCCTGTTGCTGGCTCGCTTGCATCATGGTATAGGTATTTTGGTACGTTGCATTGTCCAATGTCGCAAGGAGTTGTCCCTTCTTTACAATCGCACCTTCTGAAACAAATACTTTCGACACAGTTCCCACCGATGAAAAACTGAGCGGAATGGTTTCGGATTCTTCTATGGTGCCGCTGTATGCAAGCTCCCGGCATTCTTCAGGAACAATTGCCTTTTGAACTTCCACATTTACCGCTTGCGGAGTAGATTGATTTGACGTGTTGCAACCGGAAAGAGCCAGAACAACAAAAAGAAAGCAACGTAATGTGCGTTTTGATAAATCCATGACGAACCTTTCAGACTGTGGTACTGTTAGACTAAATACGTATCTAGGTCGAATTCATGGCAAAAAAAATTATAACCCTTCTGCCATGAGTCTTGTTGCTATGTCAAGTTTTTCATCATCATCAATCTCGAGGAACAAGTAAAGTTCCAGCCCGCGCACAATTCCGACAACTACACTTGCAGCTTTACCCAACTCCGACTTTCTTAAAGACCGAAATTCCCCTAGTTCAAAGCCGCGTTTTAATATTTTCAATACGGTTGACTCCTCACGCATGTCTAGCTGTCTGCGGATTTTATCGATGAGTTCTTTGTGTCCTTTCATTTCACCTTTTACAACCGGGTGAATACTTGCAGTCTTCTTTAACTCATTAATGCTGATGGTGACATATTTTTTCAGTTTTTCTTTAGATGAATCAATTTTATCGATTGCCGCTTTTGTCCTTTCAAAAATAGCATTCAATTCCTTTGCGGCAAGCACCTCGAAAATCTCTTCCTTGCTCTTATAGTAATAGTAAATAGTACTCTTTCCCTTTCCTGCTTCGTGGGCGATATCTTCCATTGTAGTCTTATTAAAGCCCCACTTCTGAAAAACATTTTCAGCAGCCTGGAGAATTTCGGCTTTTACAGTTTCGTCCTTGGATAATTCCGGCATATTCGACCATTTTCGTTTTACGGTCTAAAAATATTAAAAGTTTTATTTGAAGTCAAGTTACAAAATCGCTTGACATGCCTCCCACTGCAAACTTATGATTTTGTATGTGAGTTTAATAAGGATGAAATAAAACCGGAAATGGAATATTCATCCGTTAATTGTAAAACAAAAAGATGGAAATGATTCGGCATAAGACAGTATGATAATAATTCAATCTCATATTTATTTTTATAAAATTTTAACTTTTCTAAGAAATAAATATAATTTGATTGTTCACAGAATATTTGCTGTTTATTCGCTCCTCTGTTATATAGGTGGTGATATGTGTTTTTGAAAAAATTACGGGGCTTATTCATTTTGTTCCTTTAATCTAAACCTTCAAGGTTGAGGAAAACTTTGAAGGTTTAAACTAAATGCTTTAACAGATTTTGCGTTTGTGTAATTATGATTGTGCATATTAAAAATTAAATATTCTTTGAGTGCGGTGAAAATAATATATAATTATTGGCTTTAGCCTTGCAACTCTACAATGTTATTCTAGACACAGCTTTATTCACCATGCTGTTAGGTTGAAATAAATAGGAATAAATAAAAATGATAACTCTATATCATTCAAGTGGAGCACAAGATTTCCAATTACTTGATGAAGTCTATTCAGAAAGTGAGTGGTTGAATCTGAATACGATATAATTAAACTGTTAATGCAAGGAAACAAAATGACGCTGTAAATTTATTAGAAGAATATGATTTTTCGTTTTATAACTCCACAAATGGTTTTGGTGATGAATTCAATATTCTGTATGCCGAAATACCTATCGATGAATACGTTCAGCTTGAAGAAAATAATAATTATTTATTAAATATGGTTATTTACTCACAAATAGCTTCTGCTACGGGTGATATAACTGGGTTTACTCGTTTTATTGCTATTGGAATGAGAAAAGCTGAAAAAATTATTGCAGCAGATTAGAAATAATCATAAAGCATGCAGTAAAAATAAATTCCGGACAATTATAAGTTCCTGCCAGCTTTTACCTAACACCCAACGTTGCATGCAGCACGGCGGGTACAGCGCCGAAATAGGGGCCGCCCCAATCAGTTTCGTCGCCATTCCTGATTCTCAAAAGTTTGAAAGTTCCGTTCTCATAACAGCCCTCTTCCACTTTCAGAAATTGCCAGGCTTTGCCTACGTCGGCGCCCACAGGCTTGAAGGTAATACGGCAAAGCGTTCCCACCAGCACAAACTCGCTCTCACCTAATTGCACTACCATTGCTTTACCGGTCGGCAGGGCATTGGACTGAACGAAGCGTCCTTCCGAAGTATTGAACGTCACTGTTGCTTGCCACTTACCAAGATCAATCGACTGCGGCGCATGGTCCTCACGTTCAACAACTGCCTTTATCTTTCCTTCAAAACCCCATTTTGCAAGTTCCCTTATCATAGGGGTTGCCATGGCATATTCCCGAGCAATAGGGGAGAGGCGGGCGGCAGATTGGCTGTCTTCAGAATTCTGCCCATTGTCATCAATGCCAAACGGTGAAAAGCCAAAACCCCCGTGCGCAAGAACAATATAAAGATTTTTTACGTACTCCGCACCGGCACCGGTTTCCGGTACGAACAAAGGGTTATCGGGGCGGTCGTATAAATCAATCACTTTTAGCTGTTGAGCGCTTTCGGACAAATAGATATCGGGAGCCAACAAATCAATATCCGGCGCGGCAACTTTCCAAATTGGAATAACATTATCGGTTGCACCGCCGCTCTCATAAGTTGAAGCGGGGGGATTGGTAAGCGGATCACGTAATGCGGCATTAACGTACAACGGCAACGGATAAACTGCTTTTCCGGCAGCTGCAACATGCTCGATGTACCGGGCAACAGCCCAGGCATGGAAAAACTCGTCGGCATTATTTCCGAAAACCTCCCGCCAAGACCCCCTGGCGTTTACAGGCTTATCCAGAGCCTTGAGTATGCCGGGTTTGAGCAATTCTGCCGGCACGGGTTCGTTAAATATCTTCTGAGCCTTTTCAGAGTAATCCCTCACGCTATTCCAGGCGCCCGGTTCGTTTTCTATCTGAATCATAAGAACCGTATGAAGCGGATCAGCATTTTTCAAATGCCCCATCACAGCTGCGAAAGCATTAGCATCAGCTTCCATAGCATCATGCGAGAAAGGCGAAGGCGAATCGACCGGCTGCCCGTCCGCGCCTGTAATGTTGGAATACTTTCGGGGATCAAGCTTCATCCATTCGGGCATATAGTGACTGCTGCCGTTTTTCCAGGTAGCGAACCAGAGAAGCACAAGATTAACCTTGTGATCCCGCCCTTGCTTAAGCAGGGTATCAATCAATGAAAAATCGTACTTCCCCGGTTGTGGCTCGATCTGCTCCCAGTAAATTGGGACTTCCAGAGTATTGGCATGCATCGCATTAACTGCCGACCATACACCCGGCATCATGCCGGGCCAGCCGCTGGAGTTATGTGCCTGACCTCCCAGCATGAAGAACGGCTGACCGTCAACAAGGAGGGCATGACGGTTATTTTTCCCGATAATTTGCGGTATTGTTCCCGCACCGGTTTGACACAAAAGGGCTCCACATACTAACAGAGCCGCTGCAAATCCTAAAACTGCTATTCGCATCATTTTCATCATAGAATTGCTCCTCCCATAAATGCTGCGGGGTTCTTACGCTTCCTGCCTGCCCGAACCCCGGTACAGCAGGCATGATTTTTTCAGTTTATTATAATTAAGTTTGAACCTGTATAAACATTGCTCGTCCAACAATCCTCCCGGGTTAAGATGGGGGAAAAAAAGTCTTTCATAAAGATAAGCGCCCATCATTTTTCACCCGGTTTATATATAGGGATGACTGCCGGCGAAAATATAGTTGGATCAGGAATTGCGGCGTTAGGTGATTTTATCATAAGGTTGTCGAACAATGCAGCATTGGTCGTTTTATTTTTACTTCCTGCTATAAGACCTATCATACCTTCTGAAAAAGTGGTGTCTGCAGCAGCCAATACCTGATTATTATCTACAAAGCCTGTAATGGTAGAACCAGAAAACCGCAGCATAAGAGTATGCCATTCGTGTGCTGCAATATGCAGTGATTTTCCTATTGCAAGGAGAGTGCCCATTTCAACTTTTTCATCCTGATTGGAAATATACAAAGAGGAAGTACCATCAGTCGAAAGAGTTAAATAATATCCGCTTACCTTGCATCCATAGCCGCTTCCGGTGCTTGTAATGCGACCCATAATACCAGCCCAGCCGTTATTATCACAGTACACATCGGCGCTTACTTCATAATCTTTCCAGTTCCGGTCCCCCAGGATCGTGTACGGCATCCATTCGGGAGCCCAGCTTTGTGCACCAGCTTTGATAACCTGACTCAAACATCTACCTTTTTTATCAGGGCGTTCTGCAATTTCGAATCCACCCGCAATATCCGCAGTATAGTGAGGTAAATAACCCCATGCCTCTGCATTCGTATATTCATCAAATGTTTCATAATAAGGGAAAGGAAATGGTTTTGATGCAGGGATATCTGTAAATGAACCTTTCTGCTGTCCCGTAATTGTGGAGATAGAGTAAATGGATTGCGGCTCCAAAGTGATATTAAAAGTACCATTGACAGGAGTTATGTCATCCAACTTTACAAATTGCTCCGAAGCATTACTTCGCCAAACACAAAGTTTACCGCCGGATAAACCTCCGCGAGCTTTAAAAGTAATTTCCTGATTTGTTTTGGCTTTCCTTGTTTCGGCAATAATACTATAATCATTTCCCGGCGCCTTCAGGGTTACATAGGTTCCTCCATTCTGAAGTTTGCCGCAGGCTCCGTTTAAGTATTCCCAGCCGGGTTGAGTGAACTGACCGTAATGAGCGTATCCCCAAAGTACAGTGCGGGCATAATAATATCCTCCCCATGGTTCACGAGCTACCAACATGGCTGGTTTTTCCGGAAATGGCTCGGTATTGTAAGTAGAAGCTTCAAGGAACCAATTAACAATTCTTGTAACTCCGCTTTCAATAAAATTATTATTAAATGCTTCTACCACACTAATTTCACAATCAAACCCGTCTTTGTACACATGTTCCTCCGTGTTCCAAATGGGTTTACCAAGCGAGCCGCTTAATTTAATAATATCCGGGGGTGCAGGATTCTCGTTCATTGTATGGGCACTAATGATGTCCACGGAAGCTCTTAAAACCGAATCGTTATTCATGTCTCTGCACCAGTCGAATTTTTCTTTTCCCCAATTGTCAAAAGCATGAATCTTAACTTTAGACAGCCCATTTCTATTAAGCGCAGCCCTGAACATTTTAACAAAATCTTCATTAACTCCTTTTTCATTACGGCAGCCGACAGCATCCAGATCCAAACCATAAACATTTTTTAAACCTTTGATCCAATTTACGTCATAATCACACATATCCTGCGACCAGAAATTACCGTCTCCGACCCATTTTGGGCAGCTCCAGGCATTAGCGTCTAATGAGATAGAAGGATTTCTTTTTCTGGCTTCACTCATAAGCCACCATTCATAACCCCGGCTGTAGTTTACATCATTTCTTGTATGCATGTGGCTCAACTCTGATCCCTGAGTTGAATTACCATCACCGGGTATTTCAACCAACAAAGCGGAAATCGATGCGCCGAATTTCGGTTTGAACAAAAGGTCCAATATTTGGCTGCGCTGCGGCTCAGGATAATCCTTTAATAGCACCGATGTAGCGCCCCCGCCGCTCACAGCGCCGATACCATCAAATCGTTTGCCGCCGGCAGTCCCATCAATGTTAATCGTTTGGCAAATTATTCCGTCTGTATTTAAACCTAGTATTAAATAAAACAGTACTGACGGTAAATACATTCCAACGCGAAAAAATTTTATGAAATAATTTGGAGAATTCATAATCATATAGCTGCCTCATTTTTATTTTGGAGGAAAAGCAAGAATAATTTCCATTGCGTAATTGCTTATATATTCAATTTTACCTGCATTATAAGGGATTAAAAATTTATCGCCTGATTTGACATCCCGGTTATTCGTTCCGGATATAATACAACCGCTGCCCCCGGTTACAACTCCCGCGTAAAAGGTATCTGCCTTTTTTTGAAAACTACTTTGGACATTAACTTTATGAACCGAAAAACAATTAGTATAACGTTTATCGATTAAAATACTTTCCGAACCGCCGCCCTGTTCATCAGAAATTACCGGCAGGCAAAAATATTTATTTTTGATTTCTTCAACCGATATCGATCTGAAATCAATCATATCCATTGCAAAATCGATATTGCGTCCCATAAAGCGGGCTTGTTCAGGTAAAACATAACCTCCGCGCTCAAACTCCAGTCTTACAACAAAATCGGCGGGTTCCATGATTTCCAACATGAAGACACCTTCGCCAATAGCATGAGGCAGCCCTCCGGGTACGATAAAAACATCCCCGGGTTTTACCGGAATTTTTTCAAAACAAGAGAGTATTTTTTCAATATCCTGATTTTCAATTGCAATCTTAAAATCTTTCCTGCCTATGGAATGTTGAAAACCGAGATAAATGTACGGATTTTCTACTTCATCACGGGTACCGAGAATTACGTAAGCCTCCGTTTTGCCAGAGCTGCTGTTAAGATATTTTTGAGAGAATGAAATTGCCGGGTGCGCCTGAATGTGAAGCCGAATTGCCGAATCCAGGAACTTAAACAGGAATTGAGTATTTGGTCCGTATTTTTTAAAATGTTCTTCTCCCAGAACTTCGAATGGAAATGTTTCCATGATTTTTTTCAAAGGCACAATATTCCCGTTGTATTCTATAAGTGAAAGCCCTTCAGATTTAAACTCTTCTCTGCCCCTATTAACAGCCAAAGTTGTTGATGCTATCCAATCTTCGGGGAAGTGCGAATCAGCCGGATTACTTTTGCCTTCGAGACGATCAAGAAATTTACCACCGGTGTATGCACGCCAGACCCTGTTGGGCGGCAGAATTATAATGCCCGGTATATTCATTTTTCAATACTCACAAATTATTTTAATGCGCTGAATTTTCTTTAAATGAACCTTCGCAAACCAGCCTGAGACCCCAATCTGCATCGCCGGGAAAATCCGGCAATTCAATCCGGCTATTACAAATAGCAGCAGTCCCGGAAATTTCATGCGTTCATCTCATATTAGTTATAAATTAAGACACTTCTTATATTTGAGACGAACTAAAATACAGGACAGCCTGGCAACCTGACTGTCGGTAGGCAGGGCTGTCCTGCATTTTAGTCACCCCCGGGCGGGTGATGAATTAATTATTTTTCAGAAGCCTTCATTTCTATTTGCCGGGCAGAACAATTATACCCGGATATTTCAAAATGAATTTCCTGAGGAAGTGTATTAATATCTTTGCTTTCCACCTTCACAAAAATAGTTTTAGTTTCACCGGGAAGCAGAGAAATATAGTTATCATTATATATAGTCCTAAGTTTAACTGATTCCTCAAGCATTCTTGCCCCGATGAAGAATGCAGGAATTTCCGATGAATTTGAAAGCTTGATTTGAACGCTTCCATGCCCGGGGTTTCCCTTTGAGAGGGTATAATTAACCGGTTCAACCTTCAGAGATAATTTGGGCATCTGATTAATTTCTGAGAATATATTATTATAGTTTTCCAGGTTATCTATCCCGCTAATTGCAACCGGGTACAAGGCATCGCTTATCTTTTCACCCGATGGGTTTTTTAGCTCCACAGAAATAAAAAATGATTTTCCTTTGAATGATTCCGGTATAATAAATTCCAATCCGCTGATTTTGGCTGAGCTATTTGCACCCGTTTCCGCTAAGCCGGATTTTCCGGTAATTATTTTACCTTCGCAATCAATCAGCTTAGCATCAAAAGAAAATCCTTTCACCGGGTTTTGTGAATCGTTCAAAAGATAAATATCCGTTTTGAAAGTCTCACCCGTCTTCCACAAATACCGTTCAAAGTCGGCAGAAATATGCACCGGTCGTGCAGCGCGCTTCAAAAAGTAATATGCAGGTTTTGGAGTTCCGTACCAATCAACAATTGACCAGGAAAGACAAGGCCAAATATCGTCATACTGCCAGACAAGAAAGCCGCTATTCCTGAATTTATTTGACCGGCAGAATTCCATATCGTACTCATTGCCTAAAGCCTGATAAAGCTGACCTCTTGTTATAAATTCGGTGATATTTGAAGGCTCGCCGATTTCATCGGTATACCGCATCAACTTTTTCAGATGTTGAAAGCCGGCGCTGGATTCACCGTGATATTCAATATAAGTTGTATCGGGCGGAAAGAGCAAATCAGGAGGCGTGAATTTGACATAGTTTTCCAAAACAGGCGGGGCGTTTAACCCGGCTTCGCTTCGGAACGGACGCACAACATGATATTTTGTGTATGGTTCCATTCCATGCCAGACACCCCAATAATGATCATCCCCCATATACGGCGATGCGCGGTGAAACTCGCGCTGAGGGTCAATTTTTTTCAATAGTTCTGCAAGTGAATCAATTACTGATTTACTGCCGCTATCGTCAGGATCAAATTCATTTCCGCCGCACCAGAAAGTAAGACAGGGATGATTTCTTAAACGCAGCGCTGCGGATTTAGCGCCGTCTAAAAAATTCTCTTTATCAATTAAAGAAAAATTACAATTACTCAAAAATTCCTGCCACGCAAGGATGCCGTATTCATCGCACAAATTATAGAAATCATCTGTCTCGTATAACCCGCCGCCCCAGACGCGAAGCAGGTTAAAATTTGCTTCTTTGAAAAGCCGGAGCAGCCAATCATATTTATCATGGCTAAGCCGCAGCAGTTGATCAACTGGGATCCAGTTTCCGCCTTTCACAAACATCTTTTTCCCGTTCACTTCAAACGTCCAGGGATAAGAACCCACTTTATTGCCGAGACGATAAATGTTTCCGATATCCTGTTTCATAGTCTGAAGAAATAGAGCGGTATCTTCATTTTCAACTAATTTCAGTTCACGAATACCGAATTGTGCAGAATTACAATCAGACTCAGCATTATTACAGGAAACAGTTGTTTTCAGAATATAAAGGTTCTGTTCGCCCATGCCGTTCGGCCACCAAAGTTTTGGATCATTAATAGTAACCTCGAAATTCAAGGTTTTAGTTTCACCCGGGATCAGATTAACCGTCTGCTTAAATTTTCCGGATTCAAGCCGGGATTTTTTCCCGATAATGGAACCGGATAATTCAGCATTCAAAGATTTACCTGAGAGATTCTGAATATCAATATCAATGCTGCACACAGCCCGGTCAGCAGAGGGTATCCTGGAACGAATGTAAGGATTGTTAATTCTCAATGGATTTGTAACGCGTAGTTTAACCGGCTGCCATAATCCGACAGCCATACAATGAGGACCCCAATCCCAGCCGTACATACATTGAGCAATAGAGAATAATTGATTGCGGTTTGACCGCCAGGTTAGACCGCGTTGAATCAGATTTTCTCTTGAGTCGGAAGGAGCTTTTAGGCGCACGGCAATAACATTATTCTTACCGAAGTTTAGGACGCCTGAGACATCAAACGCTTTAGGATTCAGCATTCCTTTTAACTCTCCTATACGATGCCCGTTAAGCCAGAATTCACCCTGGAATGATATACCTTCAAACACAATATCAATAAATTTTCCTTTGAGATTATTATCGATGGAAAAATTTTTAAAGAACCACCATTCTTTTTGTTCAACCCATAGAGATTTTTCATTATCGTAACCGAAGTAGGGATCGGGGATATCACCTGCTGAAAGCAAAGCAGTTCTGACAGTACCGGGAACCTGATAAGGCAGGCAATCCTTGGGCATTTTACCGGGCATGAAAACTTGTTTTTGAAACCCAATGCCTTCGGTAAAATCTTTCATCAGCCAGGCGCCGCTTAAGTCAATAGTTTTTTCTATATCCGTTTTTTGATTAGTAACAACGGGATTTATTGTTTGAGCCCTTGTTTTGTATATATCAGAATGAAGAAAAATGAAACAGGGGATTAGTAAGAGACTGCAAAAAAGATTCAATTTTGATTTCATTTTATTTCCTTGTTATATGTATATCCGAAATTACTTTATACAAAATAATTAACTTTTAAATTAAATACTTGCTATTTTTATTTTTCTTACCCAACCCTTTTAATCCAACAACAATGATAAATTATTCACTTCCTAAATCGGGATTAGTTACAATAAAAGTTTATGATATACTTGGGAAAGAAATAGCAACTTTAATTAATGAAGAAAAATCTGCCGGAAATTATTCCGTACAATTCAACGGTAATAGTCTATCAAGCGGAATATATTTCTACCGGATGCAAGCTGGTAGTTTTGTTCAAACAAAAAAATTAGTGCTGCTTAAATAAGGGTTGGTCCAAAATGAAGACAAAACTTTTATCCTTAATAATTCTGTTTTTTTCAATCAGCCAAATTGCCGCACAAACAACGGGCAATAACGACTGGTTTTGGCAATACCCAAAGCCGCAGGGTAATACGCTGAGGGATATTCATGTGTTCAACAATGATACTGCCATTGCAGTAGGTGATTTTAGTACCATAATAAAGACAACTGATGGTGGAAATACCTGGAATGTACAGGGAAATGTATGCCCGTCGCAAATATTGTAGAGCGTACAATTTCTTGATGCAAATAACGGCTGGGCAGCGGGCGGGAATTATTTACTTAAAACAAGCGATGGCGGGAAAAGCTGGACTAGCATAAATAGAGACACGACATTTGCCACCTTTGCCACCTATTTTGTTGATGCAGATACAGGCTTTGTATTTGGAGCGGATGGTTACCTTTCAAGAACAACTGATGGAGGAAATACATGGAAAACCCGGAACATGGATGATTATATTGGAAATTATCTCGATATATACAATTTTACTGCTGCCACCTTTACTGATAAAAACACAGGCTGGCTTGTAGGTTTTGGCTATTATGGTAACGAAATATATAAGACATCTGATTGCGGAAGAACATGGACATATAATGAACAGATAATTACGCCCGTAGATTATAAGGCCTTTAATGACATCTATTTTGTTGATAAAAATCATGGTTTTATTGCTGGTGATGAGATTTACAAGACTATCGATGGCGGAACTACCTGGCAATTCATAAATCAAAGTCCGGGAGGCGGGTATTACCAATCTGTAGCTTTTACAGATTCATTGAGAGGCTGGATAATAGGAGGTGAGACTGGAAATAATATTTTTAGGACCACCGATGGAGGAAATAATTGGACAATTATTGTAGATTCAACTATAACTTTGTCAGATAAATTTTACAAAGTGAGGTTTTCAGATAATAGCAATGGCTGGATTATTGGCCTGGATGGAATAATTTATAAAACTACTGACGCAGGAAATGATTGGATTTCACAAAGAAAAGATGATATACATAATTTCTTTTCAATTTATTTCCTTGATGAAAACAAAGGCTGGGCAGTCGGCGATAGCGGCACAATACTCTATACAACTAATGGCGGTGATAATTGGGTAAAAAAATATACAGCTAATGATTTATCACTTTTTTCAATTTGGGCAGCAGATTCTCAAAATGTGGTTGCAGTAGGTCATGCAACAGTAGATTTATATTCACTTAGTGCGGTTATTTTACGGACAAACGATGGAGGACAAAGCTGGAAAAGTATTTTAATTGATACTATCAATGTGTTAAATTCAGTCTGTTTTTCTTCACAATTGATTTGCTGGGCAGTTGGAGGAGAGAAACTAAAAACCTCAGATGGCGGCATAACCTGGCAATCGCAAAATAATATTCCGGGTGGAGGATGTGAGCAAGTTCAATTTATTAATAATAATACAGGCTGGATTGCTTTATATGATAGTAGTCTGTATAAGACTACAGATGGCGGCAATACATGGGTTCGGCAGACAATCAATACTAATCTTAGCACTGTTTCTTTTTATTTTGTAAACGCCAATATTGGCTGGGCAGTTGGAGATTATTACCTGGGGTTAGATAATATATATAAAACTACGAATGGAGGAAACAATTGGAATCCTTGCGGAATTACTTATCCTGGTTATAGATTTACAATTTATTTTGCAAATGAAACTTCCGGCTGGATAGCAGGCAATAATTATTCAGGCCAAAAATCCATAATGGCAACGACTGATGGCGGCAGTTCATGGACGGGTCAGAACATCCCCTCTAACTATTTAACATCCTTATTTTTTGTAAGTTCAAATACGGGTTGGGTTGTTGGTAATGGTATCTTCAAGACTACCGACTGAGGAGGAATAGCTGCTGTTAAAGGTGTACCAAACAATGGAAATCTTCCGAACCAAATAACCCTGTATCAGAATTATCCAAATCCCTTCAATCCATCGACAATTATCAGCTGGAAGTTAACAACCAACAGCCATGTGACATTGAAAGTATATGATATTCTTGGAAGAGAGATTGCAGCATTGATAAATAAAAACATGGATGCCGGTTCATATAATATTAATTGGAATGCCTCTAAAATGGCAAGCGGTGTATATTTCTACAGGCTTACTGCAGGATGCTTTGTACAAACAAAAAAGCTGATGGTGATCAAATAGGGGATGAGATTTTAATGAGAACGAAAGGAGGTAAAAATTTGTTAAAGTTTATATAGCTAAGGGCGACGTTGGCGCGCCGCCCATAGCAGTTTTATGCGCTAAAGGCGCAAATGGTAAGTAAACCGGCTTAAAGATGTCAATATCGGCGCAAACGTTGCGTCTGTCGGAACACGAACAATGGGTTATAACAGCTATCCCCAGAGGGTTATGAATGATAACGACTTTCTTGACATTAAAGACGCCTACGTCCCTTTGGTTATTGACTTTACAAAGAGTTATTGCATTGAGCATTTAGGCGGGCTGGCTTCAGGTGATCTCACAGCTTCAATAGCCGCTAAAGTCGCTGCTGTTAGACAGAATATTCTTCTGAGGCAGCAATTAGTTGCTAAACAATCGGAAAATAATCAATAAGAACCGGTAACTATAAATATCACTAAGAGAGAAGAATAAAAAGTAATTTGTCAGCTCAGAGCATGCTCACTTGTTGCCCCATAATATAGGTAACCTGACGACCTTTTCCCAGGTCTGTTTCGGTTACCTTATTTATGAACCAATGCGTATGTTTGGTTAGTTGTTCGATATAATTAACTTTTTCTGATAACTTTTTTAGGGTGAAAGCATGAAAACTTATTGTTGTTCCTTTGTTCGTATTATTTTCCCATCATTTCGTTTTTTCATTATATTCTAAAACTTCAATAGCTAAAATAAAATTGAGGTGTCCGTAAAACAATAAATTAAATGTATTTAAGGCAAAGGATCTTTATTTATGAAAAACGTACTACTGTTATGTGTAATGCTTATCTCATCTCTTTATGCGCAACAAACAAATTTAAAAAGTGCATTTGTCACAGCAAATCTGGGCGTGTACGATGTTGCACAAAGTCAATTTGATCAGGTATATAATTCAAATATAGGTTTTTTACCCGGGATTAGTCTGGGTTTACCAATTTCAACACGAACTTATTTTTATTGTAAAGCTTCATATTTTTCTAAAGACGGAGTTCCGGAAGCTTATGAGTTAGAACTTCAAAATGGAAAATCAGTAATTGTATCAGAAGGCAGGGAAGGCACAGCTAAGTTTAGAGAGTGGTTATTTAATGCCGGTTTGCTGTATAATATTTTCTTATCAGAAGAATATACGCTTGGTATAAACGGTGGAATATCGTTTGTCAATTTTTATGAAGAGAAAGAAGGCCCAGCGGGTTCTTATTCAGTAATAAGTACAGGTGGCGGATTTTTGGGATTTTTCGGCGGCGTTAGTCTTGAACGTAATTTTGATAGCAGTCCCTTTTCTATAGTTGGAGAAGTACAATACAATTTATCTAGAGTTGACATTCAATCATTTGTAGGTGCCCTTCAATCATTCACAAGTAATTATGGGGGACTTGATATTAACCTTGGAGGGAGATTTTATTTTAATGAGAGAAGAACTCAATAGTTTCAATTGGAATCTATACTATAAATAATTTAAATGATAAAAACCATATAATTGTCTATCGGCATAATGAAACTGATTTTAATAAATGTTAAAGCTTCCTTTTGCTATTTATGATAGGCATTTTGGTCTATAGACAAAGAAATAAATACGACCTTCATGAAAATATTTATTAAAAATAAAATAGTAATATCAGTATATATAGTAAAACAAATATTAAATTAAAAAAAACCTCATTAAATATGAGAGGAGGTCAAAAATTTAGATAGATTTATTAAAGCTCATTCCCGCTGGTCAGAGCAGGAATGAGCAATATGCAAATTAAAAGATTTCACATTCTTCACAAGACAAATGTCAATCCATCTATGTGGTGGAGTGTGCTTTTTTTATTTGCAAGGGTAATATAATTAATAATCATAAAACATTTCAAGGAGAATAATATGATATATTTAAGAAAACTCAGTCTTATACTTATTTTATCTATTTTGCTGGTTTGCATCTTTACTTCAACCGGTTTCGGACAGAATACCGTGTCAGTTGATTTACAGGTTGATGCCACGGCAATAAACCGGTTTATTGCATCTCAAACTTTCCCAACATTAACCGGGTCGGTTTCCGGTAATACATATAGTATATCAATTACTACACCGGTTGTTAAACTTTCTCCAGGTTCTGCAACCGTTCAATTCACGATTCTGGCAAATACAAGTGCAGGAAATTATTCGTTTACAGTAAATCCAACTTTTACTATTCCAAACCTAAGTGTATCTTTAACACAAGTTGTAGCAGAAATTCAACAATTTGATGTTTTAATTAATTCCATGACAAATATTCCATCGTGGCTACAACCTATTATAATCAGCGGTTATAATAATCTTAATTTAATGGTTTACCCTTCAAAAATGCTAGATTATGCAAATTCAGCTGTTCCAGCTTTTATGAGTATTCAAGTAACTAATATAGCCATTTCGTTTGCTGTTATTCAGGGAGCGCTTGATTTTACTATCGCTGCAACAGTTCTTGGGACACCGCCGGTTTTTACCGCACAGTGGTTAACAAACGGTAACTATATTAACATTGAATTTGGGGCGAACATTGCAACAACAGCAACACAAGTCGCCGTATTCAATTCAATTGGGCAGAAAATATATGAGAATACAAATCTGAATCTATCTATCCCCAAAGGAGGAGTTTCAACAGCATTTAATGCAACTATGAATGCGTCTACGGGTGTATATTATTATATACAGGTTTTGTTTGATTCCCCATATGGTGAATTTGCAAGAGATTTTGAATTCACTTTTTGGCCGACACCAATATGGACATGGACTAGCATTACTCAGCAAACAACTCCAAGTATTAATTAAAAACAAAAGGTGTATAAAATGATTACCAGATTAAATATGAAATTAATTTTCTTTGCATCGTTATTTTCCTTTTCTTCTGCCTGTTTTGCACAAGGAGATATCAATTTATCACTTAGTACAACAAATATTAACCAGGCAATTCAAGCATTAGTATCTTCTAAATCTATTAACTTCGGTAATGATAACCTTAACCAAAATTAAGGTGTTGAGGATTATAACGTTAATATAAATAGTGCTCAAATAACTCTAAATGGGAATAGCTCAAGCAATGTATCATTGAATCTCGGTCTTGAAGCAAGAGCTACTTTCGATGTGGTCTTATTCAGCTTCAGTATAAATGTACCTGCGTCACTTACAGTAAACGGAACTGCCACTTTGGCTCCGCAAGGTGCAGGGTACCAGCTTGCTTTTCAACCCCAGAGTATTTCAAATTTTAAAGTGACGGGAACATTTTTAGATCAACTTATACAAGATGTTGCTAACGGCTTTATACTTCAACTACCTCCAATAACAATGGGCTCTTATACATCTTTGCTACCCGGGGTTATTGCCCAATATTTTACATCAAGTACTCCAACGCTGACAATAACGAATAGTGCTGCGATTCTTTCACTTACCATGAGTAGTTTAACAACTTCAGGAACACTACCTTCTAGTCAAACATGGTATGGGGCTGTAAATCTTACCGGTCCAGTTACTGTTCCGGCAGGTGTAACACTTACGCTATTACCAGGCACAACAATTAATTCTGCTAACGGTTCAACTTTAACAGTTAACGGTACATTAAGTGCAGCAGGTACTTCTGCAAATCCGATCTGCTTTAACTTTATTTCACCAAACTCATCAACTCAAACGGTATAATATTTAACAACAGTTCATCCGCCGATACAATCTCGTATTGTAAAATTCTTAACGCATACAGCGGAATTTATGAAAACAGCGACAGCGTAAATGTTTCAAATTCTGCGATATGTCATTGCATATTCGGTCTCTACCTTTATAATTCAAACCCTACTATTCAGTCTTGTACTATCGATACTAATTCTGAATATGGGATTTATTTAATCTCTTCTTCGCCTTATTTGTTTGGTAATTATATACAAAATAATTATATGGGCGTTAACTGTTCAGCTACTTCAAATCCAACATTTGGAAACGGCAGCACAAAAGGTGACAATAATATTACTAATAGTACATACGGGATCTTTTGCCAAAATAATTCAACTCCTATGATTGGCAATAATTCACCGTTAAACGGCGGATATAATAATCTTGAAAATACAAACTATAATGTATATAACATCTCTTCAAACAGCGTTTATGCCGAAAATAACTGGTGGGATACAACTAAAACAAATTATTTTAAAATTGCAGGTGAAAGCTATGTAATTTACAGCCCGTATCTTACTTCAAGTGTAGTTATACCTAACCCGCCTTTGATGAAAGCCGCCGTTAATCTTTATACCTCTCAAGGCAGCTCAACACCATTATTATCACAGCTTAATCAAGTAAATCAATTGATTGCGGCAAATAATCTGGTGCAGGCAAGATCAATCTGTATGAACATGATTACTAATTATCCGGATTCCAGTTTTTCATATAATGCTCTGAATTTATTGAAAGGAATATATCCGGCTGCTGAAACTGATACCGTTAAAAATATTTATCAATCATTATTCAATAATACAACAAAGAAAGATTTATATGCAATGGCGGGTTTGATATTAGCGGATGTAGATACAGCAAATAAATTGAGTCATATAAACGATGTGATAAATAGTTATGGTCAAGATAGTGTTGTTGAACTGGCTTTGTTTGACAAGTTTGTATATTATCATTTTGAAAAGGGGGATAATCAAAATGCACTAGCAGTCTTAACCAATTTAGACAATATGTTTTCACTAAGTCCGGAAGACGTTGAGGCGCATATAATTCTTGGAGACACGGCATATTATCATTTAGAATTAGCAAAGAAACCTGCTTTTCAGACGGCGGCTCAAATTCCGACTGTATATAAACTTTTTGATAATTATCCCAACCCGTTTAATCCGTCTACAATAATTGAATATCAGATTCCGGTGAATGGAATGGTAACAATAAAAGTGTTTGATGTATTAGGCAGAGAAATAAGGACATTGGTAAACGATTATAAGACAGCCGGGAACTATTCAATCAGCTTTGACGCTTCAAGACTTGCAAGCGGAATATATTTCTATCAACTAAGATCAGGTAATTATATTTCTACAAAGAAGATGCTGCTGATTAAATGATTACTTAAGAATTACTATTGGCGTGCAAAAATCTGCACGCCTTTTTTACTACTTCCAATCGCATTACATACTTGTAAAGAATTTCCAACATTCTAAGATGCTGGGTGGCTGATTGGGCTCGTCTCGGTGAAAAAATACTTGGTGGCAGATAGGGCAGTAATACCCAGCATTACTTTAACATTAAATAGTTGCTATCCATTCAGCAATGCCCATTTTGTGCCCATAACCATTTTTTTTATGGTAATAATGGTATTATTTGGACAGTTTTAGAAAAGTAAAACCTCGAATATCGCTTATTTTGCAATAGGCGAGGTTTTCAAAATCCGGGCGGAGAGACAGGGATTCTCCGCAATACACTTAATTATTGCGAATACTAATCGAATTAAAACTATTTATTCTGTGTATGTCCATTTTATGCCCACGTTGTTTTTAAGTTAGTAACACTTTCAAATGACCATACTAATTTAATAAATTTTCCTCATTCTAGATGCTGAAGCAAATCGATAGGATTGATAGTCTTGATAACTTCTATCGCTTCTGTCAGGAAAGAATCCTGAATTTCCGTGGCAGGGACCTGAACAAGCTTGCAGAGACACTGCAAGAATTAGTATATCGTTATAATCATAGGAACGAAGATATTTTCTCCATACTAATGAACAAGATTACTTTATAAATGTTAGTTCGGATTTAATATAAAATCCGGCTTTCACTGGATGTGAATGTTACCATAATGCCTGGACGAATAATGTCCGGGCATAAATTTTATCACATTATAAATATAGTTGGTATATTATATTGTTTTGTTATTAGATACTTAAGAAACAATAAATCAATTTGATGGTTGTTGACTTGAAAAACACACCTTAGGAATTTGAAAATTAAGGAAGGAATACAGACTCCATACCATTTAGAGATTAATAATTATAGCTTTATAAATGAGTGGATCCTTTCTTCACTAAATATCAATAAAAGTAGTTTCATTATTTTAATTGATATCATTTTACTAAATAAAGATGTTTGTTGAATCACAAATACAATTTCTCATTGAACTTTAAATTATCCTGTTGCGTCAAATCCCTAAATGATTTATGAAAAGATCAGTTGCCGATATTATATGTATTTACATTATTTGTTGAATTGCAAAAATGCTAAAGTTTGTCTCATGCTTTTATTTAATGATTGTTATAAGAAATATTATTTGCAGTTTAAAATTAAAATATATTTTAATTTAATTATTGAAACTAAAAATGTAACATCCCTAAAAGCCTTAATACTATTATTGTTGGAAAGGAAGATGTATTGATTGGTATTATTACATTAAATGATATAAGAGAGGTTATATTAAATACTGATCTTTATGATGTTATCCTGGCTTATGAAATTATGAACACTGATTTTCATTCAATTGAAATCGATACTGAAATCAATAAGGCACTTAAGGAGTTTGAACTTAATGATTTCTGGAATCTTGTTGTTACCGAAAAAGGTAAATACAGGGGATTTATTTCTAAGTCAAATATCTTTAGCAAGTATCTTTCTTCATGGACAAAAAGACAAGCGGAAGATATTTAAACTGCAGTGTCTGAAATAATCTATGCCTGAATACTCTATAGGCAGATGCATTTCAAATTCTTTTGGTATTCTTCACTCAGGTCTTTATAAACTTTAAATAGAAACTCTTTATTTTTATACAAATCATTTTTGTTTGTAGTTATTCAAGAGATTTACAATGGGAACAGAAACAACTTTCATATTATTTTTCGTCGTGGCCACAATTGTGGCGATTGCAGTACAACGCCTGGCAGTTCCTTACATAGTGGCTCTTGTATTAACCGGCCTGGCGATGGGGCTGTTTCATACCTTCGAAGGCCCACACCTGACAAAAGCGCTGCTATTCAATGTCTTTCTACCAGGGCTGATCTTCGAGGCCGCATTTCATATAGACTTTAAACAATTCTGGAGGAACCACCTCACAATTTTCTCACTGGCTCTTCCGGGCGTAGTGGTGGCTATGTATTAACAGCTTTGATTTTGACACCTGTAGCTAATGCACTTAATTTAGCGCAAGGTTTTACCTGGAAACATGCCCTTGTATTTGGTGCACTGATATCCGCCACAGATCCAATTGCAGTTGTCGCAATCTTTAAGAATATGGGTGTCCCTAAACCCCTAGCAGTTTTACTCGACTGTGAAAGCCTGCTCAACGATGGTACGGCAATTGTTTTCTTCATACTAAGTATTGCCTTCGTGATCGGGACAGTTGTAACACCGGGCGGTTTAGCTATCGATTTTATTAAGATTGTCGGAATCGGTGCGCTCATTGGAACTGGAATAGGTTTTACAGTTTCTCAAGTTATCAAAAGAGTTGATGATCCAATGATAGAAATCATGCTGACGACAATTGCAGCATATGGTTCATTCCTTGCTGCAGAGCACTTCGGTTACTCCGGTGTTATTGCATGTGTGTCGGCTGGTATGATTTGCGGAAATTATAGCGCCCCGATTGGAATGTCTCCAACGATCCGGATTGCAGTGGAGTCATTTTGGGAGTACGTCGCTTTTGCTCTCAACTCCATAGTCTTTCTTCTAATAGGCCTCGGCGTTAATTTTCAGGAATTGTTAGCTTCCTGGCAAGCAATCCTGGTTGCTTATATTGTTGTTACCGCAGGCAGGGCGCTTGTCATCTTTGGTGCACCTACTTTGTTTTTGAAGACACGGGAACGAATTCCATGGTCCTGGAGTGTGGTTCTAACATGGGGAGGGTTACGTGGCGCAATACCTATGGTTCTGGTACTTAGCCTGCCAAAGGATTTTCCGCATCAGGAATTATTAGTTTCGATGACTTTCGGAGTTGTTATACTTTCGATACTGGTTCACGGGTTGACGATGTCCCCACTGCTACGTTTGCTGGGCATTGTCCATAACCATCAGCGCTTGAAATAAACCATTCCAACAAAGACGGGCAAGTAAAACTGGTGAAAAGTTTATCCAATAATAAAGTATCGCATAATTTACATTGAATGAATGTCTTTTAATCTTCTTGTGGTATCATTCTTCAGTTTTTATTGTAGCTTCATTATCATGAATATGACAAACGTTGAATGAATAAAGGTGATGAGATAAGCAGTATTAGTTAGATGTAGATTCCTGCCTTGCATGACCAGCTTCGTAATGTTTTATTAGTAACTATAAAATATCTAAACTGGAATTATTGACTATAATTGATCAGTTTAAATGAAGAGGAAGGAAAATGTTATGAAAGCTTTGGTATTTCACGGACCTGGTAAACATGCATGGGAAGAAAAACCTAAACCCAAAATTAAAAATTCGACCGATGCAATTATCAGGATAACGAAGACAACTATTTGCGGAACAGATCTTCATATCATGAAAGGAGATGTTCCGGAAGTTGTAGAAGGCCTGATACTTGGGCATGAAGGAGTTGGAGTAATTGAAGAAATCGGACAGGGTGTTGCGAATTTTAAAGTTGGCAACAAAGTGCTGATCTCGTGTATTACATCTTGCGGAAGTTGTGAAGCGTGTAAGAAGGGAATGTATTCGCATTGTGAAACGGGCGGCTGGATTCTTGGCCACATGATTGATGGAACACAAGCGGAATATGTTAGAATTCCTCATGCCGATAATAGTCTTCATCATGTGCCGGATGGTGTTAGTAAAGAAGCCGTTGTAATGCTGAGTGATATTTTGCCAACGGGATTTGAATGCGGAGTTCTTAAAGGACAAATTAAACCGGGAGATACTATTGCAATTGTTGGCGCTGGGCCTATCGGGCTTGCAACCCTGCTTACAGCTCAGTTCTATTCTCCTGCCGAGATAATTATGGTTGATTTGGATCAAAACCGGTTAAATATTGCTAAAACATTTGGAGCAACAAATCTTGTAACTGACAATGCTGTTGAGAAGATAATGAAACTAACAAATGGAAAGGGTGTTGATGTTGCTATCGAAGCAGTCGGTGTATCTTCTACGTTTGAAATCTGCCAATCAATAATTACAACTGGTGGACATATAGCAAATGTTGGTGTACACGGCAAAAGTGTTGAATTACACCTGGAGAAGTTATGGTCTAAAAACATTACTATTACAACCCGTCTTGTTGACACAATAACTACACCAATGTTACTTAAGACAATCTTATCAGGAAAACTAAAACCGGAGAAGTTGATCACACACAGGTTTGCACTGAATGAGATAATCAAAGCGTACGATACATTTGGAAATGCTGCTAAACAAAAAGCACTTAAGGTTATTCTTACAAATAAATGACAAAAAATTCTCACCATAAAAAATAGAACTGAGCTTTTTATCTGCTGCCTATTATTAAACACGAATTGATGAAGCTTTAGATAATACAAATTATTTTACAGGCTCTAACCGGATTTGCTGAGCGCTTAAACATTTACATAATGCGTATGAAAAGAGTCCAGCCTTCCTAAAGTTTGCAGTTGATGACTTGTTCAATTAAATAAACATTCACTTAATACGGGTTTTACTTCATCATTAATTTGCAAATTGTGTTTCACAGCTCACCTAAAAGATGTAACCTTGTTTTCATCCTTTTGGACTATTGAATCTCTTTATATCCTTATTTACATTATAGCTGAATTTGAATTATGAACAACAAAAAAAGTCATCAGAGTACTTAAAGAAAGAACAATGAAAGTAAGCCCTCATGCAGGAAAACCGGCTGAACAAAATCTACTTGTTAATGTGCCGAAGCTTATTACAGCTTATTTTACCGAAGTCCCGAATCCGGCGGTACCTGGACAAAAAGTTATGTTTGGCACCTCAGGGCATCGTGGATCGTCCTTTGACAAGGCATTTAACGAATGGCATGTTCTTGCTATTACTCAGGCGATATGCCTTTACCGCAAACAGCAGAAAATTGATGGCCCGCTGTTTCTAGGCATGGACACACATGCGCTCTCTGTACCGGCTCTTGCCACTGCTATTGAAGTGCTGGCTGCAAACGGTGTTGAAGTTATGATAGCAGAAAATGATGAATACACTCCAACCCCTGTTATTTCCCATGCTATTATCACATACAACCAGGGACGAAAGACAGGGCTTGCTGATGGAATAGTGATCACCCCTTCTCATAACCCGCCTCATGATGGAGGTTTTAAGTACAATCCACCTAATGGCGGGCCTGCTGAAACGAATGTCACCGATTGGATTGAAGTGAAAGCAAATGAAATTCTCAGGAATAGCCTTCTGGATGTAAAGAGAATTTCATTAGAGAGGGCTCTTCGTTCTAACACGACACATCGGTATAATTTCCTCGAAGCCTATGTAAGTGATCTCGGAAACGTGATCGATATGAAAACCATCCATGGTGCTAACATTAGCATAGGTGTGGATCCGCTTGGCGGTGCCGGAGTCCACTACTGGGAACCTATTTCAGAAAGGTATGGGTTGAACCTGACAGTTGTCAATAATGTAGTAGATCCAACCTTTCGTTTTATGACGGTGGATTGGGATGGCCAAATCCGCATGGATCCCTCATCGCCTTTTGCTATGCAAAGATTGATTGATATAAAAGACCGCTTTGATATTGCCTTTGCCTGCGACACGGACCATGACCGTCATGGAATTGTAACCAGAAGTAGCGGACTACTTTCACCCAATCATTATCTTTCTGTCGCTATCTTCTACCTGTTTCAGCACCGGCCGAATTGGCGCAGGGAAGCGGCAGTCGGCAAAACAGTTGTTAGCAGCCGGATGATTGATCACGTTACCGCGAAACTTGGCCGCAAGCTCTACGAAGTGCCGGTCGGTTTCAAGTGGTTCGTTGATGGACTGTTCGACGGCTCTCTTGGTTTTGGAGGTGAAGAGAGTGCAGGTGCATCTTTTGTCCGCTTGGATGGCAAAGTTTGGACAACCGACAAAGATGGATTCATACCGGCATTACTTGCCGCTGAGATAACTGCAAAAATGGGAAAGGATCCCGGCCTAATTTATAATGAACTTACGCATGAATTTGGTGAACCTTTTTATGACCGCGTTGAAGCACCAGCCACTCCTGACCAAAAAAAACTATTAGCAAAACTATCTTCCGGGCAAGTTAAGTCTACCGAGCTTGCGGGCGAGAAAATTCAGGCTATCCTCACCAATGCACCTGGCAACGGCCAGTCCATTGGTGGATTGAAAGTAACAACAAAAAGCGGATGGTTCGCTGCACGTCCATCGGGAACTGAAGATATTTATAAAATTTATGCTGAGAGCTTCAATGGATCGGATCATTTGCGTAGAATTCTTGAGGAAGCGCAGATAATTGTTAACGATGCTATTGCGGCAGCTTGAAATGCCTTGATAGACTAATGAAAAGGAAAAATCATGAACAAACCGATACTCAACAGCAAGCAAAAATTGACCCGCACAAATCTGGAATCCCTTATGAAAATGCTGGCAAGCAAAAATGGTGTAGCCCGTCAGAAAGCCAGAAAGTTGTTGGTAGATTTCGGTAAACCGGCAGTTCCTTCCCTTACCAAGGCATTACAGAACTCAAAGTTATATCAAGTACGTTGGGAAGCAGCCAAGGCACTCGGTGCAATCGGCGATATCAAAGCAATACCATCATTAGTAAAGGCACTTGAAGACAAATTCCCCGATGTGGCATGGTTGGCTGCCGAAGCTTTGAGAAAGCTTAAAAAGGCTGCATGGCCGGTATTATTACGCACGTTGATTAAAAGAGGGTCACATTCTATTTTATTGCGCCGTGGAGCTCATCATGTTTTAAAAAATCAGAAAGAGAATGGATTCAATGATCTACTTAAAACTCTAACTAAGGCTTTGGAATTAGAATCCCTCACGGTTCAGGAATCTACAACAATGGCTGCATATATCATTCTTAAACGAATGAAGGCAAAATCATAAAAATTAATTCATGCACAAGTTGATTTAAATACTTTTAAATAAATAGAATGTAGAGACTATGAATAAACAAACTAATATAAGTAAACCTTACTCTTTGTTACCGACAGGTGCGGACGGCATTGATTCTCTTGCTGAGCTTGCTCTGGATATGCGCTGGTCGTGGAGTCATTACGCTGATGAAATATGGAGGCAGCTTGACCCCGAACTTTGGGACTTTACTCAAAATCCATGGGTAGTTCTGCAAACTGTCTCGCGAGACAAGCTCGAACACAAATTAGCTGATCCATTATTTCGCAAGGATTTAGACGGCCTTATCCAAAAAAAGAATCAGGCCGCAGAATCGCCTGCGTGGTTCCAACAAAATCATGCACAATCTCCGGTAAAATGTATCGCTTACTTCTGTATGGAATTCATGCTAAGCGAAGCTCTGCCTATATATTCAGGCGGCCTTGGCAATGTTGCCGGAGACCAGCTTAAAGCCGCAAGTGATTTAGGTGTGCCTGTAGTAGGGGTAGGGCTGTTGTACCAGCAGGGTTATTTTCGCCAGGTAATTGATAAAAATGGTGCACAACAAGCTTTGTTTCCATATAACGATCCCGGACAATTGCCAATTACACCTTTGCGAAAACAGAATGGCGAGTGGCTGCGGCTGGAAATTGAGTTACCCGGTTATTCTGTATGGCTCCGTACTTGGCAGGTTCAGGTCGGCAGAGTTAAACTTTACTTATTAGACACAAATGACGCTGCGAACTTTCCGGCTCACAGAGGTATTACAAGTGAGCTTTACGGAGGCGGGCCGGAGCTGCGGCTTAAACAAGAGCTTGTGCTCGGGATTGGAGGATGGCGGCTTCTTCGTGCGCTGGGTATCCAGCCTGAGGTCTGCCACTTGAATGAAGGACATGCTGCTTTTGCAGTTTTGGAACGTGCAAGAAGTTTCATGGAAGATACCGGGCAGCCTTTTGAGACTGCATTGGCTGTCACAAGGGCTGGTAACATATTTACTACTCACACTCCGGTAGCCGCCGGATTTGACCGTTTCGCTCCGGCTCTTATTGAGCAATACATCAGTGGTTATGCTGAACAGAAACTCGGTATAGCCCTTGACGATTTGCTGGCCTTGGGCCGCAAAAATCCGAATGATTTTTCAGAAAGTTTTAATATGGCTTACCTGGCCATGCGGGGATGTGGAGCAGTAAATGGCGTAAGCGAATTGCATTGTAAAGTTAGCCGGAGAATCTTTCAGCCTCTCTTTCCAAATTGGCCGCAAGATGAAATCCCTATCGGGCATGTGACTAACGGTGTTCATATGCCAAGTTGGGACTCCGCTGCTGCGGACGATCTATGGACTGAAGCCTGTGGAAAAGACCGCTGGCTTGGAACGATGGATACAATAGATGAGAATATACGACGGTTACCGGATGAAAAACTTTGGCAATTGCGAACTGTTGCCCGCAAATCTCTTGTTGAATTTGCACGTGAACGGCTGTCCAGGCAGCTTGCTGAATCAGGCTCATCTTCCGACACAGTTAATGATATAAAACAAATATTTAATCCGGACGCATTGACGATTGGTTTTGCACGTCGCTTCGCAACCTATAAGAGACCGAATTTGCTATTGCATGATCCCGGGCGGCTGCTTCGAATATTAACCAACACTAAATATCCTGTTCAACTTATGATTGCCGGAAAGGCACATCCTGAAGACAAAGCGGGTCAAGACTTGATTCAGGAATGGATACGTTTTATCCGTCAGCCTGAAGTACGTCAGCATGCTGTATTTCTTAGTGATTATGATATGAATTTGACTGGGCACCTGGTGCAGAGTGTGGATGTATGGATTAACACACCGCGGCGGCCTTGGGAGGCAAGTGGAACCAGCGGCATGAAAGTGCTTGTTAACGGAGGGGTAAATCTATCGGAGTTGGATGGCTGGTGGGCAGAGGCTTACACACCGGAAGTTGGGTGGGCGCTGGGAGATGGGAAAGAACATGGTGATGATCCGGCATGGGATGATATCGAAGCAAATGCACTTTATTATCTGCTGGAAAATGAATTAATCCCTGAATTTTATAATCGAAATGATAAGGGGCTTCCTAAAGATTGGATAAATCGTATTCGTGAAAGTATGGCGTTGTTGACACCTCGCTTTTCAGCCAACCGTACGGTTCGTGAATATACTGAACAGCATTACATTACGGCTGCGGAATCCTATCTTGAGCGTGCTTCTAAAAAAGGAGCGCCAGGCAAAAAGCTGGTGGATTGGAAGCATAATCTTGAACTAAAATGGACTGCAATTCATTTCGGCGAAATAAAGGTAGAGACTAAAGGATCGAAGCATAAATTTGAGGTTAATGTATACCTAAATGACATTGATCCGGATGCCATCAGGATTGAACTTTATGCAGATGGAATAGATGGAGGCAGTCCTTTATTATATGAGATGAAACGTACCGGCCAGCCTGCGGAAAAAACAAACGGATATATATATGCAGTGCAGGTATCAGCAGAACGGCCTGCAACAGACTACACTGCAAGGGTGATACCTCATTTTAATGGTGTTGCAGTTCCATTGGAAGCTGCGCAAATCCTTTGGCAGCGATGATAAAATATTAATTCAGGATAAAAAAAGACAGGCAAGTTCATAAATATAAATAATAGTTTTCTATTTCAATAACATAAATCATAGAGGTATTCAAAATGAGAAAGAGTAGTTCTTTTGCAGCGCTCATATTTATTGTAATTCTTGGCATTGGCTGTGTATTAGCTTATATCAGTTACAGTATCACGGCTAATATGGCAAGTCAATGGATTGCAGCTATAGCATTCGTTATCGCACTCCTTGTTTCTCTTTCAATTAAGGTTGCAGATCAATGGGAAAAAGTAGTGATATTGCGGTTAGGCAAGTTCCGCGACCTTAAAGGGCCGGGGTTGTTTTTGATTATTCCTATCATCGACACTGTACCTTATTGGATTGACACCCGTGTAATCACAGGTTCTTTTAAGGCAGAAAAGACACTTACCAAAGATACGGTTCCGGTGGATGTAGATGCAGTGCTATTCTGGAAAGTAGTCGACCCGAAGAAGGCTGCCCTGGATGTTGCCGACTATCAGAGTGCAATAAATTGGGCATCCCAAACCGCTTTACGTGATGTTATTGGCAAGACAATGCTTTCGGAAATGCTGGAAGGCAGGGAAAAGATTAGTAAGGAGCTGCAGAAAATTATTGATGAGCGCACCGAGCCATGGGGCATAAATGTTATTTCTGTGGAAGTAAAGGATGTACTGATTCCAGCGGCTTTAGAGGATGCGATGTCTATGCAGGCCCAGGCTGAGAGAGAACGCCAGGCAAGAGTAATTCTTGGAGATTCAGAACGACAGGTAGCTGAAAAGTTTGGAGAAGCAGCCAAAACATATATTGATAATCCTATTGCTCTTCACTTAAGGGCTATGAACATGCTTTATGAAGGATTGAAAGAGAACGCTACAATAGTAATTGTACCAAGCACCGCTGTAGAAACAATGCAGCTTGGCAGCATGGCCGGGCTGACAGCACTGACTATGGGAATTGGTCAGGAGAAAGTGAATAAAGAGAAAGAAAGCGAAGCCAAAAAAGGAGAATCAATTTTATAAACGATTGATGTTGTAAAGCCTCAATTTCACTTTTGTAACAAGCGGGCACAGCGAACAAATAAATTTATCCCGCGCCGATGCCCGCAATAATTCCGGCGACGTTGAGGTTCCATTTTAAACCTGCTCAAATAATGTATTTGTGGTCATTCGATTTCGAATAGACGATTGTACTTAAAAATAGTTATCGACAGTGATGGAGATATTATTCGTCAATTATAGACTTGTTTAACAAGGGAAAAAGATGATAGTTAAAAATAAATTTAAATATTTGTTTGTGGATATTGGTGGTGTTTTGCTTAGTGACGGATGGGTTCACAGGTCGCGTAAACTGGCTGCTAAAAAGTTCGGCCTGAATTTGGAAGAACTTGAAAAACGGCATAACCAGGCCTTTGATACTTACGAATTGGGCAAGCTGTCGATGGAGGAATACTTGAATTGTGTAGTGTTCTATGAGAAGCGGCAATTTACTCCGGCTCAGTTTCGCAAATTCATTTTTGAGCAGTCAAAGCCATTTCCCCAAATGATTGAATTAATACAAAGACTAAAAGTAAGATATGGTTTAAAGATCGTAGTGCTTAGTAACGAAGCGCGTGAACTGAATGCATATCGAATTGGGAAGTTCAAGCTTGATGGGTTCGTGGATTTTTTCATTTCTTCCTGCTATGTTCACTTGCGGAAACCCGACATAGACATCTTCCGGCTTGCTCTCGACATCGCCCGGGCACCCGTTAGTCAGGTAGTATATATAGAAAATACAGCTATGTTCGTCCGCATCGCAGAAGGTTTGGGGATTCGAAGCATTCTTCACACGGATTACAAATCCACTTGTGCAAGACTATCCGCACTCGGACTAAAGATTGCCGAATAATTGAGTCAGTAAATAATGAATATATCAACAATAAAAAAATAATCAGGTGAGTATATGAAAGATGTTAAGAAGTATACAATCGAAGTTCTACAAGAATTAATTAATACAAACAAAGATGAATATTTATTGTTTGAATCGGCCTCGCGCAAATCCGGAGATGCCGAATTGAAATCTTTGTTTTCAGCTTACGCCGGCAAAAAGAAAGAGTATATATCTAGATTAGAAAAAGAAGTTATAAGATTAGGCGGATGTTCTGAGGCAAATAAAAATGATTCTGAAAATCCAGGTGAATTTTATGAATCATCTTTATTTGAGAAAAACTGGGAAATCCTGATCGCAGATTGCTTAAAGAAGGATGACTTAGTGATAAATAAATATTTTTATGCTATAAGAAAAAATATCATGTGGGAAGTAGTCCCTCTTATTGCAAATCAATACTTCGGCTCAAAATCTTTTCATGACCAGATAAAAAATATTTGCATGGAAAGATTAGGTGGAATGGTTCACAAGTTGGAAACTTATTAATTAGTTATTTTTTTTGAAAAAATTGTTTAATCAGCAAAGAATTATGTACCGGCAGCTGCTTTAATCTGCCGGATATCTAATGCTAAAACTGGTAAAGTTTAGATTACAGAATAATGAAGGAATCAATTATGAAACCGGGTAACATAAGTGTTCTAACAATCAATGGCGGATCGTCGAGTATCAAATTTGCTTTGTATAAAACAGGCGAACCCTTGGAGAGAATACTATATGGAAAGATTGATCGAATCGGTTTGCACGGAACTAATCTTACTTTCAATGGCTTAACCCCGAATGAGCAGGGTTGCCGAAGTATCGAATCATCTGATCATAAGGCAGCGACAAATTTCTTGATTGATTGGCTCGAAGAACAGAAAGAATTCTCTTCAGTCAAGGCTGTGGGGCACCGTGTGGTTCATGGTATGAATCATACAGGGCCAGAACTTATTACGAACGAATTATTAAATGAACTTCATCGCGATACACCTTACGATCCTGATCATTTACCTGACGAAATTGAATTGATAGAGGCATTTAGAAAGCGTCATCCGCAATTTCCACAGTTAGCCTGTTTCGACACTACATTTCATTGCACAATGCCGCGTGTAGCTAAATTGCTTCCTATTCCACGCCGCTTTGATGTAATGGGAATCCGGCGTTATGGTTTCCATGGTTTGTCCTATGTCTATCTCATCGAAGAACTCGCTCGCCAGGCAGGCGCTAAGGCAGCTCAGGGGCGGGTGATAATGGCTCACCTTGGCAATGGGGCAAGTCTCACTGCCGTCCTCGAAGGTAAAAGTATTGATACCAGTATGGGTTTTACACCCGCCGGAGGTCTGGCAATGGGTACCCGCTCTGGTGATTTAGACCCGGGTGTCTTGTGGTATATGATGCAGTCAGAGGATCTAACTCCCAAACAGTTCAATAAACTTATCAATCACGATTGCGGTCTCCTTGGCATTTCTGAAACCAGTTCCGACATGCGCGATTTGCTTACCAAAGAAACTAGTGATGTTCGGGCAGCGGAAGCTGTGTCATTATTTTGTTACCAGGCAAAGAAATGGATTGGCTCCTTCGCTGCAACACTTAATGGATTGGATACACTGGTTTTTGCCGGTGGTATAGGTGAAAATTGCCCGGTTATTCGCGCCCGCATTTGCGAAGGTATGGGTTTTCTTGGATTAGGACTGGATGAAAAGAAAAATTCCGCGAATGAGGGCATGATTTCCACACCAACAAGCAGAGTAGATGTCCGTGTTATTCACACTAATGAAGAGCTCATGATTGCCAGAACGGTTTGCAGCATACTCGGGCATGATTTTCCCGGTGAAATAAGAGATTCCATAGACGGAAAGAAATGTACTTCTCAAATGAATCAATTGTCAGAAGGGAGTGTTCTCCCATAATAAAGCACATTTAGCAGACATTCTATAAGCAGTGAAAGAACATGAACAATACTAAAAAACGAAAGGACGTTTAATATGCTATACAAAGCTAAAACACTTAAGGGCTACAAATTGGACAGCCTCGAAGGAGAAATAGGTAAGGTCGAAGAATTTTACTTTGATGATAAACACTGGGCGATTCGCTATCTGGTTGCAGATACAGGCAATTGGCTAACAGGCAGGCAGGTCTTGATCTCCCCATATTCATTAACAGGTGTAATTGAGGATGGACAATGTATTACCGTCAATTTGACAAAAAAGCAGATTGAAGATAGCCCATCTTTGGAAAGTGACAAACCCGTATCGAAACAATTTGAGCAGAGCTATTATATGTATTACGGATGGCCGCTATATTGGGAAGGCCCAAATATGTGGGGAAATTATCCTAACATTGTGCGGGATGGCGAAAAATTGAAAAAAACTGCCAAAGGTGAGAAAGCATGGAATCCGTATTTGCGCAGTACTCACGAAGTGAGTGGTTATAATATACAAGCAGTAGACGGCGAGATCGGTCATGTAGAGGATTTTATCATAGACGATGAGACATGGGCAATTCGTTATTTAATTATAGATACAAAAAATTGGTGGCCGGGAAACAAAGTTCTGATTTCACCGAGATGGATAGAACGCGTTAGTTGGGACGAGTTCAAAGTTTTTGTCAATCTTACCCGCGAGGAAATTATGAAGTCCCCTAAATTTACTGACGAATCTCTACTATCACGGAATTATGAGAATGCACTGCATAAGCATTATAAACGACCGGGATATTGGGTAGATGAACCTGTAATTAAAAAGCATTCTCTTTGAAAGAAACATAATCATGAAAACAAAAAAAGTGTCTGACAAGAAAATTGTTAAGGAAGTAAGAGATGGATTTGAAGAGAACATCATTAAGAAAACAAATAAGACCGATGTAAAAGATCAGCCTTTATCGCCAGAACTATTAAAAAGGATTAACGCTTATTGGCGGGCAGCGAACTATTTGTCGGTTGGGCAGATTTATCTCTATGACAACCCGCTTTTAAAAGAGCCGCTGAAACTTTCGCACATAAAACCGCTGGTGGTCGGGCATTGGGGAACTACGCCGGGGCAGAACTTCATTTATGTGCATTTGAACCGGATCATCAAGAAGTATGACCTGGATATGTTTTACATCGCAGGCCCCGGCCACGGCGGCCCTGCAATTGTGGGTAACGTTTACCTCGAGGGCACCTGGAGTGAAGTTTATCCGAACATTACACAAGATGAAGCCGGGTTAAAAAAATTGTTCAAACAATTCTCGTTTCCCGGCGGGATTTCCAGCCATGTTGCACCGACAACACCCGGGTCTATTCACGAAGGTGGTGAACTGGGGTACTCGCTCAGCCATGCCTTCGGTGCAGCGTTCGACAACCCCGGTCTGATTGTCTCATGCGTCATCGGCGACGGTGAGGCAGAAACGGCCTCCTTAGCAACTGCCTGGCAGTCAAATAAGTTTCTCAACCCAATTACAGATGGAGCCGTGCTGCCAATCTTACACCTTAATGGCTACAAGATTAGCAATCCGACCGTCCTGGCTCGCATTGAACATGAGGAACTGGAGCAATTTTTCAAAGGCTGTGGTTGGATACCTTACTTTGTGGAAGGTGATGAACCGGAAGCAATGCATCAGCTTATGGCGGGTACCCTGGAAAAAGTAATTGAAGATATCCAGCAAATCCAAACCAATGCACGGAATAAGAATGATACCACCCGGCCACGCTGGCCAATGATTGTTCTTCGGTCTCTAAAGGGTTGGACTGGGCCAAAAATCGTCGATGGGCTGCCGGTTGAGGGCACATTCCGTACACATCAAGTGCCCCTATTGGTGGATTCCGATCATCCCGATAATGTTAAGCAACTCGAAAGCTGGATGAAAAGCTATAAAGCTGAGGAATTGTTCGATGAAAATGGCCGGTTCATATCTGAATTAGCTGAACTTGCGCCTAAGGGCGACCAGCGGATGGGCGCCAACCCCCATGCAAACGGCGGAATTTTGCTTCACGACTTACGCATGCCGGACTTCCATATCCACGCTTTGAATATACCCTCGCCCGGAGCCGTCGACGGACAGGATACATTAGTGCTTGGTAAGTTTTTGCGTGACGTGGAAAAACTAAATCAGGATCAGAATAATTTCAGAATTTTCGGCCCCGATGAGACAATTTCAAATCTTCTTGGTGCTGTCTTCGAATCAACAAATCGTCAGTGGGACGCCCGGATAGTAAAAAATGATGAATTCCTGGCTCCTTCAGGACGCGTG
>Ga0181520_10002080_pt1 | contig 38560 bp, 34 predicted proteins | sample PEATcosm2014_Bin_29_FD_132451 | JGI IMG/M metagenome (GOLD analysis project Ga0181520, IMG submission 132451) | Peatland microbial communities from MTU Mesocosm Facility, Houghton, MI, USA - PEATcosm2014_Bin02_30_metaG | ecosystem: Environmental > Terrestrial > Soil > Wetlands > Peat | place... | reverse complement strand
GTCCCAGCGCGTTATGGTCCCTCGGCTCTCAAGCATCGGAGCTCCTCTTCGACGCAGGCCAGCGCCACGCCCTCACCGACGCCGCCCGCCACAGCTACGAAGCCCAGGCCGCGGGCTATAAAGCGACCGTTCTCGCCGCCTTCAACGACGTGGAAGATCAGCTCTCCGGCCTGCGAATACTTGAGCAGGAATCTACCGCCGAGCTGCAGGCCGTAGCGTCGGCCCAGCACTCCTACGACATCTCCAACCAGCGCTACAAGGGTGGCGTCACCAGCTACCTCGAAGTGCTAACGGCAGAGGCCACGCTGCTCCAGAACCAGCGCACCGCCATCAATCTCCAAACCCGCCAGTTCGTCTCCAGCGTCGGCTTGGTCCGCGCCCTCGGCGGCGGTTGGGATGCGAGCCAGTTGCCGAAATGATCGGAATCTATGATGCTCGTCCGCAGTGAGAAACCTGAAGATTGCTCCGCGATTCGCCTCGTCAACGAGCAGGCCTTTGGCCGGCCTGATGAGTCTGATCTCGTTGATCGTTTGCGCGCTCAGGGAGTCGTGCGTGCTTCTTTCATTGCCGAAGCTGAAGGCCTGATTGTTGGCCACATTCTCTTCAGCCGGATGTCGATTGAGACAACCGATAAGAACATTGCGGCGGTAGCCTTGGCACCACTGGCGGTAATACCGAAGTTTCAACGCCAGGGCATTGGAACAATGTTGATGGCTCACGGCCTTGATTGGCTCCGTGCGCAAAGCGAGCATATTGTCTTAGTTCTTGGCCATCCGGATTACTATCAGCGCTTCGGCTTCTCGGTCGATAAGTCTCGCTTTATCGAGAGCCCGTTCAACCCAAAATCCTTCATGGCGCTAGAACTCAAGCCCAACGCTCTCGAAGGGATTCGCGGCAGGGTTCGTTACCCGGATGCCTTCGGACTCTGAGAGTGATAATCAGTAGTCCGGCATTTCCACTGCAATCAATCTTGGTTCAAATGGCCGAAGGCGGCTACGGCCATTTTTCACGGCCAATCCACCCATTCCTTATCGGGACAAGCGGCGGCTGGAATGCAAGTCAGTTGCCGAAGTAGGGCCATTGCATGTGAAATGGAAGCAACGGGGGGATTTATGGTGAATCGTCAGAATGTACTTTCTCAATTCACGGCAATCATAATCACAATGATTGGAACTTTCATTGTTTTCGCTTTGGCCTTAATATATTTTTTTGACTGGCACTGGACAAATCCGGATTTTCCCCTTAGAAGTTACTCGGAAAAGATATTTCCTATACTTATAACTTCTCTGATAGCTACACTCCTAGCCATAGTACCAATTTGGTTGGGAGCAATGGGTAGACATAAGTTTGGTATGATCTTTCTCCGCACAGGGCTTGCGTTGCAGGCTTCGTTGACACTTTATGCTATGGCAGGTTGTCAAGGAGTATTGGGCGGCTACGAGCACATTTCTAGCCATATTTTTCCTTCGACATTCTTTGCCGAATACAACTTCTTCACGGTCATGTTGGAAGTTGCTCCAGTAACATCAATTGCGCCAAGTCTTCTACTTTACGGCACTATTAAGATTATCTCTCTGGCAGATAGTACACGATGCAGTGATAAGGGATAGCTTATAAGTTAGATCAATAAAATGCTGAAATAATAAAATACATAGATCAGGTAAAATGGGAGACAATGCTATTTTCGCTCAGGCAATCGCAACTTCCACGATTCGGCTCTCATCCTCACGCGCCAATTCCTCAGCCGCCGCAACATACTCTTGAATTGCGATCTGAATATTCGCGAGTGCTTCCTCTTCAGTTGCTCCCTGCGACCAGCAGCCCGGCAGGCCGGGGCACGAAACGCTGTAACCTTCCTCGGAGTGGCGGAGAACGACGCGATAGTTAGCCATAGAATGAATGGTACTCCTGTGCAATCAGGGCAGCAACAGCGCCACACTTCACGGCCTGTCTATCCACTCCTTATCCGGGGCAACCGGAAGCGGCTGATCCGGGCCAAGGTTGGCCGCACTCACAGAAGCAAAAATAAAATTCTCCGGCGGAACCGCGGAGCCCGCCAGCCGCCGCAGCATCGCAATCTGTCCCGCGTGACTCATCGCATCGGAACAAGGCCCCTGCAAGACTCTTTCCAATGTAATCTCGTGCAGCTCCGTTCCGATCTCCAGATGATGCGCCAAATCCGCCAGCGTCTCGTGAAAGTGCGCCACGGCATCGGAAAACTCCGGAAAGAAAGGCACCTCGTATCTGACCCCGGTGAAATAACTGCGTGCCGAACCCAGCACGCCATCCATGTGGCGAATCAACTCATGTGGCGTGCGCACTAGCGGCGCCACGCGAAATTCCGCAAACTCCGGTGGAGCATCGCGCAGCGCCTTCTGCGTCCGGTAGGCCAGCGCCGCCAGAAAATGTTTCACCAGCTTTCTTTGCTCATTCATCTACACCGCTCCTTCAGCACCTTGACATTTCATTTTTGCTTGGGCAAAACCGGCAGCTTCCACCGCCGTCTCAGCTTCTTGTACTGCGGGCGTGGCAACTGCACCAGCAGCGGCCTTCTCGCCGGATCAAGTCGCGCCAGTAGCTCTTCAAGATGCTCCTGCGCCATGGCCGTGCATCCGGTTGTTCCTACGCCAGGCCCCATCCAAATGTGGATAAAGATGCATGAGCCTCCACCCGCTGCCACCGGCTCCGCGTTGTGATCGACCATCAACCCCCAGCGATACAGTCCATCGGGCCGCAACATCTGCTCGGAGCTCGACCAGTCAGCCACAACCGTCGCGCGATCCACTACGCGGTTGTAGAACTTGGAACGCGCGTCATCTACACATTCCACTGAAGGCGCGAGGCTCAGGTAGGGCATCTTCCATCCCAGCTGTCCCTGTTCGGCATAGCCAAAGGCCGTGCTTAATCGAAAGATTCCCGCCGGCGATTTACCGTCGCCTTCTTGCTTAATAGGCCCACTCGCTGCCCGCCGTCTATCATCCGGCGCAACTCCAGTGCCCCATCCGAGTCCGTTCTTGCCCACCACAACAGGAATAGGACTGCCAACTGCCTTCCACTTCTTATGCGCATGCGGCCGCTCATACGCCTGCAACGTCCCATCAACTCCATTCCAATCCTGAGTCGTAACCACGAGGATTTGCGTCGACGTACGCAATACAACTGGCTCCCGGCCCTCAGCCAGCGCCAGCGAAGCCGAGCAGAGCGCAACAACACAACCGGAAATCCACCCTATCTTCATTTCGTTTATTTATTCCCTATTCCCTGTCTTTTTCGTTCCCTGCCTCACCTCAAATTGCCGTGGATGGCTGTAAGCCGCCGGGGGCACATCGGTAATGGGCAGCGCGGGGCCCTCCCACAGCAGGCGGGGCGAACCCTGGCTGGCCGAGTGCAAACCTTCCAGGTGAATCGTGTGCTTGCCGGCGCGCAGACCCAGCGAGCCGCGATCATAGCGCATCGCGTTTCCCGGTGAACTGCAAACCTGGGCAAACGAAGGTCCAGTCTTAGCTACTTCCAAGCCGTCGATTACCAGTCGCGCGCCATCGCGAGCCAGCAGGTGAAAGGTATAGCCGCCGTCAGCGGGAACGTCGATGAAGCCGTCCCAGACCGCTGCGTAATGAGTAAATCCCTGTGCGTCCGCTCTCAAGCCGGGTCCTTCACCGGCAAAGATCACGCGTTCTTTGTCGAGTTTCGGCAATTCGGTCCATTCTCCCGGATAGATCTGCCATGCGAGTCCCGCGGTCATGGGGCCTGCGAGGTTGGCTGCCTCGTGCCAGTGGGCCACGGCCACTAATCCCTGCGCCGCCCAGTCCTCGCCAGCCGAGTCAGGTTGCCCGTCGCTCTTTTTCACATGAAGCAAAACTCGAAATCGTCCCGCGCCGTTTGCCGCACCATCCAGTTGGGTTCCTTCTGCATCCGGGAAACGATGGCTCACGCGACGGCCCGTAGCTTGCACACCGTCGCCAAATAGCCAGGTGTAATGCGCCCCAGGCGAGGATTGCGCCGTAAAGGTGACCTGCTCACCCGGCGAAAAGACCGGCGGATCCACGGTGAACGCGGCCATCGGCCCGTGTGGCGCCGCGAAATGCGCCGGTTGTGCGCCGTCTCCCGTTTCCAGCGGAAGATCGGCATTGGCTGTCGCGCGAGTCTGCTCATACTTCACATTGTCGAAGGTCACGCCTGCCACATCTCCGGTCATCGAGGACTCGGCCAGCGGCGGCTGGTCCAGCGCCCAGATGTTGTGGAAGGTAAATCCCTGCAAGCCCGGGTAAGCCTGCTCCATCTGCACCAGCGAATACCAGTTGTCCAAAAAGATATTTTCAAATTTGTAATCGGAATGAATCCCCTTGGCTCCGTTTGCGCCCCACAGCCCAAACAATGCATAGGTCTGCCCGCATGCCCCGATGCCGCCGTGAAGAATGTCGCTGTCGCGCAGCGTAAAGTTACTCGAGTTGAAGGTCTTGCGCGGCCAGCCAGTACGCACTATGTTCGAGATACTGGTCGATAGCTCGCTGTGTTCAATCAGAATGTTGCGCACATCGTGGCCGGGGGTGAGCATCGCCTCGTCACTGTAGCCGTCCCAGTTGCCCTGCATAACCAAATCGTCGTCCGAGGAGCGAATGAACGCGTTGCGCACCACGGCGTCGCCGCCGCCCAGCCAATCCATGCCATCCTGGTTGGCGTTCCCCGGGTTGCCGCCGATCACCCGCAGATCATCATATAAAAATCCAAAGGAATCCTTCATCTGGATCGACCACGTTCGCGACCTCACAATGCAGGTCAGCCCGTCGATCTCCACGTTCTTGGCCTCCATTGCGCCGATGCAGTGCCAGTCGGGCTTTTGCATCCAGCCTTCGTCGCTGTTGGGATCCTGCGGCCCGTCATAAATAATTGTCCCCCGGCCCAGAATTTTTACATTCTCCACCTTCCATAAATTCAAGCTGCCGAAAAAATATGAGCCGGGCGCAAGATAAAGCGTCTCGCCGCTCTTGGGATTCAGGCTCTCGTGGTAAACCCCCGGCTGGTAGGCGTGAATCACCTGCTTGCGCGGCAAAGGCGGCGGCGGCGCGCTGGCAAAGAGAAATAGCATCTTGGCGTATTGCAGAAAGTCTTCTGGCCGGGAGATGGAGAGCTTGGCCGGCCCGCTGAACCGGAAGCGAATCGTCTGGCCTTGACGAATCGGACGCAATCCCAACCGCCAGGGCTGAATGTCCACGCCCTTGTCCCAGAAGCCTGGCTCTGCAGCGGTAATCTCCACAGTCACCGGGCCGGTCACGTCGAAGCTGACATACTCATAGTTCGCCGCGGCGTGCGCCACGTCCACGGGCTGGCCGTTAACGCGGACCGTAAAAGCCGTCGAACGCATCTCCGGCGGAACCGGAGCGGATTGCACGCGGTTTGCCGCGTGAGCAATAACAGGAAGCGCGAGAAGTACTACGAGCAACGGACGAATACCCAGCAAGAAGAGGCTCCGGCAAGAAAGTGTGGTCGAATCCACTGTAGCAGGAGTAACACAGGCCGGGAACGTGCTGTCTACATTCCGCCGCAGAGAACGGCCGGGAAAAGTTCCGAAGTGTAGATCGCCGCTCGCATCAATTAAAAATCCGCGAGGATCTTCCGGAGAGCAGGCGCGGGGACTCCGGATCGCTCCACAAGCTCTTTGAGTTCACTTGCCAATTGATTCATTTCATCGGGAGCCTGGGAACAATGCCAGCCTCCGCCTATCTCGGCAAATTTAGTATTAAGAAATGCCCGGAACAGCCCAACCAGAACGAATCGCGGAAGTCTGACGAACATCACCAGGGAGCCAGGAACAATGCGGCGTCCTGTAGCGCGCAGCACCTTCAGCGTCTCGTGCATGGCATCAACGAGCAGGCTTAGATCGCTTTTGGAGCGGGCCAGGGCGTGGGTATCGCATCCATGTTTGATGACCAGCACCGCGAAAGGCGCGATCATCGCCGCGTGGTTGGCCAGCCAGTCGGGCATGTGCGGCTCGAATCTTGACTTGAGTCCAGCGCGGTTGAGAATGCCGATCAGGCGCGTGAGCCTTGGCGTGACAGCGCCGTTGACTTCGCCGAAGGGCGCGGAAGCTCCTTTGACGCGCATGGCCCGCACCAGGCTGCCCTCACGCCGGCCTCCCGCGAAGTCGAAGCCCAGCAAAACGCGATCCGCACCCAGTTTTGCAATCCACTCTTCAGGACCCAGAGCTGTGTTGACCATGAATACCACGGATGGTGAAGCGTTCTGAGCGAGCGTCGGCAGAAGTTCCCCCACCTGATTCTTGCGAACGACGACAAAAATATAGTCATAGATATCCGTTCGATCCAGGTGGTCGATGATGGGCAATCTGGTCACGGTTCGTTCGCCGTTGAGCGGGTTCTCGATTTCGATTCCCCGTTCAATCAGTTCCTTGTATCGAGCGGGGCGAGCCAGAACTGTGACATTGAAACCGGCCCGGCGCAATTCGGCGGCACAGACGGAACCGTTAACTCCGGCTCCGATAACAAGAAGGCGCAAAGATTCGTCACTCATGAGAATTTCCAATCATTTGTTTTGCCTGAATTGTACGGCATTTTCAGGGTTTCCGTATTGTGGAAAGCGGTCGTTACAATACCATCCATAATGCAGGGTGAGCATCTGAGACTCGTAATATTCCTTTGCCCATCGTGACCTACTCGCGGAGGCAGGCCGGATACTTCGAGCGAAACAATTTCACGTTCCAACCCATCCCATACAATATTTTTCCTTGTCAGCCGTTTACTATAATTGGGTCGAGAATTCCTGGGAACAACACCGTTTCATCTTGCGTAAGAGCTTCGGAGGCAATGAAATGACTATCAGCCCTATCGACAACTCACAACGAACGGCCGCCAGAGTGACAGCTTTTACTTACCTGCTCAGCTTCGCGCTCGTGGTCTACGTTCATTACGGAATACTCTGGCGTCTGACCACCGAGAATGTTGCCGAAACCGCGCGCAATATCCTGGCGCACGAACAATTCTTTCGCACCGGCATCGCTTTGAATGTCCTGTACAGCGCGGGCATCTTCGTGCTGCTCACCGCGCTCTACGTAGTGCTCAAGCCGGTCAACAAGGGCCTGGCCCTGTTGGCGGCCTTCTGGTGGGTCGTGAATGCCTTCACCTGGCTGTTCATGTCGCTCAACTATTTTCACGCCTTACTGCTTCTCAAAAGCCCGGATTACCTGCGGTCCTTTGAGCCGGAGCGGCTGCAAACCTGGGCGATGTTTTATCTAAAAATGGGTTTTGACATCTATTACGTGGGCTTGCTCTTCTGGGGATTGGCATCCACCGTCTGTGCCTGCCTGTGGTTCAAGTCGCGCTATATTCCTCGCGCGCTGGCTGCCTTTGGCGTGCTCACCTCGGCATTTGCCGCCTTCTGCTCCTTCGCGCTCTTCATCAATCCCCACTTCGACAAAATCATCGGCCTGGGGTGGTTCGACTCGCCCATGGGTCTCTTCGATATAGCTTTGAGTATTTGGCTTCTCTTCAGGGGATTGAAGCCGCCTGCGGCAGCCGATGCACGAATAAAGACCATCGCCGTATAATCTTTCCTCCATCCGCGGGTCATGGCGATGATGCATCATGCGGGGAATTCCACCGGGCACACGTTCTCGTGATACCATTTCGCCAAGGGCATTCCCCGCCCGCCAATCGGACCCCTCAAGGAGGTCATCATGAGCCCACTCTCTCGTCGTGAATTCCTTAAAGCTACGCTTGCCGCCGGAGCCATCGCCAGCGCTGGCTCGCTTTCGTTGAACGCCGCTACCGGCAAAGCCACCGACACCGTCACGCTGGGCAAATCAGGCCTGAAGGTCACGCACCTCGCCTTCGGCACCGGCAGCAAAAACGGCTATGTGCAGTCCTCCCTCGGACAGAAGGAGTTCTCACGCCTCATTCACTACGCCTACGAGCGCGGCATCCGCTTCTTTGAGACCTCTGAGTCCTACTCCACCCCTGCCATGCTCGGCGAAGCCCTCAAAGATTTCCCCCGTGAGAGCTATCAGTTGATGAACAAGGTGACCACCGACGAGGGCGTCGATCCCCTGAAGCGATTCGACCAGATGCGCCGCATCTCGCAGACCGAGTACTTTGACATCATGCTCCTCCACTGGCAGGTCTCCGGAGATTGGACGGCCACCACCGGCCGCTGGCAGGACGGCATTCTCGAAGCGCAATCCAAGCAGATCATCCGCACCCGCGGCGCATCGGTCCACGGCCTGCCCGCGCTTCGCCTCATGCCGGGTAATAAATGGCTGCAAGTGGCGATGATCCGCATGAATCACAATGGGACGGCCATGGACGGCCCCGTCCACGACGACGGCAACCCCGGCAACGTCCCGGAAGTGGTCGAGCACGTCAAGCAAGTGAAGCGAGAGGGCATGGGCATCATCAGCATGAAGCTGGTGGGAGACGGCGCCTTCACGCGCCACGAAGACCGCCAGGCGGCCATGCGCTTCGCCTTCAAGAACGCCGGAATCGATTGCGCCACTGTGGGCTTCAAGAGCACGCAGGAGATCGACGAAGCCATCGACAACATGAACATTGCGCTGACCTAGGGATTGTTCACGCCATCTGAGGGGGCGGCGTCTGATGCAGAGTGAATAGGACCTAAATCCCTTCGCCCATCGATACATACTGCCGCAGCCGCTCCAGCTTTTCGCGATAGGCTTCGCGCTCGGCAGCCTCGGCTGTGAACTGCTCGGCCGGACGCCGCTGCCCGCCCAGGCGTTCTTCCAGTTCCTCCACGCGCGCAGCCAGCGCAATCAGCGAATCCGAGAGTGGATCTTTAATATCGTGCGGATCGGTAATCAGTACACGCTCCCCATTGCGGTAAACAATGTGCGCGGGAACGCCGACTACCGTCGAGTCGGGTGGCACATCAGCCAGCACCACCGACCCCGCTCCCACACGCGAGTTCTCGCCGATGGTGATGTTGCCCAGCAGGTTGGCGTTGTTGCCGATAAAAACCCCGTCGCAAACCGTGGGATGGCGCTTGCCGTGCTGCTTGCCCGTTCCGCCCAGCGTCACGCCCTGATACATGGTCACGTCGCTAGCCACAATCGCCGTCTCGCCGATCACCACCCCCGTCGCGTGGTCGATGAAGAGCCTCCGTCCAAGCAGCGCGCCAGGATGAATATCGACACCAGTAAAAAACCGGCCCACCTGCGAGAGCATCCTTGCCGGCAACCGCAGCTTCGCGCCCCACAACCAATGCGAGACGCGATGAATCCACACCGCCCACAGCCCCGGATAGCAGAGCAACACCTCCAGCCGCGAGCGCGCCGCCGGGTCGCGCTCCAGCACGGAGTCAATGTCTTCGCGAATGTGGGCAAGCAAAGCCATATTAAGAAGTCTACAATCCCAATCTCGGAACCGGTGTGAATGTCGCCCCGTCCTGATCAAAAACGAGAACTGGTGTACCGGCAACAACATGTCGAACTGCAATGAATTACTCGACGCCTAGCAACGCGTATGCGACAGATTCGATATCTTGGAGCGAATCGCCGAAACGAATCTTGAGTACCGGCATTTTGAGTTGTCTTGCGGCGGTGTCGATCAATGAAGCCTGGAAAATGCTGCGTTCCAGAAAGTGACGGATCATAGTCTCTTCCGACGAGGCTCCACGGTAAAAATCCACATCGGCCCGAATTCGTTTTTCGAGAGTGTCTCGATCAGGCGCCAACCAAATAGATTTCACATTTGCCAGGGATAGGTCAGCCACCTTCTCGGGATGCAACTGCCACCCTTCGATGAGCACCGGAGAAGACCATGTTGCGTGCGCGAAGGCTACAGGCCGCACACCCTCCCATACAGTCGCGTGCTCTTTGCCGAAATCGTCGATGAGTTTCTCCGGCGGATGTTGAACGTAGTACTCCCGGTAATCGAGTGCGCTCATGAAATGCAATTCAGGATGAGTGAATGCATTCGTTGCGCCGCGTATCGCCGCCGTCAAGTCATCGACCGAGATCAGGGATAGCCCCAACCTCGCCGCCAACAACTTACCCAAGCTGGTCTTCCCGGACATTGGCGGGCCACCGAGGAATAGAACTTGAACCACCGAACTTCCCCTCATTGAAGACGACCATTTTCAGCGTGGTTGCTCCAGGTCTCGATTTTGAGACCTGGGAAACCACAAAAGTCCATGCGAGCGAATAGCGAGCGTCTGGCCTCAACGCAGGTGGTTACACGGCAATCGCCTCCACCGGCAACGCCAGCGCCTGCTGGCGCAGCGACTCAAAGAGAATGCTCGACAAATAGCGCTCGCCAAAGTCCGGCAGCACTACCACAATCAGCTTGTCCTTATTCTCCGGCCGCGCGGCCACCTTCAACGCCGCTGCCACAGCCGCTCCCGAGCTGATGCCCACAAACAATCCCTCTTCAAGCGGCAGGCGCCGGGCCATCGCAATCGATTCATCATTGGTTACCTGAATGATCTCGTCCACCAGCTTGGTGTCCAGCACGCCCGGCACAAATCCCGCACCCAGGCCCTGAATCTTGTGTGGCCCAGGCTTGCCGCCGCTCAGCACCGCGCTATCCGTCGGCTCCACTGCGATGGCCTTGAAGCCCGGCTTCTTCTCCTTGATGTACTTGCCCGCGCCGGTGATGGTGCCGCCCGTGCCCACGCCGCTGATCAAAATGTCCACCTTGCCGTCTGTGTCGTTCCAGATCTCCGGGCCGGTGGTGTAGTAGTGAATCGCCGGGTTCGCCGGGTTGTTGAACTGCTGCAAAATGTACCCATTCGGCGTCTTGGCCAGAATCTCATCGGCCTTGGCGATGGCGCCCTTCATGCCGTTCGGCCCGGGCGTCAGCACGATCTCCGCGCCAAAGGCCAGCAGCAGCACGCGCCGCTCCAGGCTCATCGTCTCCGGGATGGTGAGAATTATCCGGTAACCCTTCACCGCGGCCACAAAGGCCAGCGCGATGCCGGTGTTGCCGCTGGTCGGTTCAATCAAAACTGTCTTGCCGGGAGTAATCTTGCCCCGCCTCTCGGCATCGTCGATCATAGCGAAGCCGATGCGGTCCTTCACGCTCGAAACCGGGTTCTGGCTCTCCAGCTTGGCTACAACGGTTGCCGGCAGACCGGCTGCCACTTTGTTTAGTCGAACCAACGGGGTCTTGCCAATAAGTTCTGTGACATTCGCAGCTATGTGCGCCATGATGATCTCCTTTGCTGGAATAAAATTCCAGACGGTTCTGTTCTGTGGGGTAATGGGTCAAATTGTGGGGTAGGAAAGGGTGCGCGCATGGGGCGCACATCTACGTCGCAACTGGCACCAGGGCGGTGTTAGCGACATCGACGCATAAATAGAGCATAATACCGGAGCGTGGTTTGTGGCAAGGGGAACTTCAAAAAATCATGGCCTGATGAATCAGCCCGTTCAGGTCAAGGCTCTGTTGCAACAACAGTCTGCAATGGAGCAGGTCAGTTCGATTGAATCGCAGTATTTGTTTGGCGTTGTTCCCTGAGTTTGCATACAGCCGCCAATTGGACAAGTATGGATATAAACACAAAGAGAATTGTGAAGAAGTTTAAGAACATACCTAGAATATCCATCCGATCAGCAATAGGCTGCATTCCAGAAGCAATCCGTTCAGCTCTATCCCCGAAATAAAAAGCGAAGGCGGAGGCTACTGTGAGAAACCACAACACACGCGACAGCGCTCGCAGTGAAGAGAAAATCAGCAGCAGGAACGCCGGCAGACTCAGCGCGGGAATCAGGTACATATAGACTCCGAGACCCCAGGGCAATCGCGTGTCCATTCCCCAAGCCGCCGAAGCTAGTGCCGCCAACGTCAATAAGCCGCTAAGAATTCCTGCACTCCACAACAGAAAAATAGTCGTGCGCGACAGTGTTTGCGCCGCGATAAGATTGCCTTTAGCAAGGCGCAAGGAAATGGCAATGACTGCAATAGCTGTTATCACGAAGGCAGCTTCGAGCACGAATGACATTGCCCAGTTCTCCCCACACTCGCTCAGAATCTATGGATAGGATATTAGCAAGAAAAATCAAGCGCCGTCCAACTGCCCCATCAGCTCTTCCCACTCTTCAGTGAATGCGGCTAGCTGCACTCGCAACTCCTCGGCCAGCGTGGTCAATCGTTGCGTCTCGGCGGCGCTGACATAAACTCCCAACTGCTCTTCGGTGTGCGCAATCGCCGCCTCAATGCGCGGGACTTCCTCTTCCAGAAACGCGCAACGCTCCTCCATCTGCTTCTGCTTAATAGGATTCAACCGGCGCGGGCGATCCTTGGCGCTGTCGGCCTCCGCATCAGCCCCATTGCCGTTCTTAGCGACAGGCTCCGCCGCTCTCACCTTCTCCGCGATCTCAACCAAAAGGCTGCCGTCTGTATGACCCTTCCAGCGCAGATAATCTTCGTAATTGCCCTCGTGGCTGGTCACTTTGCCGCCTTCCACTTCTAGCACGCGCGTGGCCAGCCGGTCGATGAAGTAGCGGTCATGCGACACAAAGACTACGGTCCCGCTAAAGGCCGCCAGCGCATCCAGCAGTACATCCTTGGCGCGCATATCCAGATGGTTCGTCGGCTCGTCGAGCAGCAAAAAGTTCGACGGCGAAACCAGAATCCGCGCCAACGCAAATCTATTGCGCTCGCCGCCTGAGAGCACGCCCAGCGGCTTGAAGACATCGTCGCCGCTGAACAAAAAGCAGCCCAGCAACGAACGCAACTCGCCCTCAGGCACTTTGACTGCGGCGCGGCCGATGTCGTCGATCATGCGCGCATCGCCGTCGAGCACCTTGTACTGGTCCTGCGCAAAGTATTCGCAAACCACGTTGTGCCCTAGCTTTATATGTCCCGCGGTCGGTGGCTCTGAGCCGGTTAGCAGGCGAATCAGAGTGGACTTGCCCGCCCCATTTACGCCCACCAGTGCCACGCGGTCGCCGCGATCAATTCTGAAGCGCACGTCCTTGAAGACCTGCTTCGGTCCATAACTCTTCGCCAATCCCTCGGCTTCAGCCACCATGCGCCCCGAGGGCTGTGGCTGTGGAAACCGGAAGTAAATAGTCGATTCAGTTTCTGGTATTTCAATGCGTTCAATCTTTTCGAGTTCTTTAATTCTGCTCTGCACCTGCTTGGCCTTGGTAGCCTGATAGCGGAATCGGTTGATGAAGGCCTCCAGATGCTCAATCTGCTGCCGCTGATTGTTAAATGCCGCCTGTAACTGCGTCCGCCGCTCGTCTTTTTGACTTAGATACTTCGTATAGTTACCCTGATAGATATTTACCCGCTTATTCCATATCTCCACAGTCCGGTCGATAGTTACATCAAGAAAATACCTATCGTGGGAGATAAGTATGTAACCGAAGGGATAACTCCTGAGATAGTCTTCCAGCCAGTTGCGCGTCTCCAGGTCTAAGTGGTTAGTAGGCTCATCCAATAACAGCAAGTTAGGTTTGGCCAGCAGCAGCTTGGCCAGTGCGATGCGCATCTGCCAGCCGCCGCTGAATTCATCCGTCTGCCGCGTCCAGTCTTCCTTACTGAAGCCCAGCCCAGTCAGCACGCCGCCCACCTGCGCATCCAGCGCGTAGCCATCCAGCGCGTGAAAGCGCTCCTGCAGCATGGAGTAGCGCTCCGCCACGGCCTCATACTCCGCGCCTTCGTGATCCAGCACGGCCAGTTGCCCGCCCAGCCGCTCCACCTCGCGAGCCATCTCGCGCAACTCGTCGAAGACGCTCAGGCACTCTTCGAAGACCGTCCGTCCGGTGAGCGTCAGACCCTCCTGTGGCAGGTAGCCGATGCTCATGCCTCGCGTCTGCTGCATCTGGCCGTAGTCCAGCGTCTCCAGGCCTGCCAGAACTTTCATGAGGGTGGATTTGCCCGTGCCATTAGCGCCGACAAGCGCGGTTTTCTCCTTGCTCCGGATTAGCCAATTGGCTTCCATAAACAGGACACGCGGTCCATATCGCTTGCCGGCATTTTGCAGGGAGAGCATCTACTCCCATTTTCTCACCACATGCGATGGGGCTAGTGGCTCGCTCTTCGCGCGCATAGGCATAGAGCCGAAGTGCGGCAGAATGCCAATTATCTGGTCACAAATTTTGATAGCGAGTTACCGAAAGAAATGGTCCGACCGCAGCGTCGCAACAATCTGCGCGGCGGGGTCCAGGGCCGTCGAGTTTCCTGAAGAGCCTTTGGATGGAAGCCTGAGTTCAGCCTTCAGGGTCATGTGCTTGTTTGCCTTGAACTCACCGCCCACGGTATTCGAGGCTTTTTGCACGCCGCCGCCGCGCGCGATAACGTGGAACTCATGCACGCCCGGCGGAACAAACAGATTTTCTAATGCCGCCTTGTCGCCCGCTGTACCTTTGCAATAAATCTTCCCATCCATCTCGACAGTGAAGGCCAGATCGGGCGGAAAGTGATCCAGTTCCAGCTTCAAGCGGGCATTCTGTTTGGGATCAAGCGACTTTGGATCGAAGGCCACGCTGGCAGGTTGAGCGTGTATTGCAGTCGCTGCGGAGGGTTTTGTAGTATTCGCGCTCGGCGCGGCTTGGGGCGCGGGCTGTGAAGATTCGCTCGTTGCCACGGGAGCTGTCTGCGAAGGTGCGGTTGCCTCCGCGGGCGTTGTCTGCGAAGCTAGAGCCCACTCCGCTGCCTGTTGTTGCGCAGCCGAATGGTTGCGATGCAGCAGATACCCGCCTCCCGCAGCCATGGCAACGAGAAGAATCACAGCGGCAATAATTATCTTTCCCATTTTTCTGGCTGGCGCGGCTGGCTGTGGCGACTTGATCGTTGCGGTTATCTCGGCGGGCATCGGTGGCAAACCGGCATTGACGTCGTAGGTCTCCTCCGATGCTTTCCCGGTTCCCCTGGCCATCGGCGCGGTGGCTTGCAGGCTCGATGTCTTTGCGCCGGTGCGCAGTTGCGCCAAGGCCTGTGCAAGTTCCTCGCCGGTTTGAAAGCGTTCGGCGGGGTTCTTCGCCAGGCACTTCAGAATCAGGCTCTCCAAAGCGGCGGGGATAGCGGGATTCAGCTTGGCCGGGGGAATGGGTTCGGTGTGAACAATTTTGTAAGAGACGGCGCTCATCGTCTCGCCCGGAAAGGGCTGCTCTCCGCTCGCCATCCAATATAGAATCACGCCCAGAGAAAACAGGTCGGCGCGCCCGTCGATGGGCCCGCCGGTAAACTGTTCCGGCGGCATGAAGGCCGGGGTCCCCAGAAGCTGGCCGGTCGTGGTAATCTCTCCGGCTGCCAGCTTAGCGACGCCAAAATCGGTAATCTTCGCCTGCTCCGTACCATCGGTCTCGCTCACCGCGAGCAAAATATTTGCGGGCTTGATATCGCGATGAATTACGCCCTTGCGGTGCGCGTGTCCCAGGGCTTCAGCGATCTGTTGGCCGATCTCGCAGACGCGCTCCAGCGAGGAGCGCTCTCCCCTCTTGATGGCGTCGGAGAGTGTCCTTCCCGGCACGAACTCCATCACCAGAAACGGCACGCCATCCTGCTCGCCGACATCGAATACGGAGACGATTCCGGGGTGGGAAAGAGCCCCTGCGGCGCGCGCCTCACGAAAGAATCGCTGCCTGTATTCGCTGCTTTGATCGCTGGCCAGCGCCACGGAGAGTATGGTCTTCACCGCTACAATGCGGTCCATGGCCGGGTCCTTGGCGCGAAAAACGCTGCCCATGGCGCCATGGCCCAATTCATCGATAATCTCGTACCTTCCGATAGTTTTGGGCGCGCTCATAACCTGATCCGTAATACTTTAGCATAGTGTTCTTGCGAATTGGATGAATCTCAGGCAGTTGAGGATTCGGCTTTTGCGGGAGCGCGATAACGCGCAATCAGCAACGTCATATCATCCGACTGGCTGGCGCCGCGCGCAAATGCCTCCACAGAATCCAGAACGATCTGCTTCAGCAAGTCGAGCGGCGTGTTCTGCTGGCCGGCCAGAGCCTCGCGCAACCGGGATACGCCGTACAACTCCTCGTCCGGATTTTCCGCTTCGCTGATGCCGTCGCTGAAAAGCACCAGCGTATCGTCCGGCTCCAGTTGCAGGCTGGCGGCGGTAAACTCCGCGTTCTCCAGCAGGCCCACCGGAAAGGAGCCTTCGCTGTAGAGCTCGCTGACCTGGCCGCGCCTGAGCAGCAACGGCGACGGATGGCCGGCCTTGATGTATTCCAGCTTGCCGCCGCGATCGATCAATGCGAAGAACATGGTCGCATAGCGCCTGACTCCGCCATGCTCACAAAGAAATTTATTGATGTGGTTGAAGACGCTCACCGGCTCCGTTCCCAGGGCCATCGCGGAAAGCGCTCCCTGCAGCATGGTGGTCAGCAGCGCAGCGCCCAGCCCTTTGCCGCTGACATCTGCAATCAGAAATGCGGTGCGCTCCTCGCCTGCGGCGAATGCGTCGAAGTAGTCGCCGCCCACCTCATGGCAGGGGTAGTGCATTCCGGTAATGGCCAGATGCGGAAAATCGTGCAAGCCCTGCGGAAGCAGAGCCTGCTGAATGGTGCGGGCGATGGAAAGCTCCTGCTCCAGGCGCTGCCGCTCGCGCTCGCGCTCCACCAGACGCGCATTGTCCAGGATGCTGGCGGATTGCATTCCCAGCGCATCGAGAATCTGCCGGTCAAGATCGGAAAAAGCCGCCGGCCTCCTGGAATCGAGATAAAGAATGCCCAGTAGCTGGCCCCGCTTCAGCACAACGGACTCGTCCGAATTGGCGCGAGGCATGGCATACAGCGGAATGGCGATGATGGAACGAAGGCGCTGCACTACCACGCTCTTCGCGCTCTTCAGGTCAATATCCGCCAGATTCAGGTCTTCGCTGATGAACGAGGCTTGGCGCTCCATGGCCTGGCTGAGCGCGGTCTGGCTGGGAGTGATGCTTTCCGGCGCCAGCTCTTCGCCGCCCTTGCCGCGCGCCAGCCGCACTTTGAAAGAATCAGCCGCGCCCGGCTCAATCAGCAGCCCGCGATCGGCCTGGGTGACGGCGATGGTGTGATCCAGCATCGCCGCCAGCACCGAATCCAGCGGGAGCTGCGAATGAAGCAGCGACGTGGCTTCGAGCAGCAGATTCAGTTGGCTCAAGTCTCCGGGGTGCTGCGCGCCGGTCAGTGACGGCATGCTTCCCAATCGCGTCAGCATATTTTCGATAACATTTTCCGCGCCGCTGGAGCGAAAAATAATCTCGCAACCATCTTCGATGCCGAATTGAATCACGTCGCCGTTCTGCAAAAACTTTCGCGCTACCTTTTTGCCGTTGACAAAAATACCCAGCCGGTGGCCGCGATCCTCAATCCGGTAGCCGCTTTCCTCGGCAATCAAGGCGGCGCAGTTACGCGAGATGCGCCGGTCGTCAAGCTGTAAATGATTGCCGGCTTCGTTGCCGCGGCCGATCAAAAACGGGGATTGAGTCACGTGAACAAGCTGATTCGGATGGCCAGGGAAAACGACCTCCAGGACAGTTTCATGTATTTTGGGATCGTCTGGCATAGATAACCGGGGTGTGCAGATTGTAGCATTCCACGCATTTTTCAGAAAAGCGGCCGTAATAGCCGGATGGGATGTCTCTTCGCAGGCCGGGATGCGGCAACACTACGGCCGAATCTCCACCGGTGTGCCCACCGGAACCAGCTTCCAAATCTCGTCGATCTCCTCATCGGTGACCGCGATGCAACCCAGCGTCCAGTCGTAAAGCCTGTGCGCCGCGCCAATATATCCCTTACCGTTAGGCAAGCCGTGAATCAGGATGGATCCGCCGGGAGAAACGCCCAGCTTCGCCGCCCGCTTCCGGTCCTCGGCATTGGGATAGGAGATGTGCAGAGCCTTGTGGTATTGGCTGGCCGCATACTTGGCATCGATTGTGTAGTGCCCCTCCGGCGTGCGCGCGTCGCCCTGACGCACCTTTGGCGCAAGCCCGCCCTGTCCCAGCGCCACCTTATATGTGTGAATCACCTTGCCCCCGGCGAGCAACTCCATTACGTGATCTTTCTTCAGAATCAGAATCGAATCGGCCTTCTGCGGCGCACTCTGTGACTGTGCCGGCAGTGCCCCCGCCAACACCCATAAAGCTAGTGTGATGCCACTGAACACCATACAGGCAGCAAATCCGGCATAATTCCCACGCTTTTTCATACACACACTTTAATCCATCACTCCCTTACGAGGCATCGTCACCGGCGGCAGATTTCTCTCGGAAGATTGCTGAAATATTCAAGCCAGGCGTGAGCAGAGTAAGGTATATTGTCAAACAGTCTGGAAAGCAGAGTGAGCAATTCCGGCTAATTACTAACAACAAGGAGATCATTATGGCAGATCAACCAGGTGCGGCCCCGGCTAGTTCCGGCAGCAGCGCGGTCAAGATTATCCTCATTATTGTTGCGGTCATCGTGGTGCTTGGCATCCTCGGCTTGGGCGCTATCGCCTTTGTGGGGTATCGCGTGGCTCATGCTGTCCATGTCACCGGCCCCAACGGCCAGGTATCAATCAATACCCCCGGCGGCACCATCTCCGCCAACCAATCGCAGTCCTACACAGCGGCCGAGCTGGGAACCGACATCTATCCCGGCGCGGAAAACGCGCGCGGCGGTATGAAGATGAGTACGCCCACCGGCTCGATGGTGATTGGCTCATTTCTTACTTCGGACTCCAAGCAGCAGGTGATCGATTTTTACAAGAGCAAGTTTGGTAACCAGGCCTCAGTCTTCGACACTGCCGACGGCGCTATGCTCACACAGGCCGTTAGCAAGCAGGAAACCGTCATGGTGACGGTTACCGCGAACCAGACACGGGACAACGGCAAGACAAGGATTACCATCACCCATACCATCAATACCAAGGCTCCTTGAAGCCGATAAAAGCGCGATTCCAGGGCGTCCGGCGCTATCCGGACGCCCTTTTTACGGCCATCGCTCCGGCAATCGAATCCCTATTCACGCGCAAGTCTGCTCCGCTTCCGGTACCATATTTCTAGACACCAACTGCAAAATGAGCCTGAAAGACAAGCTGGAAATTTCAGGCTTGAACTCAGCGGCAAGGAGATCGTTATGGCCAATGTATGCGCAAAATGCGGTTATGCCTTATCCGACAATCATCAATCATGTCCGTACTGTGGTACTGCTACGGCCGCCGTCCAGCTCCCCGTAGCCCAATACATCGACGAGCCGCCCGCATCCAAAAGCGGCGCGCTCAAGATCATTCTGATTGTCGTCGCTATCATCGTCGGGCTGGGAATTCTTGGCGTGGGCGTCATCGGCTTTATCGGCTATCGCATCGCCAAAAATGTCCATGTTGACCCCAATGGCCGGATGACGATGAATACTCCGGCCGGCACAATTACCACCACTCCAAACGACAACATCAGCGCGGCTGATCTGGGCGTGGTAATCTATCCCGGCGCTGAAAGCACACATGGTGGCATGACGATGGAGATGCCCAACGGCTCAGCGACTATTGGAGTATTCATCACCTCGGACTCGCCCGATCAGGTGCTCGCTTTTTATAAGGACAACTTAGGTTCCGCCGCTAGGGTTACCAGTTTATTCGGCAACACCACCGTGCGCCTTAAAATCAACCAGCAGGAGTTCGTTGAGGTGAGGATTACCAAAAGCTCCAAGCTGGACAGCGGCAAGACGCGGATCATGATTTCACATACCAGGATTACCAAGGCTCCCTGAAGCCGCTTTGTACCCATCCTTGGGGCGTCCGGCGCTATCCGGACGCCCTCTTTACTGTGCTGAAATCAACGTTTCCCGCAAGCTACAAGTGATTTATAAACTAGCGCAACATCCCCAAACGGCGAAACTTAAACGAACATTGTGTAAATTCGCAGATTCATCTACTACAATCCACAGCACTTCCCGTGCCGATTCATCTCCTTTTAATACAACTCCGTTATGAATATGTTCTATCCGAGTATGCTTCCCCAGCCTAACTCGGACGCGATATCTGAACACTTTGGAGCATTTGCATGTCAGATCTGGCAGCCGTTGTTGAAGCCCGTCCCCCCGCCTCGGCGCTTCTTGATAAGAAGATGAAGAAATCTCACGCCATGATCAGCGGCGGCGTAGTCATTGCGGCGCTGGTAATCGGTCTTGGCTTTATTGGCGTGAACATCTTTAATGACTTCAGCGGCGTCACCCTCGCCAGCTTCTGGCCCTACGCGCTGCTGGTCGTCGCCCTGCTCATCGCCCTGGGCTTCGAGTTCGTAAACGGCTTTCATGACACAGCCAACGCCGTCGCCACGGTCATTTACACGCACTCCCTCGATCCAAATATCGCCGTCGTCTGGTCGGGCCTTTGCAACCTCTGCGGTGTGCTGCTTTCTTCCGGCGCTGTGGCTTACGCCATCATCACGCTGCTGCCGGTCGAGCTGATTCTTCAGGTCAGCTCCGGCGCGGGCTTTGCCATGGTCTTCGCCCTGCTGATTGCGGCCATCATCTGGAACCTGAGCACCTGGTGGTTCGGCCTTCCCGCTTCCAGTTCGCACACTATGGTCGGCTCCATCATCGGTGTCGGTATCGCCAACCAGCTGATGAGCATCCACACCGGAACCTCTGGCGTGGATTGGGAGCAGGCCATCAAAGTCTTCAAGGTGCTGCTCATCTCCCCGTTGATCGGCTTCGGCGCGGCGGCGATTCTGCTGCTGCTTTCCAAACTGTTTATCCTGACAAAAACAGCCAAGAACTTCGCCATCCTCTTCGATGCGAATCATAAAAAGCCTTTATGGGCGATTACCACCATATTGATTACAGGAATTCCAGGGGCGTACATCTTCAACTTTATCGCTCCCTTAGTTCTGGGCCTCTTTGGCGATCCAGGGAAGGCCCTGTGGGCGCCCATCCAATCCTTCCAGTCCAGGTACGTTCCCTATGGTTTGTACACCGTCATGCTGTTGGTGGGCATCCTGGGGCTTTACCTTATCTCCCTTTTCGCCCGCATCGTCATTGAGAACGCCGACGTGCTCTTCACGGCTCCCAAGGGCGCTACGCCTCCGCCATGGCCCATCCGCGCGCTGCTGATCTTTACCTGTTCCGGCGTCAGCTTTGCGCACGGCTCCAACGACGGCCAGAAGGGCATGGGCCTGATTATGCTCATCCTCATCGGCACCGTGCCGACAGCCTACGCGCTCAACCACGCCGTCAGCAGCCACGATGTGCAGTCTTTTATCGCCGACAGCGAACAAGCAGGCCAGGTCATCAACCGGCATGTGGACACGTCCGGAATTCTGGGCGAAGATGCCCGCGCCGAGGTCACCGACTACATCCGCACCAAGGAGATCAAGCCGGACACCATGCTGGCGCTGCGCGAGCTGGTCAACGATCTCAAGGGCGACGTGATCACCTATAAGGAGTACAAATCAGTTCCGCCCAGCAAGCAGGCCAACGTTCGCAACGATATGTACGTGGCCAGCGAGGCCATCCGCCTCATTCAGAAGAACGATGATAGCTTGAAGGCAGCCGGCAAGCCGGCGGTCTTCACCGTCGAGGAGAATGCCACCCTCAAGAGTTACAAGAGCAAGGTGGATCAGGCGACCAAGTTCATTCCCTCGTGGGTCAAGGTCGCTGTAGCTCTGGCGCTGGGCATGGGCACCATGATTGGCTGGAAGCGCATCGTGGTCACCGTCGGCGAAAAGATCGGCAAAGAGCACCTGACCTACGCGCAAGGCGCCTGTGCCGAGCTGGTCGCCATGTGCACCATCTCCGCCGCAGACAACTACGGCCTGCCCGTCTCCACCACGCACGTCCTTAGCTCCGGCGTGGCCGGAACCATGGCCGCCAACGGCAGCGGCCTGCAACTGTCCACCATCCGCAATATCGCCATGGCCTGGATCATGACGCTCCCCGCAGCCGCACTGCTCTCCGGCGGTCTTTTCTGGCTCTTCCGCCAGGTTGTGGGATAATTCTCTTCTTTAGCAGCCCTGCAAGGGCGTCCGGCGCCATCCGGACGCCTTTTTAAATCCATCGCGCCGGCAATTAAACCTATATCCATGAGCAGGTCTGCTCCGCTTCCGGTACCATATTAGAGGTACCTATCGAAGAATGAGCCTGAAAGCCAAGCTGGAAGCAGTCATCTACGCCGCGGAGGAGCCGGTCACACTGGCCCAGCTCGCCGCCCTCTTTGCCGACGACGCCTTTGAATGGAAGGCGCAGCAGGCAGCTGTGTCTGCCGATCAAACGGCCTCAACCGATCTCGACGACAAACAACCCACACCTCCGGAGCAGGAGGAGTTCGTATCCATGAAGCCGGAACCGGAACCGGATTCCGCCGCGGAGACAGGGCCAACCGACGCATCTCCGGAGCTTTCCGATGAAGAAAAAGCCGAGGCTGAACTCGAACTCCGCCGCCTGGCCCGCCTGCGTGACCGTGAAGTCCGCGAGATTCTTCGCCCGCTGCTCGATGAGCTGATCGCCTCTTGCGCCTCCGATGACTGCGGAGTCGAGATTCGCGAGGTTGCCGGCGGCTTCCGCATGGCCACCAAGCCCGAGTATCACGACGCCGTCCGGCTCTTCATCAAAAGCATCAAGCCGCCGCTCAAGCTCTCCTTGCCGGCTCTGGAAACACTGGCTGTCATCGCCTACAAGCAGCCGGTCACCGCGCCCGAGGTCAATGAAATTCGCGGCGTGGACACATCCGCCGTCTTCGGCACTCTACTCTCCCGCAAGCTCATCACCACAGCCGGACGCAAAGCGGTTCTCGGCCGGCCCATCCTCTACAAAACCACCCGCGAGTTCCTGCTCCGCTTCGGCCTCCGCGATGTTTCCGAGCTGCCCTCCATGGAAGAGTTCGAGAAGCTGGCCGCTCTTGAATTCGACGAGCAGGAGCAGGCCGTCGAAGAAGACTCCAAACAAAAATCCAGCCTAAATCTCGAATTCGACGACACCGCGAGCGAAGATTCAGAAGACTCGCCGGATGAAAGCCTGGAACCTGAACCGGGGACCGAAACGAACTCGTCCACCACGACCGCCGAGACGGCGGCCAGCAACTAACCCACCACCGAAGAGGCCGCTCCTGCTGCGCCTCCCCCTACTGAGCAGGCAGAAACCGAGAAGTTCCCCATGGCGAGTCCCAAGAAACCTGTAACAAAGAAGCCGGTAACAAAGAAAACCGCGAAGAGCAAGAAGATAGCGCTCCCCAAGCCAGTATCGACCGAGCCGAAGTTAGCTGCCGCTCCCGTAGTCGAAGTCCCCAAACTTGAAGACCCTATCGGAAACGAGACCGACGGTGAGGCCAAAACCACCGTTGAACAGGCTACGGAAAAACTAGAAACTGAGTCGGTTTTGTATCAGGGCACGACTTCAGTCGTGCCGCATGAGCAATTAATAGGAGACAGGGCTTTAGCCCCTGAGGGTAGCATCGTTCCGGAGGGAGGCGGGGGTTTCAATCCCCGCATAAAGCCCAAAAAATCAGCGAGGGCTTTAGCCCCGGAAATACGCTCGGAAACCAAGGCAGAAGCCGAAGACGGTTCTGAGTCTGAAGATGAGCCAAAGTTCACGCCCCAACCGCGTCCTCCTGCCAAGCTAGAGCGCCTGCAAAAAATCCTCGCTGCTGCCGGAGTAGCCAGCCGCCGCGGCGCCGAGGCCATGATCGAGCAAGGCCGCGTCCAGCTTAACGGCAAGGTGGTCACCGTTCTGGGAACCAAGGCCGACGCAACCCGCGACCACATCCGCGTGGACGGCAAGCTCCTCCAGGGTCCCGAGCGCCATCGCTACTTCGTCCTCAACAAGCCACGAGGCTTCGTCACCACTGTCAAGGACCCTGAAGGCCGGCCTACGGTGATGCAGTTCTTCTCCAAGTTCAGCGAGCGCCTCTACCCCGTCGGCCGCCTCGACTATCTCAGCGAAGGCCTGCTCGTTGTCACCAACGATGGCGAGCTGGCCAACCGCCTCACCAAAGCCTCCTCCGGCGTAGAAAAAACTTATCTCGTCAAAGTCTCTGGCCAACCCACCGAAGCCGAGCTCAACATTCTGCGCAGCGGCGTCTCCATCGAGCGCGGCAAGCCCGGCTCGCCTCCCGTTCGCACCTCGCCGGCACGCATTCGCCAGGTTCGCCAGGGCGACAACCCCTGGTATGAAGTGGTTCTCATCGAAGGCCGCAACCGCGAACTGCGCAAGATGTTCGAGGAGGTCGGCCATTTCGTCGAAAAAATCCGCCGCACCGGCTACGGACCTCTGGTTCTCGATCAGGAGCCGGGCAGTCTGCGCGAGCTTGAGCCAGCCGAATTGGACGCACTGCGCCAGGCCGCCGAAGGCACTCTGCGCACACCAAAATCCAAAGACCTTCGCCGCCGCAACCTGCTTGATTCAGGTCAACTGCCGACGGTCCTCCCCAAGCCCAGCGGCCGGCCCTCCCGGTCTGAGGATTCCTTCGCCAGCGGCGCGGCCAACAAACTCTTCCGCCCCGCCCGCCCCAGCGATTTTCCTCCAAAGAAGTTTGGTGCGGACCGTGCCCCCCGTCCGGCAGGCTCATTCGATAAGGGTGCAGCCAAACCTTTCCGCCCAACCTGGAAGAAAGAAGACCGCCCAACCCGTCCGCCCACGCGCTTTGCCGCAGGTTCAACCGCCGAAGGCCGTCCCAGCGCACCCCGCCCCTTCACCGCCAAACCCGCCTGGAAGAAAGACGCCCGCCCTACTCGCCCGCCCTACAATCGCCCTTCTGCCGGGCGCAGCTTTGATCGCCCCTCAGCCCGCCCAGTCTGGAAGAAAGACGACCGCCCAACCCGTCCGCCCACGCGCTTTGCCCCAGGTTCAGCCACCGAAGGCCGTCCCAGTCCAGGCCGCCCCTTCTCCGCCAAACCCGCATGGAAGAAGCCGGAGCGCCCAACATCAGATCGTTCAGGCCCAACCCGTCCAACTCCAAATAGATTTGGCTCAAATCGGCCAGCCGCTCGTCCCATCTGGAAGAAAGACGACCGTTCTGCTCGCCCGCCCTACAATCGTCCTGCCGCGTCCCGGCGCGAAGCGCCAGTTTTTGACGAGGACCTTGGCCCTATACGACCGCCCAACCTGCACATCGAGGAGATCACAGGCCCAGACCGTCCCTTCTCCGCCAGCAGCGGCAAGCCTCGCGGTGGTGGTACGCGGCCCAGCGCGCCAAGGCCGTATTCTGACCGGCCCCGTACCAGCTTCGAGAGGCCAGCCTCTTCGAGCCGTCCCGCCTCAAAGCCCTTCCGTGGCGAAGGCGGACAATCGCGCCCCTTCACCACCAGCAGTGGCAAGCCCCGCGCGGGCGGCGCGCGGCCCAGCAGCAAGCCGTTTCGGCCCGGGGCACCCGCGGACAGGTCTTCGTCCGGGGGGTGGAAGCCGAAGACTCGTTACGGCCCCGGAAAGCCAGCCTCCAGAGCACACTCCAAGCCAAAGCCCGGCGGCTTTTCCAATTCCGGCTATAAAGCTAAACCTGGCGGAAAGAAGCGATAATCCTCATAGTGACCTCAGAAGAACTCAAACCCGGCTTTGAACAGGTGTTCACCGTTACGGATTACTACGACGGTCCCCGCCAAGGCGTCGCTAACTTCAACGGGCAGCCTCATTTTTATGACTGTATCTTTTCTGAGACGGAGGACGGATACTCCAGCCTGTATCGGCTTACCCCGATTTCGCAAGACATATTAAACCTCGTAAGAGAATCCTGGGCAATCTGGCAAAGGTGGGAGTTGGCCTTCCAGACTGGAAAAACAACTCTCAAATCGCACCCAGCCCTGCCCCAAGATAAGGCGCGATACGAAGAGATCCGGGCTGTTCTAGACCCAGTTTTGAAAACAGCTAGCGAAACCTCCATTATTAGGGACGGAGCATTCGAGGTAGTTGGCAATCCGATACTTCCAAAGGGCGTCATGCGCCCCTTGCAGGTAAGGTGGGCAGCACCGGCGCTGGAAGACTGAACCTAAATCAAGTACCCCACAAGCAAGAGGAGGTCCCAATGGCAAACACCTTCGGCACAGACATTCTCCTTCAGGCGCCCGACCCCAAGAAGGCGGCTGCCTTCTACGTCGACCATCTCGGCTTCGAGATCACCGGCGAGGAGCCGCAGATGATCAGCCTTCATGGCCGGCACATCAACCTGTTCATAGAGCGAGGTCCGGCGCTGGGACCGGTTATGGAAGTCACAGTGGACAGCGTCGAAGGAGCCAAGGCGCGGCTCGTAAAGTCCGGCTGCGAAATCGTAAAGGATGAACCGGAGTTCCCCAGATGCTACATTAAGGACCCATTCGGCCTGATCTACAACCTGACAAGCTAGGATGAATCATGCTGAAACTGATTCTTACAAAACGAAATACAGTCTCTGTATTGCTGTGCATCTACACAACAATTCCTATCGTCCGGCTCTACGGGCAAGAAAAGCCACAAGTGGCCCCGCCCGCTAAATCGGATTCCTTCGCGACAGATGAGCGCGGCAAGAGATTCCGGGTTCAGCACTGTGAAGTCGCGGGAAACAATTTTCAAATTGCCGGAGTGGATTTGACTGCCGACGAAGATTTCCAGACACAAGTTGCAAAGGTCTTTGGGAAAGTTACGACTGTATGGAGCGGAGATGGAGCTGAGTCTGATAACGAGTCCTGCTATCAGACAGCGAATGCGAGCGACACCACACATATTATCTTTGGCCAAGGGGAAGTCGATCAGTCGTTCATTCTCTCTTCAGATGGTTCAGCTTGGAAGTGGAAGACTCCCTGTAAGCGGTCGACAAAAATCACTCGCAGCCTTGCAACCGCATCCGGCTTGCATCTGGGGCAGACGCAGGAGCAGCTCATCGCTATTCTCGGACTTCCCACAAGACGTAGTCAGAATGTCAAGAACGGGCGGGATGACCTGGAGTACAGTCTTGAAGCTCATAAGAGGATGAGCGCAAAAGAACTCGCTCCGTTGTTGCAGAATGAACTGAAAGAGTATTCGAAACAAGAGCTACGCGAATGGATTAACAAACACGGATATGATCTTGAGGTATATATCCATGCAAAGTTTATGAATGATTCATTGATCTATCTGGAAGTTTCGTGGTCGAAACAAGGCTGATTCTATAGCGAATTGCATTACCGGCAATTCCAAACATTCATCATTGCGCATAACATTTATCACCATTTGGTGATAATATAGGTGATATGAGGTTTTTATGAGAGCAACTGTGGCGCTCGACGACGATTTAATCCAGAAGGCTCAGGAGTTTACGGGCGTAACCGAGAGAACCGCCCTGCTTCGCAAAGCATTGAAGGCATTGATTCACCTGGAGGCTTCGCGCCGGCTGGCGGCGGTTGGGGGTACGGAGCCGTACCTTGAGGAGATCAAGCGCCTTCGCGCTGACAACCTATGATCTTGGCCGACACATCCATCTGGGTTGACCACCTGCGCAACCGCAACCCGGAGATGGAGCGACTTCTTGGCGGTGGGCAAATTGTGATGCATCCCTTCATCGTTGCGGAAATTTCTTTAGGTTCCCTGCATAACCGGCAAAAGAGACTCAACGATCTGGAAGCGCTGCTCGAAGTGAATGTTGCCACGCTCAATGAAGTGCGTCACATGATTGAGTCTCGCTCGCTCTATTCGAAGGGCATCGGCCTCACAGACGCGCACTTGCTCGCGTCATGTCTGATGACGCCGGGGACGCAGTTGTGGACGCGCGACAACGCTTTGAAAAGTGTGGCTGCGAGTTTGGGAATCCTCGCAGACCTGCCTTGAAGTTTCTCCTGAGACAGATTACGAGTCTACTCGCTATAAGTAAGGTTGCAGTTCGAGTGCGGCGTTATCCCGGATACGCTCCCGTAATGTAGCCCTGCAAAGCCTCAATAGTCTTCTCCTGGCCTGAGATCACGCATTTCACCAGGTCGCCGATGGAGATCACGCCCACCACCTTCTCATCCTCCAATACTGGCAGATGGCGGAAATGCCGCTCGGTCATTAAGGTCATGCATTCATCCACGGTCTGCTTCGGGCTCACGAAGACCACCGGGCTGCTCATGATTTGTTCCACCTTGGTTTCTTTGGCGAGGTGGTCCTTCAGGTCGCCCTTGCGCGCATAGTCGCGTTCCGACAGAATGCCCACCAGCCGCTGCTTGGACATCACCAGCAGGGCGCCGACATTGTGTTCGGACATCATTTTGATCGCCTCGTAGACCGACTGCTCGGGCGCGATCGACAGTATTCTGGTATCGCCTTTGTTTTTCAGCACCAATCCAATTGTGTCGGTTATCTTCATCAGAACCTCCTGGCCGCTGGCAGCAGTGTGCCGGCGTGTGCATTCCTGCGAGCACGGCTTGAGCAGTTGGGGAATAGCCGCGCATCCCAGTTAGGTACGTAGTCAATATAGCCCATCCGCACTGCGACAGAACAGTGCCCCGGTGGCGTGACTTACAATTTCATCAGCGAACACATACACCGTCCGGCCGGAGAACATACCAATGTCCATGAAAAACCTTCGCTTCCTCCCCCTGCTGCTGTTGGCCGCCTCGCTCTCTCTGCACGCCGCCAGCAAGCCCAAGCCCGCCGCCCCCGCTCCGGCCGCTGCCGACCCGTACACCGAGGTGCAGCCCGCCACCGAAACGCTGGATCTGGCCATGTACCAGCGGATTCGCGATGAGGGGCTGAACCGCTCGCACGTGATGGAGTTTGCTACCGCGCTGATGGACGGCATCGGGCCGCGGCTGACCGGCTCGCCCAATCTGGCCAAGGCCAACGCGTGGACCCGCGACACGCTCACCAAAATCGGCCTGGAGAACGCGCGCCTCGAGGATTGGGGCGAGTTCGGCTTGGGCTGGCAGCAGTTGAACACCTGGGCGCGCATGGTCACGCCCGACACCGCGGTGCTGATTGTGCAGGCTACGCCCTGGTCGCCTTCTACCCCCGGCCCGGTCACCGGCGATGTGGTCTTCGTCAACATTCAAACCGAGAAAGATTTAGATCAGTACAAAGGCAAACTTGTAGGCAAGGTGGTTTTGCTGGGCGCCATGCGCGAAGTTCCTCCGGTAGACAAGCCGCTCTTTGAGCGTTACACCAATACAGATCTCGACTCCATCGCCGAGTTTCCCGTCAGCGTTGGCGCGGGTGGGCAATCTCCGCAGATGCAGGCTATGATGCGGGAACGCCAGGAGCGCTCTCGCCTGCTCGAAAAGATTGGCCAGTTCCTCGCCGATGAAAAAGTAGCTGCGGTGATTGTGCCCAGCCGCGACGGCAAATATGGCGGAGGCTCCGGTGGAACCATCTTCGACGACACCGGCGCAACGCTCGGCCGCTCGCCCTACCTCGCAGAAAAGCGGATGAAGATTCCCGTGGTGGTCGCGGCCATCGAGAGCTATGGCCGTCTCTACCGGCTCACTCAGGCTCACGCTCCAGTCAGCGTGGAGATCGACGTGGATACCAAATTCTTTGGCGAGCACGAACACGGCTACGACACGGTGGCCGAGATTCCTGGCACCGACCCGAAACTCAAGGAGCAGGTGGTGATGGTGGGCGGCCACCTGGACAGCTGGATAGCTGGCACCGGCGCCACCGACAACGGCGCGGGCACCATCGTCGCCATGGAAGCCGTGCGCATCCTCAAAGCGCTCGACGTGAAGCCGCGGCGCACCATCCGCATTGCTTTATGGACCGGCGAAGAGGAAGGCATTTTCGGTTCCAAGGGCTACTGCACTATTCATTTCGGCTCGGCCAAACTCTCCACCGCGCCCGACCAGTTGCTGCTGCCGGAGTTCATGCGCCGCGCTGCCGGGCCGCTTGAAGTCAAGCCGGAGCAGAAGCTTATCTCCGCCTACTTCAACGTAGACAACGGCACCGGCAAAATCCGCGGCATCTACACGCAGGGCAACGCGGCCATCGCGCCCATCTTCGCACAGTGGATCGCCCCGCTAAAAGATTTGGGCGTCACCGTCGTCACCAACCGCAACACCGGCGGCACCGATCACCTCAGCTTTGACGCGGTGGGCATTCCCGGATTCCAGTTTGTGCAAGAGATGCTGGACTACGAATCGCGCACCCACCACTCCAATGAAGATGTCTACGAGCGCTTGCAACCCGCGGACCTGAAGCAAATTGCCACCGTCGAGGCCATCTTCCTTTACAACGCGGCACAGCGCGATCAGATGCTGCCGCGCAAGCCTCTGCCGCAGCCCGACCAGGAAGACAAGAAGCGCGCCCCCCTCGAAGGCATCTTTCCCGGAGCGGTTACGCCCGCGGATGTCGAGAAGAAGTAGCGCGCTTTCAGGATAGATTTCGGGAATACGAACTGCCGCGGAACTCTCCAGCCTGGCTAGGGCCCGGCATACTCGCGCTCTCTCTGCCGCCGCGGGAGCTTTTAGAATCCAGAATCTCCAGCTCCGTTTCATCCACCTCTACTGCCACGCTTCGCTGGATGAGCTCCATAGTGAGGACGACGCGCAGGCTGTTTTTACGCCGCAACATCAATCCTTCCATCCCCGCCAGTGCGCCGGATCGTATGCGAACCCGCTGCCCCGCGGTCAGCAAAGGATGTGGTTCGGCATTGCGCAACGGAAGCCCCGTGCGCAGTGCGTTGATATCCGCCTCGGGCATCGATGCCGGCTGGCCTCCCGTGCCGCCCACAATGCTCAGGACTCCCGGAACTTGCAGCACCCGCACGCGCTCGCGCAAGCCGATGTGGACAAAAATATATCCGGGAAACAAGGGCAGATCCAGCGTGACTTTCAAGCCGTTATTCCACTTGCGCCGCGTCTGATATAGAGGCAAATAATGCTCAATTTCCCTCAGGTCCATGTAATGACTCACGCTCTTCTCATGGCGCGGCGAGGTGTAGACGGCAAACCACTTCTGCTCCAGGGTATGATCCGGCGTGCAATCGCCCTCAAGCTCACCCAAAGGCTGAACAGTGTCGTGTTGTGCAAACTCCGGCATCTTTCGCTTTCTCACCACAGTCATCGACCGTAATAATCCCTATTCCACGGTTACCGACTTGGCCAGGTTTCTCGGTTGGTCCACGTCGCAGCCGCGGCGCACGGCGATGTAATAAGCCAGCAGTTGCAGCGGCACAATCTCAATCAGCGGTACAAGCAGCTCGATGGCCGGAGGAATGGGAATGACGTGCTCCACCAGTCCGCCGATAGTCGCATCGCCTACGGTGGCAATAGCGATCACCCGGCCAGACCGCGCGGTAACCTCCTGAATGTTCGAGAGAGTCTTCTCGTAGCGCAGCTTTGACGCAGGATCGCTCTCGTCTCGCGTCGCCAGCACCACCACCGGCAGCGTCTCATCAATCAGCGCATTGGGCCCATGCTTCATCTCACCCGCCGGGTAGCCCTCGGCATGAATATATGAAATCTCCTTCAGCTTCAGCGCCCCTTCCAGAGCGATGGGGAAGTGAATGCCGCGGCCCAGATAAAGAAAATCGCGCGAGGTGGAAAATACCTTGGCCAGTTGCTCGCACTGCGCGGTGCAGGAGCGCAGCGTCTCTTCAATCTTGCCGGGAATGCGGCTCAACTCCTCAATCAGCTTCACCGACTGGGCCTGATCGAGTTCGCCGCGCAGTTGCCCCAGCTTGAGCGCCAGCAAAAACAGCGCCGTCAGTTGCGCGGTGAAGGCCTTCGTCGAGGCCACGCCAATCTCCGGTCCGGCATGTGTATAAATGGCGCCGTGTGCCTCGCGCGCCACCATGGCGTCCACCACGTTGCAGATGGCCACGGTCTTTGAACCCAGCGAAATCATCTCGCGTTGCGCGGCCAGCGTGTCAGCCGTCTCGCCCGATTGCGTAATCAGCAACCCCAGCGCCTTGGCGTCGGGAATCGGATTGCGATAGCGATATTCGCTGGCGTAGTCCACATCCACCGGCAGCCGCGCCAGCCGCTCGATCATATATTTTCCCGTCAGCGCCGCGTGCCAGCTCGTCCCGCAGGCCGCGATGTTGATGCTTGTCGCCTCCGCCAGTTCCTTGTCGCTCAACTTCATCTCGCCCAGGTAAACCTTGCCCGATTCCAGCGAAACGCGCCCTAGAGTGGTGTCGCGCACCGCTCGCGGCTGCTCCCAAATCTCCTTGAGCATGAAATGTTTGTAGCCGCCTTTTTCCGCCTGAATCGGGTCCCACTGAATGTGCGTCAGCTTGCGCTGGATCGGCTTGCCTTCAAAATCCGTCAGCGCCACGCCCGCCAGCGTCAGTATGGCCATGTCGCCATCGGCCAAAAAATAAATGTTGCGCGTGTGCTGCAAAATGCCGGGCACATCGGAAGCTACAAATGACTCGCCCTCGCCTACTCCAATCACCACCGGCGGACCAAAGCGCGCCGCAACAATCTTGTCCGGCTCCAGAGCCGATAAAAATACCAGCGCAAAGGCTCCCGTGAGCCGCTTGACGGTGCGCCGCACAGCCACTTCCAGCGGAATCGCCTTGCCCGCCTTCTCTGCATCCTTCTGCACTTGCTCTATGAGGTGGGCAACAATCTCCGTATCCGTCTCGGTCACAAACTTGTGCCCTTGCGCCGTCAGCTCGCGCTTCAGCTCCAGGTAATTCTCCACAATCCCGTTGTGCACCACCACGATGCGCCCTGTGCAATCCCGATGCGGGTGCGCATTCTCTTCCGTGGGACGCCCATGCGTGGCCCAGCGCGTGTGCCCGATGCCGAAGCTGCCATCCACCGGATGCTCGCGCAAAACCTCTTCCAGGTTGCACAGCTTTCCCGGCGCGCGCCGCACCTCCAGCGTCTTGCTGGTGGGCGAGCCCACGGCGATCCCCGCCGAGTCATAGCCGCGGTACTCCAGCCGCCGCAGCCCTTCAATTATGACGGGAACAACCTTCTTGGGACCAACATAACCGACAATTCCGCACATAGATTGATTCTAAGCGAGCGCGGCTGGCGATGCGAGATGCACCCATTTTCACATTGCTGATTTCGGAGAAAAGAGTATATTGGTTTGTTGTCGAGAAACTAATTGGAAATCCTGGGTTAAATAAAGCAGAGGTATGCAACTTTACCTTTGCTTGGGAGCAAGTTGGCCATGGTCTCGATATTTTTCTCCTTCTGCCCTGCAATTTTTCGCGTTGACTCTTTTCGCCCTTCCAACCGACCATGGATACGGAACAAGCTGGCGGCCCTATGCACGATTCTGACTCTGCTGCTATGCGGTGCGTGGAGTGTTGCGGTAGCGCAGAATACCGGCGTAGCTGGCTCTGCCATGGCTGCACCGCACCTGATTAAGCAGCCGGTTGATGAGTCGCTGCGATCCGTTCTCAAGGGCAATACGCACCCCCTTGCGCGCGCTGAATTCGATCGGGGCGCGGCCCCCGCCAGTATGCCCATGCGGCGCATGATCCTGGTTCTTCAGCGCAGCGCTGAACAGGAATCCGCTTTGCATGTTCTGCTCGACGCACAGCAAACCAACTCCTCGCCGAACTATCACCAATGGCTCACTCCCGAGCAATTCGGCCAGCAGTTTGGCCCGTCTGACAGCGACATTGCAACCGTCCAGGCGTGGCTCGAATCGCATGGTTTTCAGGTCTCCGCCATCTCCAAAGGCCGCACCACCATCGAGTTTTCCGGCACCGCCGCCCAGGTGCAGGATGCATTCCACACTTCGATTCATCAATACGAGGTGAACGGCGAACAGCACTGGGCCAACAGTAGTGAACCATCGATTCCCACAGCGCTCACGCCGGCAGTGAAGGGTGTGCTCTCGTTGCATAACTTTCCCAGGCATCCGCAATCCACGCTGCAGGGCATGCCGGTGCGCGCCACACAAGGCCCTCCCGCGCCCTTGCCCATGTTCACATTTACGTCGGATAAGAACACCCTATACGGCGTCGGCCCCACCGATTTCGCGACTATCTACAACGTGCTCCCTCTGTGGAATGCTGGCATCGACGGCGCCGGGCAGACCATCGCTATCGTCGGCGAAACCAACATCCACCTCACGGATATAGCATCCTTTCGCAGCCTCTTCGGACTGCCCGCCAAGGCTCCTCAGATCATTCTGAACGGTCCCGATCCTGGAATTGTGGGCGACGAGCCGGAAGCCGTGCTGGACGTATCCTGGTCCGGTGCGGTGGCCAAAAATGCCACCATTGACCTGGTCGTATCCGCCTCCACGGAGAGTACGCTGGGTGTCGATCTCTCCGCCCTCTACATTGTGGATAACAACTTGGCCCCGGTGATGAGCGAGAGTTACGGCGAGTGCGAGGCCACGCTAGGCAATGCGGGCAACGCCTTCTACAACGCGCTCTGGCAACAGGCGGCGGCGCAGGGCATCACTGTGGTGATCGCCGCGGGCGACAGCGGCTCGGCCGGCTGTGACAACTTCGATACCGAAGCCCTGGCCGGTTACGGATTGGCGGTCAGCGGTTTCGCTTCCACTCCGTACAACGTGGCTGTGGGCGGCACGGATTTCGATCAGACCGCTGCCACGGCTCCAAACTATTGGAGCGCAACCAACAACCCAACCACCGGCGCATCGGCTCTGGGCTACATTCCAGAGACAACCTGGAATCAATCCTGCGCCGGGCAGGGTGTTGGGCAATGCAATACCGGTACAAATGACCTGAACATCGTCGCAGGAAGCGGCGGTCGCAGCAGTAGCGCAATCCCAAACAGCTATGGAACGCCGTCAGGTTATCCCAAGCCCTCCTGGCAAACCGGCGCGGGAGTGCCGCAGGATGGCGTACGTGACATACCTGATGTTTCGCTCTTTGCCAGCGGCGGCTTCAACGGCAGCTTCTACATCATCTGCGAGGGAGACATGACTCCATTTGGGATCATATCCGGGGTGAATATTCCGTGCAGCCTGACCAATGAAAGCTTCTTGGGCATCGGCGGAACTTCGGCCTCGGCGCCCTCCTTCGCGGCTATCATGGCGCTGGTCAATCAGAAAACGGGCGCGCGGCAGGGCAACGCCAACTATGTTCTCTATAATCTGGCGGCGCAAAGTGGCGCCAGTTGCAACTCCACCAAGGCTGCCGCAACAGGAAACCCATGCGTCTTTTATGACATCACCAAAGGCAACAATTCTGTGCCGTGCTCTGGGTTTTACTGCGGGGCCTCCACGTCGAACACGTATGGCATCATGGTGGATTCCAGCGGTAACCCAGCATGGATGGCTGCCATGGGCTACGATCTGGCCACTGGTCTCGGCTCGGTGAACGTCAACAATCTGGTGAATGCCTGGAATGCCGCGACTTTCACGCCCAGCACAACCACGTTGACCAATATCTCTCCCGTCAACCTTGTTCATGGACAGACGGTAAACTTCAGCGCCACGGTAGCCGCGAAGAGCGGATCGGGAACGCCCACAGGATCGATTGCGTTGATCGCTGCGCCAGCCGGCCAGAGCCTGGGTATCGAGAGCTTTCCGCTGGTCAACGGTGAGGCCAGCGGCAATACGAATCTGCTCCCCGGCGGAACCTATAATGTGACGGCTCACTATGCCGGCGACTCAACCTTCAGCGCCAGCGATTCGATGCCAGTGCAAGTGACCGTGGGAAAGGAAAACAGCCAGACGACAGCGACGTTGGTAGCATATAACTCCACGAGTCGGACCTTTTCTCAGACCAACACTGTTCCTTACGGTTCAATCTTCTTACTGCGCAGCGACGTTGCCAACACGTCCGGCACGGCTTGCGCGCCGAACCCCGCGCAGAGTAGCGTTGCTTGCCCAACCGGCAACATAACTTTCACGACTAACAGTGTCAGTGACGGAACCTCCGCTCTCAACAGCCAGGGCTACACCGAAAACCAGACGCTATTCGCCAATTTTGGAACGGTGGGGAACTTCACGCTTGGAGCACAGTACAGCGGGGACAGCAGCTTTAACCCGAGTTCAGCCACCTTGAACGCGACGGTGGCTCAGGCGCCGACTTCTATGTATATGGAACTCGCCGACCTTCCTTATTATAACGGGGGCGGGGCTAACTATCTTGCGTGGTCCGGACAGTTATTCCATATTGTCGCGCCGGTTTACACGCAGAGCATTTTACTGGCTCCCACGGGGACAGTTACATTTCTGGAAAATGGCAACCCTTCCTCCGGCACTCTGGTGATGTACACACAGAACGGGAGCTACAGCGGAGGATATATTGCTTATCTGGATGGGACGCTCGGCATTTCCATCGATACTCCGGGAACCTACACGTTCACCGCCTCCTACGCGGGAGATGCACACTACCTGGGATCGCAGAGCCCTTATTCGTTAAGTGTACTCGTGACGGATACAACATTTAACATCACCCCGCCGATTCCTGATATGACCATCGCCGCGCCAGGACAATCCGGCACAACAACCATGGCGCTGACCGGAGTGGATAACTTCTTCGGGACGGTGAACGTGACCTGCACTCTGCCAACTACGATGATAGAGGCGGCCTGCCCGGCGGTCACCGCGAACCTCGGCAACAACACCACGGCCAACGCACAATTGTCGATTACCACTACTGCTCCCCATCCATTGACGGCCAGCCGCACGGACGGCGAAGGGCTCTATGGCTTTGGCGTGCTGGCATGCGCCTTCATCTTCGTTCTGCCGGGAAGACGGTGGCGGAGATTTCACTTCGCGCTGCTCTTGCTGGCCTGTGTTTTCGGCTTCGGAGGTTGCGGGGGTGGAGGCAAAAGCACGCCCATGGATAACGGAACCCCGGCAGGAACCTACACTGTGAATGTGACGGCAACATCCATGAATATCACGCGAACCGCTACTTTCAATGTGACGGTGCAGTAATCCATACGGTAGGCGAGGGTCAGAAGCCACAGACCACGATCCACCTGGACTGGATACCCCTGCGACCCCGAGGGGGGAGCAGGGGTATCCGGAAAATTCCCCTCCACCGGCGCAAATAGAAGGAGTCCGTAGAGCGGAGCTTTACGGTTCCCAGCTTCACTGTTTCACTCTTTCACTTTTTTACTGATTTATTTTCAAAACCTTGCTGATAATTATGTAGTAAACATAGAGATAAACCCAAAAGAATGAATATGTTCCACGTGGAACATTCCCGCGGATTCTAACCTTTATCTCCTGACTCCTTGACTCTGTCTTGAGACGGGCCGAAGGCGTCTGCCTGGACGGCAAGTCCCCGCTTCCCAAATAACCCAATTTCGTGCAATAAACCTCTATCTATATGTAAAGCTTTTTTGCGCGCGTTTTACCCCCAGAAAGTACACCTGCAAGGTAACAATCCTCTCTGCCAGCCTGTGCTCCTACGCCCCGCCAACTCAACTTCCGGTATAATCGCTCTCAGGCACGGAGAGATGGCCGAGTGGCTGAAGGCGGCGGTTTGCTAAACCGTTGTACGGTCTAAAGCTGTACCGGGGGTTCGAATCCCCCTCTCTCCGCCAGCTTACAAAGCAAGTGATTGAAACAGATCATAAATCATACAAAACAGACAGCTTGGCGGCAATTTAAAAGGGTTGCGGTGTAAGGCATTTCTATTCGCATCACCACCTGTATTGATCTCATAAGAAGGCGTCTCGGTCAATTTCCTACGTTGACACGATGACCTCGAAGGCTGATGCTGCGCAGTGTTCCAAACCTTCTCCAGATCGGCGTAAATTTCATCGACGAATGTGGCCAGGAATTGTGATACTCGAATACTGTTAGAGACACGAAATGGAACAATGCCTCCATGAATGGTTCCTGCTCTCCGACAGCCGCATCGCCAAGGTCCACAATGGCTCCTCATTCTTTACTGGCGACGCAGGCCAGGGCGAGCGCAATATCCGGCGCTGGCTCATTGAGAACGACTGGCTCGAAGCCATCGTCGTGTTCCCGCTCAACATCTTCTACGACACCGGCATCGATACCTATATATGGGTGCTCTCCAACCGGAAGCCCGCACACCGGTGCGGCCAGGTTCAGCTTATCGATGCTACCGAGTGGTTCAAGGCACTGCTCAAGAACCTGTGAAAGAAGAACTGCAAGCTATCGCCCGAGGATACCGAGCGCATTCGCCATAGCGAAGCGAATACGTGACGACATAGCCCCCAAGGTAGCCGCCTGCATGGACTACCAAAATGCGAAGCAAAATACGCCGCACACAGCGCGTATGGCCCACGATCAGGCGCTGGCGAAGGCAATGCAGCATCTCCTAAAGGACGACACACAGGTCTACAAGCAGTTCGTAGAAAACGAGTCGTTTTAATCGCTTTGTTGGCGACATGGTATATGAACTCACGATCAGTGATGAAGGGAGCAGGACAACAGCTTAGAGCACGGTCCGCTGAACCTTAAAAAGCGAATTATCTACTTTGTGTCGGACATTAAAAATGTCCCACTTTTGAGGTATGCTGTGCGAGCCATAGCCCGACGGATCGTCACTACAGTTCAACTTCGGAGTAGACATTTGTTTACCTGCTGTCTAAACGCATGTACCCCGTGACCCATCACGCAAAATTTCAATTCAAACTCGCTGACCCTTTCGGATAAAATTTCCCTAGTGTAGGAGTGAGACGCGCTATGGTGCTGAGAGTACGTCTGACACTAACCGCCGTTCTGACTTTGGCGGCCGGCCACTGCGCGGGGCAAACACCGGCGCCCGCGACGTGCCAACGGGAGACAGCGCTCGCCCTAGAGAGACAAGGCGACAACGCTGCGGCTGAGGCCGCATGGAAGTTGTGCCTGGAGTCAGATCCATCGAACCCTGAAGTGTATGCT
>Ga0181520_10002079_pt1 | contig 38564 bp, 33 predicted proteins | sample PEATcosm2014_Bin_29_FD_132451 | JGI IMG/M metagenome (GOLD analysis project Ga0181520, IMG submission 132451) | Peatland microbial communities from MTU Mesocosm Facility, Houghton, MI, USA - PEATcosm2014_Bin02_30_metaG | ecosystem: Environmental > Terrestrial > Soil > Wetlands > Peat | place... | reverse complement strand
GTTAGTACTCCATTACACATACACAAAGAAACCACAACGATAGCTTTGTTATACCGGATTACACCCCAAAGCGCAACTCTACCTATTTTGCCAGAATTACGCAGAGTGCGCGCTAGCCCTGATCCCGAGGGCCATTTTGCTTGGCGAATGGTTCGTCGGGATCGTGCCTGCTACGGCGAGGGGATTGGGGCGAAGCTGCTGGGCATCGAAGTTGCGCTGCGCAACTCAGACGAAGCCACGCTGCCGCATCAGACTGCCGACATGACTACCGAACGCGCGAAGGCCAGCACTGTCGAATCCTCGGGGGTTGCCGAGGTTCACGCTGAGCCCGACGAAAGCGATTTTGAGTTCTTCAGCTTTTCCGATCTGGTACGAAGCGGCTCCATGCGGTATCCAGGACAGGCAATGAACCGACGTGTCGATATGCTCGGCAAAGCAGTCCACGTTCGTTCTGCCGAACGCAATGACGGTTTCGGGTTGCAAGAGGCAAACCAATTTGGCGACCGTCCGCTTTGCCCATTCCGACGTGAAGAGATCATCTGCCGCAGTCTCTTCAAGGTTCTTGAAATCCGAAAGCGTTGCGAATGGCAAAAGGTCGAAATGGATGGCTTGGTACTGCATTTCCTGCGCATCGTAAAAGGATGCCCCAAGGCCGCGCAGGAAGCCCTCGACTCTGTAGCCGTCCTTTTTTCCGAACCACTTCTGATATGGATTCCTGCATTCAAGAAAGTAATCGTTGTAGCCCTGGATGATCTTGTCTCGAAGGCCGCGATCCTTCACCACTTGTTCAAGTGATTCGCTGGATGCGCCGAGAACACGAAACCTGTTCTTTGGCGGTTCCAGATACCTCAAGAGCGACTCATCGCCACTCGCCTTGACCTTAGCCAAGTTCTCGCGGCATGACTCGTCAAGATATTCCCAGCGGGATGGATTCGCACCAATAGTGAGAACTTTGGGCTTTGAGGAGCGGGCATTGCCGAACCAGAGGATCGGCGGGCATCGGCTGGGCAATTCCTTCGCCCAATCGTCCTGCTGCCGAAGCCAGAGCAGCTTCGTTGTGGCCTCGATCAATAGCTCATCTGCCGCTTGAACGTCGAACATCGTGTCCGCTCCCGCGAGAATGGTGACGATCAGCCAAGTCTATCGCATTATGCTGCTATCGCCAACGGCCAGGATACATCCTAGCCCTCGGGCCTTTGCTCCTTGGCGGGCCTTGGTCGGCATGGCCCATGCCGATCTAGTCTTTGTCGGCCTTGGGCGGTGGGGATGGCGGCGGCGGTGGCGGTGCTGGCCTCGCTTTTTCGACCGACGGATTGGAAGGCTTGCCCCTTTCCACTTGGTCAGGTGACGCGGGTCTTATTCGTTCTTCTGACATGCTCTTTACTTCTGGGGTGCTGGCGACGGTGGCGGTGGCGGTGGCGCAGACGGCGGCGGTGGTTTGGGACCACTCTCCGTTGGGCGAACTACGCCCGCTTCTTTGTCCATGCCTCTCGGCGACCATGTGTTCATTGGGCATGGCTGCTTACTCCTTCTTTGTAGGTGTCTCTTCTGCCTTCGGCGGCGTTGGTGGCGGCGGCGGTGCGGGTGGCCTCTCCTTGATGGTCAATCTCGAAGCACCAGCGCGGACATGCCTCTGGTCTGAATCAATTGGTCGGTCTTCCGACATAGAAACTACTCCTTCGGCTTTTCTTGGGTTGATGGCGCAGCTTGCGGGGGCGGTGGCGCAGGGGTTGGTGGTGGCTTGACCTTTTCTTGACGGTCGCCAACCATACCTTCCTGGAATGGTTCGGACTTCGCTGCTTCTTGGTCGTCCATACGAAGTACCTTTCAAAGGATTTGGTTATTTTCGTGTTGGGGGCGGTGGCGACGGCGGGGGCTTTGAAGGGATAGGCTTCCCAGATGGGATTGTCTTCCCTTTTTCTTCCCTCGGTCGATTCGGCTTCTGTTCTGCCATTTCAAAGACCTTTCTTTAGGACGATTTCTTTTCCGCTACGGGTGGTGCTAGCGGCGTTACGGGTGGTGCTGGCGGTGCGATGGGTGGTGCTGGCGGCGGCGGCGGTTTGTCCCTGTCGTCACCGCTAGGTGAAGCCATGCCTTCAAATCTAACATCTTCTTTCACTGGCTCCTCATTCGCCATTACAGAGACCTTTCTTCAAGACGACTTCTTCTCGTCAGGTTGCTTGCTTCGGGCTACGGGTGGTGCTGGCGGCGGTGGCGGTTTCACCTTCTCTCGCCTGCCCGACACATTTCCGAGTGCCAAAGGTCCGTCCAAGTTCGGGAAGATTGCGTCTTTATTAGGTGGCGTTTTCGGCGACGGTGGGTTCTTTTTCGTCATTGGATGCTGTCGGTTCTCCTTTCTTCTCGACTTGTGCTGTCAACTCGCCCTGCTCCTTCACTTGTTTCTTTCGGGCGTTCAGTTCTTCCACATCCTTCATAAACTCAACAATTCCGACCTCGCCCACAGGTATAAGCATCTTGTGTACTCCGTCCAATGGAGTCGAGGTATTATCCGTATTCAACCATTCTGGTGATCGTACAACAAAATGTCCCTTATCTGGATAGTTGGGCCATTCTTCCAATCTGGCGTACATCCGTAATCCACTCTTCAAATGCAGCATGACAAATCGTTCATCATCGGTGTTGAATGCGTTGCACCACTCGGTAGGAAATGTCGTTTCCTTTGTCAAGCACTTGCCTTCTAGCCGTTTCCCGAGCCAACGGGCGCACGAACATTTCCCGAGCCAGCGGAAACACCAGCATTTGCGCAAGTCTTCATTGTGCGGAAGTTCCCGTAGCCATTTATGTGGAAGGTCGTTGTTTGAGCAGAAAACGAGGCCAAACCCAATTACTAGAGCAAGGAACAATCCGACCCCGAGAGACGTGTTCTCGGTCCACGCGCAGATTACGAACAGTTTTCCGATCAGCAACGCCAAGGACTTAATCGTCATGACGAAGAACTGGACCACGCCCGTCAGGATGAACGCTTCGATTGTCCGTTCCGAGATTTCCGTAGTCCGTCGATGGGGAGTAAATAGGTAGAACACCGTCGCGGCAACGAAGCCAGGAAGAAGAAAATAGAGAATCGTGATCGTTTCTTGGCTTATCTTGAGTTCCATCGGCCATCCCTATTAGGACGGGACTTGAAGCGGGCTGGGGCGCAACTGTAGTCGCTTGCGCCCTCCAATATGGCCGACAAGAGACCATCAGGGAAGGGGTGCAGCCTTCGGCCTGTGGGGTGAAAAGCCGTGTCTGATTCTCCCTTGCCAGCTAAGAATCCAGTCGGCCACCGCGTCGAATGGGCTGCGCCAAAGCGGGCGGCTTTCCCCGCCACGGAAGGTTGGACAGGGGTTGCCGCATGGCTGTCCTGTGCGGAAATGGCGAAAAGTGGCCCGCATTCGCGGCACAATTTCGCCAAGGTCTTGCACTTCAGGGGCTTGTTGTCGCCCCCTTTGGCTAGATGTAGAATGGCGATTCAACCGCTGGCCTTTAACTTCCCTTTCGGTCGCCCACTCACAGGAGGGGGTGCAACCGACGGGAACGGAGTGCGCGCCGACCATGCTTTCCCTGCCAAAATCCATTAGCGGGGTTGGTCGTGATCTGGGCAGGCATCGTGATAGACTGGCAGGGAAGAGGAAATCAGGCGTTCTTGCCCGCAAACTTTGCCTAAACTGCCAGGGCTAACCCTATGATGGGAACAGGACCATGAATGAACTTATCCAGAAAATCGAAGCCAGGATTGCGGATCGCCGCGACGAGTTGGAAGTCAGCCGCCAATCTCGAATGGTCTGCGATGCCATCGAGTCCGAGATCGCCTTCTTGGAAGCCTTGGTTGTAGAGATCAAGGCGATGGGGCAATGACCGAACCGACCCTCAGAGAACCCGAGCAGATTCGCCAGGACTGCGTGGACAAGCTGCGCCCGATTGAGACGAGCGGCATGTTCACGGCGATCTTGGGATGCCTGCTTGGAGAAGATTGGGCCGAGCCACGGATCGAGCAGTTGATCGTGACCGACAAATGCCTGCTGGCCCGCACGGAGGGCGAGGTCACGCACAAGCTGTTCCTTGGGGCCGAGGAAGACCTGATCCGCAACGTCCACGGCATTGCAAAGACTGCGGGCTTAGATGGAGACGAGTTGGGATACATCCTGGCCGCGATTGCCAAGATCAAGAGGGTGGAGTAGCGGCCCCGAACGTGAAGAAGACTGAATAGGAGAATCAATGGCGATTAAGACTGCCTACGGGTTGGACCTTGCAGGTTATTCGACAGATGGCTCCGCGTTCGCCAAGGCCGTTCAGCGTGACGGTGACGATCAGGTGGGCGTGATGGTGATTGACCAGCATTGCTTTGCGACCAAACGAGACGGCTGGCAGCGATTGGACGGCATCCTGCAAGAGGAAGTCAGCCTCATCGAGAAATGCTTGGCCGAGGGCAGTTTGGACGTGGATGTTCCGATTGACCTCCAAGGGCTACTGGCCCGACACGATGCTGTCTTCGTATGGGAGTTGACAAAACGCCCTGTGGATCATGCCTTTGGTGCGCTGCCACCCCTGGCTCAGTTGATCGGTTCGTATGTTGCTCGATTTTGCAATATACGCGGACATTTGCATGACGATCCACTTGGCAATTGTCTGTTCGAGACCTATCCTGCCGCATCGCTCAAGCTGATGAACCTTTCCTACGAGAAGTACAAGGGCGAGGCCGAGTTTGCGGCGAACGAATGGATTGCTGTCGCGTCGAATAGGCCAGCCGAAGTTGAAAGGAACGGGAATCTTGCTGAGATTCTGAATGAGCTTGGATGGACAGCCGCTCCGCAAACCCACGTTGGGCATGACGGGTTTGACGCAATCCTCTGCGCACTGACTGGCGTTTCTTCACCGACTGACCGACTCGAAGGCCGTTCTCTGCAAAACGAGATTTGCTGCCGCCTCCAACGGGCTGCTGGCGAAATCCAGGTTGCCCCTCCGTGCGGATACAGGCTATTAAAGAAGCGGCCCAAGGGCGTCCACATTCAGACTGTCTTGGATTAAGCCGAGTTTCATCATGGATGCCATCTTATTTGAACGCCTGCTGAACGAAGCAGAGGGAGCCACGCTCGACTTCAAGCGGGTATCCCTTTTCCAAGGCAACGGACGAAGAGAAGTCCGAGTTACGTCCCGACAATAGCCGATGATACCGTGATCCAGTCAGAACGCAAATACGCGGATGTGTTGATAGTTGGTGCTGGGCCAGCGGGCCTTGCGGCGGCAACGGCCTGCTTATCTCGTAATGCCAAGTTTATCGTCGTAGATTCTGGCTCGCCTGTGGACATGCGCGACCGCGACAACCATCGTGAGATATGCTCTGGGGTAGGAGGGGCTGGCCTCTTTTCCGATGGGAAGTTCTCGTTTTTTCCTTCCGCCACGAATCTTTGGACGCTTGCCGACCGAGAATGCTTGGGCGCGAGTTATGCCTGGCTCGCGAGAGCAATCGACCCCTTGGGGATTCACGCACCATCGTTCCCTGATTTGACATCTATCGACAGTGGGAACGCAGACCGAGGGCAGGACGACCTTTGTATCAAGGGATACCCTTCGTTCCACATGCCTTACGAGAATCGGGTGGGGTTGACACGATCTCTGGCCTCCCCCATACGCGATTCCCTTATTACCGATACCAACATTAAAGCGATCCGATTCGACGCTGGAACCAATCGTTTCGTTTGCATTACATCCACCCCAGGACAATCGGAGTTTACTTTTCTGACGGTCAAGAGCGTGATTTTTGCTGGCGGTCGATTTGGGCCTGTGCAATGGGGGACGATCTTCTCGGATATCGCAACGGTCTACCGCAGGCTTGAGGTTGGCGTGCGCATCCAGCAGGCAGCCACCGATTTCTTCTTGAAAGACGATCCCCGACTCGACCCGAAAGTCCTGCTCAGGTCCAATGATCCACGATATGAATGGAGAACTTTCTGCTGTTGCCGCGATGGCGAGGTTATGGTAACGCGGTGCAGTGGGCTTACCTCTGTCTCTGGCCGTAGTGATGGCCTGAAATGCGGCCAATCCAACGTCGGATTCCACGTTCGTATCTCAGATCAGGCATTGGGGACTGAACTCTGGCCCCATGTTCTGCAAACTCTCCGAAACCTTCCCCTGTCGGCTCCGATGCCTGAATCCCTTCCGCTATTTCTCGCTGATGGTTTAGGCAATGGAGCAAAGAAGGAGAGCAAGCAAGCGGCAATCCTTGGTCCTCGCGTGGCGAGATTGGTAGCCGAAGGACTGGACCGCCTTCGGAAAAGTTCTCTTCCGTTCCTTGACGACGATGCTCTTGTAATCGCGCCCGCACTTGAGGGGGTCGCTTTCTATCCCGAAGTCGATGCAGGTTTGCGCTGCGGTGCCCTTCCCCTTTGGGTCGTGGGCGATGCGACAGGCTTGTTTCGAGGACTTTCAGCGGCGATGATTAGCGGATACTATGCGGGAACCCGAGCATCGGATTATCTGGGGAGCCAAACATGAACCTTACCGACGAGAAGAAGATAATTTTCACGGCCCAGTCTAAGCGTTTCTTCTATTGCCGAGACGTAATTTGTGCATACGTTCTCAAGCAGGGCTACGTCCCCCTTAACCCGTTCCGAGTTTTCGGATACTTCCTTGGCGACCAGGCTGAGCGCGATCTGGTTCGCCAGGGCAATTTCAACCTAATCCGTATTGCCGATGAATTGTGGGTTTTTGGACGCGACATTGCCGATGGCGTCTTGGCTGAGATCAAATATGCGCACAAGCTGAAAAAACCGATCAAGGCATTTACCATCGGAACCCGAGTTCGAGAGATTCGAGAGGTTCAATACGACCATGTGCGGTTTGAGAGCGAGATTCTCTCCGAAAGCCTAGACCGCCAAAGGGCCAGAGCCATTCTTTATGAACATCAGGTGCCTCCGAATGACGAGCATCAAGGCAGGCTGTTTCCGTGAGTTCAGACTCCAACTTCTACTTGCCGCTCTATCTTCACTACCTGGATCGGGAGTTCGCAATCGCCGTCGATTTTCACCCAACGCCCAATTTGATTCGCGACGCCACCCGATGTCTCTTGATTAGTACGCCCGTTTGCCTTTACTGCAACCTATCCACTGCTTGGGAATGTCCAGCATCGACACCTGCCGTGGCGAGATTCCTAGCTAATGTGGTCCGCGAGGGTCACTTGCGGCTAGTTAGCCATCATCGAACTTTATCCGAGTTCCTATCTGCCCGTCGCGCAGCGTATAGCCATGATCGCCTTCGGTATCCAATGTACTTCTCCGATAACTTGGGGCATTATGCTTTACTGACTCCAACCGACAACAAGGTGAAGTCGGCCACGGAAGCCGTACACGAAGGGCTGTTGCTTTGGGCTAGCCGTCTCGGCACCGCCAAAGCCGATTCGGAGAGAATGGTGGAAAAGGATGTGAGAAAAGCAGTCGAAAATGTACTGAGCAAGCGAGGAAAGGAGGCTGTTACATTCTCCCTGTTCGCACGCGCCTTCAAACCATCGCTTGTAGAAGACCCGCTTGCTGTGGGTCTGACTCGGCACGCAATTTCTGAGATTTATACAAATCACTACCTTGAAGATTGGGGAGGTGATTTGCCCACGGGAATAGATCGCCTTGCCTACTTCGACCGCCTCGCACGATCCTTCCCCTACTATGATGCGCCAGTTCTCGGCAGAATATTGACTCACCTCGGTCTTACCGACGATATGCGCAAGGCTGACTTCTGGACGCAGTTCCTCGCAGTGCGAGGGGAGCGGGAGCATCGCGCTTTTTCGGACGCGATTCGCATCCTGTTGAGTGGTCTAGTTGCGTATTGCCCCCCTGCGACGCCACTTGTCCCGAACATGCAAGCCAGGGAGTTCATTACTCAGGGATTCTATCGCTTTTGTCAAACGCCGCCGATTCAAGCTGAAAGATTCTCAACTGTCGGAGACTTATTGTTGGAAGCCGCCCATCTTCTATTTCGTGCCATTGGGAAAGGTGATGAATTTCCCGCATTTGCGAAAGGCTCACATGCCATGAAGGATTCGCTCAACGTCACTCGCCCGCTGGTGTTGTTGACAGTTGCCACCGAGACGGAAAGAAAGGCAGTTATCGAGATCGCATGTGGGCGCAATAAGCAGCCCACAGGGCATCAGTTTCACGGGGACCACACTTATTTCGAGCTTGGGCTGCACGGGGGGTGTGATGTCTTGCTTGTCAAGAGCGAGGCTGGGTCAGGGGGACCAGCGGGTTCCCAGGCGACTATCCTCGACGCGGTGCGCGACATCAATCCCACCGCCATCGTCATGGTGGGAATTGCTTTCGGCCTAAAACCAGACAAGCAGAAGATTGGTGATATTCTGGTGTCGAAGCAAATATGTTGCTATGATCTTCAGCGCGTCACGGAGTTGGCACCTGGCGAGATCACAATCACTCCCCGTGGTGATCGGGTCGCGTCGGCCCCTCGGTTGCTCGACAGGTTCTCGGCGGGAACGGTTAGGTGGGAGGGTGCAAAAGTACGATTTGGTCTTGTTTTGTCAGGTGACAAACTGGTCGATTCCCCGTCACTGAAGACGAACCTCTTGGCGATTGAGCCTGAAGCAATCGGTGGCGAAATGGAGGCGGCTGGCGTTTATGCGGCGGCATACAAGGGAAAAATTGACTGGATCATGGTCAAGGCCATCTGCGATTGGGGTGAGGGCAAGAACAACCCTAGCAAGGACCAAGATCAAGCTCTTGCAGCAAGGAATGCGGCTGAGTTCGTTTTTCAAGTGATACGCGAAGGGGGACTTGTGGAAGGAATAAGATCGCTAACCTGAGAGACAACGTGTAGTCCGATGGCAATCGTGTACCAGAAGAGCGATTGCACCAATGGACCAATCGGAGGAATTGTGCAATGATTCCGTGCGAAGTATTCCCGAAACGTAATGCAACGCTTGAGCAACTAAAAAGGCTAGGCGAGATACTGTCTGACTACGTCCACGAATCCCCATTTGACGGAGCAGACATTACTCGGTGGGAACAGGATGCTATCGACGATTTGCTTGTGGGTGGACTGCCTCAGCCCGCTCTGATTCGGGCATCATGTTTGGAAAGGAATCGTTCGACGGGGATCTTACCCGAAGATGGGGAGCTATCAACAGCAGAAAAGGCAACCTTTAACACTGAAATCGTGCAAAAGGGACGAACGGTGGCATTTTGCGTCGTGGCCGAAACGGACGACTATTTCGGGCCACTGGCCGAGAGCCTGAAGGCAGCCATACCAACCGAACTTGTGACCAACGTCACAATCAACGGTGAGAGTTGGCGGGCCGAAGAATGAGTTCCTGTCGTTTCCGCTGCCGATGAGTTGTCGAGAATGGTCGTCCAAGGAGATCACGGGGCCAAGGCGAAGCTCCTTGGATTAAGTATGCAGGAGTTCCAGGTCATTAGTGGCTGAAGCAACCCGTGGCAGAGTAGCAGCTCTGCCGACGCCTTCGGGCAAATCAGAGGTCAACTATGGTTCTACTTTTGAACCCACCTGAACAAGGCCAACTCGTATCCGTCCGTCAGCGGCGGTACGTCGTCACGGAGGTTGGCAAAAGCACGCTGCCCGACCGACCGCTGAAGGTTGGCGGCAACGGCCCCCAGCATCTCGTTACCCTGTCGTCCGTCGAAGACGATGCCCTTGGCGAAGAGCTACAGGTGATTTGGGAAATCGAGCCTGGGGCGCAGGTCATTGAGAAGATCGCCCTGCCCGAACTCACAGGCTTCGATGATCCTTGTCGCCTTGATGCCTTTCTTGATGCCGTCCGCTGGGGTGCGGCCTCGTCGGCTGACGTGAAGAATGTCCAATCGCCCTTCCGCAGCGGCATCGACATTGAGGACTATCAGCTTGATCCCGTGGTGCGGGCCATTCAGATGCCCAGAGTCAACCTCCTCGTTGCCGACGACGTGGGCATCGGCAAGACCATCGAGTGCGGCATGGTGAAACTGGAACTCGTCATTCGCCATCGCGCACGCCGAATCCTTGTCGTCTGCCCCGCCTCGCTCCAAGTCCAATGGCGGGACCAGATGCGGGACAAGTTCGGCTTAGATTACCGCATTGTGGACAGCGAGTTGATGCGCGACCTGCGGCGGAAACGCGGCATCCACGTCAACCCGTGGACTCATTTCCCTCGCCTCATCACGTCCATCGACTTCCTGAAGCGGGAGCGGCCCCTTCGGTTGTTCAAGGAAACGCTGCCCGCTGAAGGCGAATCCCTCTATCCGCGCCGCTACGACATTCTGGTCGTGGACGAGGCCCACAACTGCGCCCCTTCGGGCCGTGGGAAATACGCGACCGACTCGATGCGGACCCAGGCCCTACGCACGCTGGTCCCGCATTTCGAGCATAAGATGTTCCTGACGGCCACGCCGCATAACGGCTACCCTGAGAGTTTCTCTGCTCTTCTCGAATTGCTTGACGACCAGCGGTTCGCCCGTGGCACAATTCCCGACCGCAAGCAGCTTGGGGCCGTCATGGTTCGCCGCCTCAAGTCGGAATTGCCGCCCAAGTTCGATGGCTCGCCCCGATTCCCCAAACGCATCATCGACCCGTTGGAAGTCCCCTACACCGCCGAAGAGAAGGCTGTCCATGCCGCTCTGATAAAGTACAGCACGCTCCGCAAGGGCAATGTGGCCGACGCCACGGAGAAGCTGGCTACGGAGTTCGTGCTGAAGACCCTGAAGAAGCGGCTCTTTTCAAGCCCCGCCGCCTTCTTGGCTACATTGGAGCAGCACGAAAAGTCGATCCGCACATCCAAGCGTCGGAAAACCACTACCGAGAAACCCTCCTACGGCATTCTTCAGCGGCAAATCGAGAAGGTCGAAGAGGAATACGGCGACGATTCTGCTGCGGAGGAGGCCGCTGACGATGCCGTGGATACGGCCACCCGCTTGTTCAGGGAATCGACCGCCGAGGAACTTGCCTTGCTGAAGCAGATGAAGGCATGGGCGACTTCCGCGATGGGGCGCAGTGATACCAAAGTACGGGAATTGATCCGCTGGCTGGAAAAGACCCTTCGCCCGAACAAAAAGTGGTTGAATGTTCGGGTCATTATCTTCACGGAGTACCGTGCTACGCAGAAATGGTTGCAAACCGTGCTTGCCACGGAAGGGTTCGCGGGCGGCGACCGCCTGATGATGATGTACGGCGGCATGGAGTCCGATCAACGCGAGGCAGTCAAGGCCGCGTTTCAGGCATCGCCCGACGTCAGCCCCGTGCGTATTCTCCTGGCAACGGACGCCGCCTCCGAAGGTCTTGACCTTCAAAATCACTGCTGTCGCCTGATCCATTACGAGATTCCCTGGAATCCAAACCGCATGGAGCAGCGGAATGGCCGTATCGACCGCCACGGGCAAAAGGCCAAGGAAGTTTTGGTTTACCACTTCGTCGGCCAGGGCTACAAGGAACGGGAGAAGCTCGATGCGGCGGTCCCCGTTGGGGAATTGGCTGGCGATCTTGAATTCCTCATGCGGGCCGTGCGGAAGGTGGAGGCCATTCGGGAGGACTTGGGCAAAGTCGGCCCCGTCATTGCCGAGCAGGTTCAAGAGGCCATGTTGGGCCGTCGCGTCAAGCTGGACACGGCGAGGGCCGAAAAGGACGCTGAACCCGTCCGCAAAATGCTCAAGATCGAACGCGACATTCAGCGGGACATTCAGCGGCTCCGCGACCAATTGGACGAAACCCAACGCGAATTGCGAATGTCGCCTGAGAACATTCAGCAAGTCCTTCATGTCGGCCTGCAATTGGCTGGACAGCCCGCGTTGATTCCTACGGAGGTCGAGCGTGTCGAAGACGGGAAGACGGTCAAAGTCCCCGCGTATCGCCTGCCCGCGCTTTCTGGGAGTTGGGCATTGTGTTCCGAAGGGCTTGCGCATCCACATACACAGGAGATTCGGCCCCTCGTTTTCGAGCATCGTTTAGCTGATGGGCATGACGACGTGGTGCTGCTCCACCTGAATCACCGTTTAGTGGCAATGTGCCTGCGGCTGCTGCGGGCCGAAGTATGGTCCACGGAGGGCAAGAAACGGCTGCATCGTGTCACGGCCCGTTTGGTTCCCGACACCGTGCTGCGCGATCCCGCCATTATTGCCCACGCCCGATTGGTCGTCATTGGTGGCGACAGCCATCGACTTCACGAAGAAATCATTACGGCGGGCGGGTTCCTGCGGGAAGGTCGATTTGCCCGCATGAACGTCGGGCAGATCAGCGATGCCTTGGCGGCACAGAAGCCCATTGAGCCGTCCAAGGCGATGAAGGAATCACTGAAGGCCCTCTATCCGAAACACGCCGACTCGTTGCGGCAGTCCCTTGAAGCCCGCATGAAGGACCGCACCACGGGCCTGCAAAAGGCGTTGGCCGAACGCGCCGCGAAAGAAACGGAGGACATTCGCGCAATCCTAACCGAATTGCAGCGGTCGATTCAGGAAAAGTTGAGCGATCCCGAGACTCGGCAGATGACGTTCGATGATTGGGCAGACGAGGAACGCCAGCAGCTTGAACGGAACATGAATGCCCTGCGCGTCAGGGTGCGGGAGATTCCCGACGAGATCAAACGCGAGACGGCGGCAGTTGCGGCACGGTTTGCCGATCCGCAACCCAGGATGTTTCCTGTGGCCGTGACGTTCTTGGTGCCTGAAAGGATGGCGAGGGGACAATGAGAACGCTGTACTTAGTGGGCATGGCCCCACCCGCAGACAAGAAATCAGGCAAACCGCCATTTCCAAGCGGTTCACTTTCTGACCTTGTAGCACTTGACCCCAGGCACGGAGTTTTTCCGAATCTGGTGATGACGCCGCTATTGGCTACGTTGCATTCGTTCGATGGTGACGCAATCAATACCGCCGAGTTATGGAAACAGGTGGTCGAACTACTCAAGGACAAGACCTCGCGGCGATTCAACTTGTTTGAGAAGCCAGTAGGCCCTCATCTGGAAGTAAGTCAGGAAGCGGCCCTCAGAGTTCGAGACTTTGATCCGAGTCGAGAATCGTGGGCGATCTTCGGTTTCTGGACAATCAGTGGGTTGATCTCACATCTTCTCAAGGGCGGAGTGCGATTCACGCGAGGGGAAATCGAAAGTTACAGCAGGGAGTTCGTGCGGCGGGCGATGGAACGCTGGTCGGCAAGCGTATCGTTTCCCAAGTTGATTCCTAGCAGCCGCTCGGCGGTGACAGGAATGCTCTTCCGCCTATGTACTGATTCGGATTTAGACGGCAACGGAGTATCGGCAATGCTGACCCACGCGGTCACCGAGATGGCGAACGACAAAACTAGAGTGGGATCAATCTGCCATTTTCTGCGCGGAATCGTTCCGCTTCCACATAACGAGGCGTATCAATTGCTTCCATTTGGCAAAGTGCAGAATTGCTTCATGCTTGGCCTTGATCCCAAATCTCAAAAGGCTGAAGACTTGCCGCCAGACACATTCTGGAAAGTTATGGGACGGGCCATCAGTCGAAACCTAACACGCCAGTAGATTCTTGGAGGTACGCAACATGCCACAATTGGTTCTTGATGAGCAAAGTAAGTCACTTGCGTCGTCGCTTGTCCTCGACATATTCGAGAGTATGAACGCTCTGATGGCAAATAACGCCTCGCAGTACGCACGGCGAACATACATCAGAACATTCTTGTCGTTCGTTGAAGGGTTTGCGCGAGTGCTACGTCGAGCGATCCTTGACTCAGGCCAACTGCCGACTTTGCCATCTGAGTGGAAGGCAATTCTGGAAGACCAAAAATACGAACCAGGAGCAACAGGAAAACCCGAGGCCACGGAGGCGCGTCATCGCTTTCGGAACCTCTTCGCCGCCACGCTGCGAGCATGGGCGTTGCTTGAGGGCAAGTCCGAAGACCAGATCACGTCCGAAATCTTCGGCATCAACGGTTGGCATCAGTTTAAGAAAGCCGTTGACATTCGAGACGATCTCATGCACCCGAAGATTGGCAAGAGTCTCGACGTAGATGATGACCAGTTGGTCGTGTGCATAGAGGCGGCCAAGTGGTTTGCCAAGATCAGTGCGACATTGATTGGACTGCCGCTCAAAGAGATTGACGCGATTCTGAACTGGAAGCCTGAGAAGAAGTAATGTCCACCGCACGTCACCACGCTGAATGGCTTTCGCTGATCGAGGTCTCGGGACCGTTCCTGAGTATGCCCGTCCTGATGCGGGTGTTTCCTCAAGGGATGATCGTCCACGATCCCGAGATTCATCGCAACCTGCGCCAAGCCCATGACGAGTGGGAAGATAGCCTCGAATCACGTCACCCTGATCGGGCTCTCCATCGGGCGTGGGTGGAGTTCATTCTGAAAACCGTGCTGGAATTCAAGGACGAAGTGATTGCCACGGGGCAGGCCATTCAGCAGACATGGCAGACCGACGTGCGCGAACACGATGAAATACTGCGTCCCGATCTTGTAATCAAGACCCCTGCTGGCCGCACCGATGCGGGCAAAGCACAACTTGTCGTTCAACTCTACCCCGCAAGTCAGCACTTGGAAAAGCCTGTGGCGGGCAAGTCGTGGAAAGCGTCCCCTGATACCCGCATGGCCGAACTTCTCCGCGCGACGGGGATTCGCCTCGGGCTTGTGACGAACGGCCATCGCTGGATGCTGGTCAATGTGCTGCCAAAGGAGACTGCGGGTTTCGCATCCTGGTACGATAACCTGTGGCTTGAAGAGCCAATCACCTTGCGGGCGTTCCGCTCTCTGCTTAGTGCGGAGCGGTTCTTCGGCGTGGCCGATGCGGACACGTTGGAACCCATGCTGGCCGAAAGTGCGCAGAATCAGCAAGAGGTCACTGACCAGCTTGGGTATCAGGTGCGTCAGGCCGTTGAAGTGCTGATCCAATCGCTCGATCGAGCCGACCAGGACCACGGGCGGGAACTCTTGGGTAGCGTAGCGGAAGCCGAACTTTATGAAGCCTCGCTCACGGTGATGATGCGGTTGGTCATTTTGTTCTGCGCCGAGGAACGCGGCCTGTTGCTCTTGGGCGACCCACTTTTCGATCAGCATTATGCCGTTTCCACCCTTCGCGCCCAATTGCGGGAAACCGCCGATCAGCATGGCGAAGAGGTCTTGGAGCGGCGGCACGATGCGTGGTGCCGCCTGCTTTCCACATTCAGGGCCGTGTACGGTGGTGTCGAACATGAGCGAATGACGTTGCCCGCCTACGGCGGCAACCTATTCGACCCTGACCGATTCTCATTTCTCGAAGGCCGAAAGAAGGCAACGACGTGGCGAGAAGTGCCGTGCGATCCTCTGCCCGTCAATAACCGCACCGTCCTCCATTTGCTGGAAGCCCTGCAAACCTTGCAAGTCAAGGTTCCTGGTGGCGGGCCTGCTGAATCGCGCAGGCTGAGTTTCCGTGCGCTCGACATTGAACAGATTGGGCACGTCTACGAGGGCCTGCTAGACCACACTGCCAAGCGGGCCACAGAACCCGTGTTAGGACTTGTGGGAGCCAAGAATCAGGAACCCGAGATCGCCTTGGCCGAATTGGAGAAACTGAACGGCGATACGGCTGAGGCCAAAAAGAAGCTGCTGGCCTTCTTGAAGGACGAAACGGGCAAAACAGAGAAGGCTTTGGAAAAGTCGCTGGCCGTCGAACTCTTCCCCGAACAGATCAGTCAGTTCCAGGTCGCGTGCGGGAACGACGACAAGCTGTGGAAACGAGTGAAACCATTTACGGGCCTGATACGCGACGACGATTTCGGCCACCCTGTCGTGATTCCCAAAGGCAGCGTCTACGTCACTGAAGGCACCGACCGCCGAAGTTCGGGCACCCATTACACGCCCCGCATCCTGACCGAACCCATCGTCCAATACACCTTGGAGCCACTGGTCTATCTCGGCCCCGTTGAGGGCAAGCCCAAGGAGGAATGGAAGCTCCACACGCCCGCTGAACTCTTGGAATTGAACATCTGCGATATGGCGTGTGGGTCGGGCGCATTCCTCGTCCAAGCCTGCCGCTATTTGGCCGAACGGTTGGTCGAATCTTGGGAGATCGCGGAAAAGGACCATCCTGGCATTCCAGGGATTACTCCTGAAGGGACGGCCTCCACGGGCATGAGTGGCGAGAATCTGATCCCCAAGGATACGGACGAACGGATGATCTTCGCCCGCCGCATCGTGGCCCAGCGTTGCTTGTACGGCGTGGACAAGAATCCGCTGGCGGCGGAAATGGCGAAGCTCTCGCTTTGGTTGTTGACGTTGCAAAAAGACAAACCGTTTACCTTCCTCGACCACGCCATTCGTTCGGGCGATTCGCTTGTGGGCATCTACGACCTGAAGCAATTACGGAAGTTCAACCTTGACCCAGAGGGCCAAGACAACAGCGTTTTCCTTCAGTTCCTTGACGAGCGAATCAAAGAAGCAATTCATCTTCGTCGGCAGATCACGACCATACAGGCCCAGACTGCCGAAGATGTGCAGCGGCAAGAAGGTATGTTGCGTGAGGTCAACGGACGCTTGGAGATGCTTCGATGTGCGGCTGATATGCTAATTGGTGCGGAGTTCCTGCCGTGGGAGTTGCGAGAGCTTATCGAAGATCAACTCAAAGAGGAGGAGAAGGAAGACGAGAGCGAAGACGATCAACGGCCATCGCCACAGTGGGCACAAGCAAAAAAGGCAACCGCGCGATTTCGGAGGGCGGCACGAAAGAAAGCGGCTATCGAAGTCCAGGTGCATTTCGAGGATGCTGACTTGGAGGGCTTTCAAGATGCCACTTCCTTGTGGTTAAACGGGCAGGAGACTCTCCACTGGCCGTTGGCGTTTCCCGAAGTTTTTGTAGAGCAAGGCGGGTTTGATGGAATTGTTGGCAATCCGCCGTTCATGGGAGGGCAGAAAATCACGGGAAACCTCAGCAACGAGTATCGCGAGTATCTGGTGGACAATCTGGCGGGCGGGCAACGTGGAAGTGCTGACCTGTGCGCGTACTTCTTCCTGCGAGCTTCCACGCTCCTTCGGCCCGAAGGCCAATTCGGCTTGCTTGCCACCAACACCATTGCCCAAGGCGACACACGCGAAGTTGGCTTGGAAAGACTGCTGAGTAACGGCTGCTCGATTCCCCGTGCAGTTGCAAGCCGCGCTTGGCCTGGATTCGCGACGGTTGAGGTCTCTCATGTGTGGGTGCGACGAGGCGAATGGGGCGGGCAACGACATCTTGACGACTTGCCCGTACCTAGCATAAGTGCATTACTCACCCCGCAGGACGAAGTGGCACCGAACCCTTATGTTCTGTGTGCGAACACAGGCCATGCTTTCAAGGGAACCGACGTGACAGGATTGGGCTTCATGCTTACGCCTGACGAGGCCCACGCACTTCAGCGGGCCAACAAGGACAATTGCAAAATCCTCTTTCCCTTCTTGACAGGTGAGGATTTGAATACCTATCCAGATCATGCTTCCAGTCGTTTTGTCATTAACTTCCGAGACTGGCCCTTAAATCGGCAGTCGGCACCGATGGAATATAACGGGCCAGTCGCTTCGGACTTTCCAGATTGTCTTGGGATTGTGGAGGAGCGTGTAAAACCTCAAAGACTAAAGAGCAAAGATAAACGATATAGGGATTTCTGGTGGCAGTTTGCGAGGCGACGTGACGATCTCTACGCGGCAATAGCGGAATTAGCTCGCGTCGTCGTGCGAGCCGAAGTGGCAAATCTGCACTCGATGGCAGTCGTGCCTACTGGCATCATCTTCTCTAACAAAATCTGCGTTTTCGCGTTTGATGATTACGCATCTTATGCAATCCTACAGTGTGGTATCCATGAAACGTGGGCGAGGCACTACGCACCCACAATGCGTACCGACATGAGTTATTCGATTTCGGATTGCTTCGAGACGTTTACGTTTCCTGGTCAACAGCGAGGGCTTTCAGAAGTTGGAAGACGATACGATGCACATCGCCGCCAGATCATGCTTGCCCGCCAAGAAGGGCTGACCAAGACCTATAACCGCTTTCATAATCCCGACGAAGCAAGCGACGATATTCAAGAACTCCGCGATCTCCACGTCGAAATGGACAATGCCGTGGCCTCTGCCTATGGATGGGCTGACCTCGACTTCGGCCACGGTTTCCACGAAACCAAGCAGGGATTACGGTTCACGATCAGCGAATCGGCCCGCCGCGAAGTCCTCGGTCGTCTTTTGAAACTCAATCACGAACGATTTGCCGAGGAGGTCGAGCAGGGTTTGCACGACAAGAAGAAGGGTGGTGGGAAGAAGAGTGCCAAGAATGCGGCAGAGGGGCCAACCCTGTTTTGACGGCAGCAAGTAATACTGAAGGACTATAATGAGCAGCGTACTCCCAGAAAAACCTACGTTCCGCGAAATCCGCGCCAAGCTGGAAGAGATGGTCGTCAACGATCTTCTTGGACCTGCGGGCGGGCCAGACGAAGAACTTGTCGAACGGAATGTCCGTGACAGGTACTTGGTCGGCGTTCTCTCCCCAAAGCGAAAAGCTGGCGATCAAGGTCAGCAAGGAGGAGAAGTTGAAGAAGATACTCCGCTGATCCCCGATGAACTTTCTGAAGGCGGGGTCGATTCCTCTGACGACGGCGTGACGGACCTGGGCGTCCCCGTTCCCCGTGCGCACATGCCCTCATCGTTCGGCCTGACGTTCTGCGTATCTGCTGAAACTACGAAGATCAAGGTGTTCGTTCATTGGGGCCAATACCTTCGTGAACGCAAGGAAGACGAGGTTGACGACAAGACGGGCAGGGCCAAGCTGATCTGGAAACGGCACCCACGCGGCGGCATGATCGAATTGACGCTGAAGAATGGACCGATCAAACCCACGGCACCCGACGTGGAATGCGAAGAAGTCTATATCCAAGGCATCGCCCGCAAGAAGGATACGCATTGGATCGTGACGCTCTTCCTGGTCAATGGACAAGAAGAGCCAAAGCAGAAGAAGGACGAGACCTTCCTCTTCCAGCCTGAGATTGCTGTTAAAGCGGTCGATGGGGCCGCCATTTTCGAGAAGAAGTTCAAGGGCCGCAATCTGACCGACGACCTGGAGCGGGCCACGATGGAAATGCTCTACCGTCGCCAGATCGAATTCGTCGTTGGGCATGGCGTTGGCGTCAGTGCTGAGGTTTCCAAGGAAGTGCCTGAAAGGGCCACCCTGGTCCGAACCAAGGTCGTTCCAACCCATGAAGTCCCCATCACCACGCCGCCAACCGCTGCCGACGCCGCGCAGAATCCCGCATTCGCCCTGCTCGACGGCCTGGTTCTCGATATGAAGGAACTGGCCGAGGCATCGGCCAAACAAGTCAGTAACAGATTGCAACCGCTGCTGACGGCCTACAAAGCGTGGATCGACGCCGAAGAAGACAAGATCGGCGACCTCGCCGAAGGGCTGGCTCAATACGAAGAAGCCGCGAAAGCTGCCATTGCCAATTGCCGCAAAACCTATCAGCGGATCGAGGCTGGCATGAAGCTGATCGTTGAGGACAAGCAAGCAGCGGAAGCCTTTGCCTTCATGAATCGGGCCATGTGGCTGCAACGCACGCGGAGCATTTACTCCGAACTTGTGCGGCGTGGCAATCAGCCCAATTTCGACAAGGATATCGACAAGCCCGACAACCGCCGCTGGTATCCATTCCAGATCGCGTTCATCCTCTTGAACCTTCCCGCAGTCACGAAACTCGACCATCCTGACCGCAGCGAAAGTCCCGAGGCCCTGGCCGACTTGCTGTTCTTCCCCACGGGTGGCGGAAAGACGGAGGCGTATCTGGGCCTGACGGCCTACGTCATGGGCCTACGGAGGCTTCAAGGCACTGTGGCGGGCCGAAATGGCGAAAACGGAATCGCGGTCCTGATGCGGTACACGCTGCGGCTGCTCACGATTCAGCAATTCCAGCGGGCCAGTGCCTTGATGTGCGCCTGCGAGATGATCCGCCGTGGCGCATTGGAAAAAGGCGACAACCGCTGGGGCCTGACTCCATTCCGAATCGGGCTATGGGTTGGAAGAAGGACCACGCCCAACAAGACCGACGACAGCGTTGAGGCTATTCAACAATTGCGGGGCAACCAATTCGCAGGCACAGGAATGGGTTCGCCGTACCAATTGACGAATTGCCCGTGGTGCGGGAGTCGCATTGAGCCAGGGCGGCATCTCGATGCCAAGCCCTACACACAAGGGCCATGCCGAACGTGGATTTATTGCGGCGATATGTCGGGCATTTGCCCGTTCAGCCGTCGCTTGGCCCCCGACGAGGGCCTGCCCGTCATGGTCGTGGACGAGGAGATTTATCGGCGGTTGCCGACGCTGCTCATCGCTACGGTAGACAAGTTCGCCCAAATGCCCTGGAATGGGGCGGTGCAAATGCTCTTCGGACAGGTCAACGGTCTCTGTTCTCGTCACGGTTTCCGCTCTCCCGAGATTCAGGACAGCGATTCCCACCCGAAAACCAAGACGGGCCTGCCGTCCGCTACGACTCAACCCCACGGCCCCCTGCGCCCGCCTGACCTTATTATTCAAGACGAATTGCATTTGATTAGCGGGCCGCTCGGAACGCTCGTCGGCCTTTACGAAACGGCCATCGACAAACTCTGCACCTGGGAAGTGGACGGCAAGAAGGTTCGGCCCAAGGTGGTGGCATCGACGGCCACGATCCGCAACGCCGATGTACAGGTTCACAAACTCTTTCTGCGGCACCTGAACATTTTCCCCGCACATGGCCTCGATATAAGGGACAACTTCTTCTCCCTCCAAAGGGAACCGAGCGAGAAGTATCCAGGCCGTCAATATATGGGCATTTGCGCCCCAGGTCGGCGTGTCAAAGCGGCCCTCATTCGCGTCTATGTGGCCCAACTGTGCGCCGCACAGGCCCTTTATGAGCAATACGGGGCTGACGCCGATCCGTGGATGACGTTGGTTGGCTACTTCAATTCGATGCGGGAATTGGGCGGCGTGCGGCGGCTCGTCTTTGACGACGTGACGACGCGGGCCAAGAAGATGGATCGCCGTGGCCTTGCGCAACGGATGTTAGGAGCCGATTCCCTTGAAGAATTGACCTCTCGTATGCGGTCGGAGCAGATTCCCGAGATTCTGGACCGTTTGGAGGCCGTCTTTGATCCCGAAATCGAGGCCAAACGGAAGGAACTCCTCAAGAAAAAGGAATTCAGCAAGGCCCCCAAGAAGCCCATCAGCCTGCTTTTGGCGACGAACATGGTTTCCGTGGGCGTCGACGTGAAGCGGCTCGGCCTGATGGTCGTTTGCAGTCAGCCGAAAACGACAGCAGAGTACATTCAAGCCACCAGCCGCGTGGGCCGCAGCAAGCCAGGGCTGGTCTGCACCGTCTTCAATTGGGCACGGCCACGGGATATGTCCCACTACGAAACCTTCGAGCATTACCACAGCACGTTCTACAAACATGTCGAGGCCCTTTCGGTCACGCCGTTCTCGCCTGGGGCCTTGCAGCGGGGCTTGGCGGGCCTGTTGGTGTCGCTGGTACGGCTTCGCGGCATCGAGTTCAACGCCAACGACCAGGCCGTGATGTTCCAGGCTGACCATCCCTATGTCTTGGAAGCCATCGAGATCATCGCTCGTCGGGCTGGCTTGGTTGGTGACGGCCCCGAAGTGGCCGACTTCGTGCGGGCCGAACTACAAAGCAAAGTTGATCTCTGGAAGGCCGAGGCCGAGAACAGAACAGGTGGCCGAATGCTGGCCTACGATACGCCGCGCGGTGAAGGAAAGGCGGGGCAGAAGGGAACAACGGTCGAACTCTTGAGCAGGCCAGGATTGGAGAAATGGGAAGAGTTCACCTGTCTGAACTCCTTGCGGGAGGTCGAACCTACTGTCAAACTCATCGTGGATGATGGCGGCTTGGACGACGTGACCGATGAAGTGGCGTCCGTTCCCACAGCCACCATTGAGGACGGAGAGGCAGAAGAATGAGCAGCACGATCCGCAAATCAGAAGTCGGGGAAATCAGGCCGAGCCAGTTGTTGCTCACCTTTGGCGTCGGGTCCATCGTGGACTTGCCCAATATGTCGGTCATGGTGATGGGCCTGGACGACTGGCCCATTCGCAACGCCACCGAGATTGGGGAAGAACGGCTGCTGCTGAGCGTGAAGAACTCCTTGGGACCGCAAGTTCAGAAGCTCATGACGCCGCCACGCGGGGAAGAGAATTCGAGTTCCGCAGCCAATTGGTTCGATGAATCGCACCAGATCGGCGTTCCCGTGGCCCCATTTCCGCGTTGGATGGTCTGCCCCCGCTGCCGCCTCCTGGCCCCCGTCAGTTCTGGGCTGTTTGAACCCAAGGTCATGGCCTATCGTCCAGACAAGGCTTGCTATATCCACGATTGCTCAACTCAGGCCAAAGCCGCCACCGTCGTTCCCGCTCGTTTCCTGACGGCCTGCTCCAAGGGGCATTTGGATGATTTCCCTTGGCTGGATTTCGTGCATCGCGGCAAGAACGAGTGCAATGGCCCGCTCCGAATGTACGAGTTGGGCGTGTCGGGGGAAGCCGCCGACGTGGAAGTGAAGTGCGACGGCTGCGGTGCCGTGCGGCGAATGGCCGAAGCATTCGGCCTGGACAATCAAGCAAACTTGCCCGCATGTCGTGGTCGGCATCCCCATCTTCGCGTGTACGATTCGGCGGGATGCAAAGAGGAACACATGACGGCGATCCTTCAAGGGGCGTCGAATTCCTGGTTTCCCATCATGCTCTCGGCCCTTTCCGTGCCGCAAGCGATGGACAAGCTGGGGCAGCTTGTTTCTGAGAATTGGGTCACGCTGGACAAGGTTACGAGCCTGGATCGGCTCCAACTGCTGCGTGAAATCGGGCAATTGAAGGAGTTCGCCAAGTTCACCGACAACGAAGTGTGGCAGGCCATTCAGAAGCAGCGCAGCGGTAGCAGCGACGAACAAGAGCCATCCGACCTGAAAAGTCCAGAATGGGAGGTTTTTTCCAACCCGAACCCTGCATTGAATAGCAAGGACTTCAGACTCAAAGTAGTGGCTCCTCCTGACGGCTATGCGGGATTCTTCGACAAGATCGTGTTGGCCCAGAAGTTGCGTGAGGTTCGGGCCTTGATTGGCTTCACCCGCCTGGAATCAGCGGGCGACTTCGACACGCCGCAGGAATTGCCGCCCGATCAGCGTGCGCCCTTGTCGCGGAAAACCCCAACTTGGGTTCCCGCCTCGGAAATCAGGGGTGAGGGCATCTTCTTCCGCTTCTCGGAAAAGGCCCTCAAGAAATGGGAAGGCCAACATCGTGCCTACTCTGACGAGTTCTACAAGGCCCACAGGCGATGGCGAGAAGCAAGGAAATTGAAGCCTGAAGTCGGCTATCCTGGGATTCGATTCGTCCTCCTCCACACCTTTGCCCATGCCGTGATCCGCCAGCTTTCTATCGAATGCGGTTACACCACGGCCTCGATACGGGAAAGGATTTACTGCAACAGCCCTGAAGACGACAAGCCGATGGCGGGCGTGCTGATCTACACGGCTGCACCCGACAGTGAGGGGACGCTTGGTGGTCTTTGCGCCTTGGGTCGTCCTGATCGTTTGGGGAATCATCTGGATGCCGCCTTGGACATGACTCGGATGTGTGCCTCTGATCCCTTATGCGCCGAGCATCGTTCGTCGTCGGAGGGGACGACGCTGCACGGGGCCGCGTGCCATGCCTGTACTTTCCTGCCCGAAACATCGTGTGAACGCGGGAACAAGTATTTAGACCGTTCCGTCCTGGTCGAGACGCTGGACCGAACCGACTTGGCGTTCTTCAAATGAGCGAATCTCAACTTTTCGAGATGGCGATTGAACTGGCGGCACGTTTGCCAGCCGAAGTCCTCGACATTGTAGCTCGGGCTGTCGAGGAATCACCGTCTGCCTGCTCGCCTATGGCCCGAACGCGAGTCTCGCAAGACGTTCCGCATCCCTACTATCGGGACATTGCCAATGATTTCCTCGACCGATGGCGCGGACTTGCGCCCGATCTGCCCTCACGGGAAGCCGCGATGGTCCTGCGGGTGGCGGGGATGGCCGAGCAAACGCATCGCAAGAAGCAGGCTGTGGAATTGGTCTGGACGGGGCCAGTGGCAAATGCAGGGCCATTTCGCCGTACCGAACAGGCAATCCTTCAAGTCTTGGATTCTGCCCAACAGCGAATCACGTTGGTCAGCTACGCGGTCTACAGGATTCCGCATATTGGGCAGGCCCTTGTCAGCGCGGCCCGTCGCGGCGTGCAGATCAACGTCGTCGTGGAGACTCCCAATCGAATTGAGGGGCAGGGCGAATACGACACGTTGCAAGCCCTTGGAGCCGACGTGGGGGCCTGTGCGGCGGTCTACTACTGGCCCGAAGAAAAGCGGGCGGTGGCCGATGGCGGCAAAGTCAGCATCCTGCACGTCAAGTGCGTCGTGGCCGATGGCCGCTGCCTGTTCTTGTCGAGTGCGAACCTGACGGAATACGCCTTCAGTATCAATATGGAGCTTGGGATGTTAGTCACGGGCGGGCCGCTGCCTGCGCAGGTCGAAGAGCAGTTCGATAGGCTGATTGGAAATAGCGTCCTGGTAAGGGTGTAGGCACGGGAAAGGATCATCAATGAGCAGCGTTCGTGGTCGATTGATGAATCTGCACAACGAACTGGTCAGAATTGACCCGTATCCCTGGAACGACATTTCTCTTTGGGCGGCGAGAGCTATTCCAATAATTCGCCATGACTGGCCCGACTACTTTGACGATTTCCGCGAGATGGTTTCTGAGCCACGTTGGACGGACGGGCCACTAACATTAAGTCGCGTAAAGGCGGAGAATCGTTCAATCTTTGCACGCGATGAAGCAAAGTACGAGACCATTCACAAAGAGCAAGCACAGCGAGCCAAAGCAAGAATACTCGAATTCTTGAAGGGTGTAATGGTCGCCACAGCAAGTCGTGCGACTTCTGAACCACTTGACATCCTTCTAGCGATCTTGGATCGCTTCCACCTTGTCGCCCGCCAATTGCGAAAGCGACACGGAAACCGACCCTCACTCAAGATAGCCGACGAATATGATGTTCAAGACTTGCTGCACGCTCTCTTGAAGCTCCAATTTGACGACGTTCGACCAGAGGAATGGACTCCAAGCTGCGCTGGTGCGTGTAGTAGGATGGATTTCCTTCTGAAAGACGAACAGATTGTGGTGGAGGTCAAGAAGACAAGCGAGAGCCTTGGAGCGAAGGAAATCGGAGAACAACTGTTGGCCGACATCGCCAAGTATCGCCAGCATCCCGACTGCAAGATGCTCGTTTGTTTTGTGTATGACCCAGACCACAGAATAGGAAACGCTGTGGGGCTTCAACGCGATCTTGAATCGGAGAGTTCCCAGGAAATGCAGGTCGTGGTTTGCATTCGCCCGACGTGAGGAGGCGGAAGACTAAAGGTATTTCTATAAGATAGGCAAAGCAATGTCCAAGGTATTCATCAGCCACGCGGCCAACGACAAGCCCCTGGTAGACGCATTCTTCGATCTCTTGCAGACGGGGCTTGGGCTATCCGACCGAGAAGCGTTCTGTTCATCCCTAGAAGGAATGGGCATTCCGTCAGGAGTGAACTTCGCTGACTATATTAAAGGGCAGATCAAGAATCCCGAAGTGGTGTTGATCGTCCTGTCTCCTCAATACTACGACAGCTTATTTTGCCTCTGCGAGCTAGGCGCTTCCTGGGCGCTCTCCACAGCGATGATACCGATTCTCGTTCCACCGATGGACCACCAAGACCTCAAGGCCGTCCTTCAAGGAGTGCAAGTTCGGAAGATCGACCGAGAATCGGACCTTGCGGAAGTGCGAGATGAGCTAGTCAAGATGCTTGGCCTCGCACCGCCCACTGCGCGGTGGGACGCCAAATGCAAACAATTCCAAAAGAAGCTGCCCACCCTCCTCGCAGAACAGAAGCCGCCGACGAAGATCGACTACAAGAAACATATTGAGCTTCAAGCCAAGTACGACGGTAGTGTGGCTGAACTGGAAAAGGCGCTTGACGAAGCGGGGGAACTGAAACAGCAGATTGCCGACTTGAAGGCTTGCAAGGACAAGGAGCAAGTCGCCGAAGTGGTGGCAAAATACTCAGATGATTGGGAACGATTCGAGGGACTCTGCGAGGCCGCGCGAAGAGCGTTACGGGAACTTCCGTGGATTGCAAGAAAAATCCTCTACCAGACGCTCAATAACTTTGATCCAGGTCCATTCGACGACCACGAATGGGACCAAATCCAAGAGGCGGCGCAGGACCATTACCTTTTCGTTGATGACCGAAGAATCAAGATCAACCATGACGACCCCACCATCTCAAATGCCGAGGACGCACTGGATTTGGTTCGACGTTTTCTCCAAGGCGACTCTGAAGAGCCTGAATACGGTGAGGACTTCGAGGGGGAATACATCAGGCAGTATCGACATGAGCCAGTCTTCAGTTCTCAACGATTATGGGAGCGGCATCTGGGGTTGCGAAAAGGCAGACTGTAATCGGTTACGGCAGGAATACTACTCACAACCAGTTCTAATTACACAGCGAAATCTACGCCACTTATCCTGACGAGGACTACAGATGCTCAATAATTCTCCTGCCTTTCGGTTGCTCTTTCTGTACGGCCTATTCCAAAGAGTGGCTCCTGAATCTAAAAGTGACATTCAGGCGTGGGTTGACAAGGCTATACCGTGGATACGCCGCGACTGGCCTGATGATGTTGAGGACTTTCGTCAACTTGTCAAGAGCGTCGGCAGGGCATCGGCTGCCGCATCGCATCGTAGGATCGACAATTACTTGACTGGCTTGCTGGCAGCTTCCTTTATACCTGTTCCAGGTTCGCTTGCTCCGACTAAACCTGTGGAGGTAACGGAAAGCCTGAAGCAGTTCTGCAATGACTATCCCGATCCCAGCAAGGTTGCGTTTCTGATGATGCGATTCGGCAAGACCCCCGCTCACAACAGAATTGTGAAGAGCATACGTTCGACATTGCAGCCTCTAGGAATCCAAGCGGTTCGCGCAGACGATAAGCAGTATCACCCTGAACTCTGGTACAACATCTTGACCTATCTCGTCGGCTGTGGCTTCGGGATTGCTGTGTTCGAGCGTATCGACCAGGAAGACTTCAACCCTAACGTCGCCCTTGAAGTCGGCTATCTTTACGGCGTTGGCAAGCAAGTCTGTCTGCTGAAGGACAAGACCTTGAAGAGTCTCCATGCCGACATTATTGGAAGGCTCTACTGCGAGTTCGACCCGCAAGACTCCAAGGGAACAATTCCGCCGCCATTGAAGAAGTGGATGTCGGACATCGGAATCATTGTCACACCATGACCACCACCACCACCTTCCCGATCACCGACCTTCAGCGCCTCCGCACGCGAGCGGCCAAATTGGCGCAGCCGCCCGCGGACGGCCCGAAGCGGTGGTCGAAAGGCGTGGCCGATCCCATGAAAATCCTGGCCGTCTTCAAGCCCCTTTGGATCAGAGACGGCCACATTTTGCGGGCCTATCAATTCCGTGATGGCATGGGAAACGGCAATGGCGTCGTATGGGCCATGCCCGTCGATGCGGATTTTCCCGAACCTGACGAATGCCCACGGGTGGAGGGTGTATTCCTTGAGCCGCCGAAACCGCCCGTCGCTCTGGACGACGTGATGAAGGCCATCGACGGTGACGGATCGCCCTGGTCGTATGTCTGCGCCTCGTTGCTGGCCCGCGAACTAGCAGAATTCGGGGCGATGTGGCACGGGTGCGGTTGGAGTGAACACGCCATCTTGGGAGAAAATCCATTCAACGCCAAGGAGGGCGATACGCCAACTTTCGATCCAGCGGCTTGGCAGTGGAATGAATCCGAACCCAAGGAATGGAAGCCCGAGGTGACGGAGGACGGGAACAACGTCACGGTGACGTTCTACACCTACAGCGGCCTGATGCCCGAAGGTATTCGTCGCCACACGGACACGTTTCGGAAGGGTTCGTACTGTTTCAAGTCCCGCCGCAAGGACATTGCCACGGGGCCTGGGGGATATGTCTTCTAGCTCGATGAGCAAATCATGCCAATCAAGTACCCGAAACCCAAAATCCTCCTGATAGACTTGCCCGAGTCGGTGGAGGCTCGGCTTCAGGCCGAAGGATTCAATGCCGAGACGGGAACCTTTGGTTCACCCTACAAGGTGCCACTGAGGGATGGTTTCCAACCTGTAATATGCTCAGCCCATCTGCCGCACCATACGGAGCAGGAGGTCATCTTTATTGACCTGACACCGCCAGCAACATTGGATGCGCCAGAGGGCGAGAAGTCAGTCTCGGATGGGGAATTGGATTACTGGGGAAAATGTAGTTCTGGGGAAATCGACCCGCGTCCCCGAACGATGGCAATGGTTCAAACGGCTTTTGACAGAATACTAACTCACGGTGGGCTCTTTGTCATATTCGCATACGCACCATTTCGCCAGAAGCTAGTCTGGGGCTCCGCAGGATATATGGGGCTAGAGCCACGCGACGAACGGTATTTCGATAACTGGTGTTTTCTCTCGCTCTTTGGTGGCGATGATTTGAAGATTCAGCAGGATTATGGCACAGAGATCAGTCGGGCCGCAAACGGTGGCTTTCTTTACGACTGTATTCGTCCTTACTTAAAGGACGCAGAATACTCGGCCACGATTCATCCGATTCAGTGGTTCAACAATACGAGTCGGGCTTTCTTTCCGCTGGTAGTCAGCAAGTTCCTGGTGCCAGTTGGCGGGGTATTTCTCTTTGAACAATCAAACGGGCTTGTTCTTCTGTTGCCACAGGTTGAACAAAAGGCGGAGTTGGCAGTTGACCTTTTGAAGACCGCTCTTCCCGAATTGTCCCCGCATCTGTTTCCGCACTTCGAGGGAAAACGATGGCTAGAACGGGATGAATATGAACACCAGTCTGTGCTTGAATTAAAGACGCGGCAGGTGCAGATACAGCAGGCCGCACGCGACCAGATTGAGCAATTGGACCAAGAGATCGAGGCCGAACGGACTCGCCTTGGATTCTTGCACGGAATGCTCACGAAGACTGGCAACGAACTGGTATCGCACGTCAAGGGCGCGCTACAGTTCATCGGCTTCCAGCAGGTCAAGGATGTTGATGCCGAGAGCGGAGAGTCTGCTAACAAGCAGGAAGACCTTCAGGTGCTTGATCCTCCACAACCGCTCTTGCTTGAAATCAAGGGGCTGGCGGGACTGCCCACGGAATCTGATACGCTGCAAGTCACCAAGTATGTGCTGAGACGCATGAAAGAATGGAACAGGACCGACATTCGCGGCGTGTCGATCATCAACCATCAGCGGAATGTTCCTGCGCTTGAGCGAGATCACGATAAGGTCTTCACGCAACAGCAGATGCAAGATGCCAAGAATCACGAGATGGCTATGCTCACCACTTGTGATTTGTTTCGTCTGATACGCGGAATGATCCAATGGAACTGGCCGCCCGAGGCGATTCGTGGCCTGTTGTACCAAGATGGCAGGGTCGTTGCGATCCCCACGCACTACCAGCCAATCGGCTACATAGCCCATTTCTGGGATAAGGCAGGTGCAATAACCATTGAATTGAACCCAGGCGTAGTGCTGCGGCAGGGAGACACGCTCGGGTTCGTATTGTCCGACCGTTTTCATGAAGAAAAGGCCGAATCGCTCCAAATTGACAAGAAGCCAGTCGCGGAAGCACATGGAGGCGACAGGGTTGGACACAAGACCAGCCAGACGAAATCAGATGTTGTCGAGGGGGCTACCGTTTATCTCGTCAAGGCAACTTCGTAGAAGTTCAAAGCGACCATGACCACCCATCGCCCCCTCCTCACCACCCGTATTCGCTAAGACGAGGGCGACGATGAATCGACCCTTGCCCGCCAATGGCGGCTGCTGAAACTCTTGGCCTTTGCGCCAAGAGGATTCACGATCAAGGAATTGACGGCGGTATCGGGCATGTGCGAGAGGACGGTGAGACGCGATTTAGCGTTCCTCAAGGAAATTGGGTTCGACGTTACGGAATCGGTGCGGGAGTTTGGTCGCAAACTGTTTAGGATTCGGCATCCGTCTGAATCCGTCGAAGGGGTGGACGCAAGGCAAGGGCAATACCGCTCGATTTGCGATACTTTGGAGCAGTTGCACGTCCAAGCCAAGGCCCTTGGGGATGTTCTTCTCGCAGCCGACTTGGAGGGGATGCAGTTGCGGGTGCGGCAAAGGTGCAGGAAACCCAAGCCACGATAAGGAAAGGAGTAGGGAACCGCCATGCCTACAAGACAAGACGAATCACACCAGGAGCGTTTGTTGGGGTATCAACGCTGCGCCGAAGGGCAACTCGATTCTGCGCTTCTCCACTATCGGAACGCGGTTGAGCTTGATTCGTCGAACGCACTTGCCATATTCCAGCTTGGGATCGTCTACTACTTAAAGGGCGATCTTGACCGTGCAATACGCACTCTTTCCAGGGCGAACGGCCAGGAGGATTACGCTGAGGCATACTTTTTCCTTGGACGAATCTGCGATAAGCGGGAGGAGTACGTCAAATCCATCATCCATTACAACAAGGCTATCAATAAGCAACGCGAGTATAACGACGACGACCTTCCTGGTGTTGAATACGAAGACCGTTTTGCCGTGCGGAATGCTTACCTCTGGCGTGCCCGTGCTCACAGGAAACTCGAAGAGAATGCTGAGGCCATCGAGGGCTTCAGAATGGCGAAGCAACTCGGCTGTGTCTTGGACGAAGACGAGTCAGAGTTCATTGGCGATATGGTCGCCACCGACCTCAGCGATGATGGGCTGGCGTCCGATTTCAACGAACTTCGACAGCAAGTTCCTGAGAATATAGTGCAAATTGCGGTTGGGCTGGAGTGCGGGGGTGTAAAGTACGTCTACAAGGACGGACGATACCCCGACAACTTCCCCGTTGCGAGTATTTGGAGCAAAGACCACTACGAGCCAACGCGGTTCGGCAACAAAGCGAGCTACGAAGCGTGTAAGGTACGCCTGGGGCAGGATTGGGTTGCGTTCTACTCATCGACAAAGACTCCACTCCAAGTAAAGTCGCAGATCAGACAATACGAAAAGCAACTCAAGGAGAATTCTGTCGGCGATGACGTGGTTGTTGAAGGGCCTTTCGAGGAGGAAGCCGTTGAGCAGGATTTGGAAGTCGCTCCCGCCGAGGAGGATGATCCCTACGACAACCTGTTTGGCAGTGGCAAAGCGGTTTCCGACCCCGTGGAATCTGCTTCCCCTACGGCCAAGGTAATCGCCGCCATGCTTACGGACCCGCAGGTTCAGGTGGGCGAAGTGCAGCTTGCGGCGATGGAGGGGCGGCACTATCTGGCCGAGGCCAAGTTCCGCCGTCGTAACCGAGCCTTGATCGAAGAGAAGAAACGGCAGTCGGACGGTAAATGTTCTGTCTGCCGCTTCGACTTCAAAACGACCTACAAGGGGCTGGACCGCGAGTTCTTGGTCGGCCACCATGTCGGGCCAATCGGCAAGCGGAAGAAGGCGACCAAGACTACCTTGGCCGAGATCGACATTCTTTGTCCGAATTGCCATGCGGCGGTTCATTCCCAAGACCCGCCGCTTTCGGCAGATGAACTTCGAGGCAAGCTGAATTCGTGAAAAGCCATGACCACAATCGCTGACTTTCGCGCCTTCTTCGACCGTTGCCGCCACTGGGAGAAGAACTACGCCGAGCAGTCCGCGACACAGTTGCTTGCAGGCTTCCTCGCCTTCTTTCCCCGCGTCGGCCCCAAGATGGACGAATTGATTGAGGCCGTTCGGAGCGAACAGGAGAAGGAGGCAAAGCAGCACGCTCCACGTTTCAATGTCTTTCGGGTCGTCGAGATCGAACGCAAGGAAGAAATCCTCCACACGCGGATGCTCGCCCATCTCCTAGACCCATCTGCCCACCACGGCCAAGGACTGCTCTTCTTGAAATCATTTTTCGATGCGGCTCGCTCATGCGAAGGATTCATTCTGCCTGCTGGACCTATCGAGGAGGGACGCTGGTTTGTTCAAAAGGAATTCCCTATTGCTGGCGTGGGGGAACTTGATCTTCTGATTGAGAACACCAGGAAAAAGTACATCATCGTCATCGAGAACAAGATCGACGACAAAGACCATCCTGGTCAGCTTTCCAAGTATCGGACCTGGATGGACAAGGCTCGCGCAGGCTATGACTGCCGCCAGCTTGTTTATCTCACGCCCGATGGCAGTCTCCCGATCTTCGGCATGGGATGCAACTGCCGTCGCCTTTCATACAAAAGAGAAATACGTGCCTTTCTCAACGCTGCGTTACAACAAGTTCGGGCGGCACCCACGAAAGAAATCGTTCGCCAGTACCTTGCGGTTGTAAACGATCTGACGGAGTACCATGATGAGCAAAGAGGCTGAACTTCTCGATTTATTCGCGGAAGACGAAAATGAACGCTACGTTCTGGAAATCATCCAAAGACGGGTTGAAATCCGCCACCACGTTATTGTCAAGTTTCTAAAGGAAGTCCAGGGCTACCTTCAAGAGCGTATGCCCGCCAAAGACCGATGGACACTTGGCCTCAACGAAGAATACAGATCAATACCGTGCTGGAATTCCGCCGTGCCAGAGGAGAGACAATACCTCAGATACGAGGTTCAGCAATGGTTCGGAGAGGGGCATTCTCATTTGGCTTTATGTCTCGCGTGGAGAGACAACGAGATTTGGAAACGATCCAAGGCGCATGACGTGGCAGTTCAGCAACTTGCCGCCCCCCTGAAGACGGCAGGCTTTAAGATAAGCGGGGATCGTTGGTTTCGCTACCTGTATGTTCGGGTACATGATTCGGATGAAGATTTCCTGCTGCGCGTCGTCAATAAGGAAGCGCGGGAGGAATTGTTTCGGGTAATTGCCGACCGCTTTTGGCCCCTTGTAGAAGAGATGGCCAAGCAAGTAGCGGATGCGAACGAACAGATCGCCCAATTGGTCCAGAAATAAAATAACCATGAAAGCCCTTTCCATTCGTCAGCCCCACGCCGAAGTCATAATACGAGGCGTGAAGACGGTCGAGTATCGTTCCCGCCCGACGAAGATTCGGGAGAGAATCTACATCTACGCCGCCCTCGGTCGATTCACGCCCGAGACGGAGGCTGAGATGGTGGCAGGCTACAAGATCAAGGACGTGGCCTGCGACGACCTGCCCCGTGGCGTTCTGATCGGCACCGTCGAACTCTTCGATTGCACGGGCGACGAGGGCGAATACGAATGGCACGTTCGCAAGCCCGAACGCGCGAAGACATCGCTGAAGCCGACAGGGAGGCCACAGCCAGCGTGGTTCAATCCATTTGACAACCACGGAGGGATGTTGTAAATGAATGCAGTTCATCCTCATTGCATCTGGTCCGCTGACGAGTTTCACGCTCGTATCCTGGCGGCAGTCGGACGGTCCTACGATGAACTTTGTCTCGATCCTAGTTTCCCCGAAGCCTGGACCAAGGATTTGGTTGTGCCCACAACCAAGACAAAGGTGCGACAAACCCCTCTACTTGGAAAGGGTGGCAGTGGCCGAGAATGCGGAGGCTTTTGGCGGTTTGCTCAAGAATACATCGCCGCCGAATCTGGTGCGGGGCAGGTTCAAACTCAGATAACGGATCGTGTGGGCCGAATAATAAGAGAACGCATCGGCTTTGAACGGTATGCAGATTTTCAGTTTTGTACGTCTGGCAATTGGCATGACGGCAAGAAGCGGCTCCTAGTTGATGCAGAAGCCGAAGCAAACCCATCGGAACTGCTAGGAGAGTTCACAAATCTTCTTTCTTGGCATTGCGCGTTCAAGTGCCTCTTCATTTACGAGTTGAACGATCTATTGGGACGCTTGAACAGTTTTTGTGCCGATCCCACCAACTTCGCTCGGGATTGGGCTGGGACGACATACTTGGTGGCGGAAATCCCAGGTACGCCGTGTGCGCCCCAAACGTGGAAACGGTATCGAGCAGACGTGGGGCAGCACGGTGAGACAATTCAGTTCAGACGCGTCGATTAGTGTCGTTTCGCTAGGCCGCCGCGTATCGCATGAAAGCAGAGGTAAAGAATGGCAAATGATAAGGCAGATCGGCCAGATACGCCAAGCGAAGCCGATATCCTGAACGCGGTCAGGAAGAGCGGCTACGTCTTGGACCAGGAAGCAGCCACCGTTCTCGAAAACCTGGGGTATCATGTTCAGACGAGTTGGCCGTTCCAAGACCCCGACCTTGGTGAATCGCGGGAACTCGACGTATTTGCTCACCGAGAAGTGCCAACTACGGGGCAGATTCGTGTCTTTATGGAACTGCTTTGCGAGTGTAAGAGTGGGGAAGACAGGCCGTTCGTATTCCTTTCCAGGCGCAGAAGTGTAACCGACACGGCTATCGCGCCCGAGCAATTTGTGTTTCCATGCCGTAGATATGGGCGGCAATTGGAAAACGGAATGACGGAGGTTAGTGGTTTTGAGTATTTGGAACTAGCAAAGTACCATTACTGGTTCGCAAGGGAAATCAAGGCCGTCCAGTTGGCGAAGATTGTCAGAAACAGAGATCGCTGGGAAGCCCAGCATGATGGCATCTATAATGCCCTCTTGCTGCCTTTGGCAAAAGCACTTACACACCGCATTGAGGAAAATCGAAAGTTCACCAGCATGATTAACCTGTGCTTTCCTGTCGTTGTTCTCAAGTCTCCGATCTACGAGATCGACACCAGCATCGCCCCTTTGGTAGCAAAGCCAGTCCCGCATGTGTCGTTCCATCGAAGGCTTGATTCCAAGACGGTGAAAGGGAGCTTCATCTTTGATTTTGCGACACTCGATGGCCTTGCGGACCTCGTAGTGAATACCATTACGCCATTTGTCGAAAAGGTTGTCGCGCTGGCCCAGGAATCTCCCGCGAGGCTGTTGCCAAGGTCATTGCAGGCAAAGCCATAAAGCCAAGCCTTTTCCAGCCGTGTTGGTTCAATCCGTTTTAGAAGGAAGGTTACATGCCGATTGAAAAGGAATTCATGTTCAACGACGAAGCAGATTTCGTCTCCCGCTTTTTGGACCCGCTCCTACGACGGCTCGGCTTCTCCGTCGTAATTCCCTATCACGGCAGGGATGAATTCGGACGAGATTTGATTTTCGCTGAAATTGATCGTTTTCGACAAGTGGCTTATCATGGCTTGCAGGCCAAGTATGTCGATTCCATTCATCAAGGCGATTCAGAGGGATTGATTCGACAGTGTGAACAGGCATTTCGCCACCCGTTCACGAATCCGACAACGGGCGAAGAGCACTATATCACGACTTTTGTTATTGCCAACGGTGGAAGTTTCACCGACAATGCCCGCGAGAACTTCTTCATTGCCACAACTCACAAGGAACGAATTGGGCAAGTTCGTTTGTTGGATGGTAGAACGCTCCTGTCACTTGACCGTTGGGCTTCTTTTGGAACGGTTCAGCAAGTGGGTGAAATCCTTTTGGGGTTGCTGATGGAACTGCGACACAATAACAATCAGTGTAGTGGCCTTGTTCCCGAGCTGAATAAGTTCATTGTGGATCAACAACGTGTGCCCGCAATGCGGTTGCGCACCGAGGCATTGTCGCACTATCTTCAGAAACCACTTGTTCCCACTCTAATCAATACGGAGCAGGTTTTGCATTACGTTACCCATGCAGAAGATGGAGTGAACAGTTTGTTGGAGAAGTGTTTTGTGGTAGCTAATAAAGCTCTCGCCGCAGGGTTTGCATTGGAGAATATCGGAAAGGTTCAGGGAATCGGGCTTGCTCTTGAACTGACAATACAGCGCACCCTGAATCAGTTGGGGCCATTGGTTGCGTTGTAGCGGCGTGGGGCACGGTAAGACGAACGCCATGAAACTCACAATCCTAGCCACGGATCGCGTCAAACAGCGGTTCAGCAAGGAACTGATCCAGCATCTCGTTGACCGCTCCCTGCACAGAATGGGCGAGCGTCTTGAACGAGTCCCCCCGTGGGTATCCCGTTACCGAACCGTGTACGACACGAGCGCGGTCGCCCGTCTTCCTCAGTTGTGTTGTTAGGAAAAGGAGAAGTTATGGACCAGGAAACCCTCATTATGAAGGAGCGAGAACTGCTGAAGACTGAATTGCAGTCTTTAAAACACTGTCAAGTGCAGTATTTCTCCTTTGGCATCACCGCCACAGGCGTGCTCTTCGGCTTGGGCGTGAAGATGGGTGACGGTGCAACCGCTAGCGGTGCGACTGCTGGCCTCTTGTACCTGATCCCGCTCCTGGTCATCATTCCGCTGTGGTCGATTTTCTTCGATAAGGCGTCCTCCATCACGCGCATCGTTGGATACCTCCGTGTTCTTGAGACGCTTTTGGCTCAGAACACAGGGCGTCGGTATCAGGGATGGGAGAACGCACTGAAAACTTTCCGCGAGAAAGAGGCTAGAGACAAGCATCACTTCCTCGTGGAACCCTTTGTGGTGATTGCTCATGCCATCTGTGCTGTGTGGCCGTTGGTGGATTTCAGGCGGCAGCACCGCTATTGGGCCATCAATTGGCTATCATTCTGCGGACTCGGAATCTGCTCCTTGTACATGGCACACTCTAGTGGTGCGGACCCGAGTCTCGTAATCCTTTTCGCTGTCTTCTTCTTAGGCGCTTGCGTTCACAACGCCGACGTGCTCTGGTGCCTCATCCAGGGCAACTTCAGGTACGACAAACGAGAGGAACTTTGGGAAGAGGTCCTCAAGGCAGAGATCAAGCACGGTGACTGACCTACCTGATTGACTGCCTTGCCCGTGTGTTGGAAGGAATCTTATGACTCGCTACGCACCCGTTCCTCTGCTCGCTCTTTTCTTCCTCCTCGTCCCCGCTTGTCGGGCGCAGGACGCCCCGCAAGGCCAGCAGGCCCAATTTCTGCCGCCAATCGAGGTCTTCTTCTCGCCAAAGGGCGGCTGCACGGAGGCCGTGGTCAAGGAATTGGCCGCTGCCAAATCCACGGTCCTGGTCCAAGCCTACTCGTTCACGTCTGCGTCCATCGCCAAAGCCTTGGTCGATGCCCACAAGCGGGGCGCCCAGGTCCAAGTCATTTTGGACAAATCCCAAAAGGGCGAGAAATACACGTCGGCAGATTTCGTACAGCACGCGGGCATCCCGATCAAGATTGACGCCAAGCACGCGATTGCCCACAACAAAATCATGGTGATCGACGGCCAGGTCGTGATAACGGGCAGTTTCAATTTCACGAAAGCGGCGGAAGAGAACAACGCGGAGAATCTGTTGGTGATCCGCAGCCCAGAACTTGCGGCCAAATACGCGGCCAATTGGAAAGTCCACGAAGAGCATTCCGATCCGTATGAGGGCAAGACGCAGGGCTATTCCGAGACGCATCGCACAGAACAACCCGCCAATCCTGCCGCCGTCGTCATGGAGGGCTACGTGGCGTCGAGGAATTCTCAGGTCTTCCATAAAGCAGGCTGCAAGTCAGCCGCGAAGATTTCAGGAAAGAACCTCATCCATTACGCTACGCGAGACGAGGCCATTGCAGCGGGCAAGCATCCTTGTCACGAATGTAATCCGTGAAAGGCAGGGCTTCGGGGAGGGCAATATGGCCGACGATACAAACGGAACGAAACCCGCGCTTGTGCCTGAACAGGAACAGTTAATCCGAAATGAATGGATACGAATACTGAACGAATGCGCCGACCTGGATAGCTCTACTGTTCAGGTTTTCGGATTTCAGAACGGGAACTTGGTAGCCGACCGCACGGGCGTCTTGTTTCGGGTTGGCGAATCTCATTTTCTGATTACAGCGGCTCATAAACTAGTCGATATTCATGGCCTCAACATTCCGTTGTTCCTGCCGCCCTCTCAGCAAGATGCTTCTCCAATCTCGTTAAGCGGAAGAATGCTGTACACGAAGGACAGGAGGGTTGATATCGCAGTATGGGAACTCCCGCAGTCCATCGTGGAGCAGTTGCTTCCGACACGCACGTTCTTGGGGATGATGGACGTGGATTTGCAGAGCCACAGCCCGAAAGAACTTTATCTCATATTGGGATATCCGAGTTCGTGTACGGAGATTACTGCCGAGGCGGTGAGACCAACGGTGCTGAAGTACGTCGCCTACATCTATTCGGGCGACACTGATGGACTGGAAAACTTTGATCCGAGTCTACATATCTTGCTTCAACACGATAGAGATGGACGCGATGCCACAGGGCAACCGCTGTTGTCGCCCACAATACAAGGAATGAGCGGGTGCGGCATTTGGCGGCTTCTTGAGTTGAAACCAGCATGGAACCAGACGTGGAAGCGGTCGGATGCAAAGTTGGTTGCAATTCAGAACAGGTACATACACGACCAATACTGCAAGGGCACCTGGGTCAAGTACGCTATTCGACTGATCGGGGATAACTTTCCCCAATTACGGCCTGCTCTACAACTGCGTTTCAACGGAATACTGTGAAGTAATGGGTAGTCGCTGGAACTTTCGGTAAGATCGGTCCCGCAGGTACTCCGCCCCTCATGGAATTATTCGATGGCAAGAGATATTGACTTTTTAGAAAAGTGGATGAAACCGCGACTTGATTTGTTCGATAGAGCCACAAAGGAATTGTAC
>Ga0181520_10002078_pt1 | contig 38567 bp, 32 predicted proteins | sample PEATcosm2014_Bin_29_FD_132451 | JGI IMG/M metagenome (GOLD analysis project Ga0181520, IMG submission 132451) | Peatland microbial communities from MTU Mesocosm Facility, Houghton, MI, USA - PEATcosm2014_Bin02_30_metaG | ecosystem: Environmental > Terrestrial > Soil > Wetlands > Peat | place... | reverse complement strand
TAATTAGTTGCTGCTTTTGCCGTTGTCCATTTGACACCGGCGGCCCTTCGGCTTAACTTTAACCCTGTAAAGACGACTGTATAAGTGCGTATATAATTATTATGAACCGTCAGTCAAATGCCGTCTGGACCTTCCGGGTTTCCCCCACCGCGAAGGCCGAACTCGATGAATTTCAAGCTGTGGTCACCCGGTTCCAGGCCGGGCAGATCACCGAGGGCCAGTTTCGCGCCATCCGGGTGCCTCTCGGCGTTTACGAGCAACGCGAAAATTCCAATTACATGCTGCGCGTCCGCTTTCCCGCCGGCGGGGTTTCACCGTCAGACCTCCGCTGTCTGGCCCGGGTTTCGGAAAAGTTCGGCAACGGCATCCTGCATATCACCACGCGCCAGGAATTCCAGATCCACCGCGTGCCGCTGGCCTCAATCATCCCCGCCCAGCGCGCCCTGGCCGAGGCCGGCCTTTCCACCAAGGGTGGCGGGGGTAACACCGTTCGCAACATCGTCGCCTGCCCGGATTCCGCCGTCTGCTCCGACGCGATCTTCGACGTGGAGCCCCAGGCCATTGCCGCGACCGAACGCCTGCTGGCCGACCCGCTCTCCCTCCAGTTGCCCCGCAAGTACAAGCTCGCCTTTGCCGCCTGCGGAAAGGATTGTTGCGGCGCCACGGTTCAGGACCTCGGTTTCATTGCGCGCAAACAGAATGGCGCCGCGGGTTTTGCCGTTTACGTGGCCGGCGGCATGGGTGGCAAAGCCGGCTCGGGAGTGTGCTCCACGATTTTATTCCCGCCGCCGACGCCTGGATCGTCGCCGAAGCCATCAAACGTGTCTTTGACAAAAACGGCGACCGCAAAAACAAACACCTCGCCCGGTTGCGCTTTCTCGTCGAGAAAATCGGCTTGGCGAAGTTCCGTGAATTGTATGCGGCGGAGCTCGCCGCCCTCCGCGCCACGCAGCCCGCGCCGCTGACCATCCGCCCGCTCCCGCAACCGGCCGCTCCCGCGGGCCCGGCCGCCGCCGCCAATTCTTCGGCGGAATTCAGCCGTTGGTTTGCCGCCAATGTGGCGCCGCAAAAACAGCCCGGCTTTCATCTCGTCCGCGTCTCCCTGCCGCTGGGCGACCTCCCCGCCAGCCAGGCCATGGCCCTTGCCGACCTCGCCGCCGCTCATGGCGACCACGCGCTCTGGGCCACGCAATCGCAAAACGTGGGACTCCGCTGGATCACCGCCGCCGAGCTGCCCGACGTTCACGAAAAACTAGCCGCCCTCGGCCTCGCCAACCCCGAGCCGCCCATCCTGCGAAATCTCGTGGCGTGTGCCGGCGCCGCCACCTGCCGGCTGGGCATCTGCCTTTCGCGCGGCCTGGCCAAAGCCATCCGTCACGAGCTGACGACCAGCGGCCTCGACTTGGACAGCCTTGGCGATTTTTCCCTTCATATCAGCGGTTGCCCCAACTGCTGCGGCCGCCATCCCATTGCCAACCTCGGGCTCTCCGGCGCCGCGCGGCGCGTGGGAGAAAACCTGGTGCCCTACTATGCCGTCCAATTGGGCGGACGTCTCGGCCAGGGCCGATCCCGCCTCGGCACCAACCTCGGCGCCGTCCCGGCCAAAAACGCACCCGCGTTCGCCCGTGAATTGCTATCCGCTTGGAAGAATTCAGCCCACGCCGCCGACTTTCACGAGTTCGTGGACGACGACGGGGTCAAGGTCGCCACGGAAATCCTCGGCCGCCACCAGCGCGTTCCGTCCATCGCCAGTCATCGGGAATTCTATTGCGATTGGGATGCCAACACCTTGTTCTCGCTGGCCGGGCGCGGCCAGGGCGAATGCAGTGCCGGCGTCTTCGACCTGATCGAAGTGGATCTCGCCAACGCCCGCGAAGCGCAGGAAGCCGGACGGCTTTACGCCGCCGCACTCGCCGCCGCCCATGCGTTGCTCATCGTCCAGCACGCCCAGCCCAAGAACGACGCGGAGACCTTTGCCCAGTTTCAAACGCATTTCATCAAGGCCGGCCTGGTGGACGCCTCGCTGACGGCGGTCGTGGCCGCCGGTGCCCGCGCTGCCGCGGGTTCCGAGCCCGCCCGGGCCTTCACCGCCCAGCCCGCAGACGTCGCCACCTTGGTGGCCTCCGTGCGATTGTTGCATGAAAGCTTGGATTCATCCCTCCGCTTCAAGCCGGCGGCAAAATGAGAAGTGATTCTATGACGACCGTCTCTCCCGCCGAACTCCAAACCCTCCTTGCGCAACAACCGGCGCTTGCCCTGTTGGATGTTCGCACCCCGGTGGAATTCGCCGCCGTCCATGTGCCCCAGGCCCGCAATGTGCCGCTGGACGAACTGCAACCGGCCGCCCTGCCCTTTTCAAAAGACCAGCCGGTTTATCTCCTATGCCGCAGCGGCCAGCGCGCCACCAAAGCCGCCGGGATACTCGGCCGCGAAGGCTTCGCCCAGCCAGTCGTCGTCTCCGGTGGAACCTTCGCCTGGATTGACGCCCAGCTCCCGGTCACCCGCGGCCAGACCAACGTCATCAGCCTCGAACGTCAGGTGCGAATCACGGCTGGGTCACTCGTACTAATCGGGGTGCTCTTGGGCTGGTTCGTTCACCCCGCTTTCTTTGCGCTGGCCGCTTTCGTTGGCGCCGGTCTCGTCTTTGCCGGCATCACGGATTATTGCGGCATGGGGCTTCTCCTGGCCAAGCTTCCGTGGAATCGCCGGGTTTGATAGACGCCACGAATTCTCTTAAAAAAGTCAGAATTTCCCTTGACATGACCCGCGCTTTGCTGAAATATACGACTCAACATATCGTGTTTAAGTTGATATGGCGGAAGGCGGACGTTGAAGTTTGTTCAACATCCTTTTTTGCCGCAGCGGTTTGATTTTTTTTGAACGTAAATACGACAGTATAAATCGTTATTAATATGAGTCAGATTCAGCCGAAAGCACCGGTCCCTGCCACCAATGATCTCAAATGGGTGGATCTGGTGGTCCAGCACGTCAAGTCTCTCCGCTACGGCGTTGTGGAGATCATTGTCCACGATTCCCGCGTCATCCAAATTGAGCGCACCGAACGCGTTCGCTTGGATAAAAACGAATCCCGTCCCGAAGCCTGACCGCCGCCGCCCCATGTCGCATCCCGTTTTTAACGCCGTCCGTCCGTTGCTCGCCGCCTGCCTGCTGGCGGCCGCCGCCGCGCCCGCCGCCGACGTCAAAATCCTGAACGTCTCCTACGACCTCACCCGGGAATTTTACCAGGATGTGGACGCTGCCTTCGCCGCCGATTGGAAAGCCAAAACCGGGGACACGGTGATTGTAAATCAGTCGCATGACGGCGCCGGCAAACAGGCCCAGGCCGTCATCGCCGGTCTCGAAGCCGACGTGATCACCATGAACCAGCCGGCCGACATAGATCTCCTGTTCTCCCGCGCGCGGCTGCTGCCCCGCAACTGGGCCACCCGGCTGCCCAACCACAGCGTGCCCTACAATTCCACCATCGTTTTTGTCGTTCACAAGGACAACCCCCGGCACATCAAGGATTGGGACGATTTGGTCCGCCCCGAAGTCTCGGATATCATTCCCAATCCCAAAACTTCCGGCACCGGACGCTATGCTTATCTGGGGGCGTGGGGATACGCGCTGAAGAAATCCGCCGGTGACGAGAAACGGGCACGCAAATTCGTGGGGCAGCTCTTTGCCCACGTGCCTGTCCTCGACACCGGCGGACGCGGCGCCACCATCACCTTCGCCGGCCACGGCATCGGCGATGTGCTGCTCACATTCGAAAACGAGGCCGCGCAGATCCAGACCAACTTCCCCAACGAAGCCTTCGAGGTGGTCGCGCCCCCGGCCAGCATCCTCGGTGAAAACCCCGTCGCCTGGGTGGACCGCAACGTCGAACGCCACCATACGGAAGCCGTTTCCCGCGCCTATCTGGAGTTCCTGTACAGCGATGCCGGCCAGGAACTCGCCGCCAAATATCATTTCCGCCCGAAAAATCAGGCCATGCTCGCGAAATACGCCGACCGCTTCAAACCGGTGGAGCTGTTTACGGTGAGCGAAATCGCGGGGGGCTGGCAACAGGCCGAACAGGTCCATTTTGCCGACGGCGGAATTTTCGATCAGATCTATCCGGCAAATAAATAAACAAAATTATGGCACATATATTCAACGACATCACTGAAACCATCGGCAACACTCCGCTCGTGCGGCTGAACCGCACCGCCAAAAAACACGGCGCCCTGGCCGACGTGCTGCTCAAACTGGAATTCTTCAATCCCCTCTCCAGCGTCAAGGACCGCATCGGCGTGGCGATGATTGAGGACGCCCTGAAATCCGGCCGGATCAACCCCGGCACCGTCCTCATCGAGCCCACCAGCGGCAACACCGGCATCGCCCTGGCCTTCGTCGCCGCCGCCAAGGGCCTTTCTCTCATTCTCACCATGCCCGAGACGATGAGCATCGAACGTCGCAAGCTGCTCAAAATCCTCGGCGCAAAACTCGTGCTCACCGAAGGCGCCAAGGGCATGCCGGGCGCCATCGCCAAGGCCGAAGAACTGCGCCAGCAAATCCCCAACAGCGTCGTGCTCCAGCAGTTCTCCAATCCCTCCAACCCCGAGATCCATCGCAAAACCACCGCCCAGGAGATCTGGCGCGACACCGATGGCAAGGTGGACTTCCTGGTCGCCGGCGTCGGCACCGGCGGCACGATTACGGGCATCGCCGAGGTCATCAAGAAATTGAAACCCGGATTCAAAGCCATCGCCGTTGAGCCCGCCAAGTCCCCGGTAATTTCCGGCGGCAAGCCCGGCCCCCACAAGCTTCAGGGCATCGGACCCGGTTTCATTCCCGAGAATCTCAACACCAAAATCGTGGACGAAGTCATCAAGGTTTCGGAGGATGATTCCGGCCCCATTTCCAAGGAGGTCAACCAGCTCGACGGCATCCCCATCGGGATTTCGAGCGGCGCCGCCGTCTGGGCCGCCCTCGAGCTCGCCAAACGCCCCGAAAACCGGGGCAAAACCATCGTCGCCATCGTCCCCTCCTCCAGCGAGCGCTACCTCTCGACGTGGCTCTTCGCCGATATCAGCACCGATTCCGACGACATCTCCAGCCTGCTGGCTCCCAAATAATTTACCCACGCGAAAAGAGCGAGGTTCATTCCCTAATTGACAATTAACCCGGACTGACCGGACCACCGGAGGTTCTTGGCAACCACCATACCAAACAAAAACATGAAAACATTCAGTCCAAAAATTATTGTCGCCAGCCTGCTGTTTGCAGGCCTGGCGTCCGTCAACTCATCACGCGCCCAGTCGCTCACTGAAGTTGTCATCTCCGGTGGCAACGCCAGCTCCGCCTGGGTTTGGAACCAGGTCACCAACTTCTTCGGCGGGGCCGGCACCGTCAAGACGGTCGGCGCCACTTCCAGTTCCACCGTGCGGTCGTTCCAGGGCTATCTGGCGAGCCTTCCCGGCAGCAGCCCCAACGTCCAGCTCGACTTCATCCTCAACGGCGCCGTGGGCGGGCTTCAGGACATCACCTACGGAAACGTGGAGACCAACGCGCAGGGCAACGCCAACGTGCCCACCCTCGTCATTTCCAGCACCACGCCGGAAGCCGTGGGCCTGAGCTCGGCTCCGTTCGCCGAGGTGAAATCCCTGATCGCGCCCTACGCCTTCATTAAAAGCCCGCTGACGAGCCTGGCTCCGGGACTGCTCACGGTATCCAACCTCACGCAACGGCAGGCGGCTTACCTCGAAGGTTCGGCGGGCCCGAACTTCCATTCCGCTTACATCGGCGGCTTGTACACGAACGACTCCGTCTATCTCGTCGGGCGCAACACCGCCTCCGCCGTACGCACCGAAACCGACGCCAATATTTATTTCACCGGCACCCTCGCCACTTTCACCACCAATGGCCTTGGCCAGCCGGTCTTGGATCCCAACGGCGGACAGAGCAGCGGCTCAACCATTCGCATCCTCGTCAACACCATCCCTAATGCGATTGGCACCGTGGCCCTGCAGGATGTAAAGACGAACATCGCGCTGGCCTACGAAGGGAGTTCGTTGACGGTCTCGAACATCATCTATGGCAACTATCCGCTGTGGGGCTACGAGCATTATTACTGGCAGAGTTCCGGTCCGGGTGCGCCCACGCCGGCGCAGTTGGCGGTCATCACCAACCTGCTCTACGGCGTCACCAACGCCACGTCCCAGTTCAACAGTTCGTACAGTTCCATTTTTACGAACAGCTTTGTGGCCTACCCGCAATTGCGCGTGCAGCGCGCCTTCGACGGTGGCCCCATTACTTGGCAGAACTGACTCGGCAAGCAAATCAACGCCCCAGGCCTATGAAAAGAATTCTCCAACTGTCTCTCGCCGCCCTGGCCTTGCTCCCCGCGTTTGCGGCCCGCGCCTGGACCTATAACGACGGTGACGTGTTGCTCATCTTTCGCGAAAGTGAATTGCCCAACACCTTTCCCAGTCCCAACAACGACGTCGAGTTCGACCTTGGCAGCGTCGCGAACTTCCTCGGCAAAACCAATGGTTATACCACCACCGTCACGGGCTGGAACCTGAGCCAAGTGCAGGCGGTGTACGGTTCGGACCTGACGGGTGTCAGCGTGGTGCTCGTGGCTGCCACCAGCCCCACCAATCCGAGTCCCACCGCCTACCTCAGCGCCGCCCTGCCCCAGACCTTGTGGTTCAACGGCGTGGAGCCTTACAACACGGCTTACGACGTCTCCCCGTCCGTCTGGCAGGGACTCTGGTCCCGGATCAATTCCATCGGCACGCGGCCCGGACTTTACCTCCCGGCCAGCCAACAAGCCGCCTTCTATTCGTTTCCGCCGTCTTCGATCTTGTCTTACGACAGCATCGTTTCTTCGGGCGGTTACGTGGCCGCCGGCTCGCAGGGGCTCACTTATGCCGACTGGCTTGCCCAGTTCGGCGGTTTCGCCCCCTTTACGGTGGAAAGCGTTGCTCCGGCCTCCGTCGGCTTCCTCGCCGTGGCTTCCAGCACTGCCGCCGTCAAGCCGCTCGATGCCTACATCGGCACGTTCACCATTGACGCCAGCGGCAACCTGACATTCACGGCCGGCCCGCCCACGCCGGTGGTCACGGGCATCACCCGATCCGGCGCCATCAGCACGGTCAGTTTCAGCACCGCCCTGGGCGGCGACTATTCGCTGCTCTACAGCACCGAACTCGGTAATTCCATCACTTGGTCCCCGGTCGGCGGCGCGCTCGTCGGCGACGGCAATACCAATTCTTTGAACTACTCTGAAGCCGATGCCGCCGGCTTCTTCCGGGTCGTCCGCAATCAATGACGTAATCCTGCGAACATTCACGGCGGGGCCGGTTTTGCCGGCCCCGCCTTTACCGAAATCAATTTGTCGAGAGGTCAACCACAGCAAATGAGATTCTGGCCGTTAACCATCCTTCTGGCTGCATTCACCAGCGTCGTCTATGGCCAGACCAATGCCAGTTCAGCCCCGGCAAAGCCCCCCGCCCAAGGATTGAAAATCTCCGGCTTCCATGTCGAGGGCAACACCGTGCTGCCGCCGGCCGAACTCGGCATGCTTACCAATTATACCGGCACCAATGTGGATTTCTCACGTCTGCGCGAAGGCCTCATCCGGTTGCAGATGCGCTATCACGATCTTGGCTATCCCACCATCAGCGTCACCCTGCCCCCGCAGAAACTGACCAACGGCATCGTGCAGGTGAAAGTCACCGAGGGCCGCCTGAGCAAAATCATCATTCACGGCAATCGCTATTTCACCGACGCCAATATCCGCCGCTCTCTCCCCAGTCTCACCACAAACATTCTGATCAACAACAAGTGGTTTCAGCCGGAGTTGGACCAGGCCAATGCCAGCCGCGACCGCCAGATCTATCCGGTCATCGCCCCCGGGTCCGACCCCGGCACCACCGAGCTCACTCTCAACGTCAAAGACCGCCTGCCTCTCCACGGCCGCGTTGAAGTGAATGACAAGTCCCAGCCCGACACCCCCCTCTTGCGCATTGATGCCGCCGTCGAATACGACAACCTCTGGCAGCTCGAACACCAGATCGGCTTCGATTACAATTTCTCCCCCCAAGCCTACAAGCCCGCCGGCAGCGTCAATTTCTACGACCAGCCGCTCGTCACCAGTTACAGCGCATTTTATCGTCTCCCGCTGGGTTTCGATCACGGCGAGCGGGAAAACATCGAAAGCCAGCCGCCCACCTTCGGCTACGATGAGACCGCGCATCAATTCAACCTGCCGCCGCCCACCGGCCACCCCGATCTCACCCTTTACGCGTCCCGTTCCGCCTCCGCCACGCCCATCCGCTACGGCCCCCTGGCGGTTGTCTTTACCAACACCCTGGCCGGCATTCGCACCCAGTCCACCGAACAGAACTTTACTTACGACGACAACGTCGGCGCCAAGTTTACCTATCCCCTGCCCGTATTGGCCAACGTGCATTCAGCCTTCACGCTCGGCGCGGATTTCAAACGATACGAAGCCCCGACGTTTTCCACGAACTTGACCTTCTTCAACCTCTACGGCCAGGACGCCTTGGGAAACATCTTCCTCATCACGAACAAAACCATCACGCTGCCCTCCAACACCCGCGCTGAGCTCGATTACATTCCGTTGAACTACGGCTGGTCCGGGTCGCGGCCGGATAACTGGGGCAGTTCCGCCTTCAGCTTTTCCCAAAGCGTCTTTCTTGCCCCGCTGGCCTCCTCCCGCACCAATTTCCAGGTCGTCGCCGGGGCCCCCGGCGCCGGCGGCAATTATACCACCGTCAACGCCGGCCTCGCGCGCGAGCAGAAGCTCTTCGGCGAATGGTCGGCCGTGGTGAACGTCAACGGGCAATGGTCCAGCGCCCCGCTCATCAACAACGAGCAGTTCGCCCTCGGCGGCACCAGCGGCGTCCGCGGCTACCAGCAGGGCGAAATTTATGGCGACGACGGCTGGCGGGCCATGTTCGATCTCCGCGCCCCGGCCATCGTCATCGGCAATTTCCCCACTGAAGACGGCTACACGCCCGCCCAACTGCGCTGCTCCTGGTTCATGGATTATGGCCAGGCCACGCTCATTGATCGCCCCGTCTCCGCCACCAGCACCGCCGATTTCACCTATTCCGAATGGGGCACCGGCGTGAGCTTTTTCCTCACCATCGGCCAGCATTTCGACGCCCGCCTCACCTTGGCTTGGGCCTTGGAAAACACTCCCATCACCACCGCCGGCGATGCCCAGGTTTACTTTGCCATCGGAGCACAATTCTAAAGCCCATGAGTGCCTCAAATCCTTTTGCAAAAAAGTCCATCCGGCGGCCGCGGTTCATCACTGCGAATCCGCACCGCGCCTTGCGCGCGCGAAAATGGCTCTGCCTGTTTGTCGCGCTGCTCGCCACGCTTCGCCAAACCCGCCTCTACGCCAATCCCACCGGCATGTCGGTGGCCGCCGGCCACGCCACCGCCCAGCAAATCGGCTCGCAGCTCAACATCGCCGTCAGCCAGGCCGCCATTCTGAATTGGCAGAGCTTCAACATCGGCCCCGGCGAAACCACCGCTTTTTTGCAGCCCTCCGCCAATTCCGTCGTCCTCAACGTGATCGGCGGCGCCAATCCCTCCCAGATTTTTGGCAGCCTTAAGGCCAATGGCACCGTCATCTTGGAAAATGCCGGCGGCTTCTATTTTGGCCCCAATTCCATGGTCAGCGTCGGCGGCAGTTTCCTGGCCACCACCGCGCCTCTCCCGCCCGATTTCGGGTCCGCCGCCGCATGGAAATTCACCGGCCTGCCGCCGCTCGCCAGCATCGTCAATTACGGACAGATCCAGGTCGGCTCTGGCAAATCCCTCTTTCTCATCGCCGAAAATATCGAGAACCATGGCAGTCTCAACGCCCCCGGCGGCACCGTGGACCTCGCGGCCGGCCAGAGCGTCCTCGTGAGCGAGTCACCCGATGGCCGCGGCCTCAGCGCTGCCGTCACGCTGCCGCAAGGTTCCGTGGACAACTTCGGCCGCGTCACCGCCGATGGCGGCAGCCTCATGCTCCAGGCCCAGGTCGTCAACCAAAACGGCCTCCTCCAGGCCGATTCCGTCCAAAACAAAAACGGCCTCATCGAACTCGTCGCCTCTGACCAACTCAATCTCGGCGCCAATTCCCAGATCCTCGCCCGCGGCGATGATTCCCCCGGCGGCAGTCCCGGCGGCAACGTCACCCTCAAATCGCAAAACATTTTCAGCGATGCGACCGGGAGCCAAATCGTCACCACCGGCGGCGCCGGCGGCGGCAATGGCGGCAACATCGAAGTCAGCGCCCCGAACATCCAGTCCCTGAATTCTGCGATGGACGCCAGCGCGCAAAGCGGTTTCACCAGCGGCGAATTTTTGCTCGATCCCGTCAATATCGAGCTCGGCACCTCCGCCTCTTACGGTGGCACCATGCCGCCCGACGGCATCGTACCCTACAACACCAGTGGCAACCTCTTGCTGAACGTCAACACCGCGTTCAAAAACAAGCATTTCTCCGAGATCCTGCTGGAGGCCAGCGGCAATATTTCCCTGGATGCCAATACCACCTGGAATTTGAGCTCCAGCACCGGCGAAAACAGCGGGCAACTCACCCTCGAAGCCGGCGGCAATATCACTTTTGGCAGTCGCGCCACGATTTTGGATGCAAATGACTGGAATGTTTCCCTGTACGCCGGCGTCACCGCCGTTTCATCAACCGCCCTCACGACGCCCACCGTCCAAGCCGGCAGCGGCAACATTTATTTGAATGGCGGCGCTGGTTCAAGTTTCAACGGTTCCATCCAAACTTCCCAGGGTTCGATTAACTTGGAGGCCGGGAATGGAATCTTCGTGGGCAAAGGCTGCGTCGTGACCACCGGCGGTGGAAACATCTTTGCCAACGCATTGAGCGGGGATATCTCCACCGGCACAGCGGAAGCCGGCGTCAATAACACCGGCTACACGCTGAACAATGAAAGCTACAATGTCACCACCGCCTATGGCGGCATCGGCACTTATGACGGCGGCAATCTCACACTCATCGCCGGCGACAGCATCAATCCGATTTCGACCAGCAAGATCTTCTACGGCGTCGCCGGCGCCTTCGGTTCCGCACCCGGAAACGTTGCGCTCATCGCCAATAACCAGATTTCCGGCACCTTCAACGTCGCCAACGGCACCGGCACGATGCTCGCCGGGGTGAGTCTCAAGGATAATCAACCGACCGCCCTGAATGCCACCGGCAGCATCGGCACGCCCGTCCTGCCCGTCACGCTGGGCCTTATTGGCGGCCCGGCTGGCGCGGCCTGGAATCTGTGGGCGGCGGACAACATCTATCTCCTCGAAGTCCGGAATCCCAACGGGTCGGCCAATGCCTATGCGCAAAGCGTCTCCGGCCTGTTCGACTACGCCCCCAATGCCACCGCCAATTTGTGGGCCGGCAACGGCATTACCCTCGGCAGCACGACCACTTCGGTCTCCGGCAACGGCGCCGCGACCGAAGCCGTTTATTGCCCGGGTCTTGACCTGACCGCCGGTGCCGGCGGCATCACCATTTACAATTCGATCGTGCTCTTCCCTTCCAGCCAAGGCTCCTTAAAGATCTCCGATGGCGGCGACCTTACCATGTCCGGTTCCGGCGCGGTCAATCCGTCGCTCACCATGTCCGACAGCGCCTTGACGGATTACCAGGACCAATTCTCCGGCCACGCTGACATGCCCTTGCACATTTCTGATCCAAACCCCGTGTCCATCAATGTCGCCGGCAACATCAACGATTTCGACCTGATCGTGCCCACGTTCGCCGACATCACCGTGGGCGGCAGCACCTACGATTTCAGTTTCGCCGGCCAAAACCTTTCCCCCCTCCAAACCACCACCATCAGTGTAACCGGCGACATCACCTACCCCGGCACGCAGAACCTGCCCGGGTTGTCCCTCGCCGGCCCCGGCAATTTCGATATTTTCGCCCGCAACATCAGCCTGGGTGTCTCCGGCGGCATCACGGTGGATTTTCCCGCCGCACCGGATGCCGCCCTGGACGCCATCTCGTCCGACGGCGCCAATCTCACCGTCAAAACCACCGGCGACCTGGATCTCACGGCCTCCGAAATCGCGGACGGCGGAATCGGCGGCAACATCGTTCTGTCCGTCGGAGGCGTTCTCAATGCCGGCGGCACGGCCACCACGCTGGGCAGCGCCAGCGCGCCCAAGGGAATTTTCACCACGAGCGGCGGAAACATTGCCGTCAACGCCGTCGGGAACGTGAATATTGACGGCTCGCGCATCGCCGCCTTTAATGGCGGCAATGTGGACGTCACTTCCCAAACCGGGGATGTGGACGCCGGCACGGGCGGTCAGGGGTCGGTGGTGTTTACTTCGTTCCAAATAGATCCGCAGACCGGCCAGTTGACTTCCTTGGAGCGCACCATCCCATTCAGCGGCATCGTGGCCACCACGGTTTTCGGTGATGCCGAACTCGGCAACATCACCGTCAACGCGCCGGAGGGCAGCGTCAATTCCAGCGTCGGCGGCATCGTCCAAATCGCCTTCAACAATGCCAACACGAAGGATAATTTCATAGACGTCACCGCCGGCAAGGACATCAACGCCACCGGTTCCGGCGTCATCGGCTACAATGTCAAATTGCAGGCCGCCGGCGACATCACTGGCGTTGTCGTTGGCAGCCAGAGCGTCGCCGTCACCTCCCAGCAAAGCGTGGATGTCACCGCCGTCAGCGGCGGCGACGTCAATATCTCCGCCTCGGGCACCGTCTCCGGCACCGTCATCGGCGGCGGCAGCGTGGCCGTCAGCGGTTCCTCGATTGACGCCGCCATCCGCGGCGGTTCCGTGAGCACCTCTGGTGATACCAGCAGTGCCACCGTGGGCGTGCCCGCGGGGCCCGCCGCCCCGCCTCCGCCTGTCGCCGACAATGCCGACGCCGCCGCTTCCAAAACCGATTCCGGCGGCGAAGATGACGATCAAAAGAAGAAAAAAGCCGTCACACTCGCCCAAAAAATCAGCCGCGTCACCGTCATCCTGCCCGGCAACAAATAGTTTGGACCAAAGAGATATAGCGCGGGTGCATGATAGATTTTAGTTTTGCCACCGCTGAGACGCAGAGGCGCGGAGGGGGAGAATACACACCGCTGATTTTTATGGGCTTCTTTTGCCCCATCCCCGCGCCCCAGCGGTAGATACCCACTCCTCGTCTTTATGGACTTTTTTTGCCTAAAAATTTGTGTCTTCGTGTCTTCGTGTGAGATACCCCCTTTTTTTGTTCGCCACGGCCAAATCCAAGTTGAATTCTCGCCCTCAAATGCGTATCGTTCGGCAATGCATAGACTTCCAGTCGTGCCGCCGGCCTCCCGTCCCCGCCCGGGAACGCGATTGTTTACGGCATGAAGTTTCTCCCAGTCCTTTGCCTTTATCTCCTGGCCTCGCTGTCACTCCAGGCGCGCGACCTCCCGGCTTATCGTGTGGGGGATGTCGCCGATGCCGACATTATTACGCCCGTCGCCTTGGATGTGGTGGACACTGCTGCCACGACCGCCCTCCGTTCCGCGCGGGCAAAGCAATACCCGGCTATCTTCCGCAGCCTCGCCACCACCAATGACCTGAGTCAGGCTTTCCTCACCGCGTTCGCCCGCAGCCGCACTAATTTTCTGGCCGAAATGGCCACCGAATTTCATGCCACCACGCTGGATCGCTCCGCCGTTAACTCTCCCGATTTCGACCGTCTTGTCACCGCCTTTGGCGTCAAGCATAAGGATTTTCCCGTCCCGGCTTTCCTCGCCGCCGAATGGGCTCGTGGCGGCAACGGCCAGGCCATCCGCGAAAGCTCGTTGGCCGCACTCCTGCGCATCGCGAATCGCCCGATCTGCCCGGATGTCGTGCCGCAGGGCTTCGTCATCGGTGAAACCGTCCGCCTCGTCCCGGTCGCCGCTCTGGATGAGAAACTCTCTTTTGAAACAGTGCAACTCGGTCAACTGCTCCCGGCGACCGGTCTCACCACTCTTTCGAATGCGCAGGCTCTTTTTCGCCGCGATTTTCCCGCCGGACAACAATTGTTCGCGCGCGCCCTCGCGGCCTATCTCCAGCCCAACTGTTTCCCGGACGTGCCCTTCACGCAGTTGACGCGTGGTTCCGCAGTCTATCAGTTGGTCGTGGCCGACCATTTTGACGCCGGGGACACCATTATTCGCCAAGGCGGCACGATTGACGCAGGGATCGCGGCGGCTTTGGCGGCCTTGAATGATAAATTGAAGTCTATTTCCCCGCCGCCGGTGGCCGCCCCCGTGGCTGTCGAGAAGGTCCAACCGGCGGCGCCACCACCCACGGCGGCCCCGGTGATGGTTTCCCAACCCGTCGCCTCGCGCGCGCCGAAACCACCGCTGCCGCCCCGCCTGCGGCACCAGGGAGTCATCGTCGCGCTCGCGGGCGCTTCCGTTGCCGCTCTGGCAGTCGCCGGCTGGCAGTTTATGCGGGAACGCCGGCGGGTTCGCGCTCCGCGCGAGACGGCTCAGGCGCCGTTGCCGTTTCCGGATGCCGCCCAAGCCGACCTCACTCCCCAGGTGGCTCAGGCGGTGCGCGAAGCGGTCCAACAAGAACTCGCCTCCCAACGGCGCGAGTTGCTGCGGGCGCAACAGGCTGCCACCGACGAAATCGCCGCGCTGGTGCGGCGGCTTGACGAATTGCAGGTGCCCATGCAGCAGCGCCTCCAAACGTACGAAGGCCGCATCCAGTTGCTGGAAAAGGAACTTGCCCTCCGCAACGAGGAAAACCGCGAATTGCTCCAGGCCAAGCTGGAAATCGTCCGCCGCCAATTGCAAACCGAGCAAGCCGCCGCGCTGGTGCCTCCCATCACGGCCGCCTGACCACCGCGATGCTATTGGCCCGCGCCCCTGTGCTCTTTGTCGGTGAAGGCTTGCTGGCCCGCTGCGTTCCGGAATAACATGGCCGCGTCATTCATGAGCGCCCCAAACCCGCAGCCTGTTCGCCACGCCTTCCCGCCCTGGCAATTCGGTCTGTTCTTGGGATTGTTGCTGCTGGCCACCTTTCCAGAAGTCATTTCCGGCTTGCAAACCTTTGTGGCCCGTGACTATGGCTTCTTCGCCTACCCGCTCACCCTGTTCCAGAAACAATGTCTCTGGCGCGGTGAACTCCCATTTTGGGACCCCTACAATAACTGCGGCGTTCCCTTCCTCGCCCAATGGAACACCCTGCCGTTCTACCCCCCGTCCCTGCTCTACCTCGTCTTCCCCCTCGCCTGGTCGCTGAGCTGCTTCAGCCTTTTGCACCTGTGGTTTGGCGGCTTCGGCATGTTCTTTCTGGCCCGCCGCTGGACGGGCAATGGTTTCGCCGCCGCCTTCGCCGGCACCGCCTTTGCCTTCAACGGCTTTACCCTCAACTTGCTCATGTGGCCCAGCCACATCGCCACGTATGCCTGGATGCCTTGGGTCGTCCTCGCCGTCGAAGCCGCCTGGCGCGAAGGTGGAAAAAAGCTCCCCATCGCCGCGTTTGTCGGTGCCTTGCAAATGCTCGCCGGAGGGCCCGAAACCATCTGCTTCACATGGCTCGTGGTCTCCGCCCTGTGGTTGCAACAGTTCCTCGACCCCGACAATCCGCGCCGGCACATGCTCTGGCGTTACCCTTTGGTCGTTGCCTTGGTGTTTTCCTTAAGCGCCGTCCAGTTGCTGCCCTTCCTCGACCTCGTCGCCCACGCCCAGCGCGAGACCGGTTACACCGACTTGCGCTGGTCCATGCCCGGCTTCGGACTCGCCAGCTTTCTTGTGCCCATGGCCTTCGGTTCCACCGCCGCCGAGGGCATTTTCTTCCAAGACGGCCAGTACTGGACGTCCTCCTATTACCTCAGCATCGGAACCCTGTGGCTGGCACTCCTGGCCGGTCTCGGATTACACTGCCGGTGGCGCGCCATTCGGGGCCGGCAACCGGCTCCTGCGCCGGCCGGCGGAATGTTTGCCTGCTGGCGGGAATTCTGCGGTGAGCGGAGCCTGCTGTTGGCTCTGCTGGTCTTGGTCAGCCTGCTCTGTGCCTTGGGCGACCACACTCCGTTCTATCCCTTGCTGCGCCGGTTTTTGCCGCAATTGAGCCTCGTCACGTACCCGGTGAAATTCGTTGCGCTCACCGTTTTTGCCGCGCCCTTGCTGGCGGCTTTGGCCCTGGCGAACCTGCCTTCCGTGCAAAAACATCTTCTCCCGGTCGGCTTCGGCCTGCTCGCGCCCCTCGGTGGCATCGTGATCTGGACCCAGCACGGCCCTTCGTCGGGGGGCCACGTCGCCCTTATTAACGGCCTATCCCGCGCCCTCTTTCTCGTCGCTACCGGCGGCTGTCTGTTTATCCTCGCCCGCAACGCCCAGTCTCCCGCGCTCCGTTTGGCGCCCTTCGCCTTGATCCTGCTCGCCTGGCTGGATGTTTTCACCCACGAGCCGAAGCAGAACCCCACCGCCAATCCCGCCATTTATCAATTGAATCTGGCGCGCACGCGCCTCGCCATGGACCCGCAGCCGGAACTCGGCGGCTCACGCGCCATGCTCTCGCCGGCGGCCGCCCTGGCGCTCTCCCGCTTTGCCGTCAGCGACCCCGGAAATAACCTCGTGGCCAAACGCATGGGTTACTGCGCCAATGTCAACCTCCTCGACGCCGTGCCGAAGGTGGATGGCTTTTTCTCGCTCCGGCCCCGCGAGTTCGACGGCCTTTCGTCCGTGATTTATGGCATCACCAATTACCCGTGGTCGGCCATCGAACGCTTCATGGGCGTCTCGCAGTTCACGTCGCCCACCAACTTCCTGGCCTGGCAGCCGCGCACGAATTTTCTGCCCCTCATTACCGCCGGACAAAGGCCTGTTTTCCTCGACGACTCGAACCTTTACCCTGTTTTCGCGCGCAGCACTTTTGATCCCGCAAAGACCGTTTTTCTGCCGCCTGCGTCCCAACCCCTCGTGGCCGCCACCAACCAAACCGCCGCCCAAATTCTCGATCCCCAATTTGCTGACTCCACCGTGGATTTCCAGGTGGCAACCGCCCAACCCGCGCTCGCCGTGGTCGCCCAGGCCTATTATCACGACTGGCAGGCCGAAGTGGATGGCCGGCCCGCGCCATTGCTCCGCGCCAACCTCGCCTTTCAGGCCGTTCCCGTGCCGCCCGGCACCCACCACGTTCATCTCTATTACCAGGACCGTGCCTTCGAGATTGGCGCCGCCATTTCCGCGTGCATGTGGGTCGTTTGCCTCGTCGGTTACCTCGCCCTCCGCCGCCGTCATTTGCCGCCGCCGCGCATGGCGGATCACTGTTCTTGAAAAAAATTTAAACTTCTGCTCGACAAAGTTTTATTACCAGTTTCAAATCCCTTCCAATATGGCAAAGTCATCCAAACCAAAGCGCATCGGTATTTTGACCGCCGGGGGCGACAGTCCCGGCCTCAACGCCGCCATTCGCGGCGTTGGTAAAACCTGTCTGGGCTATTACGGCATGGAAATCATCGGGTTTCGGGATGGTTTCCGCGGCCTCGTCGAAAACCGCCGGCTTAAATTGGATCGCAACACCCTCGCCGGCATTCTCACGGTCGGCGGCACCATCCTCGGCACCAGCCGCGACAAGCCCCACCGCATGATCATTGATGGGCGCACCCGCGACATGACTGAGACCATCGTGCAGAATTACGACAAATGGGGTCTCGATTGCCTCGTCTGCCTCGGCGGCGGTGGCACGCAGAAAAACGCGCTCCGCCTGCACCAGGCCGGCCTCAACGTCATCACCCTGCCCAAGACCATTGACAATGATGTGGCCATGACCGACGCCACGTTCGGCTACGCCACCGCCTTGGACATCGCCACCGAGACCATTGACCGCCTCCACAGCACGGCCCACAGTCATCATCGGATTATCGTTGCCGAAATCATGGGACACCGCGCCGGCTGGCTCACCTTGGGTTCAGGCATCGCCGGCGGCGCGGATGTCATATTGATCCCCGAACTTCCTTATGACGTCGAGCAAATCGCCGCCGCGATCCGCCGCCGCAGCAAACGAGGGACTAATTTTAGCATCGTTGCCGTCGCCGAAGGCGCCATGAGCCGCGACGATGCCCGGGCCTTGGATGCCGCCCAGAAAAAACTGGAGCGCGCGAAATCCCTGCACGATAAGAAAGAGGCGAAAATCGAGCTGGCATCGCTCGAAGTCCGCCATCAGGGCAATACCCTCCGCCTGGCCAAGCAACTTGAGGAACTCACCCAGCTCGAATCCCGGGTCACGATTCTCGGCTACGTCCAACGGGGCGGCACCCCGTCGGCCGCCGACCGCATCCTCGCCACGCGCCTGGGCAGCGCCTGCGGCGACCTCATCCACGAGGAACATTTCGGCGTCATGGTGGCCGCCCGCGGCGACGGCACCGAACCCGTGCCGCTCGAAAAAGTCGCCGGCAAACGCAAGGCGGTCCCCCCGGATCACACTTGGCTCCAAACCGCCCGGCACGTCGGCACCTGCCTCGGCGATTGACCCCGCCCGCTTGCCACATTGATTATGAAACGGAATGAAAAGGTTCCCGCCGACCCCCAATTGCGGGCGCGCATCAACGAACTCATCCAATTCAAAGGCGGCGGCTACAATGAGGCCGAAGTCGCGGACATGATTGAAAATGCGCTCAAGATCCTCACGGATGTCAAGGATACCGGCGACGTTCGCGTGATTCAAACGACCCTCCGCGAATTGCGGTATGCCTTCCGCATCTTTGCGCCCTACGCGGACAAGCGCAAGGTGACCATCTTCGGCTCGGCCCGCACCGCCCCCAGCCGGCCCGAATATCAGCAGGCCGTCGAGTTCGGCAAGAAAATCTCCGCCGCCGGTTTCATGGTCATCACCGGCGCCGGCCCCGGCATCATGCAGGCTGGCCACGAGGGGGCCGGACCCGAAAACAGTTTCGGCGCCAACATCCGTCTGCCGTGGGAACAAAGCGCCAATCCGGTGATCGCCGAAGACAAGAAGCTGATCACCTTCAAATACTTTTTCACCCGGAAACTCATTTTCATCCGCCACTCGGACGCCATCGCGCTCTTTCCCGGGGGGTTTGGGACCATGGACGAAGGCTACGAAGCCATCACCCTCATGCAAACCGGCAAAAGCCAGCTCATGCCGCTCGTGCTGGTGGATAAACCCGGTGGCACGTATTGGAAGACCTGGGATAAGAACGTCCGCGAACATCTGCTCCGGGACCGGCTGATTTCCCCCGACGACCTGAACCTGTATCAGATCACCGACAGCGCCGATGACGCGGTTAAAATCATCTCCCGGTTTTACCGCAATTTCGATTCCACGCGCTTCGTCCGGGAACAGTTCCTCATCCGCATGAAAAACGCCCCCAGCGCGTCCGCCCTGACCGGCTTGAATGAGGATTTTGCCGACCTCATTCTGGACGGTAAAATTCAGATCGTCAAACCGACCCCGGAAGAGATAGCCGATAATGACCGGCTGGAATTGGCGCGGATCGGCTTTAACTTTAACCGCCACGACTACGGCCGCCTGCGGCAGATGATTGACGTGATCAATTCATTCTAAAACGTACGGGCGCCAGTTTCCGGCCTTGGTCCTGTCTATTATTTACACACCGGCTGAAGATGCCGAATGCGCCCGTCTTGGCCGCTTGCCGCAGCGCAGAATCGTTCACGCTTGCGGCCAGTGAAGCACCTCTGGTCGCGGTTCCTCGCCAAAATGAAAACCTGTTTCGTCTTGATAACCCACCGGAATCTCCGCGACGTGCTTCAGATTGGCAACGAGTTGACGCAAATGCGCCCTAACCGTGGCCGTTTGCGGCCACGGTTTGGTCAGGGCCACCACATGTTGCTTGTGTGTCACACCTCGTGTTTAGCACTATCCGTGCCATGGCGTGCAGTGTCTGAATAGTGAACTTTTTCCCCTCTGGACGCGGCCCGGCCCGCCCGCTCTGAACTTTTTTCGGTCCTTAGCGGATAAGGCTTGCCTTCTCGACGGCCTTGTGAAGAATTTCACAAAGCATATTTATGGCACACATCAAACTCCATATTCCGGGACCCGTCGAGGTCAGCGACAAAACCTTCAAGGCATTTTGCTCGCCCATGATTGGCCATCGCAGCCAGGGATTCAAAGACCTGTACGCAAAAATCCAGCCCCAACTCCAAACCCTGTTGTCCACGAAGCAACTGGTTTATTTGAGCACCTCCTCCGCTTGGGGCGTCATGGAAGGAGCCGTGCGCAACCTCGTCCAGAAAAAGGTCCTCAACTGCATGTGCGGCGCTTTTTCGGACAAGTGGCTCGATGTTTCCAAACGCTGCGGCAAGCAGGCTGACGCCCTCCAGGTGCCCTGGGGTTCCCCCATCCGCGCCGAAGCTGTGGATAAAAAACTTGCCACCGGTGATTATGATGCGATCACCGTCATCCACAATGAGACTTCCACCGGCGTGATGAGCCCGGTCGCTGAGATCGCCTCCCTGAAGAAAAAGTACCCCGAGGTCATGTTCATCGTGGACGCTGTCAGTTCCATGACCGCCGTGCCCCTGAAGTTCGACGAACTCGGCATTGACGTTCTTCTGGCCGGCACGCAAAAGGCGTTCGCCCTGCCGCCGGGAACCTCCGTCTTTGTGGTTTCGCCCGCCGCCCTGGCCAAGGCCGCCACCGCCAAGGACCGCGGCTATTATTTCGATTTTGTCGAGTTCCAGAAAAACGCCGAACAGAACATGACTCCCAGCACCCCCAGCATCGGTCATGTCTTCGCCCTGTCTTCCAAGCTCGACGAGTTCTTCGCCGAAGGCCTCGAAGCCCGCTACGCCCGGCATCGCCAGACCAACCAGATGATTCACGACTGGGCCGCCAAACACGGATTTACCATCTACGCCGACCAGGGCTTTGAATCCCGCACCCTCACCTGCGTCAACAGCGGCGCCAAGCCCGGTGGCCGCACCGTGGATGTGCCGAAACTCCAAAAGCTCGTCAAGGAGCGCGGTTTTCTCATTGACGGCGGCTACGGCAAGATCAAAGGCACCACCTTCCGCATTTCGAACATGGGCGATGAAACCGAGGCCAGCATGACGCCCTTGATCGCCGCCTTGGACGAGGCGATGAAGCAGCTCTGATGGACGCATTTTCCTTCCAAACCGGCAATTGCCCCCGCAGTTGCCGGTTCTTGTTTATCCCCGCCAGCTTGCCAAAGGTCCCTGCCGATGCAAGGCTGCCGCGCGGACTATGACCGGAAATCGGGCCGCCAGTGACCATGCCAAACGATTATCGCCTCGTGGAACTTGCCAATGGCGCGAAGACGCTGTTCTCCGCGAGTTATGGCGAGAAAATGCATCCGGGCCTCGGACCCGCCGCCGAGGCGGACCTCCTGTACGTGCGCCAGCTTCACCTCTGCGAGCGAATCGCCGCGCAGCCGGACGAATTCGTGGTCTGGGACGTCGGCCTGGGCGCGGCGGCCAATGCCCTGGCCGCCTTGCGCGCCACCCGGGAAATTGCCGGCCGACTCCGCCTCGTCAGCTTCGATAACACCAGCGAACCGCTCACCTTTGCCCTGGACCATTCCGCCGCCCTGGACCACGTCGCCGGCTACCAGGAGCAACTTGCCCAATTATTGCGGGATCGGCATGCCACCTTTGCCAATGGCCAATTGCAGGTGACTTGGGAGTTCCACCTGGGCGATTTCCCGGCTTTCGTAGCCAAACGCCAGACCGCCGTGCCGCCGCCGCACGCCATTTTTTACGACGCCTTTTCGCCGGCGAAAAATCCCGCCATGTGGACGCTGCCCGTCTTCGCCGATCTCTTCCACGCGCTCGACCCGGCCCGGCCCTGCGCCCTGACCACCTATTCCCGCTCCACCATGATCCGCGCCACGCTCTTGCTCGCGGGATTCTTTGTCGGCGCGGGACATGCCACCGGCCTCAAGGAGGAAACCACCAGCGCGGCCAATTCGGCCGACCTCATCACCGAGCCGCTGGCCGCCCGCTGGCTCGAGCGCGCCGCCCGTTCCGACTCCGCCGAACCACTGAACCGCCCCGAATACTCACGCGCGCCCATCGCTCCCGCCACCCTGCAACAATTGCGCCGGCATCCGCAATTCCGGTAAGCCGGCGGCAGGCCCCGCCTTCCATTTGCCGGTTGACATCCGGAAGCCGCGAGGTTTCCGGGGGTTTTCATTTTGAACTTTTGTCCCGCGCCAAAAGAAATTATGCTTGCCGCATGAACGTATTAGTTACCGGCGGTGCCGGTTATATCGGTTCGGTCTGCACCGAGGAGCTTCTGAACGCAGGACATCAAGTCACCGTTTACGACAACCTCAGCGAGGGCCATCGCTCGGCGGTGGATTCCCGCGCCCGGTTCATCCTCGGCAAGCCCGACAAGGACGGCGACATCCTCAAGGCCGTCAAGTCTGTCAAGCCGGACGCCATCATGCACTTTGCCGCCTTCGCCCTCGTCGGCGAGTCCATGACCAATCCGAAAAAATATTTCCATAACAATTTCGGCAACGCCCTCAAGCTGGCCGACGCCGCCGTCGAGTGCGGGGTGAAAAAATTCGTCTTCAGCTCCACCTGCGCCACCTACGGCCCGCCGGACCGCGTGCCCATGACCGAGGATCTGCCCCAGCGCCCCATTAATCCTTACGGCGAGTCCAAACTCATGTTCGAAAAGGCCCTCCTCTGGTATCGGCAGATCTACAAGCTCGATTTCATCGCCTTCCGCTATTTCAATGCCGCCGGGGCCAGCGAGAATTTCGGCGAGCATCACCGCATCGAGACGCATTTGATTCCCAACGTCCTGTTCGTCGCCCTCGGCCGGAAGCCCCACGTTGAGATCTACGGCACCGACTACCCCACCCCGGATGGCACCTGCGTCCGCGATTACATCCACATCAAGGATCTGGCCCAGGCGCACATCTTGGGGCTGACCCCGGGCAAAAGCGGCTTTTTTAATCTTGGCAACGGCGACGGCTATTCGGTAAAAGAGGTTATTCAGATGTGTGAGAAAGTGACCGGTAAAAAGATTCCGGCGATCGAAAAGCCGCGCCGCCCCGGCGACCCGCCCAAGCTCGTTGCCGCCGCCCAAAAAGCCTTTGGCGAACTCGGCTGGAAACCGCAATACCCCAAAATCGAAGACATCGTGCGCACCGCCTGGGCTTGGCACCAGAAACATCCGGAGGGCTATGCCGATTAATCGTTAAGGTCCCGGGTTCGAGCACACGATCAGAAAGATAACCATGAAAACTATCCTGATTGTCGAAGACGACCCGATCATCGTGCAAGTCTATCGCGCCGCGCTCAAAAAACGCGGCTTTCAGGTCGATGTGGCCGAGGACGGCCTGGTTGCCATGAAGAACCTCCTCCAGTTGCGGCCTGACTTGGTCCTGCTGGATGTCATGATGCCCAAGGTGGACGGCTCCTATGTGTTGAAATTCATCCGGTCCCGCCCCGAGTTGACCGCCACCAAGGTCATCATCCTTTCCAACGCGAGCTTTGCCGACGCTGGCAGCGAGGCGGTGTCCCAGCACCCGGATGCCATCTTCCTCAAGTCTCAGTGCACGCCCGGCGTCCTGGCGGAGAAGATCAACGAACTCCTCGGCATCGCCGCGCCCGACCCGTCCCCGGCCGCGCCGCCCCACCCGTGACCACACGCTTACGACGGCAGGTCTTTTCCCGTCGTGGTCACCGTCAGTTTCCCGTGCTTCACGCCCTTCGCCGCGATGAGTTCATCGGCGATCTTGCGGATGATGCTCGCGCGGCCACGCACGATTAGGACCTCCAGGCAGTTGTGATGGTCCAGGTGCACGTGGACCGTGGAGAGAATCACCTCGTGATGGTCATGCTGGATGTTCGTCAGGCTGGCCTGCAAATGGGGCTTGTGATGATCGTAAACCAGCGTGATCGTGCCGGCGATTTCCCCGGTGTCCATCCGCTGCTGAAAGTCCACCAACTGCGCCCGGATCATGTCCGCAATCGCCAGCGACCGGTTGTCATAGCCCCGGTCGGCCGACATCGCATCAAACTGCGTCAGGAGCGCGGGCGGCAGCGACACGCTAAACCGCGCGGCGGTTTCTTTTTTCATGCCCCGAATCTTAATCCGTGCCGCTCAAAAAACAATGCCGCTCGCAGGCCATCCGCGTCCGCTATCCTCTTTTGTCGCGCCCCGGATCCGCCACCAGCACGCGTCCCACCACCCATGCCAGGCCAAACATCAGCGCCGCGCCCAGCGCCCCCGCCAGCGCCGTTGCCAGCGCCGCCGAACTCACCCCCGGAATCTTGTAATCCGGAAACCAGGCCTTTACCGTCACCGCCGCCCGCCCGGCAAAACCGAATTTCTCCGCCACCCGGTCCAGTCCGTCCGGCCACGAACACGCATACGGCGAAACAAAAATTGCCAGCCCCAGCGCTACAATCAGCCCCCACAGCACAAATTCAAAACCCGCCCCCCGCGTGGACGGCGCGGCGTCCGTTTCCACCAAGTCCGGCCGCACGCGCGCGATGGCCAGGACCACCAGCGCCGTGATCAGTCCCTCGCCAATCCCAATCAGGGCGTGGACACCCGCCATGGCGGGAAAAACCACCCCCGCCGGCAGGGTGCCGGAAAACGTCAGTTCACCCGCGCACACCAGCGCCGCCAGAAACGTGGAACACCACGCCGCGAAGAAGATCGCCGTCACCCGCCCCCGCAGCCCCGGCAGCCAGCCGGCCAGCACCCGGTAAATCGCCCAGCCGCCCACCGCCCCCACCAATGACATGTTGAAGATGTTCGCCCCCAGCGCCAGCAGGCCCCCGTCGTTGAACAGCAGCGCCTGCACCGTCAGCACGCACGCCAGGACAATCGCCGCCGCGCCGGGACCCAGCAGCACCCCCGCCAGCACTCCCCCCAGCAAATGGCCCGAGGTTCCCCCCGCCACCGGAAAATTCAGCATCTGCGCCGCAAACACAAACGCCGCGCTCAAGCCCATCAAAGGAATCTTGTTGCGCGGCAGCGTCCGGTTCACCTGCCGCACCGCCACCGCCAGCCCGGCCGCGGACAACCCGCCCGCCACCGCCGCCGTCTTGGCATCCAGAAAACCGTCGGGAATGTGCATGATCTTGTGCTCCGTCAACCGGCTTGCTTAAGTGTTACGAATTCGCTACAGTGTAATACAGGAAATGTTACGGTCAAATTCAAAGGTAATACCTCGCCGCCTGCCAACCCGCGGGGTCGCCGCGCCTCTCCCCCCGCATGGATCTTGACCACTTTCATCACCCCCCGCACGGTCACGGCCCGCTGCACCGCCTGCCCGCCGGCGCCAAGCTCGGCGCCGTCCTCGCCCTCATCCTGGCCGTGGTCTGGCTCCCGCGTTCCCATTGGCCTTGGCTCTGGGCTGTGTTCGCCGGGCTGGCCGCCGCCGCCTGGCTCAGCCGCCTGCCCTGGCGGTTTCTCCTGAAACGGCTGCTGCTGCTCGAACCCTTCGTCCTCGGCGTCGCCGGGCTCATGCTGTTTCAGCCGGAGGGAGCCGCAAAGTTCGCCCTCGCCCTGGCCAGAACCAATTTGTGCCTGCTCGCCACCCTGCTTCTTTCGAACACCACCCGCTTCTCGGATATCTTGGCGGTCCTCCGCCGCCTGCACATCCCCTGGCTGTTCATTACCACGCTCGCCCTCATGCACCGTTACCTGTTCGTCCTGGCCGACGAAAGCGAACGCATGCGCCGCGCCCGCGCCGGCCGCACCTTCACCGCCGGTTCCCAATTCCAATGGCAAACCCTCTCCTCGGTCGTCGGCCTGCTCTTCGTCCGCGCTTCCGAACGCGCCGAACGCATCTACGACGCCATGTGCGCCCGCGGTTGGAAATGAACGCCATCGAAATCACCAGCCTCAAATACCGCTACCACGACGGCACCGATGCCCTCCGCGGCGTCAGTTTCTGCCTGTTCCCGGGTGAATGCGTTGCCCTGCTCGGCCCCAACGGCTCCGGCAAATCCACCCTTCTGCTCCATCTCAACGGCATCCTGCCCGAAAAGGCCTCCGCTGATGGTGCCGTCAAGATTTTTGGCCAGTCCATTTCCCCGCAAAACCTCGCCGCCATCCGCCGCGACGTCGGCCTCGTCTTCCAGGATCCGGACGACCAGCTCTTCTGCCCCACCGTCGCCGAAGACGTCGCCTTCGGCCCGCGCCAGCTCGGCCTGCCGCCGGATGACATCGCCGGCCGGGTGAAAAAGACGCTTGCCCAAACCGGCCTTACCGGCTTCGACCAGCGCGCCACCCATCACCTGAGCCACGGCGAAAAACGCCGCGCCTGCCTGGCCGGCGTCCTCGCCTGCGAACCCCGCATCCTCGTCCTCGATGAGCCCACCAGCGACCTCGACCCGCGCGGCCGCCGCGAGTTCAAGGCCCTGCTTCGCGACATTCCCGCCACCAAGCTCATCGCCACCCACGATCTGGAACTCGCCGTCGAACTCTGCCCCCGCGCCATCATCCTGGACCGCGGCGCCGTGATCGCCGACGGTTCCACCATGTCGCTGCTCGCCGACGAGGCCCTGATGCTCGCCCACGGCCTCGAAAACCCCCACATTTTGCATCACCTTCATCCGCATTGATCGTTTTTGCTTGCCAAAGCTCCCGCCTCGCGGGCATTTTCCGACATGGCAGCAACGCGCAGCAATAGTTTCGACGATCACTTCTACCAAGCCGCGGACGCATTCTTCACCGCGAACCACAAGGTGGGCCTCACCTATGACGACATTACGCTTGCCACCTTGTATTCCGAGATCCTGCCCCGCAACACGCAACTGGAGACCGTCCTGGCCGACGGCTTGCACCTGAACATCCCCGCCATCTCCTCGGACATGGACACCGTCACCGAGTCCCCCATGGCCATCGCCATGGCGCTCAACGGCGGCCTCGGTTTGATCCATTATAACATGCCCGAAAAGCAGCAGCTTTCCGAGGTCAGCCGCGTCAAATACCACGTCCAGGGCCTCATCCCGGATCCCATCAAGGTCGCCCCGGATCAGCTCATCGGCGACGTTCTCGCCTTGATCGAACAAAAGAAATTCGGTTTCAGCACCTTCCCGGTGGTGGACGCGAAGGGCAAGCTCGTCGGCCTCCTTTCCGGCCACGTGGTCAAGCCCCGTTACGCGGCTAAAAAAGTCATCGAAGCGCTCACCCCCCGTCAGCAGGTCCATACCGTCACCAAAAAGGAACTCGGCAAGGACCCGATCGCCCGCGCCGACAAATTCTTCACCGAACATCTCGGCATCCACAAATTGCTCGTGGTGGACGATGACGACCATTTGCACGGTCTCATCACCATGAGCGACGTCGAGCGCATCACCCAGGAGCGCAAAGCCCAGTTCAAACCCGCCCGCGACTCGCAGTTCCGCCTCGTCTGTGGCGCCGCCGTCAGCGCCACCCGCAACGCCTTTGGCGAACTCGACCGGGCCCGCATCCTGAGCCACGTCGGCGGCCTCGTCGAGCGAGGTGCGGACGTTATCGCCGTCTCCACCGCCCATGGCCATAGCAAGGGCGTGGGTGATACCGTGAAAGTCCTGCGCGACGCCTTCCCCAAGCTTCCCATCATCGCGGGCAACGTCACCAGCGCCGCCGGCGTTGAGTACCTGGCCGAATGCGGCGCCAACGCCATCAAGGTTGGCCAGGGCCCCGGCTCCATTTGCACCACCCGCATCGTCGCCGGTGTCGGCATCCCCCAAATGACCGCGCTGTACGTCTGCTCGCAGGCGGCGGCCAAGAAGAAGGTGGCCATTCTGGCCGATGGCGGCATCACCAAATCCGGCGACATCGTCAAGGCCCTCACCCTCGCCCAAGCCGTGATTTGCGGCGGCCTCTTTGCCGGCTGCACCGAGGCCCCCGGCGAGGTCATGGAAATCGGCGGCAAACTTTACAAGCAATATCGCGGGATGGGCAGCCTCGCCGCCATGAAGGACGGCAGCGCCGCCCGGTATGGCCACGAAAAGGCCGACACCAATCGCAAAGTCGCCGCCGAAGGCATTGAAGCCCTCAAGGAATCCGCCGGCAGCGTGGATCGCGTCCTCGCCCAGCTTATCGGCGGCATCCAGAGCGGCATGGGCTATCTGGGCGCAGCCAACCTCGAACAACTCCGCCAGAAGGCCCGGTACATCCGCGTCAGCCCCGCCGGCCAGCGCGAAGCGGCGCCGCACGACGTCGTGGAATTGAAGACCGGGACTTGAACCTGCCGAGCACGTCCACGACCCGCGCCAGTTGTTCACGCGTGTGTTCGCTGGAAATGACGAAGCGGAAAAACCCATTGCCTGCCGCGCTGCCGTATTTCAAAAAGGGCGGGTAAATCCCCGCTGCCAGCAGTCGCGCTTTCAACTCTCGCACGTCCGCTTCGTTCATCGCTGGCAACCGCACGATCGGCCCGGGCGTCTCGGCAATGTCCCAGCCGCCGGCGCGTAATCCGTTGCGCACCTGCGCCGTATTCTCCCGCAACCGCTCCCGCCGGCCCGGTTCGCGCCGCAAAATCTTCAGCGCCGCCACCGCCGCGCCCGCCAGCGGCGGCGGCAGGGGCGTCGTGCCCGCAAACACCCGGCTCTGCTCCCAAATCCGCTCCCGCCACGCCGCGGGCGCCAGCACCGCGCCCCCGTACGCCCCAAACGCCTTGCTCAAGGTCACGCACTGGATGATCCGCCGCCGGTTGACTCCCTCGTGTTCCAAGGTTCCCTTCCCTGTTGCCCCGAGCACCCCCGCGCCGTGCGCGTCATCCACCAGCAGCCATCCCTGCGGCGGCAGGATTTTGAGATATTCCCGCAGGGGCGCCACCGAACCGTCGTGTGAAAACATGCCGTCCGTCAGGATGATGGGCCGTGCAGCCTTGCCGCCTCTGGCCATGAGTCCCGCAAGGCTCGCCACGTCCCGGTGTCTAAAGCGCTTGACCGGGCAATCGCACATGCGCGCCGCGTCCACCAGCGCCCCGTGAGCCAACTCGTCCATGAACACCTCCGCACATTCGCCCGCCGCCGCCTGCATGGCTGCCAGCGGCGCAAAATATCCGTCCGGCACCACCACGGCCGTCTCCGCCCCGAAGAATTCCGCGACCGCCCGTTCCAACTGCGCGTAAATCGGGTGATTCCCCGTCGTCCGCCGGGATGCCGCCACGTTCAATCCGTTCTCGCGCAGGGACAGCACCGCCGCCCGCGCCACCGCCGGTTCTCGCGCCAGGCGAAAATAATCGCATCCGGAAAAATAGATGAATTTGCGGCGGCCCACCCGCACTTCGTTGCTGCCCGTGAATGCCAGCGACTCCGGTTCGTTCATGCCCCGAGTCTATGTCTCCCGGGTCGAAATCGCACGTCAAAGCCGCCCACATTCACTGCGGCGCACGTCAGCCCCGCCCGGCTTCCGCCCGTCGCGCAAACAGCCACAGCACGTCCGACAGCCGGTTCAAAAAGATCAGGATTTCCCCGTTCGCCAGCTCGCCTGCCGCCTGGAGATCATAGACCCGGCGTTCCGCCCGCCGACAAATCGTCCGCGCCAAATCCAGCGCCGCGGATTGCGGCGTGGCCCCGGGGGTCGCCCATCCTTGGAACGAAATATCCTGCAACTCCAAGTCCTTCACCAGCGCGTCGAGTTTGGCCGTCAGTTCCGGCGTCACCAAGGCGTGGCCGTCTTTGACATATCGCGGCAAATCCTCCGCCAACACGCCCACCTCCCCCATCACGTCCACCAGGCGCTTTTGAATCCAGAGCAGATTCCCGCCCGTCGGCTGGTCCGTGGCCGTCGCTCGCGCCATGCCCAGCGCCGCATTCAGTTCATCCAGTGTCCCGCAAGCCTCCACCCGCGGATGGTTCTTCGGCACGCGCCGGCCATACATCAGCCCCGTCGTTCCATCGTCGCCTGTCTTGGTGGCAATGCTCATCGGGGTCTATCGCCGCGACTTGGCCGCTGGCGCCTTGTTTGAAGACACTATCGCCGGCGCCGCCACCGGGTCGGCCAGCTTTTGGTAATTCAATATTCCCCGCACCACCGCCGCGGCCATTTGCTGCCGCCACCCCGCGTCAAAAATCTTCCGTCCCTCCACGGGATGCGACATGTAGCCCCCTTCGATCAGGATCGCCGGCATCTCCGCCGTCCGCAGCACCTCAAACCGCGCCCGCCGCACGCTGCGGTCATTCACGTCCAGACTCCTCACCAGCGACCGCTGCACCTGGTACGCCAGCAACAGGCTCTTGTCTTCGAAACGATTTGCCGGGCAGGCCCCGTGGCCGGCCCCCGCGCCTTCCGAATCGTTCGACGACGCCGCACCGACCGGCGTGATGGAATACGTCTCCGGCCCCTGCACGCTCGCCGGGTCCGTCGGCGATGAGTTGAAGTGCAGGCTGATAAAGAGGTCCGCTCCGCGCCGGTTCGCAATATCCGGCCGCACCGGCAGTTCGGGGTAAAAATCCTTGTCCCGCGTGAGAATCACAGTGAAGCCCGCCTGCTGCAACTGCCGCCGCAGTTCGAGCCCCAGCGCCAGCGTGTATGTCTTCTCGCAGCGCGGGAAAAAACGTCCCACCCGGTTTCCCGTGTCCTTCCCCCCATGCCCCGGGTCCAGGCAAATCGTCGTGATCCGTTTGGCCGAAGGCCGCTGGGGAAACAGCAGCGGCCGGAGCGTCTTGTCCACGTCCAATTGCGAAATGAACCCGCCCTTGGCCACCGGATACGAAAGCCGTACGTTCACCCCATTGATGGTCGAATCCGCCGAGTCCTGGTCGAACACCAGCCGCGAGGTCCGGTTGGTCAGCACCATCTCCTCCCCGCGATTCACCGTGAAGCCCCCGAAACCGTTGGCCTTTGCCCACGCCGCCAGCGTCACATAGCTTCGGCCATTGATGAAATCGCCGCGGGCGCCCATGGCCAGCACGACAAATGCCACCACGAGCCACCGCGAAATAACAGATTTCATTGCCCAGTAAATTGCCCGCCCGGCCCATTGGATTCAAGGAAAATGGCCCGCGCCAGATGGGGCAGAAACCAATTGCACTAATTTTCAAATTCCTTCGACCAACACGCTCCGCGCAATTTCGACGCGCCCGGCAAGTCGGTTCGCGTCTTGGACTGCGCCGGCAAAGCGCAGCGGCGACGGCGCTTTCGCACACACGCGCGAGCCGCGAGCTTTTGAGCACCGTTGTCCGCGCGATAGCGGCGTGGCGCTTCCCACCGCACTCCATGATGTCTTGCGCAATTACGATGCCCCGCCGCTGTTCCCCATTGCCGGCCCAAGGCTCCGGGAGGAACAGGGGCGGTGCGTTCGGGCTACGCGAGCGGCTGGCGTGCGACTCCACCGTGGCATTTTCTTCAGATGGCGTCGAACACCAGTTCGTCACTACGAGGCAGGGGTTCGACGCGCAAACGTTTTCGGGGAATTCCCCATCTTGTCAATCCGGTTAATCCTGTCCAAGTTTTTTTACTCTTGTTCAGAAATTCGTGTTCCTTCGCAAATTCGTGTCAAAAATCCCTTTTTTGTGGTTTGATTTCCCTTGGGAATCGTCTTAAATGCCGCGGCTAATTCTGAAATGAACATCCACGAATACCAAGCCAAGCAACTCCTCGCCCGCAACGGCGTCACGGTGCCCCTTGAAATTCCCGCCAAATCGCTCGCGGAAGTGCGCCCGGCGGCGGCCAAGATTGCCGCCAGCGGCAGCGCCAGGATCGTCGTGAAGTCCCAAATCCACGCCGGCGGCCGCGGCAAGGGCACGTTCAAGTCCGGTTTTCAGGGCGGCGTCAAAATCGCCTCGTCCGTGGACGAAGCCGTGGTTTTCGCCGAAAAAATGCTCAGCCAGACGCTCGTCACCAAGCAGACCGGCCCGGACGGACGCCAGGTGCAGACCTTGCTGATTTCCGAAGCCGCCAACATCAAAAAGGAGTTCTACCTCGCCGCGCTCCTCGATCGCTCCCTCTCCCGTCCGCTCATCATGGCCAGCACCGAGGGCGGCGTGGAAATCGAGGAAGTGGCCGCCCATCATCCGGAAAAGATCTTCAAGGAACACGTTGATCCCGCCCTGGGCATCATGCCCTTCCAAGCCCGCAAAATCGCCGCCGCGCTGGGACTCAAGGGCGAGCTCTTCAACGCCGGCGCCAAGCTCATCACCGGCGTCTATAATACCTGGTGGGAATGCGACGCCGCCATGGTGGAGTTGAATCCGCTCGCGGTGGTCGAGTTGCGCGACGGCCGGCAAACCGTCATGGCCCTCGACGCCAAGATTTCCCTCGATGACAACGGACTCTATCGGCACAAGGACATTCAGGACATGCGCGACCTCAACGAGGAGGCGCCGCTGGAAATCGAGGCCAGCAAGTTCAACCTTAATTACATCAAGCTGGACGGCAACATCGCCTGTCTGGTCAACGGCGCCGGCCTGGCCATGGCCACCATGGACATCATCCAGCATTTCGGCGGCACCCCCGCCAACTTCCTCGACGTCGGCGGCGGTGCCAGCCGGGAGCAGGTCACGGCGGCCTTCAAAATCATTCTCAGCGATCCCAACGTGCAGGGCATTCTCGTGAACATCTTCGGCGGCATCATGGATTGCAATGTCATCGCCACCGGCATCGTTGCGGCCGTCCGGGAAACGGGTTTGAAACTGCCTCTGGTAGTGCGCTTGGAAGGCAACAATGTGGCCGCCGGCCGCAAAACCCTCGCCGAATCGGGCGTGTCCATCATCAGCGGCGACTCCATGGCCGACGCGGCCCAAAAGGTGGTCCGGGCGGTTGGAAAATGAGCCAAATCTGAAATCGTAAATCCATCATGTCCATCCTCGTTAAACCCGATACCAAGGTCCTGATTCAGGGCATCACCGGCAGCTTCGGCGCCCGGCACGCCCAGCTCTCCATTGATTACGGTTCGCAAGTCGTCGCCGGCGTCACCCCAGGCAAGGGCGGTCAGTGCTTTGAACATGGCGGGCGCAAGGTGCCCATCTTTGATACCGTGGCCGACGCCGTGAAACAAACCGGCGCCACCGCCAGCGCCGTCTTCGTGCCCCCGCCGTTTGCCGCGGACGCCATCTTGGAAGGCGCGGAGGCCGGGCTGGAGCTGGTCGTGGCCATCACCGAAGGCATCCCCGTGCGCGACATGATTCGCGTGAAACGCGCCTTGGCGGGCAACACCCGCACCCGGCTGATCGGCCCCAACTGCCCCGGCGTTGTCACCCCGGGCGAGGGCAAGGACTCCTTCGGCGGCTGCCGCATCGGGATTGCGCCGGGCTACATTCACAAGCGCGGAAACATCGGTGTCGTTTCCCGCAGCGGCACCCTCACCTACGAAGCCGTCTGGCAGCTCACCTCCCGCGGCGTGGGCCAATCCACCTGCGTGGGCATCGGCGGCGACCCGGTCAATGGCACCTCGCATCTGGATGTCCTCAAGCTTTTCAACGACGACCCGGAAACGACTGGCATCATCATGATCGGTGAAATTGGCGGCAGCGCCGAAGAAGAAGCGGCGGAATGGGTCCGGCAGCACTGCAAAAAACCGATCGCCGGTTTCATCGCCGGCGCCACCGCCCCGGCCGGCCGGCGCATGGGGCACGCCGGCGCGATCATCAGCGGCGGCAAAGGCACGGCGGCGGCCAAAATCGCCGCTTTCAAGGAAGCCGGCATCGGCATCGCCGCCACGCCCAGCGAAATGGCCGACACGCTCCTGAAAATGATGTGATCCGCCGGCAACGGTGGCGCTGATATTGTTTATTAGGTAAATAGAGCGGCCGGACCCGTTGCCCGCGAGCCAGCGGGCGTTCCCTTCTCGTTGAAACGGTTGTCTTTTCCGTCACGCCGATGTTACAATCCGCCCCAGCCGCGCTATCATCCGCGCGGCGGCGTTTTTCACTGCAATGGGCATGGTTGATTTCATCCTGAACCTAGCCGGGCTGCTTTTGTGGCTCAACTGGCGATCCAATCGCTTTGATCCCCTGGTGCGCCGCCGGCCGGCCACCCTCATGGGCACCCTGCGCCCGGCCCAGCCCCAAAAGCTCCGCCGCTGGCACTTCCTGGCCTTCATCACCGCGATTCTGCTCCTTCGGGCGGTGGTCTATTGGTGGATCGGCCTCCAAACCTCCTGGGCCGGCAAGTTGAACCTAGGCATTGTCGTCCTCTGGTTCCCCAGCGGACCGCACTGGCCTGGTTTTTGCCACATGGCGCTCTTTTCGTTTCTGAGCTTCGGCCGGCTGCTGGGCATTTTTTACGTCTGGCTCATGCTGCTTTCCCTTCTGGCCGGCCCCCTGCCCGTTCACGGGGTGGTGACCATTCCCCTGGGCCGTGTGGACGGTTGGCCGCGCTGGGTGAAGGCCATCCTGCCCTTTTTTATCACGGCCATTCTTTGGGGGGTGCTGAGCTGGCTTCTGATCCGCTTGGGAATCCTCACTCCCCTCCCGCCCGCCGGACGGTTCCAACAATCCGTTATTCTGGGACTGAACAGTTATCTCCTCTGGAAATTTCCGCTGGGGGCCATTCTGCTGCTCCACCTGTTGAACAGTTACATTTATTTCGGGAAACAGCCGTTTTGGAAGTACATCACCGCCACCGCCCATTCCATCCTGCGCCCGTTGCAGAAAGTTCCCCTCCAGCTCGGTCGCGTGGATTTCGCTCCTTTGCTCGGCATCGGGCTGGTCTTTCTGGCCGCCCATTTTGCCGAACGGGGCCTGGAACAACTTTACGCACGCGCGCCCTTCTAAACCCTAGGCGGCTTTGGCGGCCGGCAACTTGACGGACACGGTCGAGCCGATGCCCGGCTCGCTCGCGATCAGCAATTCGCCGCCGTGCAGTTCCACCAGCTTCTTGGAAATGGCCAGCCCCAACCCAAAGCCCTGCTCATCCTGCATCCGCCGCTCAAATTGCATGTACGCCCCCACCCGGCTGATCTGTTCGGCCGAGAAACCGCGCCCGTCATCCTGCACGGAAAATTCCACGCCCTCCGCCGTGCTCTTCAGCCGCACGCGCACCGAGAGTCCGCTGTCCGAAAACTTCAGCGCGTTCTGCACCAGTTCCACCACAATCTTGGTAAAATAGTCCTCCGCCATCGGCAGTGGCGTCTCCGCCAATTCCAGCACCAAGTCGTCGAGCCGGCCGGCCTTTTCCGCCTGGCCCATCGCCGCCGTCCGGGCCAAATCCGCCGACTTGTTCGTCGAGGCCGAGCGCAGCCCTTTGATGCCTTCGGGGTCCGAGGCCACGATTTCGATCTGCGCGTAAATGAGAAAGTTCTCGATCAGCCGCTCCAGCCGCTGCCCCGAAAGGCAGATTTCATGGCTCATTTCGCTGATCGTGGTCGGGTCCAGCGTGGCCGCCGATTCGGCCAGCATTTCCGCGTTCGAAATGATGCCGTTCAGCGGCGTCCGCATCTCGTGCGGCAGCATGAGTGAAATCTGGCTGCGGAGCAGGGTCAGCTTCTTCTCCGCCTCCTGCCGCACCGTCTCCACCTTCCGCAGGCGCGCATGCACCGTGGCATACAGCTCATCCACCTTGAACGGCTTCGGCAAATAGTCATCCGCTCCCAAATCCATCCCATGCCGCATCCCCGCCGCGTCCGCCAGTCCAGTCATCAGGATGAAGGGGATCGCGGCGGTGGTGGGATTTTCGCGCAGTTTCGCCAGTGTCGTGTAGCCGGCCCCCGCCTTGTCCATGTTCACGTCACAGAGGATCAAGTCGGGCATTTGCTCGCGCGCCTGCGTAATTCCCTCCCCGCTGTCCATCGCCTCAATCACTTCAAATCCCTGTTGCTCCAGCGCCAGTCGGATCATCTCGCGCAACCAAGACTCGTCGTCAATGACTAAAATTTTGCTCATTAAAGAGGTTAAAACGTCATTGACAGCAACTTTTGTTCCACGACGTCCTGCCTTAACCGTAGCAACTGCTGGCGACCTGTCGGCCTTACTTCCGCTCGTCCATGGGGATATAATGCGAAAGGGTCGGCCCGGTATAAATCTGCCGCGGCCGGTAAATCCGGCTCTTCGGCTCTTCCATGATTTCCTTGTAATTGGCGATCCAACCGGGCATCCGACCAATGGCGAAAATCACCGTGAACATCTCCACCGGTATGCCAATCGCCCGCATGATGATCCCGCTATAGAAGTCCACATTGGGATACAATTTCCGCTCCACAAAATAGGAGTCTTTCAGTGCCACCTCCTCCAGCTTCTTGGCAATGTCCAGCAACGGGTCATTGATGTGTAATCTTGACAGGACATCATCGCACGCTTTTTTGATGATTTTTGCCCGCGGGTCGTAGTTTTTATAGACCCGGTGGCCAAAGCCCATCAATTTGCGCCCGCTATTTTTGTCCTTGGCTGCGGCAAGGAACTTCGTGCCGTCGTCGCCGTCCTTGTGGATCTCCGCGAGCATCTCCAGCACCGCCTGGTTCGCCCCGCCGTGCAGCGGCCCCCATAGCGCGCAAACCCCCGCCGAGCAACTGGCAAAGAGATTCGCCTGCGACGACGCCACCATGCGCACCGTCGAGGTCGAGCAGTTCTGTTCATGGTCCGCGTGCAGCAGGAAAATCAAATCCAGCGCCCTGACCACTTCCGGCCGCAACTCAAAATCCTCATACGGCAGCGAGAACATCATGTGCAGGAAATTCGCCGTATATTTGTAGTGCTGCTTCGGGTAGATCAGCGGCAACCCCTTCGACTTCCGGTACGAAAACGCCGCAATCGTCCGCACCTGCGAAATCAGCTTCGCCACATACACGTCAAATTGCTTGGTTTTGCCCCATTTCCAGTTCATCAGCTCCTCGTCAAAGCAGCTCGCTGCGTTGATCATGGCCGACAGGATCGCCATCGGATGCGCCCCCGTCGGGAAACCCTCAAAATGAAACTTCATGTCCTCGTGCAAATACTGATAGGCCGTCAGCATGTCCGAGAAATTCTTCAATTGCGGCCGTGTGGGCAGCACACCATAGATGATGAGATAAGCGGTCTCGATGAAATTGGAGCGCTCCGCCACCTCCTCGATGGGGATGCCGCGATAACGCAAAATACCTTTGTCGCCGTCTATAAACGTGATGTTGCTGACGCAGGAGCCCGTGTTGCCGTAACCGTCGTCAATCGTGATGTAGCCGGTATTCGCCCGCAAAGAAGACACATCCACAGCCTTTTCGTTCTCACTACCCGTCAAGGTGGGCAGTGTAAAAACCTTTCCGTCGAGTTCCAGTTTTGCTTCGTTGCTCATATTCTCCTAGCGATGGTTACAGTATGATTGATCAAACTACCGGAATTTGCCGACCCGCGCCACCATTGGCAAGTCGCGAAAGCGTTTTTTTTCAGAAAATTCACAGTCGCAAACCCGCCCGTCTCCGGGGCCCGGCCACCCCGGCCTCAGTCCGCCTGGGCCGGCCCCTTGATGACGATCTCAATCGCCGCTTTGTTCTTGGCGATGCTGTTGGCGGGCAGAATGCCCCGCCAGAAGACATTCGGATAAATCATGGCGCCGCGGCCCAGGATGCTGCCCGGGTTGAGCACCGCGTTGCAACCCACTTCCACGTGGTCGCCCACCAGCGCCCCGAATTTGCGCAACCCCGTGTCCGTACGCACCCCGTCCAGTTCCACCGTCACGTTCCCCGGCAGCAACCGGATGTTGGAGATCTTCACCCCCGCGCCCAAGTGCGCCTTGTGACCCAGGATCGAGTCGCCGATGTAATTGTAATGTGGCACCTGCGCGCCATTGAAGAGCAGGGCGTTCTTCAGCTCGCTGGCGTTCCCCACCACGCAGTCGTCGCCAATGATCACGTTCTCGCGCAAATAGGCGTTGTGCCGGATCTGGCAGTTCTTCCCGATGATTGCCGGGCCCTTGATCAACGCGCCCGGTTCCACCACCGTACCCTCGCCAATAATCACTCGCGGGCCGATGGCCGCCCCGGGGAATCTTTTCGGCGGATTTTGGCGGGTGACCGCAGCCAGGCAGGCTTCGATCTTCGTCAATGCTTCCCAAGCATACGTGCAGCCCTCAAAAATAGCGGCGTGTTCGGTCTGGGTGAGGTCAAACAAATCGGCGGCTTTGAACATGCCGGCAAGGTAACGGAAATCGCCGCCGCGGGAAAGCGGTGATTCCTGCAATCCGGGACAGAGTCATTTTATCTTGCCAGGCGCCGCCGTCGCCGCGTAGTATTTCAGGGTTGTTCCGCCTTGGCGTGACAGCTTTTGGCTGGTGAATGGGGTCTTAGCTCAGTTGGTAGAGCGTCTCGTTCGCAATGAGAAGGTCAGGGGTTCGAACCCCCTAGGCTCCACCATCTTAAAACGAGGGTTTTAAGATGATTTTGCATGGGAAGTCCTATGTGCCGGTCAAAAATATACCCGCCTCGAATTTTTACGGTGGTTTTGGAATTCTACGACGCCGTAACCAGCGCCAACCAAATGGAAACATCGATTGCCGCTGGTCAGCCAACGACCCCTCGTCGTCAGGAAAAAATGATTCGCTCATGAGTCATTATAGGCGCTCGGGACTGGGCTGCTGGCAAAAATTTGTCGAGTAGAGCGGAGGCGCAAAATGTTTAGGCCAATGACTTCCGATGTATCGGCCCTTTCGGGCATCGTGGCAAATGGTCATCAGGCCATCCATTCCGTTTCCTCCGCCCCCTCTAAGAT
>Ga0181520_10002077_pt1 | contig 38600 bp, 30 predicted proteins | sample PEATcosm2014_Bin_29_FD_132451 | JGI IMG/M metagenome (GOLD analysis project Ga0181520, IMG submission 132451) | Peatland microbial communities from MTU Mesocosm Facility, Houghton, MI, USA - PEATcosm2014_Bin02_30_metaG | ecosystem: Environmental > Terrestrial > Soil > Wetlands > Peat | place... | reverse complement strand
CGCAAAGATCCTTCGCCGGCTCGATCATCCCGTCCTCAATCAGATTCATGGCCCCGCCCAGCGACCCATCGGACATCTCGGCCGCTTGCGCCGCGTCGCTTTCGGCGATGCCGCGTTGCGTGAGGCCGGCCTTAACGATCTGGGCCGGCAGAGCGGCGAACGTGACGATCCGGCAGCGGCTGCGAATGGTCGGCAGCAGCGATTCGGGTTGATCGGCCAGCAGGATGATGAGCGTTCCGCGATCGTCGGCCGAGCCGGGCGGCTCCTCGAGAGTCTTGAGAATCCCGTTCTGCGCGGCGGCGTTCATCAGATGCGCTTCCTCGATGACAAACGCCTTGCCGTGCCCCAGCGATGACTTGCGCCCGGCCGGCTCGATCAGCTCGGGGCGAAGCACCTGGATCGACAGGTCGATTCCCTTGGACTTGCCGGTCTTGTCGTGATAGCGGATGAGCTGGCGGGTGATCAGGTGATAATCGGGGTGCGTGCCGGTATCGATGAGCCGGCAGCTTGGGCACGAACCGCAAGCGTTGTGCGAAGGGGCGGCGGATTTTCTGGATTTTGCGGCCAGAGGTTCTCCCGCGTTTTCGCAAAGCCACCAGGCGGCCAGCGCGCGGGCGGTTGTGGATTTGCCCACGCCCGCGGGACCGGCGAAAATCAGGCCGTGCGCCAGCCGGCCGCTCGACATCGCCGCCGTCAGGGCTTCGATCGCGGTGCTCTGCCCGAGAATGTCGTCCAGTTTGGGGGGCATGATTGAATCATCGCGATATATCGCGGTCGGGAAACGCCTTCACCACCGCCGACCACATTGCCTCATGCACCGTGTCCAGTGGCTCGGCGGCGTTGACCACCATGAATCGGTCGGGATCGGCCGCCGCCTGTTCCAGATACCGATTTCGCACCTGCCGATGATAATCCAGGCTCCGGCGTTCGATGCGGTCCTTGGCGATGCCGATGCGACGCTCGGCCGCGATTTCGGGTGTCATGTCCAGAAGGATGGTCAGATCGGGCCACCGGCCGGCGATCGCAATCTCGCCGACGGAAATGATTTCCGCCGCGGTCAGTCCGTCGCCGCCGGCTTGATACGCCAACGTGCTGGAGACGAACCGGTCGCACAGGACGCACGCGCCGGCCGCCAGGGCGGGGAGGATCGACTGCTTCATCAGTTGCGCCCGCGACGCCATGTAAAGCAGCATCTCGCATCGCATGGACATTTCGTGATGATCGGGACTGAGCAGGATCGAGCGGATTTGTTCGCCGATATGGGTGGCGCCCGGATCGCGCAGGGACACGACGCTTGTGCCGAGCGATTCGATACGCTGGCGCAGAAGCGAAAGCTGCGTGGATTTCCCCGACGCTTCGCCGCCTTCCAGCACGATGAATTTTCCAGACAATCGAGGCATGGGCGTCATTTGAACGCCCCGGGGTCGGATTCGGAAGGCCTCGTCGCCGCATGTTTGTTCGCCGCCTCGTCCGGCGGGCCGAAGATCAGGTCGGCCGCCTGGTCGAGAAGCGATTCCGCCAGCGACGGTTCATCCGGCCGGATCGTCAAATCCCACGCCACGCGCCATTGCGTCTGCACGGGGGCAAATCCCATCGCCACCAACCGGTCCGACATTTCCGGCATATGTGCCGCGCCATAGAAAATCGCCAGCTTCTTCTTGCCGGCGTCAAGCTGCTGGGCAAGAACGGCGATGGCGGCCTTGTTGCGCTCGGTGACCAGCACGCTCGGCCCCGGCCCCAGGAGCGATTGGATATCTTCATCCGGCGAGCTGAGTTGCTGCGCCAGTGCCACCTTGAGCTGCCGCCGGCCGTCGGGTCGCGTAAACAGCGAGATCGCGTCGTGCAACTCCTGGCGCGGATCGGCATCGGAATTGTCCGACGGCTGCTGCATGCCCTTCATGAACTGGCGAAAGATGATCGATTCGATGGACTCGCCGCGTTCGGCCTGCATTTTCTCGAAGGTTTCCTTGTCCAGATCGGCATGCACGAAATTTGGCGCGGTGTAGTCGATGGCGTCAAGCTGGAATTTCAAATCCAGCACATTGGTCAGCAGCCGCTGAAAATCGCTCAGGGCGCTATCCGACTGCGGCCCGTCGGGCGAGGGCGGAGCGCTGTCGCGCGGCATCACCAGTTCATACAGCACCGCGTCGTACGATTGAAAATCCTTCACCAGCGATTTGTAATACGACGACTCGGCGATGTGGACAGCCCCGATGAGATGCACCTCGACGCCCGCCGCATTGCGGAACGTGACATCCGCCGTTTGCAAACTTCCCCCGGAGTGGCCGTCATCGACGAACCGCATGTATTGGACGGGCCGGGTCGTCGCATTGGCCACGGCCGCATCCGCCGCCGCGGAACAGTCGCCGACCAAGCCAATGCCGCCGGGCGCCAGCATTGCCACGGCCACCGCCGTAACTGACCACCATGTACCAAGTCGCCTCATAGGTGCCTCCTGTGCATTCTTGACAGAGTATACACTCCCCGCCGGCTGTTGGGGCGTACCGGGCGCGCCGGGAGCACCGTCCGCTACCCCCGCCCCGCGAGTGCCCGATTTTCCGGGAGCCTGTCTTTTCCTCCTCCCCTTGTACTCAGGGGGGAGGACCGAGGTGGGGGTTCTTCGCCAGTGGTGCTGCTATTTCGAAGCCGCGACCGACGCCATAGCGGTCGACCCCCACCCAACCCTCCCCCTGAGTACAAGGGGAGGGGTAAGAGGTTGCTCCGCATCGAGTTACCCTCGCCCGGAAATTCGGGCACACTCCCCCGCCCCGGCCACTTTGCACGTCCGGCATTCTCCGATACAGTAATCCGCATGATTGATAACAACGTCTTTTCGTCGCTGAATGAGAAATTCGTGTCAAGTTTCGGATCGGAGGGCAGGGTCCGCGTGGTGCGGGCGCCGGGGCGGGTGAATCTGATCGGCGAGCATACGGATTACAACGATGGGTTCGTCCTGCCCATGGCTGTTGAGCCGGAAGTGCGAATCGCATTCCGGGCACGCAGGGACGGGCAGGTGTCCATCGCGTCGACCGTCTTCGCCAATGAGATCGTCGAGTTCTCGCTGCAGAAGCGCATCGAGCGATCCAAGCCCGCCTGGGGAAATTATTGCCGGGGCGTGGCGGCGGAATTGATTGCTGCGGGAATACCCCTCGGTGGAATGGATGCGCTTCTGGGCAACACGCTTCCCGTTGGCGGCGGCCTGTCCAGCAGTGCGGCCGTGGAAGTGGCGACCGCCACGGCGCTGCTCACGCTGGCGGGCGTCGAGATGGACCTGACGCGGCTGGCGCTTCTGTGTCAGAAGGCGGAACACGAATACGCGATGGTACCGTGCGGGATCATGGACCAGACCATCGTGGCCGGGGCAAAGGCCGGGCACGCCATGCTGCTGGATTGCCGGGACAATTCCAAGCATTACGTGCCGCTGGATTCGCGCGAGCTGCGGGTGGTCATCGTCAACAGCATGGTCAAGCACGAACTGGGCGGCAGCGAATACGCACTGCGGCGCAAGCAATGCGAGGACGGCGTGGCGGTCCTCAAGGTGGCCAATCCGCAGATCAAGGCCCTGCGTGATGCGACGATGCCACAGGTTCAGGCGGCGGCCGGGAAGATGAGCGACGTCGTGTTTCGCCGCTGCCGGCACGTTGTGTCGGAGAACACGCGCACGCAGCAGGCGGCCGCGAAATTGTCGGATCGGATGTACGAGGATGTGGGCGAACTCATGCAGGCCAGCCACGCATCGCTGCGCGACGATTACGAAGTGTCGTGCTCGGAACTGGATTTCCTGGTGGCGGAGTCGATGAAAATCAAGGGCGTTTATGGCGCTCGTATGACCGGCGGCGGCTTCGGCGGGTGCATCGTCGCACTGTCCCAGCCGAGGGCGGTGGCGCCGCTGGCCGAGCATCTCATGAAGACCTACACGGCCCAATTCGGGCGGCAACCCAATACGTTCGTGACGACGGCGACGAGCGGAGCATCGCTGATGGAATAGAAGAATATCCCTCGCAGAGGCGCAGAGGCGAAAAAAAACATGCTGCCCGATTTTCGTGATATTCTCCTGAAACTCTGCCGGCGCGAGGATTTGACGCGCGATGAGACGCGGGCGGCGTTTGAGCGGATCATGTCCGGCCAGGCGTCTGACGCGCAGATTGCCGGGTTGCTGGTGGGGCTGGCGGCCAAGGGGTCGACGGTCGAGGAACTGGTCGGGGCGGCCGGCGTGATGCGACAGAAGGTCGTTCCCATCGACGCCGGCGGTGGAATCGTGCTGGACACCTGCGGCACCGGCGGCGATGTGCGCGGGACATTCAATATCTCGACGGCCGCGGCATTGGTGGCGGCGGCGGCCGGCGTGAAAGTCGTCAAGCATGGCAACCGCTCGGCGTCGGGCCGCTCCGGATCGGCCGACGTGCTGGAAAAGCTGGGCGTGCGACTGGAAGTGTCCGGGCCGGTTTTGAGCCGATGCCTGGCCGAGGCCGGAATTTGTTTCGCGTTCGCCCGCAGCCATCATCCGGCCATGAAGTACGTTGCGGCGGCGCGGACGGCCTTGGGGATTCCGACCATCTTCAACGTGCTGGGGCCGCTGACCAATCCCGGCGGGGCGCGGCATCAGCTCATGGGCGTGTTCGCGCCGGAATTGACAGATCGCCTTGCGGCCGTGCTGCGCGATCTGGGCAGCCAGCGCGTCTGGGTCGTCCACGCCGCCGACGGTTTGGATGAACTCTCAACGCTAGGCCCGACGCGCGTGAGCGAGCTAAAAGACGGCCACATCTCAACCTGGCAATTGGACCCGTCCACGCTGGGGATCGAATACGCACGATTGAGCGATTTACAGGTAGCCGGTGTGGACGACGCGGCGGCGGCGCTGGTAGAGGTATTAGACGGCAAGCTTGGGCCGAGGCGGGATATCGTGCTGCTCAACGCGGCTGCGGCATTGGTTGTGGCGGAAAAGGCCGGTGATTTGCGCGAAGGTCTGACGATGGCGGGCGCCGCGCTCGATTCTGGGAAGGCTCGCGCTGCGATGGAGATGCTGGCGCGGCTGACGCAGGCGGCTTGAGATTCTGCGTTCCGAACCGGGAGCGAGGATGGAAGTTCTTGACTACGAGACGCCACAGCCGCGTGGGCCGGACCGGCTGGGGAATCTGTCACTGCTGATAAGCATCTGGTCCCCCGTGTCGTTTCTAACAGGTGTGGGATTCGCAATGAGTCTAGCACCAGTTGTCGGCGTCATCGTTTTGGTGTTGAGCCTGTGCGTGGCAATCGCCGGAGTTGTTTTCGGGGTGTGGTCGCTTGTGGCGCGTGGGGCGTTTTGGCGTGCGCTGGTGGGTGTTAGCGTGAACGGCTTGGTCCTGCTGTCTGTCATTTTTATGTTCGCTTCTGTTTGAAATGGGCTTCGGAAGTGGCGAATGGCAGGCGGTACCTGCCCTAAAATGGTTGGATCTATGGGAAGCGAAGAACATACCGTGACGGGCGGAGAGGGAGGGGGCAAGAAGAACCCGGGGATCTGCGCGCGATGTTGGCGCGCGTGGTGGGTGGTGGGAATCCTCGTCGTCTTCGTGGGCGTGGCGTTGTGGCTGGTTGGGAAGAACAATCATTGGTTCGACCGCTGGATTCCGAATCGGTTTCGGGTGATTGACCAAGGGCATATTTATGCCAGCGGGCAGATCAGCCGGTATTTGATTCGGGATGTGCTGGTGGATCACCATATCGGCGTGGATATTTCGCTGTGCGCTGAGGATATCGCGTCCGATCCGGATGAGGTGGCCGAGAGGACGGCGACCAGGGAACTGGGCGTGACGCTTCTGGAATATCCGCTGGCGGGCGATGGGACGGGGGATATTAACCAGTACGTCAAGGCGATCACGGCGATGGTGAAGGCGAATCGGGCGGGGCAGGGCGTGCTGGTGCATTGCTATTCGGGCGTCGAGCGCAGCGGGGCGTGTACTGCGTTTTATCGCGTGCTTATCGAGGGGTGGACGACGCAGCGGGCGGTAGAGGAATTGAAGGCGAATCATTGGACACAGTCGCGAAATCCGAAGATGTTGCCGTATCTGAATGAACACGTGGGGGAATTGGCGGCGGGGCTGGTGGCGCAGGGAGTGCTGGCGAAAGTACCGCAGCCGTTGCCGCGGTTTGAACCCTGAGAGGGCAATGGATAATGGACAATGGATAATGGACAATTGAGCAATGTCTGAAATAAGGGAGTTGCGGATGGCGGATGGAGCCGGAGGTGCGGGGCGGGGCGCGTGGTGGCGGTCGGGCGGTGTGTGGGGCGATGCGGTTCTGGTTTTGGCGCTGGGGTTGTTTGTGACTTGCTATCGCGTGGGTGTGCCGCCGCTGGCGGGGACGGAAGGGCATCGGGCGCTGCCGGCGCATGAGATGGTCCGGCCGGGCGGGACGGGCGATTGGCTGCTGCCGCGGCTGTACGGGCCTGTGTATTTGAAGAAGCCGCCGATGGTGTATTGGCTGATCGGTGGCGTGGAGAAGCTCACGGGCGTGGCGAACGAGGCGACATGGCGCATGCCCAGCGCCATCGCCGGCGGGGTATTGGGGCTGGTGCTGTGTCTGGTGGGGAATTACTGGTTCGGTCGTACGGCGGGCTTGGTGGCGGGGTTGTCACACGTCGGGTTGATCGCGCTGGCCGAGGGGTATCGGTCGGCGGATATCGATGCGCTGGATATCGCGGCATCGGTGATCACCGGACTGGCGATGATCGAGATGATGTCGGGATCGAACCGGCGGCGATGGGCGCTGGCGATATTGACCGGACTGGGAGTTGGCGTCGTTCTCCTCCTGAAGGGGCCGGGGGGATTGCCGGAGATCATGGGGGCGATCCTGGGGGCGGCGATTTTCAATGTGGAATGGATCGCGGTGGGAAACTCGACATGGCTGAAGCGGCCGAAATGGGGAGACTATTTCCGGGAACTTTGCCGGCCGGGGCCGTGGATTGCGATTGCGATCGGGGCGGGATTGTTTGGCGCCTACCTCACGGCCGCATCGATGCGGATGCGACGGCTGGGGATTCCGCCGGATACCAGCGGACTGGCCGAGGCGGTGCAGAAGATGACGCAGTTGCTGCGGCAGTTTCCGGAGGTGGCGGCGATGCCGTTTCTGGTGGCTGCGTACAGTTTGCCTTTGAGCGCAGTAGTACCGATGGCATTGCGGGGCGAGATTTGGAACGGCGGCGACGCACGTCGGCGATGGTACTTGCGGGCGCTGGTCGGAACGCTGGCGGTTTCGCTGGCGATATGCTTTTTCGCCGGGATATCCAATCCGCGATATGCGTATGTGATCGTGCCGCCACTGGCGCTGGTGGCGGGGGCGGTGGCGGATCGGGTGGCGCGGGGTGAGATCGGGGCGGAATCGAAACGGCTGCTGTGGCGCGGTGTGTGGGCGTGGGCGGCGCTGATGTTCGTGGCGACGGTAGCCATGGGAATCGCGGCACGCGGCGGGGCGGATCGGGCGGACATCATCCGTCTTGTCGCCGGTGGGGCGATCGCTTTGGCTGGTTGGCTGTTGATCGTAACGCAAATGCGCGGCTGGGCATGGCCGGGGCGGACGGGCGTGGTCGTGCTGATGCTGGGACTGGGGATCAATATGGCGATGATGTACAACCACCGCCGCGCGGCGCACTCGACGGCGGGGACGGCGCAAATCCTGGCGGAGCACGTAAAGCCGACCGACCAAATTGTGACCGGCGCGACGGCGATGGATCAGCCGGAACTATTTTGGTACGCGGGCGTGTATGAACGCACGCGCACTCTTGGCGACAGGATGCTGACGCCGCTGGTGTTGCCGAGCGATGGGTGGGTGGTGCTCAAGGGTCGGGAATATACCGCGTGGTCTGCGGCGCAACCGCCGTGCCTTTCGCATGAGGTGCTGGTCGTCCCGCAGCGAGGCCAGGAGCCGGATGCGATTTATCTGGCGTGGTATACACGGCCGGCGGCGGCGGCGGCGGCGCAAATGGGCGGGGTTCCTTCTACGAATCAATCGCCGAAATAGATGTGTGCGCCGCTCTTGATGAGGCGAGGCAGCAACTTGCCGCGTGCGGCGAGCTGTTCGGCGTTCAGGGCAAACAGGGGCGAGATTTCCAGCGTGGCGTCGGGTTCGCCGTAAGTTTGCGGGATTTCGACGCCGCAGGCGCCCAGCCATCGCGCGGCGCGGCGAATCTGGTCACGGCGGCAAGTGGCCGGGGAATCGACGCCCTCGGCGTTCTTCACCGGACTGAATTCCTCGGCTCGATCGGTGATGTAAATCAGCGGATTCGCGGCCAGGGGAATGGCGTCAAAGACGAATTGCTCGAGTTTGACCGCGTTGGGGCGATCGGGCTTGACCAGCACGTCGCGCTCGTCCAGTGCCGGGACTTTCTTCTCAGCCCGGTGCCAGGGCAGTCGCAACGGCCCGCCGGAATTGAGGCTTTCGATGAAGGAAATGGTCAGCGCGTGGATGCCGATCGAGCCGAAATTGAACCGCAGCGAGCCGTCGGGATTGGTCTGCCTGGCCATCGACTCGGGAAGGTCGCTGTATTCGATGACCTGCACGGCCCCGTCGCCGACGACGAAATTGCCGACTCTTTCCAGCGGGCCGGCCTTGGGGACGCTCTTGCTGCTCATGCCGCTGTGGGCGAGATCGTGCAGGCCGAGGAACAGGGGATCGATGCACTGCACCATCGGATTATCGACCTGGAAATAGCTCAGGTGCTCGATGCCGCGGGCGCGCATGTCGGCCAGCGCGCCGCTGCGTGCCAGAGCCCGCAAGCTCCCGCCGTGGCCGTCGGGGCTGAGGGCCAATGAATCGATGTCGGCCAGCAGCAGTTTTCCGTCCAGGGAGAAGGCGGGCATCATGCCCTGTTGGAAGAACCGGATCGTCTCCGGATCCAGACCAAAATGGTTATGCCGTTGAAAAAACGCCCGCGTGGCCCAGTCGTTGACGTCGCTGGTCATGATGTACCAGGGGATGGGCTTGCCGGCGATTCGGCCGTGGGCGAGAAGCTGTTCGGCGAAAACCTGGAAGAGGGGCTTATTCCGCACGGGCGTAACCATGAATTCGCCCTTGGGGCCATCGTGGCCGAGGCGAGTTCCCTGGCCGCCGGCGACAAGGAACGCCGCGACCTTGCCCTGTCGGAGCAATTCCAGACCGCGGGCGCGGGCCTGTTGATAATGGGCGGCGCGGGCGGAATCGGGCTTGTTGGGCAGTGCGGTCACCGGCTCGATCTTCGACGGGATCGCGACGGAAGGCTTGTTATTGACGTATGTGTGGATCAATGCCGGCAGGCTTTCGATATCGAGCGCGGTTAACTGCCCAATAAGCCGCTGCCGCGATTCGGGCTTCAGGCGGTCGTAGAAGCGAAGAACATGGTCCTGTCCGATGGCCGCCAATCGCGCGCGAAGTACGCTGACATCCATTGCTCGTCCTGACTGAGTATCCTGCATTCCGATCCTCGATCCGCCGGCCTCACGCCGGAGGTGGATATGCTTATCGGAAGTGGTGGAGCAAGGCAACAGGCGGGGGCTATTGGTCGTCGTCCACATCGCTGTTGGCGGGCATTTTCTCGCGGATGTCGGGGGGGATGCGGCCGGTGGGGAACATCACCCAGAGATCCTTGCCGTCGGAAAAGACGATGCGGCCGGCGGGATCGAGCCAGATGCGCGTGGGATGATCGGAGTCGGGAATGCCGTGCGTGAAAACGGCATCCAGCGCGAAGGGCTCGGGGGAATCGGGCGTGGCATGGATACGTACGACCCGGCCGGCGGCGTTGAAAAGAAACAGACGGCCGTCGCGCGATTGCAGGAGAGTTGCCGGTCCATCGCCGACGGCCGTGGGCGGCAGCGGCCAGACGACCGGCGCCTGGTCGCGGCGCAGAACGGTCAGCGTGGTAAGGCCGTCGTAATAGCGCGTGCCGTCGGCGGCAACCAGCAATGGATGTTGAAGCGACGGGTCGGGTTCGGTGGCCGGGGCGGTTGTCGAGGTGGTGGTGGCGGCCGTCGCGGGCGGTGCGATCGGGTCCGGCAATTTGGTGATGAACGGGGTCTTGGATTCGTCGATCGGCTCCCAATCGGAATCCTTGAGTCGCCAGGCGCCGCCGCTCTTGATGGCGGGCCAGTTGTCCGAATCCCAGCCGGACTGCGGCGCTGAATCAATCAGCCAGACCGGAAGCCGCGGCGCGGGGTCGGCGATGGTGGGGTCGATGACGAGGGTCACGGCGCTGGCCGCCGGTTGCGTGGTCGGCGCGGTGGTCGAGGGCCCGCTGGCCGGCGGCAACGGTGGCATGGTCGGCAGGCCGGTCGGCGGCCGGACGACGAACCATCGCCCGGCCGAATCGCGATCGACCAGTTGGCGGAAATCCGCTTCCGATTTTCGCGTGAGATTCTGATAGTCGCTGCCGTCAAACCAGCGCAGGCCGAGCACGGGATCGAGAATAAGCAGATCGTTGCCGCACAGGAGAAAGCTGTCCCTTTTAACGTCCAGAGCGGCGACCTGCTGCTGCGGCAGGATCATGACGGGCCGGCCGGGAATAAGCTGCACCCACGCCGGCGCGATCACGCGCGGCGGGCCGTCGGGATTCTCCTGCACCATCGACGGCGCATAGAGCACGACGCCGCCGGAGCGATTGGCCGCCATGACTTTCAGTTGTCCGCTGGGCGTTGTGAGGCCAGCCAGGCTTGGGGTATTGCGCGCCTGCAGGATGACGGCGATGCGCGACTGGGCTTCGGGAGGTTGCTGGTCGGCGACTCTTTCGAGAAACGACCATGCGGCCGGCCCCAGCGCGGCCAGTTCCGCACTGGCGGCATCGCGTTCGGTGGGATCGAGCGAGTTGAGCTTGTCGACCAATTCCCCGACATGTTTTTCATCGATGGGCAACTGGTCCAGCACGACCAGCCGCATGGAGACGGTGTTGTCGGCGTTGTGAATCAGCTCCAGTGCCGTGCCGTTGCCCAGCGGAACCAGGTGCAGCAACCGATCCGACCAGTCCGGCCCGGTGAGATCGGTCCAGCCGTGATCGCCATAGCGAGCCGGCCGGGTTCCCGGCTGCGAGGAGTCGTCGCACGGTATCCACGCCAGCACCTTGCCGCGCCAGTCAAATACCAGTCGCGGCGCGGCGAGTGTTATCCTTCCGGCGGCGACGGCCGCGATGTCATCGGCGGAAAGAAGTTCGTGATGGCTTTCGGCCAGTGCGGGCAGTGAAAACGCGCTGACACCGCCGTCGGTGGGAACATACATCGTATCGAGCGTGGCAATGGCGCGATCCCAGAGGTAATGCCGCGGGGGCAGCGTGGTGGTGCGCGTCGGGCCGATTGCGACGGGGGCGGCCGAATCACCGGCGGCATTGTCGCCCGCGCACACGATCAGGGGCGTGAGCTTGTTGTCCATCGCGTACCAGGCGACGAACAACACGCGACGCGGGACCAGAATCGGCTCAATGCGTCCCTGCATCTGCTGGCTTGAAAGGCGGCGAAAGAAACTTGTATCGATCGGCGGAGCATCGTCGCGGGTGATCCAGAGATGGCCGGGCGGGTCGATATACACAGGCTCCGGAAGCAGCAGATGCGCGGCATCGCGGACATCGACGGGAATGTCCAGCGGCTGCGTGGCGGGCACGTTGGGATTGTGCAGGCGGACGACATCAATATAGCCGGCCGGCGCGGGCGGCCTTGTCGCTGTGGTTGTGGCAGTCGGAGCCCGTTGAATCGGCCGCGAGGCGGATGGCGACGTTGTGGGCGCGGCCGGGGGCGGCTGACGCCGGCACGACCAGCCAAACAGCGGCAGCAACGCCACCGCTGCGCCAATCCATCGCCACCGCGGGCCAGTTGGTGCGGGAATCATATTGCCGAATCTCCGTCGCGCCGACGCCGACATGTTACCGCGCCGATGGCCCCAATGGCGAGATTTCATCTTGTGTCGTCTGATAACACTCGATCTCAGCCACGTTTTGTGTCTTTACGTCGCGTGCCGGCGCGATCCACCCTGATGGGCCCTCGGCGGGGTTAACTCACGAGGGGGCAGCGACGATGAACGATGGGAGTAGTTTTGTCGGATGCTTTGGAGCCTTGTCCATCACCTGGATCATCGTGTCGCCAGCGATCTGCGGATCTGGCGTCGACGGTTCCACCTTTTCAGCCAGGGATTGGGTTTGCAGGCAAAGCTGCTGATCACATTCATGTTCCTGCTGTTTGTGGCATTGGGAACGACATGGGGCGTCTATTTGTGGCAAAGCCGGCTCCGTCTGGACGATTTGATGGCGGAGGAGGCCAGACAACTGGCGTTCACGCTTTCGCAGGGGAGTTCGTCGCCGGTGGGGGCGCGAAACCCCGAACCGCTGGAGCAAATTGCCAGTGATTTGCTCAAGACGCGCAACATCATGTTCGTGGCCTTTTTCGACGCCAGCGACAAACCCATCACTTTTTCCCATCGCGACCCCAGTCTCGATCTCGGTTCGGTGCTCCCCCTCAAATCGCCCACCGCATCGCTGATGCAGGCTCGGCACGGCGTGTCGCAAATGTTCGGGGATTACATACAGGTCAGCGCCCCGATCTTCGCACTGCCGGCGCCGAATCCCGCCGATGCCCTCGGCGTGCAGACGCCCGACCGGCTCGTGGGATTTGTCACCGTCGGCATCGGGCAGGGCTCGGAGGAGCTGCAACTGGCCAAGATCGGATCGATGACCGTGCTGGTCGGCCTGGCCATAGCGGTTCTGTGCGTGCCGCTGGCCATGGCCATACTGCACCGCCTGTTTTCGCCCATCCGCCAGCTTGTGACCGCGACCGAGCAAATCGCCAAAGGTCATCTGGACACAAGAGTGGAGATCGGACGCCCGGATGAAATCGGCGCCCTGGCCCGGTCGTTCAACGAAATGGTCAAGACCGTCAAGAGCCAGCGCGACGACCTGGCGGAGATCAACCGCGATCTGGAGGAGAAGGTCGTCCAGCGCACCGGGCAGCTCGAAGCCGCCAACCGCCGGCTCAAGAGCGAAATCACCGAGAAAGAGGATTTCCTCCGCGCCGTCAGCCACGACCTGGGCGCGCCGCTGCGCAACATCGGCGGCATGGCGTCGATGCTCATGGCCCGCCACCGCCAGAAACTCGATGCCGATGTCATTCATCGCCTGGAGCGAATCCAGCACAACGTCGAGGTTGAAACCGCCCTGATCGGCGAACTGCTCGAACTGTCGCGCATCAAGAGCCGCCGCCAGCAGCCGGTCCCGGTGGAAATCGGCGCCATGCTCAGCGATCTGGCGGACATCTTCGAGGCCGATCTCAATTCGCGACAGATTGCCCTGATCATCGACACGCCCATGCCGGTCATTGTGGCCGAGCGCCCGCGCCTGCGCCAGATCTTCCAGAACCTGATCGATAACGCGATCAAGTACATGGGCGATGGCCCGCACCGGGAAATTCACGTTGGCGCAGCGGTGCGCCACGACGAGGCCGAGTTCTACGTTCGCGACACGGGCATGGGCATCGAACCGGAAGATCTCGACAAGGTCTTCCGCGTCTTCCGGAGAGGCAAGAACTCGGCCGCCTTGAACATCGCCGGCAAAGGCGTGGGACTGGCCAGCGTCAAGAGCATCGTCGAAACGTACGACGGCAGCATCTGGGTGGAAAGCACCTTCGGCCAGGGAAGTACGTTTCGCTTCACAATCAACGGCCGGTTTGTCGCCTCGCTGGCGGCCCCGGCGACCGACCCGGGCCTCGGCGGCGACTTCACGGAAGCCGCGGCCACTGTATGAAAGAGGATCCGTTTATGGGATTCACCAACGTCAACTTCGATGAATCGGACGTACTGACCGAACCGATCGGCCAATCCAGCGACACGGCGCGCGGCGAGCCGATCACCATTCTGCTGGTCGATGACGATCCCGATTGCCGCATGCTCGTCCGCGACGCCATCTCCGAGTGCAAAGTTAGCAACAATCTCTATGAAGTCACCAACGGCCAGGAGGCCCTGGACTTCCTGAATCGGCGCGGCGCGTATCACGATGCGCCCAGGCCGGGTTTGATCTATCTCGACATCGAGATGCCGCGGATGGACGGGCTGGAGACGCTTCGCCGCATTAAGGCGGAGCCGGCGCTGCGGCAGATTCCGGTGGTCATGATGACCGGCGTGTGCGACGAGGAGCAGATGAAGCGCGCCGCCGAGGCCGGCGCCAACAGCTATACCATGAAGCCCGCCAACGCCGAGCAATTTCTGCGGACCGTCCTGGCCAGCACGAATTACTGGCTGACGATCCACCAGTATCCGCAGCGGCATTGGCCGCCGGAATCGTGCCGCCGGTGAGGCCTGGAAAGGCGGGGCAAATTGGCCCGGCCGGGTAAGCTGCGCAGAAAAAACAAAAGTGGACCAAGGCCCGCGTTTATCGTACGTCAAGAGCATCATGAGTTCTGAATTCACAGCCAGCAGTCAATGGGAAACCGCCAAGCCGGACGGCCCGCCGGCGATGCCGGTTCCCGCCAGCGCCGATGCCGTTTGCGGCCGCCGTCTGCGGCTGCTCGTCATCGAGGATGATGCCGACCAGCGCGAATTGCTCGTCGAGACCCTCCACGGACATTTTGGACCGGGAACGGTGGTCGGTGTTTCCGGCCGCCGCGCCGCTCTCGAGCTGGACCTCGGTTCGTTCGACCTGATTCTCTCCGATTACAATCTGGCGGATTGCAACGGCCTGGATCTGCTGGGAACCGTCCGCCATTTGTGCAACACGCCGTTCATCCTGGTAACAGGCGAAAACGTCAGCGACACCGCCGCCCTGGCCATTCGTCGTGGCGCGATGGACTATGTCGTCAAGACCGGCGATTACCTCTTCACTATTCCCCTGGTCGTCGAGAAAAACCTCGAGATCGCCAAGATCAAGAGCGAAAACGAGCACCTCCGCCTTCAGCTTGAAGAGAAGAACGCCCAACTCGAACAAATGGCCGCCACCGATCCTCTGACCGGCCTTTACAACCGCCGCCATTTCAACCGGGCCCTGGAACAGCTCTTCCACGAAGCCCAGCGCGGCGGAACCGACCTGTCCTGCGTCATGGTTGACATGGACGGGTTCAAGCGACTGAACGACACGCGCGGCCACATGATCGGCGACCAGATTCTGGTCACGGCCGCCCGCGTGATCACCGCCGGCCTGCGCCGCATGGACCTTGCCGCACGCTACGGCGGCGATGAATTTGTCCTGCTCCTGCCCCACGCCCACAGCGACGAGGCGGTGAGCGTCGTCAGCCGAATCCGCGACGACTTCCGCCTCGCCAGCGGCCTGATCCTGGCCACGGATGTCATCACCATGTCCTGCGGCATCGCTTCCATGTCCGACATCTACCCCTCCGGCCCCGACCAGCTCGTCAACAGCGCCGATGCCGCGCTATATCGCGCCAAAGCCGCCGGCAGAAACCGCATCATCGTCACCGAGCCGATTGCATCCCCCGCGCTATCGATCAAAGCGGCCGGATAGGCTTCCCGTCCAACACGAGGCCTTCCGGCCCAACACAATGATGTGTCGTGATGCTCGTATCGAGTTCAACGCTGATGGGTGAGCGAGAAAGGGGCTTCCAGTTTGATGGCACATGGCTGATCGGCGAGTATAATGCACCGGCTGGGGCGATGGCGCCCTGTTTTCAGGCGTCCATTGGCGTTTGTGAGCCAGAAGCCCACAAACTGTGCGGAGAGTCCAGACATGCTCGACCTGGCGAATCTGCTTGCGGACATCGAGTCGTTCCGAGTCGAGCGAACCGAATCGATTGCCGACACGGATAAGTTCTGCAAGGCCATTTGCGCATTTGCCAATGACATGCCCGGTTCCGGATTGCCCGGCGTCCTCTTTGTCGGCGTTGACAAGCAGGGGAATCCGACTGGTGCCAGGATCGATGAACGGCTGCTCGAAAGTCTCGCCAGTCACAGGAATAACGGCCAGATACTGCCAGTGCCCGACATGCATGTTTTCAAAGCAAACCACAAAGGCAAGGACATTGCGGTCGTCGAGGTTCGTCCATCGGACATGCCGCCGGTGCGATATAAGCAGGTCGTCTGGATTCGGACCGGCCCAACCGCCAACGTCGCAACGATAGAGCAGGAGCGCCGCCTTGAAGAGCGGCGAGTGGATCGGGCAAGGACATGGGACACGCGCGCGTGCATGGGCGCAACTCTGGACGATCTGGCGCTGGAACTTTTTGCGCTGACATATCTTCCAAGCGGAGTCTCCGATGCGGTGCTGCGGGAAAACGGGCGCACGATAGAAGAGCAGCTCGGCTCGCTGCGCTTCTACCACCGCAAGCTGCACGCTCCGACAAACGGCGCTGTTCTCCTTTTTGGCAAGGATCCGCTGACGTTCTTTCCCGGCGCTTATGTCCAGTATGTGAGATACGATGGCCCGTCCCAGGTTGACAGTCCCCTCAAGGAACGCAGAATCGCGGCCGATTTCTTGACTGTCATGCGGGAACTTGACGCCCTGGCAAAGGACCTGGCCAATTATCGACCGGTGCGCCGGCCCGATCTCACTGATGAGACGGTCGCGGATTATCCCGATATCGCCCTCCACGAGTTGTTCATGAACGCCGTGATTCACCGCAATTACGACGCCTCCACCACACCGATCTCGATCAATCACTTCTCCGACAGGATCGAAATCCAGAATCCGGGGTCGCTCTACGGTGATCTCACCAGGGACCAATTCCCCAACGGCACCGCGTACCGTAATCCAGTTCTTGCCGAGGCCGCCAAGACGCTGGGGTTCGCCAACAGATTTGGCCGCGGAATCGCGCTGGCAAACGAGCAACTGCGCAAGAACCACAGCCCGAGCCTTGATTATGTGATCGGCGAGAATCATCTCGCGATGATCGTAAGGAAACGCCTGTGAAGACCATCGCCTTCTTCAATAACAAGGGCGGGGTGGGCAAGACATCCATGGCCTACCATCTGGCATGGATGTTCCGCGACCTTGGTCACAGTGTGCTTACCGTCGACCTCGATCCGCAGTCGAATCTGACCAGCATCTTCCTGGATGAATCGGACATCGAAAATCTGTGGCCCGAGGGGATTCACACGGACACAATTCTCGGCTCGATCAATCTGCTCATCAACAGTATGGGTGACATTGAAGAGCCCCGGCCGATCACGATCGACCGTCAACTCCAACTCATCGCGGGCGACTTGGGCCTTAGTACCTTTGAGGATCGTCTCTCCGAGGCTTGGAGCAAGTGCCTGAACGATAATGCGGCGATTGCCGGCGACGGCTTCCGTGTTGTCACTGCGTTTCACCGCGTGATGAAGGCGGCGGCTGAGAAGCACCAGAGCGAGCTGGTGCTCATCGACGTGGGTCCGAATATCGGAGCGATGAATCGGGCCGCCTTGGTCGCCGCGGATTTTGTGGTGATTCCGCTGGGGGCTGACCTGTTTTCTTTGCAGGGCCTCAGGAACCTCGGGCCCACCCTACGGGATTGGAGGACGGGATGGAGGACTCGCCGCGCCGGCAAAGTGCCGCCAGGCCTTTCCCTTCCCTCGGGGCACATGACTCCTCTGGGTTATGTGCTTCTCAATCCCTCGGTCCGCGAGAACCGGCCCGTGAAGTCATATCTGAAATGGGCCAACCGAATACCGGGAACTTACGCCAGAGACGTGCTGGGCCACGTCGGACAGGGCGCGTCGGCGGACGAGGACACCAACCAACTCGCAATGCTCAAGCACTTCAAGAGCTTGATGCCGATGGCACAGGACGCTCGCAAGCCGATGTTCCACCTGACGGCCGCCGATGGCGCCATCGGCGGACATGCAAGCGCCGTCCTGGATTGCAGGCGGCAGTTCGAAATGCTCGCTAATCGCATCTTGGAGCGGCTGCAAGACTCTGTCGACCAAGGCTGATGCATCCGCTGTTTCACCCGCCGATGCGAGCGGCGATTAACGCCATCGGAATAGACGCTATGGTTATCAATAGAAATGCCGCAAGGAACACAATCGCAAACCTCACCCGGCGCGATTCGCGATGCTCCGAATGCGCCGCTTCGTAGTCGAGCTTTGTCAACGCCGCCATTTCCCTTTCTTGCGGTTCATCGACTCATCAACCCGGCCGCGTGGTTGGCGACTGGGCGTAGGTGAGGACGATGAGAGAAACACCCTGGCGCGGGAGGGTGATGTCGAGCGTGGTTTTGCCGCCGGTGATGGGTTGGGGTTGGCTGGGGCTCATGTTGGCCAGTTGGCCGGCCTGGCGGAGTGTGGCGAACTGGGCGGGGGTGGGAGTGGCGGGCGAGCCCATGGTTTTCCAGGCGGTGAAGGAATCGCTGTGGGTCAGGTCGATGCGGTAGTGATCGAGCGTCGCGGTTGTGAGCGTCGCGGGCAGGCCGGAGATGGTGAGCGTGATGTTTGCGGCCGGGCCGGGGATGTCGTCGTCGTGGTAGTTGCAGAGCAGGACGCAGACGTGCGAATCGTCCTGGCTGGCCATTGCGGAGATATCGGGTGCGGCGCGGACGCCGCTGCGCAGGATGGTCTGGAGGGGGATGGCGGCGGAGCTTGTGGCGGTGATGCGCTGGCCGTGCATTTTGCCGAGCATGCGAAAGACGTTGAAGACGGGGAGATCGACGCCGTCGGTAGCGAGGGTTCGCTGGCCGAAGAAGAGGGGCTGGTTCTCGAACTCAAAGGCCCAGGTGAGGGCGCCTTCGATGTTGACGCCGTGCTGATCGGCCAGGTCGAGGATGCGTGAATAGGCGGCGGCGGTGTAGGCGGCGTAGAGGGGCGTGTTGCGGTAGCCGAGTTGCGGGCCGGTGCAGGCGGCGCAGCCGTCGGGGTCGCATTCGCCGATGACGATGGGGAGGTTCTTGAGGGTGGGGAACGTCGCGATGGTGGTGAAGCCGGTGTTGGCGGCGTTCAGTTCGTTGCTGATGCCCATTCGGACGTGGTTATCGACGAAGCTGGGCGAGCCCTTGGCGTGGAAGGAGATGAAATCGGTGGGGGTGCCGATCTTCCCGGTGACGAGATTCGTGCCGCTGACGCAATGGGCGAGGAAATCGTGGAACCATGGATTGGACGCCCCGGCCGAATCGGGGCCACCGACTTTGGCATTGGGGATGGCGCGGCGGACGGCATCAACGGCCGTGTCGTGGAGTTTATAAAATTCCTGGACGGTGCCTTTCCAGTAGCCGATGTTGGGTTCGTTCCATGTTTCCCAATACCACTTGGCGACCTCGGCATCGCCGTAGCGTTGTTTGCAATGCGAGGCCCATTGGTAGACGAGTTCGCCCCACTTGCCGTAGTCGGTGGGTGGGTAGGCCCAGCCGGTGAAGATGTTGTTGCCCGCGCCGCTGCCGCCGGGCTGGAAGCTGTGCTGATAGGGATCGGGATGCGGGGAGAGTTCCTTGGGGATGAATCCGACTTCGACGTAGGGGTGGACGCCGTTCTTGATATAGGTGTCGAAGATGCCGTCGACGATGGTGTAGTTGTAGATGGGCTTGCCATCCTTGTCCTCACTGTAAATTCCGGTGGACCCCCATTTGAAGGCGGCCGTGCCGTCGCCGGAGTTGAGGAGGTTATGAGTGCGGAAGTAGGCGGGATCGGGGCCAAGCTGGCCGATCTCGCCGATGAGCTGTTTGCCGTAGGTCATGGTGGCGTAGTTGGGTTCGTCAGCGCCGAAGAAGCGGTAGATGGGATGGAGTGGGCCGATCGGCTTGGCGGCGTCAACCTGAACGGTGGCGTCGATGGGGGGTATTTCCTGGGCGAAAAGGACGGCCGGCTGGAGAAGCAGGAACGCCAGAATCGGGATCGCGCATCGGTTCATTGTGGCCTTTCTTTGATTGTGACGGGGAATAGTAGCCCGGAATCCGAGGGATGGCTATGCGTCGGCCCAATCAGTGTGGGCTTTACCGGCCGGTACGAAATGGCCCGGCCTGTGCTCATGCGGGCGTGATGGGATAGAATCAGGGACGTCGACTGGAGGCGCAGATGAAAACCAGTGGAAAATCAAGGTGGGCGGCAAAGCGATGTCAGGCGTGCCAGCCGGGTGCGGCGGCGATGACACAGGCGGCCGTGAAGGCGGTGTTGCCTGATTTGCCGGGGTGGACCGGCAATGGAAAGGCCATCAGCAAGACGTATTCGTTTGCGGATTACTATCACACGATGGCGTTTGTGAACGCGGTGGCGTCGGTGGCGCACGCGGAGGATCACCATCCGGACATGGCCGTCGGGTATAACAAATGCACGGTGACTTACAGCACGCATTCGGTGGGCGGGGTTTCGGAAAACGACCTGATCTGCGCGGCGAAGGTGGAAGAGTGGGCGGCCACCCAGAAGTGATTTCTCGATTGGAGTGGTGATGGGCAAGCGGCTGTATCTTGAGACCTTCGGCTGTCAGATGAACGTGCTGGACAGTGAACTGGTGATGGGGCAGTTGTGCGCGCAGGGTTACGAGCCGGTGGGGGATCGCGATCAGGCGGAGGTGATTCTGTACAACACCTGCTCGGTGCGCGAGCACGCGGAGCAGAAGGTGTGGTCGCGGCTGGGCGAATTGCGGGAGCGCAAGGCGAGGGAGCCGGGGCTGGTGATCGCGGTGATCGGGTGCATGGCCGAGCGCGAGGGGCTGGACCTGGCGCGGCGCTATCCGCACGTGGATATCCTGTGCGGACCCGGTGAACTGGACAAGCTGGCGGGGATGGTTCACAACGCGATCGTGACGCGACTGGAAGAGCGCCGGCCGATGGCGGCGCTGCTGGGGAATTCGACGCGGCGAAGCGGCACGCTGGCGGCGGCGGAGTCTGAGGACCGGCTGGAGCTGCTGGATTTGTCGCGGGCGGTGTCGGACAGTGAATCGACGCGGTCGGCGCACGTGCGGATCACGCGCGGGTGCAATAAGTTTTGCACGTATTGCGTGGTGCCCAATACGCGCGGGCCGGAGGTGCATCGCAAGCCGGGGAATATCATCGACGAGGTGCGCAAGCTGGCGGATGCGGGGGTGATCGAGATCACGCTGCTGGGACAGACAATCAATCACTATTTGTACGACCACGGCGACGGGCGCAAGACGACGTTCGCGGATTTGCTTTATCAGGTTCACGAGTCGGCGCCGTCGGTGAGCCGGCTGCGGTTTGTGACCAGTTTTCCGAGGGATTTTTCCGATGCAGCGCTGGACGCGATGCGGGATTGCCCTCGCATCTGCCGCTATCTGCACGTGCCGGCCCAGCATGGGAGCGACCGCATCCTGCGCATGATGAACCGGGGCTACACGGCCGGGCAATATCGGCAGTTCATCGAGCGGGCCCGCCAGCGCATGCCGGATGTGTCCATCGCCAGCGATTTCATCGTCGGATTTCCGAGCGAGACGGATGAGGATTTCCAGGCGACGATGCAATTGGTGCGCGATTGCCGGTTCAAGAACAGTTTTATTTTCAAATACTCGCCACGCCCGGGCACGGCGGCGATCGAGCGGTTCGCGGATGATGTGCCTGAGGAGACCAAGCGACGGCGGAACAACCTGCTTCTGGCCGAGCAGCAGCGCGTGAGCGAAGAGGGGAATCGCCAGATGGTGGGGCGGACGGTGGAAGTGATGGTGGAAGGCAAGAGCAAGCTGGTGAGCCGGCAGCTTGCGGCGGCAGGCAACAACGGCGATTCCAGCGGCGGCCTGGTCGAATTGGGTTGGAAGAACCGGCTGGTGACGCGAGCGAGCGAAGCGCGAACGCAACTTGTCGGCCGGACGCGCGGGGATCAGGTGGTGGTGTACGACGGCCCGGAAAGCTGGACGGGGCGGATCATGAATGTGCTCGTGGTGGATGCGCGGAATTTGACATTGTTTGGGGAGGCGGCGGTGGCGGCGGTTGCCGATCAGATCAGTTGAGAGGATAATGCGGCGATGGGAGAGGCGATCAAGAAAATCACCATCGAGGGATTCAAGTCGATCCGCAGCCTCAAGGATTTCGACCTGCGGCCGTTGAACGTGCTGATTGGGGCGAACGGCGCCGGCAAGAGCAACTTCGTCGGGTTTTTCAGTTTTCTCCGCGAATTGATAGAGCAGCGGCTGCAATTGGCGGTGGCGAAGGGGGGTGGGGCGGACGCGTTCTTGTACATGGGGAGGAAGTTCACAAAACAGATCATCGCGAAGCTTTTCTTCGGCGACTATGGCTATGAAATTGCCCTTGAGCCTGCGGGCGACAGGTTGGTGTTTGCAAGCGAAAGGCCATTCCGTGTTAACGGCCGCGAGGAGGTTTTTGATACCTTTGGCTCTGGCCATTTTGAAGCGCAGTTGAAGGATCGCAAGAACGACTATGACACTGCTGGCGGGGTTCAATGGCCGTCACCCTATGTTTACGAAGAGGCTTCTGGTTGGGTCGTTTATCATTTCGACGATACGAGCGATACCGCCGCGGTTCGGCGATGGAGTGCGATAAACGACAGTGAATACCTGCGGCCAGATGCGTCGAATCTCGCGGCTTTTCTTTTCGGCCTCAAGAGCCGACGGCCAGCCAACTACAACATGATCCGCGACGTCGTTCGCTTGGCGGCGCCTTTTTTTGATGATTTCAGGCTTCGCCCGGCCGAGGAAAACACCGAGTTTGTTCGGTTGGAATGGACGCAGAAGGGAGCGGATTATCCGTTTCAGCCCCATCAGCTTTCGGACGGCACATTACGGTTCATTTGCCTTGCGACCGCGCTGATTCAACCTTCGCCGCCAAGCACGGTGCTCTTTGACGAGCCGGAACTCGGTCTTCATCCGTACGCTCTGACGCTGCTCGCCGCTTTGTTTCGGCAGGCCACGCACGCGGTCAGCTCCCGCCGTGCCGCACAGGTGATTGTCTCGACCCAGTCGGCGGCTCTTCTGGACGAATTCGCGCCGGAGGATGTGGTTGTGGTTGAGCGTGGCCAGGGGCAGTCGAGCTTCGAGCGCCTTGACGGCGCAGCACTAGCCGAGTGGCTTCAGGAATATAGCCTTGGTGAACTGTGGCAGAAGAACGTGCTGGGTGGGCGGCCGCAACAGGACGCGACGGCACCGCCCCGTCAAAGTCTCTCACGGCAAGGCAATGAGGCATGATTCGGGTCTACGTCGTTGTCGAGGGTGCGACCGAGGAAGCCTTCGTGAGGGATGTGCTCGGGCCGACCCTGTGCATGCAGAGCGTCTTGCTTATTCCGCGAATAATCGGAGCGGCGGGACACCAAGGAGGTCGCGTATCGTATGACCGCGCCAAGCACGACATATCGCACTTCCTGAAACAGGAAAGGGGTGCATTTTGCACGACGATGTTCGACTTTTACGGCCTGGGTTCCGGATTTACCAAGTCGTTGTTGCCGACCGGCCTCGCCAACAGGGAAAAGGTGGCGAGAATTGAGGCGGCCGTGAAGTCGGACCTTGCCGGATCGCTACCCGAGTCGCTCCGGGTCGATGTTCGTTTCCTGCCCTATCTGCAATTGCATGAATACGAAGGGTTGTTGTTTAGCGATCCGGACGCTTTTGCGCTTGCGATCGACGAGCCAAGGCTGATGCCGCAATTCCGTCGGATTCGCGGCGAGTTCGCCACGCCGGAGGATATCGATGACGGTCTGCAAAGCGCTCCTTCAAAGAGGGTGGCGGCTGCCTTTGCATCGTACGACAAAGTCCTTCATGGTGTATTGGCGGCAAAGTCCGTCGGCATCGCCGCCATGCGCCGCGAATGTCCCCACTTTAATCAATGGGTCGCGAGCCTTGAGCGCCTTGCTACCCCTTAAACGCCCCGGTCGCCAAACCCGAAACGAAATCCTTTTGCAGCACGAAAAACAGCACGACGACCGGCAGCACGCCCAGCAGCGTCGCGGCCATGAGCAGGCCCGGGTTGGATTGGTATTGCGGCAGGCCGACCAGGCTGGCCAGGGCGATGGGCAGCGTGTATTTCGCCTGATCCTGCAACATGATTTGCGGCCAGAGGAAGGCGTTCCAGTTGGTCAGGAAACTGATGAGGGTGAACGCGGCGGTCATCGGGCGGGTCAGGGGGAGTGCGAATTGCCACCAGAGCCGCAGTTCGCTGGCGCCGTCGATGCGGGCACATTGAAGCAGCTCGTCGGGAACGTGCTGCATGGCGGCGCGGAAGAGGAACAGGCCGAAAACGCTGACCGAGCTGGGGATAAGGATCGACGCGAAGGTGTCGATCCAGTGGAAATGGAACATCAATTCATACTCGCTGGGCAGGATCACCTGCACCGGCAGCAGCATGGTGGCGAACATGACCAGCAGGATGACCTTCTGGCCGCGAAATCGGTACTTGGCCAGGGCGAATCCGCCGAGACTGCTCAGCAGGACAACCAGTACAGTGATGGCGCTGGCCAGGAAAAGGGAATTGACGAACCAGCGCGGATAATCGAGATCGGCCAGTTGGCGCATGTTGTCCAGCGAGAGATGGTTGAGATGGCTGAAGGGCAGCGGCGAATCAATCAGGTCGCGGGCCTTCTTGAAGGCGGCCGTGATCATCCAGAACAGGGGCATGAGAAAGACGATCGCCAGCAGCGTGAGAGCGATGTGAAAGAGGATCGACGCAATGCGGCGGTGCGGCGATTTGCGGCGGGACGAACGCGGCAGCGGCACGGCGGGCTTGGAAAAGCGGGATGGGTCTTGCGGGTCAATCATGATACGGCGCGAGAAAGACCGCTCAGGCGGGCCTGGGCCAGCGACACAAATGCAAGCAACGCGACGAGAATCCACCCGATGGCGGCGGCGTTGCCAAGGTCGCCCTGCTGGAATCCCTTGAGGAACAAATAGCCGACGATTGTGAGGCCGCGAACACTGCTGGAACCGGAGCTTTGCAGCAGAACCCACGGCAGCTCAAAAAGCTGAAAGGCGTTGATCGTCCCCACCAGCGCCAGAAAGATCAGCACCGGGCGAATCCCCGGCAGCGTGATGTGCCAGAACAACCGAAAACGGCCGGCCCCGTCGACGGCCGCGGCTTCATAAAGCTGCGGATCGACGGCCTGCAAGGCGGCCAGAAAATAGATCATGCCAAAGCCGATCGACAGCCACAGGTCGGCGATGAGGATCGAGGGGAGAATCAGATTGGGATCGGTGAGCCAGTTGATCTCGGTAATGGCGTGGCCGCTCAGGAAGCTGACCGTCAGGCTGATAATCCCGTGGCGGGGGTCGAAAAGCTGGCTGAAGATCACGGCGACGAAAACCTGGCCGACCAGCGTGGTGGAAAAGAAGGCGAAGCGGAACAGCGAGCGGAGCCGAAGGCGGCGGTTCAGCAGAAGCGCCAAGCCAAGCGAGAGTGGTATATACAACAGGACATAGGCGACCGCGAAGCCGGTGGTGTTGAGTGCGGCGATCCAGAAAACGCGGTCGTGCAGGATGAGAAAGCGGTAGTTGCCCAGGCCGACAAATCGCATCTGGCCCGGACCGACCGACGCGAAGAAACTGAGCATGAGGCTGCGAGCCAGCGGCCAGGCGCCAAAGACGGCGAACAGCAGGATGAACGGCGCCAGAAACAGGTAAGGCGCCGATCGGTATTGCCAATGCCAGAGGCGTCGGGCGTTCATGGCGTGCCCTCGGCGAACTGGATTTGCGTCTTGAGGATACCGGCCCACTGGGCCAGCAATTGAGAGCAGGCGTCGCGCAGGCCGGCATCGCCGCGGGCGCGTTCGTGAGCCACTGTTCGGGTCAGGACGTAACCCAGTTCATTCTGGGCGGTCGCGGAATACGGCGTGACGAATTGCTCGGGAATCTGGTCGGCCAGGTCGACATAGAGCTTGTGGATGGGCTGCCCGCGAAAGAGGCTGTCGGCAGCGGGATCGACGCTCGCGGGTTGGCCGGCCCAGGCGGAGCGAACGGCCGGGAGAATACCGGTCACGCTCTGTGCATCCAGGCCTTGCGGCGAAAAGTACAGAAATTTGAGCAATTCCCAGGCGGCATTTTCTCGTCGCAGGGCGTCGGGATCGGGGCTTGGACCGTACGAGCGGCGGGGGATCCCGATCATCGTGCCGCCCCAACTGCTGGTTGGGGCATCGCCAACGGGATCAAATCGCGGCAGGGGCATCATGCGCAATTTCCCTGCCAATTCGGGCGCATATCTGGCGATGTCAGCGATGCGCCAATCGGGCGTTATGACAGCCGCGACCGAACCCTCGGCCAGATCAAGCACAAAGCCGGCGGTTCCGGGCCTGGCGTCAGCGCCGATGCGGCGGGGTCCGGCGACAAGCTGCGTATAAAAGGCCAGCGTGTCGGCGACGATCGGGTCATCGAGAAACTCATGGTTGTCCGCGTCGACAAGATTCACGTGGCGCTGGCGAAGCATGTTGACCAGCAGATCGGGATTGGACGATGGGATCTCCATCGCGGCGCGGTCACCGCGGCCGTGCGATTTCGCATAGGCCATGTATTTCAGACACAGATCCTGGAACTCAGCCCAGGTCTTGGCGGTCGAAGGGTCGATACCGGCCTCATCAAAGAGGTCTTTGCGATAGGTCAGCGTGACAGGATTTACGTCGTGCGGGATGCCGAAGATGACAAGCCGCCCGGTGCGCGGGTCGCGCTTGCTCCACAGCGCCAAACGGCCGGGGACGATCTTGTCCATCAGGTGGTCGCGTTCAAGGAAATCGTTGAGGGGAAGGAATCCGACATTGTCGACGCCCGGGCGGAAATATCGTCCGACCGAGCCGATTTCGATTTCGCACAGATCGGGCAACTCCGCTCCGGTGGCACGGTCCATGAACATGGAGACCAGACGGATATCCTCGGCCTGTGTGGCAATAAGTTCAATCCGTACGCTCTTGCCCGTGAGCTGTTGGTAGCGATCCGTCAGACTGGCCTTTTCACCTTTGGGAGGATGGCTGTAGGCGCTGAAGTGCTCCTCGGCGAACACCCAGACCAGCAGGTCCGCGCGCGGGGGGCTTGGACGCGCCGCGACCATCGCGCCAGCCGCGATGGCAAGGATGAGCATGACCAAGAGAGGTTTGCCGGGTGGAAAGGACATAACTCAGGCCGGATTGTCGAATATTGGGGCCTGGGTGTAAACAAGTCGTCGCCGCGATCAATGGGCGCCGGTCATGGTGGAAGAAGCCACCGCGTTGCAATAGACTTGGTGATAATGAGCAATGGACCACACGTTTTGCCAAGCCTGCCGAAAGGGAACGCCGCGGCCGGTCGCGAGGTGTTGCCATACGAGCCGGTTTGTTCGATCTTCCGGCGGTACCTGCACGAGCAGCGGCTGAAATTCACACCGGAACGGGCCATGATTCTGGACGCGGCGTTGCGGAAAGAGGGGCTGTTCGATCCGGACGGGCTGGTGGCGGACTTGAAGGGACTGGGTCACAACGCCAGCCGGGCCACGGTGTACAGGACGCTGGCGCACCTGCAGGATGCGGGAATTTGCAAGCAGGTCTTTCTGGATAACAAGCGGTCGTACTACGAGGTGATTGTCGGGCGGCAGACGCACGACTACCTGATCTGTGTCGCAAGCGGACGCGTAATCGAATTCAGCAGCGAGCGATTGCGGATGGTTCGGGACGAGATATGCCGGGAGCACGGGTTCGAGGCGTTATCGCACCAGTTACAGATCTTTGGGATCAGCCGGGAGGGTCGCACGGAAAAAGGTGCGGCACAGTTGGCGCAGCGCGAACCGGAGGTGATTTTGCAGCGGCGTAAAACTAGAAGTGCGACTGAGTAAAAATACTTAGCACATGGCAAGGAATGTCACCAGAGCAAGAAAAGCGATCCGCATTTTCTTGTCCCAATACCGAGGATTTCGCAAAATAGCAAACATTCGCATTGACTCCGCTGTCGCTCGTCACAACAATAATTACCTACGAGGCGTTGGTGGCCCGTATAAGCACATGACCCTGGAAAGTCCAATATCTTGCGGACGTGTGACAGGCGGGCCTGGTGGGTCTGTGCGATCTGTTGACCAAAATCCACAGTCCGCGATGCCCGGATCCGGCCGGCCCGCAATTAGCAAGGCGTCTGTCAATCAGCGCCGCAGCGTTTCTCCTGTTGTAGAACCACAAACTTCACACTCCTAACATTTGTACCACATATGCCAACCAAGGCGCGTCCAAGCCGTTCAATAACTAGCAAAACCCCTGCCCGTGCCAGCGAAAGTGCCGGGCACAAGTCCCGTGGCGGCAAGTCAGATTCCCCGACTTATGCGGATGCCCCGCCTTACAAGTCTCTCTTGCAGAACCTGGACCGCGTCGTCCCCCATGCGCTGGCCCTGGTGATCGACACCATGCCCGGCGCAGGCTTGCGAATCCTTCAGCCGCCGGGCGTGCACAGTGCCTTCTTTCGTAGCTACGACGCAAAATTCCAACTCGAGGACAAACTCACCTGGGCAACGGTGATCGGCGGAAAGACGCTGGTCGATGGCGGCACGGACGCGCCGGCGTTTCGATCGTCGACATATTTCCGCGATTTCATGCGCGCCAACGGCCTTGAGCGCGTGGTCACGGCCCCCGTGGCCGATCCGGTGTTCGCTGGATATCCGGGCGCTTTGCACGTTTATCGGACCGACGGCCAGGGCGCGTTCACCAACGCGCAAGTTGCCGCCGTTACGGCGCTGGCCCGGCGCCTGGGCGACACCGCCGTCAATGTCCGCAGTCGCCGCGGCCGTGACCTTGGCCAGCCACCCCGGTGGCTGCACAGGCCGCCCGTGCGGCAATTCGCGTTTGACAGCCGGATGAACAGCCTGCTCTGGCCGGACAGTCTGGGCACTTTGGACGAGCGGCTTGTGGGGTTCATGCGCGAGGAGGCGGCTCGGCGCATCAAGATAGAAAACGACGCCGGCGATGCCGAGACGCAAACCGTGGGGCTGCCGGACTCGGCCGGTGAATTGTGGCGGTTTCGATGCGTGAAGTACGCCAGCTATCCAGCGCTGTCGAATGGACCGGTGGTCTTTTTCTGCATGCAGCCCAACTTCCTGGATTGGGAGGTTGTGCGGGCGAGCGATTTTGACGCCGATCCCGAGATGGTTCAGCTTGCCAGCGCATTGCCATACATGCGGCAGCACTTTGCGCGGCATCCGCGATTGGACGCCATCTCCAAATCAGTGGGCATCAGTGCGTTCCACTTTCATCGCCGCTTTACACGGCTGATGGGGATCACGCCGAAGTATTTTCTGCTGGAGTGCCAGATTTACGAATCGCGCCGATATCTGGCCGAGGGCAATATCGACTTGCCTCAATTATCGCGCGAGTGCGGATTCGCGCATCAGAGTCATTTCACCAGCCGGTTCAAGCAGATCATCGGCATGACTCCCACGCGCTGGCGACGGTATGTGCGCCAGGCGGATTTGGCAGCCTCAAAATAGGCTCGTCGTTGCTGCGATTGGTCTTTTTGAAAATTCTGAAATCGTGAAGCAATCCCGGCGGTTGTGTATCGTGATGTCATGAGCGATGCCAACTCAAGGTCCGACTCCGCTTGCCCGCGATGGAGCGTCGGCTGCGTGAGCTTTCTCAATGCCCGCCCACTCATCTGGGGCCTGGAAAACGACCCAAGCCTGTCGCTGCGCCTGGAGGTTCCGGCACGGCTGCTTGCTGCACTGTCTGCGGGGCAGGTTCAGGTGGCGCTGCTGCCGGTGATCGACTATCAGCGACTTGACGACCTGGCGATCGTTCCTTCCGGCGGCATCGGATGCAATGGTCCGACATTGACCGTGCGAATCTTCAGCCCCGTACCCATCGAGCAGATCACGAGCCTGGCGTGCGACACCGATAGCCACACGTCGGTGGCGCTGGCGCGGATCGTGCTGGCGCGGCGGTATGGAATTCGGCCGCCGTTTACGGAGCTTTGCGAGGATATCGAGCCGCAAACGGCCCGGCTGCTGATCGGGGACAAAGTCGTCTGCCAGGAACCGGCGGGCTTGCCGCATCAACTTGACCTGGGCGCGGCCTGGAAGGAACTGACCGGCCTGCCGTTTGTGTTTGCAGCGTGGGTCGCGCGCGGCGAGGTCGATTTGGGTGATCTGCCCGACCGCTTGAGCGCGGCAAGGCGGGAGGGGCTCGGGCACGTGGCGGAGATCCTCGATCGCTTTGCCGTCCCGTGCGGGTGGCCCGTTGAACTGGCGCGGAAATACCTCACGGAGTATTTGCAGTACCAGATCGAGTCCAGGCAACTCGACGCGATCGCACTTTTCCATCAGTTTGCCGCCGAGGAGGGCTTGATCGCCCGGCCGCCCCGGCCGCTGCGATTGGCCGGCGCAGCGCGGATGTGCGTGTAGGGCAAGATCGCCGCCAATAATTCGCGCCGGCGGCGGACGGTATTTCCTGGTTGACGTGGCCGACAGTTCAAGTCGAGGGATCCGACGATTCGGGTGGTTCGGTATCGCTCGCAGCGGGCGGCTCGGCATCACTGGGCACGGGCGGGTCCGCGGCCTGTGGCGCATCGGCTGGTTGCGTGGCGCCTGGCGGCGCGGTGACCGTGAAGCCCGCATTGACGCTGGCGCGATGCTCCGGCGGGGCCGAGTCGATATCGAAATCGTCCAGGCTCTCCCCCTGCGTCACCAGAATCTTTTTCTGCCGGATCAGTTCCAAAATCGCCAGGAAGATGCCAATCATCTCGCTGCGGCTCTGGCGGCCGATGAGCAGTTGGCGCAGCGACAGCCGGCCGTCGCGGCGCAGGCGATCCTCGATGTCGGCCGCGTGCAGATCGATGGGCGTGTCATCGTACAGAACCTCATGCCTGGCGGGCTTTCGGACTCCGACTTCCTTCATGAGTCGCCCGAAAGCGTCCAGCAGATCCCATATCTGCACCTCTTCCAGATCAATGGGTGGCGGCTCGTCGGCCTGCCCGGCGGGCGCCACGGGATGGCGCGGGAATCGGGCGTTGTGCTCGCTCTTGCGAAGGTCAAGCCATTCGGAAGCGTCGCGGAACTGCTTGTATTCCAGCAGCTTCGCCACCAGATCGCCGCGCGGATCGGCCCAGTCACCGGCCGTCGCCTCGCTGCCCGGCGCGGGCTCGACGCGCGGCAGGAGCATGGCGGATTTGATCTCCATGAGCGTGGCGGCCATGACCAGGAAATCGCCGGCCACGTTCACGTCCAATCCGTGCGCCGATAGTTCGCGCATCGACTGCACGTAGGAAACGTACGTGTCGGTGATCCTGGCAATGGGAATGTCGTAGATGTCCAACTCGTCCCGCTTGATGAGATACAGCAGCAGGTCGAGCGGACCGTTGTAAACCGGCAATTCAACGCGATAGTCCAAGTGGATGAACTCCTGGTTCAAGGCTTCGTGCGTTTGGACACGATTATAAATTCGACCCCCACGTTAACCCTCCCCCTGAGTACAGGGAGAGGGGAAAGTGGGCGGGATTGATTCTAGAGCATGGAAGTTGACAATCCAGTGGCTGATGGACCCGACCATACAACAAATTGCCCGGCAGGTGATCGAAACCGAGGCGACGGCCGTGCGCGCCATGGCCGCCGCTGTCGACGATCACTTCAGCCGGGCCGTGAATTTGATCCTGCAATGCCCGGCTTCTCTACTGGTGACGGGGATCGGCAAAGCCGGCCATATCGCCCGGAAATTGTCCGCCACCTTTTCCAGCACCGGCACGCCCAGCCACTTTCTTTCCCCGGCCGATTCCGTGCATGGCGATCTGGGCTCGCTTCGCTCCGGCGATGTGGTGCTGATTCTGTCCTACAGCGGCGAAAGCGACGAAATCCTGCGCATGCTGAATATCGTCAAGAAGCTGGGCAATCCGATCATCGCCATCACGGCCAGCCGAGGCAGCGGACTGGGCAAGTTCGCCGATGTGACATTGGCGACGGGGCAGGTCGAAGAGGCCTGTCCACTGGGTCTGGCGCCCAGCGCCTCGACAACGGCCATGCTGGCACTGGGTGATGCCCTGGCGCTGACAGTCATGAAATTGCGCAAATTCTCCGCCGAGGATTTCGCGCTGTTTCATCCGGCGGGGCAACTCGGCCGGAAACTTATCCGCGTTGGCGAGGCGATGACATTCCGGGCTGGTGAGAATCTTGCCGTGGCATCGGATGAACTGACGGTGGGGCAGGTGCTGCACCAGGTGAGCCAGATCAAACGCCGCAGCGGTGCGGTGGTGCTCACCAACGCGGCGGGGAAGATTTCCGGCATATTCACCGACGGCGATTTGCGACGACTGATCATTACCGACGACGATGCCGGCCTGCACCGCCCCGTGCGACAGGTCATGAAGTCCGATCCCAAGCGCATCGGACAGGATGCCCTGGCCAGTGCGGCCATGGCGCTGATGCGACAGTACCGCATCGACGAGCTTCCGGTGGTGGATCATGAGGACCGGCCGGTGGGATTGATCGACGTGCAGGATCTTGTCGTGCTGAAGATGCTCGACGTGGACGACGCCGATCTGGCGGGGTAGCTGCTGATGCGACGGATACGATCGATAGCCTTGATAGCGGCGACGGCAATGGCGCTGGCGGCGCTCTTTGTGGCGTACTGGCACTGGTCGGCCGCATCGACGCCGCCACAGCCTGTCGCATCCCAGCCGGCCAGCCGCCCGGTGCGCGATGTCGAATCCGGCGGCGGGCTGGGTGTGTGGGTGCCGATGTACGACAAGACCGGCCGGCTGCGGCAGCAATTCCGCGCCCAACGCTTCGATCCGCGCGGCGGCGGCCTGTATCACGTGATCCGGCCGGAGGCGGAATTCTATTTCACGCAGGGTTCTACGCCGCCCGCCGGCACGCGGCCAAGCAGTCAGCCGTCATCGCCGCAGGTGGTTCGGCTGGTGGGCGTCGAGGGGGACGTGAACACCGTGGCCGGCAGGACCGATCCGACCCTGGGCAGTCCCATGCCCTCTTCGCTGTCGCGCGGCGTGTTGCAGGATGTCACGATCAGCATCTATCCCGACACCACGGCCGCGTCGCGCGATCAGGCGGACATGACCTTCACCATGGACAATCTGGCCTTCGATAACGACACGTTCCGCATCTACACGCCCGGCGGGCCAAATACCGCTCCCGATCGCGTACCGGTTCGTGGATACGGCAACGACGCGGATTTCGACGGCGAAGGCCTGGAAATGCGATGGGACGAAATGGCCCACCGGCTGCTGAGCCTGGAGATCGCGCATGGGCATCGTCTGACAGTGAAAAATGCCGCCGCGCTGGGGATGGAGAATGCAGCACAGGGGAGTAGGGGCAAGGGGAGTGGGGGAGTTGGCGCAAATACGGGCGCGGCGGCGAGTGTGGCAAATGGCGCTCCCGCCGCGACTGGGCCGGTTACTGCAGATGGCTCGAACGGGCTCACCACAGGCGGTTCGACGACGCTTACCGCGGGCGGGTCGACAACCGCGCCATCACAGGCGCAGCTTTACCGGGCAAATTTTCATGACAATGTCCGCGTCGTACAGGGCGGCGTCGAGAAGATCACAGCCGATGTCATGCACGTCGATTTTGTCTCGGGATCGTCGGTGCCGCCGGCCACAAAACCGGCGCCCGGACCGGGTGCTTCCACGCAGATCGCAGTCGCCGCTGCCCAATCAACGGCCGGCGGCGCAGCAATCTCGGGCGATGTCGCTGGCGCGGGGGGCGGTGCGTTGGCGCACGATGCGGGCGGTTCGACAGGGTTCACCACGGGTGGTTCGACAGCGCTCACCACGGGCAGCTCGACTGGCGTCACACCGGGGACCGGCCCGGTCGATGTCTACTGGACCGGCATCTTGCGCATCGTCCCGCTGGACGCCGAAAGCTCCGGCCCGGCACCGACGGCCGGCAAGGCGATTGTTCGTCTCGATGGGAATCCGGTTCATGGGCATGACGGCACGGCCCAGGTGACCGGCGCGCACGTGACGTATTGGGGAAGCGATCAGTCAGCGCTGGCTGAGGGCTCGACGGCCGTACCCGCCGAGTTGACCGATTCGTCGCCGGACGGATCGCTTGTGCTCGATGCGGCGTGGATGCGATTTGATGGCACGGGCCAGGCGGCGACGCTGGGGCCGGGCCGGGGCAAATTCCGCGGAAAACCATCGGCGCCCGGGGCGGCCGAGCCGGTCGTCGATGTGAATTGGACGCGCCAGGTGACGGTAAATCTGACTCCCGGCGCGGACGGGAGCCTGACGTTGCGGCGGGCACGACTTGAAGGCAACGTCGATGTGCATAGCTCGACGGGGGTATACGTTTCCGGCGATTCGATGGATATGACCTTTGATCCATCACTGGCGACGCCCAGGGGCGTGGCAGGTCCAAACGGCGGTGGTTTAACGGGATCGACCCTGACGCGCGCGGTTGTCGAGAAGGGGGCCATGTGCGAATTGACCGATGCCAACGGCATCAAGCGGACCATCGCCGGCGATGAGGTTTCGATGGAGATGGGACGCCAGGACGGCAACGCGTATCCCAAACATGTAAATGCCGACGGCTCGGTCGTAGTGACGACGCCCGATGGACGGCTCCAAGGCGCGCATTTGGAGAGCACGCTGCTGCCCGCCGCAGGCGGCTCGACGCCGCTGGCCACGGGCGGCGCGGCGGCATCGGCCAGTCCGGCCGGAGCGGTCCGACTGCAAGAGATGGAAATGACCAGAGATGTGAAGCTGACCGGTCAGAACGGCGTGGCCGCAAGGGGCACCGAGTTGAATGTCAGAACCACGGATGCCGGGGAAAATATTGTTCTCTGGGGCGAACCGGCCTGGGCAACCGACGGCGCGTCAACGCTGACCGGGCCGTCGATCGTCCTGTTACCGGCTGCGCAGCAGGCCAGCGTCTCAGGCGCTGGCACGCTGGTAACCACAAGAAACGCGGGAGCCGGGTTGATGCCTGGTTCGACCGCGCTCACCACAGGTGGTTCGGCCGGGCCGGCCACGCGCGGTTCGACAGCAGCCACAACACGCCAATCGGCAACCCAGCCGGTGACGATTACGTGGAAAAACGGCGCAACCCTCGATGGCCAGCAAAATGAACTGGATGTCACCGGTACGGTCAATCTGCATACCATGGGCGATGACGGCGCCGACCAGGACGCCTCGGCCGCAAAAATGGTACTGACGCTGGCGGACAAACCACCGACAACGGCGCCGACCAGGAATCCGGCGGCAAACAAAGGGCCATCAACCCGCAACGCGCCCGCTTCAACGGCGCTCACCGCGACCGATCCGCTGGACGTCGGCAACATGGGGTTCATGAGCAATAAGCAGGTGACGGCCGCGAAGTTGATCGGTGGGGCCAAAGTCGCCAGCGTGCTCAATGGTCCCGACGGCAATCCCGTGCGCACGCAAAGCCTGATGGCCGACGAGATCGACCTGAACGCGATCCAGCAGATCATGACCGTGCCGGGGCCGGGCGAATTGATCGCGACGGAAACCGGGCCGACAACCAGACCGGCCACGGCGGCCGCCGCTGGCGCCGGCGGATCGTCCGGCAACGGTTCGACCGGGATTAGCTGGAATAAACGGCTCGTCTATGACACGGCCAAGGGTGTGGCGACGTTCGACGGTCCGGCCCACGTCGTGCATCTGGATGGCTCGACGCCGGCGGTGCGGACGGACATGTACGCCGATCAGCTCGTCGCGACATTCGGCACTGGCGCCACGGCGGCCGGTGGGGCGCAGCAACTGAAAAGCCTGACGGCCAGCGGGCAGGTGAGGATGCAGACGCGCGGGCAGGTCATCGACGGCGGCACGCTGCTTTACGACCCGATCGCGCAATATGTGATCATCAGGGGCACCGACCAGTGGCCGGGTTCGATTCACGATGCTCAGGGACTCAAGAACAATGCGTTCAATGTGCTGGAAATGGACCTGCAAACAGGGCAGATCAAGATTCTGGAAGGGATGAGCGGGCAGATCCAGCGGTAGAATTCCGGAGGTTTGGAGAATGAACAAGGCAATTCTGGCGACGGCGTTTTCTGAGGCTCTGGCGTATGGGGCGTACCTGGCCACGGGCACGGACGAGCAACAGCGCCGATGGAATCAGGTGTACGACGCCGCGGAATTGACGGCCGGTCAGAAGCAACTCATCGCCGGCTTTTCGCGGCAGATGAAAGTGCTGGTGGTCAGCGGAATCTGGTGTGGTGACTGCGTGCAACAATGCCCGCTGATGCAGAGGATCGCCGAGGCAGCCGGTGGGAAGATCGATCTGCGCTTCGTGGATCGCGATGCACATGAGGAACTGACCGAGAAGGTGCGCATCAACGATGGCAGCCGCGTGCCGGTCGTCGTCTTCATGTCCGAGGATGGCCACTGGTGCGGCACGTACGGCGACCGCACCATAAGCCGCTACCGCGCCATGGCGGTGCGGCAACTGGGACCGTCCTGCCCGATCGGCATTCTGCCGCCGGACAAGAACGAGATCGCGGCAACGCTGGCGGACTGGCTCACGGAATTCGAGCGCATCCAGCTTATGCTCCGCCTCAGCGCCCGGCTGCGAAAGCTGCACAACGACTGATCCACCGCGTCAATGCCGGTCGGATTTGGCAAACAGCGTGTGGACAATGTCGCGCGACAGAACCAGTTGGGCCTCGTCGCCGGTGGCGGTGGTTTCAAGCGTGATCGGCCCGGTCGTTTGGCCGGGTCCGGCCTGCATTTCCGACGGAGCGGGGTTCGGGTTGCTTCGCGGCACCAAACCCGCCTGAGCCGCGCCGGCCAGCAGAACAATAGCCACCGCGCCGGCCACGCTCAGCAGCGTGCTATTCACACACCGGCGGCGCAGCAATTGCCACGAACCCACCATGAGAATCACGCCGAATAGGAATCCCGCCGCGGCCATCTGCACGGCCGCCAAATGACGGGCGTCGGCGTGCTTGGTGGTCGCGGCATCGGCCGGTTGCGAGGTGGATGTCCTGGCCTCCAGCCAGGCCTTGGGGATGCGGAGAATGCTTCCCTTGCCCTCGTCGGCCAGCGTGGCGGTGATTCGTTTTTCCAGTCGGATATCGGGCAGCCCCGCATCGGCAGGTGGTGGCGGAGGCTGTATGACAATCGGCGGCCGGACCATGGCCAGCACCGGCGTGGCACCGCACGGCGCGGCGAAGGTAAGACCCATGAGAACTGCGGCAAATAGCCCCAGGCATGCTGTGACAGTTGCTTTCATGACATGACTCCGCAAGTGGCCGGAAGGGTTAGTTATTGCCCAGCGCGTCGGCCGTCAGAAACGCGGCCAGATCGCGCGAAAGTGTGACACGCACGGCGGTGGATTGCGATGTGAGATCGACCTCGACCGGACCGTGATGACCCATGCCCGGCGGCGGCGCCAAAGGCGAATCGGCCGCATAGAGGCCGCGGGCGACCATCGAGATTCCGACGGCCGCCGCGACCAGCAGAATCGCGCCGTTGCGCCGTTTGCCCCGAGCCAGTTGCAGGCCGCCAATCACGATGGCGGTGGATAGCCCGAACCCGGCCACGATGGTCGGAACCGGCGAGATGCCCGTCGCATCGGCGTGCGGCGCGGGACCAGCAAACGCATCGCGCGGAATCACCAGCACGGTCGGGTTGTCACCCTCGGCAAGCTGCGCGATGAACTGGTCGTTGGGAACCGGCGCCGGCTCGACAGGCATCGGCCGGATGATGATCGGCGGGCGCGCAATTTGTCCGGCCCCAGCGCCGGCCCAAGCCACGGACGCCGTCGCGATCGAAGCGATGGCGAAGATCAAAAGACGCGATTTCATGGTCAAGCTCCTCACAAAAGCGACAGGCGAGAATATCTCCCAGTCGGTTAGACTCATTAGCGCCCCAGAAGTTCCGAAAAGCAATATCGAAGCGATGAAATCAAGCGAAATGCGAACTTTTCGCCCGCTGGGGCGTCCAACGATCCAGTGCAGCCCAATGGTATTTGTAGACCTGCATGTGCCAGCGGCCTGATAAATGGAGCGATCATGCGAATTCGAGCACGTTTCGGGTTGGTTCTGGCCGCATTGGCAATTCTGCTGCCGGCCGGAATGGCGCGGGGGCAGAATTATCATGAGCCGTTTTCGGATTTCTATCCTTACACGAGCGGTGGACAATATCTCGACCCGCTTTGGAACTTCGAGCATGCCCAATTCCATGGCCCGATACAGCAGATCGAGCAGGTAACCTACAGCCCGCGCGCGGGCATTGAGGTGACGACGCCGACAGTGTTCAAATTCAACGACAAGGGGCAGTTGATTGAGCGGGTGCGCACCATCCGTTCAACCGCCGGCGGGGCCAGCAAAATAGTGCCGGACATGGACGCGGTGGTTTCGTACGACTCGGGCGGCCGAATCAGCAAGATCACTCTCTCCGAACCCCCGCCGTCGCGCGCGGGCGTCATGCAGATTCAGGAGGCAACGTATGACGATGCGGGGAACCTCACGAGCATCTCCACCAGGTTCCCGGAAGGCGATGGTTTCCGCGAAAGCGACAAATTCAAATTTGCCGCGCGGTCCACTTCCGAGGGCGGCAAAATGATTGCGTACGGGATAGCCGACGGCCCCGAACCCTACAAGTCGGATACGAGAGAACTGGTTTACGACAAGGCCGGGCATCTCATCCGGTACAAATTTGTGCCCGGATACCAGAACAACCCCGGCGGCTATGTAACTCCCGAAACATTGTTAGCCGCCGATGCGACCACCAAGCCGGTCGCCGAGCAACAGTCCCGGCCCTATTACACGTGGAACGACAAAGGGGACCTCGCCATGCTCGGGAGCGATGCTGATCGGGTACATTATGAATTCGCCTACGAGTACGATACGCACGGCAACTGGACCAGCCGGACGGTGACCCAGATCGGCACCGCCGGCCGCGGCGGGGAAGCGCCGGG
>Ga0181520_10002076_pt1 | contig 38610 bp, 32 predicted proteins | sample PEATcosm2014_Bin_29_FD_132451 | JGI IMG/M metagenome (GOLD analysis project Ga0181520, IMG submission 132451) | Peatland microbial communities from MTU Mesocosm Facility, Houghton, MI, USA - PEATcosm2014_Bin02_30_metaG | ecosystem: Environmental > Terrestrial > Soil > Wetlands > Peat | place... | reverse complement strand
TTCAGTTGCTGGCGCTTGGGATCGTACTTCTTCTGCAGGTCGGCGAAGTTGCGCTGGCCCTCGTTGGTTTGGGCCACGGCCACCTGGAAGGCGATGACGGCGATCTTGGCTGGACCGGCCGGCGCCGCGGCGGCGGCGGGAGCGGGCAATGTTTGGGCGGCGGCGCTCAGGGCAAAACCCGAGGCCAGCGTAACAATAAGTGCAAGCGAGCGCTTCATGCGAATGTAAAGCTCCTTCGGAATTCCTGTGGGTCTGTCCGCGTTTGGGCGCGGAAACGAGCCTGTGCCTCCTGAGAAACCTCACGACCCTTCTTCCACCCCGATTTTGGGAGGCTCTGCGCCGGATGGGCAGAGGCAGAAAAAGACGCGAATGGAGACGTCAGCAGGAACTAGATGGATTATAGGAGCGCCAACTGGGAGCGTCAAACCGGCAATCCGTGAATTTTGCCGCGATTGGAGCAGGCGTATTTGACATCTCCGCCAGGTCCCTGAAAGGGAAAGGCCCCGCATCGCGGGGCCTTTTGCCGGCATTCGAGAATTGACTGAAACTTCAGCGTCAGCGCCCGGCAGGACCTTTGGCAGCCGGCTTGGGCGCGGAGGGCGCGGGCTGGGCTGGCGGAGCGGGTACGCCCGACTTCACGTTGTAGGCGTCAATCACCGCCTTGGTGATATCGGTGGAGGGGCTTGCGAAGAGCACCAGGGGCGCCTGCTGCTGGCTTTCGCTCCCGTCCAGCACCAGGGTATACCCATTCTGCTGGGCATAAGCAACCATCACTTCGCCAACCTTGGTAGCCACGCCGCCGAATACCTGCTGCATCTCTTGCTGATAGTCGTTCTGGGCGTCCTCGCCGATGCGCTGCGCCTGCTTCTTCTTGTCTTCAATCGCCTTGGCGCGGCTGGCGCGCTCGGCAGTGGTCAGCTTGTCGCCCTGGGCCTGCAACTGCTTGGTGAGGTTGTCGATCTCCTCGCTGAGGGTCTTGAGCTGTTGGCGCTTGGGCTCGTACTTCTTCTGCAGGTCGCCAAAGTTGCGCTGGAATTCGTTGGTTTGGCCTACAGCCGCCTGGAAGGCGATGACGGCAATCTTGGCAGGACCGGCCGGAGCGGCGGCCTGCGGTGTCTGGGCGTTGGCGCTCAGGGCAAGACCTGAGGCAAGAGTAAGAAAAAGTGCGATCTGACGTTTCATGCGAGTAGAAAACTCCTTCGGAATTTCAACCGGACCTGGCTGCCATGCGGCGTCAGGCCCGGACGTGCTCAGAACGTGGTCGATACCGTCAAGCGGAAGGTCTTGCGCGGTTCGCGGAACAGGTCCCGCGCTCCGTAGGCCTGGATCGCCTCCTGGTAGGTGTAGTCGCCCGCGCCGCCTTGCGGGAACAGATCGCGGGTAATCAACTGCGCCGAGCAACTCTCCTTGTTTCCACCCAGGTTCACGGTGTTGCAATAGGGCCGCTCATACAACCGCAATGGGTTATACGCGTAGTAGAGGCGGAAGGGCGCATTGATGACCGGCATGATGACCGATATTTCGGCGCCGGTCGACATGCGGGGAACAAAGTTGGTGCCGGCGATGGGCCGGATGTTCTGCTGGAACCCAACCTGCGAACCATGAATATCGCTCAGGCATGCGCCGTTGCTGATGGTCTGGCAGCCGTAGAGCGGCGCAGTCAGCGTGGCAAAGCCCTCGGGGCTCTGCTTCAACTGCCCCTTGTTCAGGGCCGTGTCGATGCCAAAGTCGTCGAAGAACGCGAAGGTCACCGGGCCTGCGATCGGAATCCGGTACTCGGCATTGGCGGTCAGGTTGGTGTCGCCACCGATTGAAGCAATGCCATAGACCGGCAGCGGAACCTGGATGCACTGGTTCAACTGGGGATTGTTCGGATCGCGCGGTACGCAGGTACCGTCTGGGTTTGTCAGTTGGACATTAATGCGATTGGGAACGTAGCCGTAGGGCGTGGCGCCGCGGATATCGAAGCCGCGCAATTCGCCTTCACCGCCAGAGTAGAAGCGGTTGTTGGGCGGAGCAACATCGCCGCCGAAGCCCTGCACATAACCCAGCTGCGCGCGCAGGCCGAGCACGTTGCGCCCGCTGGCCGACGGTATCAGGTAGTGCATGGGCATGAAGCGCTTGTACGCCACCGCCGGCGAAATGTAGCGCACATTTCCGGCGATGCCGGCTACCTGGAACGCCGCCGTGTATTCCTTGCCAGTGCGCGGCCGCATGGGGTTGTTGATGGTGTTGTAGATGTAGGTGAACGAGGCCGAACTGTTGACGATGCCGGCCAGCGCATTGGACCCCTGAATACCCGACCGGAAACTGATGGTCTGGAAGAAGGTCTGCGACGCGGTCGAGAACGCGGTGATCGACGACTTGGTCAGCGAATAGGTGAAGCCCACACGCTGGAAGGCGTGGCGCTTGAGCGGATAGCTGAGAGAGAAGTTCAAACCGGTGGAGGCCTGATTGTAATTCTGCGTCAGCGATTGCTGCGCCGAAGTCAGGTTGGCCGATGCGCCGGTGGTGGCCTGGTAGTTCTTGGCCGCGTTGAAGTCCTGCTTGGTATTGAAAATCTGGAAGCCCAGATTCAGCGGACGGTTGCGCAGGTAAGGCTGCGAGAAACCAAACATGAACTGCCGGCTCACGTTGCCCAGGTTGCCCTGCACGCTGAGCGTTTCACCCAGACCCAGGAAGTTGTTGGTCTGGTAGTTGACGCCCAGGAACGCGCCCGACAGGCCGCTGATGCCGCCGTTCAAGCCGATCGAGTTCTTGCCCTTTTCCTTCACCTTCAGGAGCAGATCGACCGTGCCCGCCTCGGCATCCTGGTGAGCTTCGGAATCCTGATCCACCTTGAGCGGCTCAAAGTACTCGAGCTGGTTCAGGCGCAGCAGGCTGTACTCCCACAACTGCGAGTTGTAGACCTGGCCTTCTTCCAGCATCAACTCGCGGCGGATGACCTTGTCGCGGGTGATGGTGTTGCCCGTGAACTCGATGCGCGAAACATAGAAGGGCTTGCCTTCGTCGATGTCGATGTTCAGCGAGACGGTCTTCTTCTGTTCATCGAAGCTGGGCTTGGGAATGGCGCCGAAGTTGATGTAACCCAACTGGCCGTACGCCTTTTTCAGGTTCTCAAGGCCCTTGCCCATCATGGTGGCGTTGAACCAGTCGCCATCCTTCACCGCGAAGGTGCCGCGCAGAGCGCGGACGTTGGTGACTGCCTTGTTGCCGCTGAAGGTGATGGTGCCCAGCCGGTAGCGCGCGCCCTCTTCAATGGGCATCAGGATGTCGATGCGCTTGCCCTTGTTGGGCCGGAAGGTGAACCAGTTCAGTCCGCCCTGGTCGCGAATCTGCGTCTTGGGCTCCTCGATGGCGGCGTTGTAGTACCCCTTGTCGCGATACGCCTGGCGCACGCGCTCCGTGTCCTCCTCCAGTTTCGAGGCGTCGAAGGTCTGCGAGAAAAGGTTCTCGAAAACGATCGAGTACGGAATGCCGATCGGTTTCAGGTTCTTCATCGAACGGCGCAGCAGCAGGCCGCTCAGGTGCTGGTTGCCGGCGAACTTGATCTGGCCCACTTTGACCGTGGGGCCTTCCTTGATGTTGAAGTTCACCTGCACTGAGGCCGGCGGAATCGTCTTCACCTCAGTCTTGATGGTGGCGAACTGGTGCCCGTGTTCCGACAGAATATCCTTGAGCACGGTCTCGGCCCGCTTGATCTTGGAGGGGTCGTACTGGCTCTCGACCGACAGGCCAACCTTTTCCTTCTTGAAGCGGTCGAGCACATCCGACTGCGAGACGGCGTTCAGGCCCTTGTAGTTGATCTCGCGAATGGTGGGCTTTTCCCGGACGAAGATGTTCAGGATGATGCCCTTCTCGGAGTCCTCGCGCTCGATACGCACGTCGTCGAAATACGCCGTGTTCCACAGCGAGTTGAAGTCGCGCTCGATGGAGATCGGGTCGTAGGTGTCGCCGGGGTGCGTAAAGAGCCGCGCCAGCACGGTCTCCTTGGGAATGCGCCGGTTGCCGATGACCCGAATTTGATCGATAGTCTGCGGCTGCTGGGCCAGGGCTGCGCCGGCGGTAAGCGCCAGCACCAGCAAGATCATCAAGCGCGCCATACGACTCGTAGTCCGCGCGGCGCGGGAGATGGAAGTGTGCTTGATGTTCACTGGGCGGGAGCCCTGCGGCGAGCACAAGTACCGGTGCGATCCATAGTTCGTCTTCACGGGAAGAATAAGCACACCCTCACTGCTCAAAATCTGGTCCTGCCTAGCGGAAAGACTGATTATATTGGACCGTGGCCATCCCGCCCAAACCGCCCGGGCGACCTTCGGCTCGGAAATCGACTCTTTCCAGAAAATCCCCTGCCGCGCATGCCGCCTTCGGACCCGGGCCGGCCCCCACTGGGAGCCCAACCCACAGTCTACCGGACTCAGACGGGTTGGGACGCCTTTACATCCCCGCTGGACATCACAGCATCCCTCTTAGACGCAGCTCAGGCGTACATGACATCCTCTTTACGCGGAGGTTCCTCGCAGATGAACGAGTCTCGGGAGACAGTTTATGAATTTTCGGCCCCCTTGCTGGATGGCCGGCCGATGAGCCTGGACGAGTTCCGGGGCCAGGTCCTGCTCGTCGTGAATACCGCCAGCAAATGCGGCTTTACCCCGCAATACGCGGGTCTGGAGCAACTCTACCGCGCTTATCGGGAGCGTGGTTTCACGGTGCTGGGATTCCCCTCCAACCAGTTTGGCGCCCAAGAGCCGGGCACGGAAGCCGAGATCGGCGCCTTCTGCGAAAAAAATTTTGGGGTCAGCTTTCCCGTCTTCGCAAAAATCAACGTCAACGGCCCCCAGGCCCATCCTCTCTACCAGTTTTTGCGGCGGGCCAAACCCGGGATCTTCGGCATCGGACGCATCAAATGGAACTTCACCAAATTTTTGGTGGACCGGCAAGGATACGTCGTGGGCCGCTTCGCCCCCTCGACCAGCCCGGGGGACCTGGCCGCCGCCATCGAGGGCCTGCTCGACAGCCGATAGGAAATTTCGTGGGCTTTTCGGGCTCTGCGGCAAGCTGCATGGGGAATTGATTCGCGAATTTCCCTTTTTTTCGCCTCCCGTTCGGACTCTGCGGTATGCTTCTCCATGTCCGACTTGCAATCCGGCCTTATCTCGTGATTCGATTAGGCCTTCCAGGATGAACCAAGAATGGAGGCAACGGTGCGCCGAGAACTTCCCATGACCCTCATCCGAGTCATTGTGGGCCTCGTGTTCCTGCTGGAAGGCGCGCTCAAGTTTCTGCTCCCCGCTGAGCTGGGTGTGGGGCGCTTTGCCCTGATCGGCCTGCCCTTCCCTCATCAGGTGGCTCCGCTGGTGGGCGGCGTCGAAATCGGCGCGGGCGCAGCCGTTCTGCTCAATTTCTATGCGGGCGATGCCGCGCTCGCCCTGTTGGTGGTCATTTTTTGTGCGCTGGTATCCACCAAGCTCCCCATTCTGCTGGGCCGGCCTCTGGGCCCGTTTTCTCTCGCCAAACTGAGCCACTATGGTTTGTTGAGCTTCCTCCACGAGGCGCGCGTCGACCTGTGCATGCTCTTCGCCCTGGTGGCCATCCTCATCGACTCCGGCCTCAGAATGGGCCGCAGGCGGCCTTGGTACCAATCCAAAGGGCTCTAGAAAATGCAGGACCCCGCCGGCAAGTCTCCGCCCGGTGAGATCCTGGGGCTTTTCCTGCGCCTGGGGCTGACGGCCTTCGGAGGCCCGGCCGCGCACATCGGCCTGATGGAGCGCGAGGCCGTCGAACGGCGCGGATGGATGAGCCGTGAGCGCTTCCTTGACCTTGTAGGCGCCTGCAACCTGCTACCCGGCCCCAGTTCCACTCAAGTGGCCATGGCGCTGGGCTACAGCCGGGCTGGCTGGATGGGTCTCCTGATCGCGGGTGCGTGCTTCATCTTGCCGGCATCGCTGGCGACCCTGGCCCTGGCTTGGACATACGTGCGCTATGGGAGCCTGCCCCAGGCGCAGGGGTTGCTCTACGGGGTCAAGCCGGTGATGGTCGCCATCCTGGTTCAGGCAGTCTGGAAGCTGGGCCGGATGGCCTGGCGCGGCTGGACGCTCACACTGGCTGGTCTGGTGTGCATGGCTGCGGCTCTTGCAGGCGCGCCAGCCCTTGCGGAGCTGCTCGTCTCGGGCGGCGTTGCTCTGCTGGTGGCCTGGAGGCGCTCCCACCCGAACGCCGATCTGGGCCTGGCTGCTCTGCCCCTCGGCTTGGGGAGCACAGCCGCCGGAGCCGCAGGAACAATTGGGCTCGGCTCGCTCTTCTTCGTTTTTCTCAAGCTCGGTGTGGTCGTCTTCGGTTCCGGCTATGTGCTCGTGGCCTTCCTCAAGGCCGACCTGGTGGACCGTCTGCATTGGGTCACCGAGCCGCAGTTGCTGGATGCCATCACCGCCGGCCAGATCACGCCCGGCCCGGTTTTCGCCACCGCCACATTTCTGGGCTTCCTGCTCCACGGTTTCGCCGGAGCCGCCGTCGCCACCGCGGCCATTTTCCTGCCCTCGTTCCTGCTAGCCGGTCTCGTGGGTGCGCTGGCCGGCCGCATTCGCAAGTCCAGGCTGGCCGCCGGGTTCCTCGACGGCGTGAACGTGGCCGCCGTGGCGCTGATGGCCGCCGTCGCCCTGGTTCTGGGCCGCGCCACCCTGTTGGATGGCTGGACCTGGGCGTTGGGAGTGTCCAGCGCCGCGCTGTTGATCTGGACCCGGATCAACGCCACCTGGCTGATCCTGGCTGGCGCGGCCGCGGGCATTCTTCTCCACATCGCGGGCTGATGCGGTGAGCCGATGGCTCCCACCGGCTCGCAGGGCGGAGATGATCCTGCATCTTTCCCGTGCCGATCCTGCTTTCCCGGCGAGTTTGTGCCGATAAGTAGTGCCACACGCCAAAAGAGGTTCCCGCACAGCAATTTCTTCACAGCGATTCAAGCTGCGGAAACGCTCCGGCCGAACAAAGGAGCCACCGTGTCCTCGTTCGCAATCTCCGCCATTCCCTCCCCAAACGTTTCATCCGTTACGGCGCCCGTCCGTACCGCTTCTGTCAAAGCTCAGGCAGCCGCCTCCTCCATGCCGGAGGATACGGTCAAGCTGTCGGCCTCGGCCCAGGCCCAGCAGATGTATCAGTCCGGCCAGAGCGTATCGTCGATTGCCTCGTCGCTGGGAACGAGCGCGTCTACAGTGGATAGCTACCTGGGTATTGCGGTCGCCATCGCGGTTCCACTCAAGGTGGGAAGTGGAGGGCACGCTGCGCCAGCCGAGCCTGCCGCGGCACCCGCGCCCGCTTCCACCACGGGCGCGGCAGTCAAAACCGTCGCAAAGGGCTGATGTACCGACTGAGGCGCGAGTTCGCAGCAAGGGCCGCCTACAGGGAACCCGCTCTCGTGGACCAGGTTAATCGAACCGGTAGGCGCTGATGGCCGCGCCCATCGGCTCATCGGTGAAGATGCGCGTTCCGGGCGCGCCGCCCCCGGCTCCAGCAGCCACCAGCAGGGGAATCAGGTGCTCTTCGCGCGGATGGGAGTAGGCGGCAAACGGGGCCTCCCGCCAGTCAGTGAGCAGGGCGTCCCGCTCCGCCGCTGGCAACTCGACGGCATGGGTGAGCCATGCATCGAAGGCGCGGGCGCGCTCAAGCGTCTCCGGCCGCAGGTAGCCGCGCAGATTATGAAAGCTCATGCCGCTGCCGACGATCAGTACTCCCTCGTCGCGCAATGGAGCCAGCGCCCGCCCGGCTGCCAGGTGCAGTGCCGGTTCGAGTGAACTCGCCAGCGACAGCGAAACCGTCGGAATCTCCGCCTCAGGAAACGCCACTTTGAGCGGTACAAAGACGCCGTGGTCGAAGCCGCGGCTTGCACTCGTCGCCGCCGGCAATCCCGCCCCAGCCAGCAAACTCGCCACGCGCCCGGCAAGCTCCGGATCGCCGGGAGCCGGCCAGGTGAGTTGGTAGGTGTGTTCCGGAAAGCCGGAATAGTCGAAGATCAATTCCGGCCGGGCCGCAGCGCTGGCGGTAAACGCCGGCTCCTCCCAGTGGCCGCTGACGACCAGCAGTGCCTTGGGCGGCTCGGGAAGCGTGGCGGCCAGACCCTTCAAAAAGCGCTCGGTGGCCTTCCATGTGTCGGCCGGGCCCCAGGTCCAGTCCATAAAGAAGCAGGGCCCTCCGCCGTGGGGAAGGAAAATTGCAGGCTGGCGTTTGGTGTTGGCGGTCATGGGTCTATCCTCCGCGTCCCAGTCCGTAGCGGCGGCCGGGACGATATCTGTTCAAACAACTATCTCTCTGATGTCCTCGGCCGCGCGCACGATTCACACTTTTCCGCTGCGGCCAATCGCCCGCCAGGCCACCGTCAGCCGCACTGCGGGCGTCTACTCGACAGGCGGAGCAAGAAAGAGCGCATAAACCAGGAGGGCCACGCCCATGAACCCAGGAATTCAGTCCGCACAGATAGACCAGCCGGTTGCCGACCGGCGCGCGCAAGAAGATTGCCAGCGCCCAGCCTGCGCCGAGGTCGACCAGGCCACCGATCTTCATGCCTTCGCGCGTCTTGATACGCTGCTGCCGGTCTGTTTCCGCTACAATTCGGCTGCTGCTCTGGCGCCTTCGCTCAGATGACAGACAAGGATGGGATGCCCGAACATTTGTTGGTATTTTGTTTTCCGAAGCAATCAAGAGCGCAGAATTTTTTTGCAGGAGGCAACCGCCATGGAAGACCCCTTCGACCTCGACCGTTTTCTCAGCGCCCAGGCTGCCGTCTTTCCGCAGGTTCTGGCCGAACTCGGCGCCGGCTCGAAACGCAGCCACTGGATCTGGTTCATATTTCCCCAGATGAAAGGTCTGGGGCACAGCCCGCAGTCGGAGTATTACGGCATCGGCTCGCTCAAGGAAGCCGCGGCCTATGCGCACCATCCGCTGCTCGGCCCGCGGCTGGACGAATGCACGCGGCTGGTCAATCTGGTCGAGGGGAGAACGATTGACCGGATTCTCGGCTTCCCCGACGACCTCAAGTTCCGCTCGTCCATGACGCTGTTTGCCCGCGCAGCCCCGGAAAACCCGGTCTTTGCGGAAGCCCTGACGAAATACTTCGCCGGCCAGCCCGATCAGGTGACGCTGGAACTTCTCCGCTAGTGGTGTCCTTAACAAAGATGGTCGATTATTGATTCCAATTCCGCGAGGCCTCGGGCCCACAAACACATGTTCTGTATCAGGGCACGACTTCAGTCGTGCCGCAAATCAGCCAATATTGACGCGGGCTTTAGCCCCTGAGGTGCTGTTTCCGGCGTCCTAAGCTAAGAGCGGGCGTGCTTTTCGCCAAACAGCCGCAGCTTGGCGAGCGTGGCTGCCGCCTGGCCGGAGTCGATGGCCTCGGCGCCCATCTGGACGCCTTCTTTCAGGTCGCCGGCCAGCCCGGCCGCCACCAGCGCCGCCGCAGCGTTGAGCAGCACGATGTCGCGCCGCGCGCCGGGATTGCCGGTCAGCACGTCATAGAGCAACCTGGTGTTTGTCTGGACATCGCCGCCAATGAACTGTTCGAGCTTGACGCGAGTCAGGCCGGCCATCTCCGGCGTGACGCGGGCAGCCTTCAGCGTGAACTCGCCCGTCTCGGACTCTTCGACGCGCGCCACCACCGACTCGCCGGTCGTCGTCAGCTCGTCAATTCCATCGGTTCCATGGACGACGAATGCGCGCCTTGCTCCCAGAGCCTTGAGCGTTCGGCCCACCAGCAGAACCTTGCTGGGCGCCAGCACGCCGATGACCTGCGCCCGCGCTCCAGCCGGGTTGGTGAGCGGTCCGCAGAGGTTGAAGATGGTGCGAAAGCCCAAGGCCCGGCGAAGCGGTCCGACCGCCTTCATCGCAGGGTGATAGAGCGGCGCATAGAGGAACATGAACCCGGTTTCGCGCAGGCACTCGGCCGCCAGTTCGGGGCCGAGGTCGATGGGGACGCCCAGCGCCTCCAGCACGTCTGCCGCGCCGCACAGCGAGGTCACCGCGCGGTTGCCGTGCTTGGCCACCTTGGCCCCGGCAGCGGCAGCCACCAATGCAGCGCCGGAGGAGATGTTGAAGGTCAACGGTCCCCCACCGCCGGTGCCGACCACGTCCACCAGTTGGTCGCGCTCCTCGGCCGTGAGCGGCAGCGGAGTGACCCGTTCGCGCATCACCTGGACAAAGCCGGCCAGCTCCGGCGCCTGTTCGCCGCGCGTGGCCAGCACGGTAAGCAGCGCCGCCGTCTCCACCTCCGGCACTTCGCCGGTCAGAATCTCTTCGAGGACGTGGGCTGCCTGTTCGCGGGTCAGTGCCGTGCCGTCCTCGGCCAGCGGTTTCAAGTACTCCTTCAAAGACGCCATACCTCTAATGGTAATGGCGCGTCGTGCTCCGGCGCATTCTCACCGCTGAGCGATCCTCGTTTGCCGGTCCTTTGGGGGGCAGGATAGTATTTCCATACCGCTGGCACGGTCACGCTGGCCCGGCCCGAACCGGGCTTGCCCCGAATCCCCCAAAAGACAGCGGCTGGGCGGTCCCTACCGACATAAAAGATTCACGAATGTCAATTAAATAGTCTTGGACCCCTGATTTTGCTGGTGATTGGCGGTGTCCGAAATAATTCTGGACACCGTGATTTTTTTCACCCGCTTGGGGTGCGGGGTTCGGTGTCCAGATGGACACTAAAGTCTAGCGGACTTTGGTAACTCCACCCGTGTGATGCTCGGTACTGCGCTTGGGTTGCGCGGCGGCTGGCAACCGGACCGCTCAACCGTCACCCACGCCCACAGGCAGAGAGTGCCGCAGAACACCCAGCGGCGCGGGGCACCGAAGACCACGCGCGGGCCTGAAACAACCATGTGAAGGCGACCGACTGGCGAACCGCACCAGCAGCAGGATAGAGAGGACTTTGTGTGCGCGCTCATGGATACCGACCGGCGCGCCGAGTCAAGGGCGAAGCGTAGCGGAGTGGCGAAGCCACGCGCAGCGAGAGCGGAGCGCCCTTTACCGGCGCGCTACACCATGGCTTGAGCGCGCACGCTTGCAATGCAGCGTGTGAGGGCGCGCGGCGCGCGCCGGTCTTTGCCGTTGCTCTTGCGGTTGCCGTTTATGGCCTTTTATGCGTAGCGGCGCGGGCGGTCTTTGTCTTTCGCCCACGCCTGAGCCGCCAGGCGAGGGGCGCGCGGGGGAAAGCGGAGCGCGAGGAATCGAGCGCAGGAAGCCGAGGTACGAGGCGACCGGCCGCGGCGGGCCGCGCGACCGCGAAGCGGGACGCCGCGCGCGCCACAATCACAGGCGGGGCGCATTGCACTTCCCCCGAGCGCAGCGCGGCGGGAGACATGGCCGAGCGGGAGGCGTGCGGCGCGGCTTTTTGCGCCGCGTGCCGGAGCGAGCACCTTGTATAGCTATATCTAGATTTTTATCGAGTCGGGTTGTATCTATGGTCTTTTAGAGTGGTGTCGCGTCCGGGGCTGGCGGCGCGCTTGGGGATTCCGGCGCGCTATCGGCGGTCGGGGGGCTGGCGGCGCGTCTTGCGGCGGCGGCTGGAGTGCGCGGGCTTGCTCGAATATGCGCTCGATCACACTTCCGAGTGACATGGGCTTTCCTTTCACAGCAGATTCAGGCGGTCCAGTTCGGCGGCGAGATGGCGGCGGGCGCTTGGGATGAGGTAACTCAGTTTGCGCAGCGAGCATTGCAGGGCTTGCGCGATTTGCTGGGATGGCTGGCGGTCCCGATAGGTCAGCACCAGGGCGGTTTGCTCTTCGCCGTCGAGTTTGCCCAGGGCGCGGCCGAAGTCGATGACGCGCACCAGACGGGCGTCGAACGTGCGTTCGTTGCGGTTCTGCCAGCCTTGGCGCTGGTAATCGCATGAGTGTGCGCTGGCGAGCGACAGGCGGTCATGGCACCACTGCCGGAGGCGCGCCACGGCCAGGGCTTCATCGGGGGACATGGGACCGATCATGCGAGGTCCGGTCCTTCCCACTGAGGTTCGGCGGCGAGTTGTTGGGCTTGACTGAGGCGCTTGGCGGGTTCGGCGGGGTGCTTGAGCCAGCTTGCCGCTTCCGGCGCGCTGGCGGTACTCTTGCGCTCGATTTTGGAAGGGTTCGTTGCGGCGAGAGCTTCAGCGGGTTCCATGGGCGAAACTATACCACTGATTGTGGTCACGCGTAGCGTGACCACAAGGGGTGGTAGTTATCGCCTCACTTTGTTGGGCACGCGGCCAGGATGCGGCTGGCGATGGCGCGCGCCTCTTCCCACATTTCGGCGCTGTCGGTGTAGGTGCACAGGTCCCACAATTCCGTGGCCGCATGATGCAGGATGCGCGCCAGCCGGGCGGCTGGCGCGGGCTGGCGAATGAGCGGGCCTTGTTCGTCAATGACACCCTGCATACCGGGTGCCACGTGGGGGTGGGGGGTGGTCATTTTTTGTCGCCTTTCTGGTGCAGGACGCTGAGCGCAACTTGCGCAGCGTAAAGCAGTTGCGATCCGTCCCGACCGTCGAAAACTTCCAGGGTGATGCCTTGCGCGATGCATGAAACATAGGCGCGGATGGTTGGCAAGTTGTCCATTTTGGGCATGGCGAGTTTGTAAGCCACGGACGCCATGCGCAGGGCCTTGGTTGCGGTCATGCCCTTTTGTTGGGCGATGTTATAGGCGCGGGTCCACTCGTCCTTGCAGTGAGACAGGGCGCGATCTGTGCGGCTGGTGCGATCACGCGGCGGGCTGGCCGCAGCTTCGAGAGCGATGGACTGCGGATAGGCGATCAGGGCGATTCTCATGCGATTTTGTCCTTTCTCCACGCGATGTAGGGACGTTTCATGCTTTCGAGGTTGGCGCGGCTGATTTGCCGCAGATCGTGGTCGAGGTACCAGATGGTCGCTTGTGGAGAGCGGTGCCCCAGGAGGGATTGCACGTCGCGTATGTCGTGCGTGAGTTCGAGCATTGCGACGGCGGCTGTGCGGCGTAGATCGTGTGGAACGATGTGCCGATGGATGCCGACTTGTTTCAGGAGGTCGCGATAGGGGCGGTCTAGTTGCGTAGCTTCCCGTGTGTTGGGGTTCATGGTTCTGCCCTTGCCGGTGTGGTCGCGGACCTGTAGCTGGCGAACGAACGAGATATCTTTGTCCATGTCGCATTCGTTGATGAGGGCTTCAATGTCCGCGGTCACCGGCATGGTCAGCTTTGCGCCGTACTTGGTGGAGAACCGGAGTTCGCGCCGTTGCCTGTCGTAGTTATCCGGGCCGATTCGTCCCGCCGTGCCGGACCTGATGGCGAGGTCAGAGCAGAACAGCAGCCAGAGGCGCAGATACTTTGGCGCGGCGTTCAGGAGCGCTTGAATTTCGTCGGGGTGCACCGTGACGTTGCGCGGTCGCAGTCCTGGGTACCGGGATGTTTGGTCGTCGAGTTTGGGCGCACCGTGGGTTTCCCAGAGCCAGCGGAGGATTTGACGGAGACATGCCGACTTGTATTTACGGGTCGCATGGGCAAAGCCTCCATGCTTGATTTGCTCGTCGATTTCAACGACGTGCGCGCCGGTGAGTTTGGCCGGGGGCAGATCGCCAGCGATGGCGATGAGGGCCTTGGCGACGTACTTGATTTGGTATCCGCGAGGCAGCGTGAGGTACCGGGCACGGAGCAGCGCGGCCAGAGTTTGACCCGTGCCTTCAGTTTTGGGTGTGCTAGCTCTTTTTGTTCAGCTTCGAACTGTAGGGCGGCGCGTTTGCTGGTGAACGCTTTCCGCTTCCGTGTCCCTGATGAATCTCTCCAGTCAGCGTAGTATTTCGAGCCCTTTTCGAACATCCGTTTTTCCTCCGGTCGAGTGTAGTTGTGGGGGCTTTCGTCGCGTTGACACCGTTGGACACCATGGCTATGCTGAATGGGCCAATGTGGACGCGGCTATCCCCTACCGGAGGACACTGACATAAAGATTCACGAGTATCAGGCAAAGGAAATCCTGGCAAGATACGGCGTTGCCGTGCCCAGGGGCGAAGTGGCCAACACGCTCGAAGAAGCCTCAACGGTGGCCCGCAAACTGTTTGCCGAGGGCGCCAGCGGCGTTGTGGTGAAGGCGCAGATTCACGCCGGAGGCCGCGGCAAGGGTGGCGGCGTAAAGGTGGCCCGCACGCGCGAGGACGCCGAACTCTACGCCAAGAACATTCTCGGCATGACGCTGGTAACCCACCAGACCGGCCCGCTGGGACAAAAAGTCCAGCGGCTGCTGATCGAGGAGACCGCGGCCATCGACCGCGAGCTCTATCTAGGCATCGTGCTCGATCGCGCGACAGGCAAGTTGGTCTTCATGGCCTCGCAGGCCGGTGGCATGGAGATCGAAGAAGTGGCCGCCAAGACTCCCGAGGCCATCTTCAAGGAAGCCATCGACCCGGCCATCGGCTTCGGCGCATGGCAGGCGCGCAAGCTGGCGTTTGCCCTGGGGCTCAAGCCCACGCAGATCAACGCCGCTGTCGGCTTTCTGCAGAGCCTCTACAAGGCGTTCATCGAAACCGACGCTTCGCTGGTGGAAATCAATCCCTTCATCACCACCAAGGACGACAAGCTCTTCGCGCTGGACGCCAAAATCACGTTCGACGACAATGCCCTTTTTCGCCACGCCGACATCAAGGCCCTGCGCGACACGGCCGAAGAGGACCCGCTCGAAGTCGAGGCCTCGAAGTATTCGCTGAACTACATCAAGCTCGACGGCTCCATTGCCTGCATGGTGAACGGCGCCGGCCTGGCCATGGCGACCATGGACATTATTCAGTACGCCGGCGGCAGCCCCGCCAATTTTCTGGATGTGGGCGGCGGCGCAACCCAGGAGCAGATCGAGCACGCCTTCGAGATCCTGCTCTCCGACGCCAACGTCAAGGCGATCTTCATCAACATCTTCGGCGGCATTTTGCGTGTGGACCGATTGGCTACGGGCGTGGTGGCGGCGGCACGCAACCTGCATATCACTGTGCCCATCGTGCTGCGCCTCGAAGGCACCAACGTCAAAGAGGGCCGCAAAATTCTTCAGGAGTCCGGCCTCAACTTCCAGGTGGGCGCAACAATGAAGGAAGCTGCGGAGCTGGTGGTAAAGGCAGCTTCTAGCTGCTAGCCCCTAGCTCCCGGAGGCTTTTCAACGAGCTTAGCTCCTGAGTTATTACAACGAGTGGCTTTGTATCAGGGCACGACTTCAGTCGTGCCGATTGGCGGCAACGGTGAGAACTAGGCTTTAGCCCCTGAAGAGTGGTGAATCGCCCACGACCTCGCAGAAGGAGGAGAAGTGTCAATGACGGACGCGCCTCAGAGATTTTCCTTCACTTGCAAGCAGTGCGGCAGGCAAAGCGAGTTCGCAGATCAGGGCGTCAGATTCGAGAAAGATCCGTCGGGCACGGTTCTTGTCCATCAGGCATTCGATCGGGAATTCCCAGACAGGATTTACTGCGGAAGATGCGGAGCGACGCTTGAATATGACGAGTCAGAAATCCAACTTTTTGACACTGACCAGCAAGGCAAAGAATAGGAGCTGTTGCAATGGCTGTTTTGGTAACCAAGGAAACGCGGCTCATCGTTCAGGGAATCACCGGCAAGGAAGGGACCTTCCACGCCATGGGCTGCGCGGAATATGGCACGCGGGTTGTCGGCGGCGTCACTCCGGGCAAGGGCGGCACCAGGCACGAGGGCTGGCCGGTGTTCAACACCGTGAGCGACGCAGTGGAAAAGACGGGCGCCAACGCGACCATGATTTTTGTTCCGCCGCCGTTTGCAGCGGACGCGATTCTCGAAGCCGAGGACGCGGGCCTTCCGCTCATTGTCTGCATCACCGAGGGCATTCCCACTCTGGACATGATCAAGGTATGGGCCAAGCTCAAGACCTCGAAGTCGCGGCTCATCGGCCCCAACTGCCCCGGCGTCATTTCTCCCGGCAAGGCCAAGATCGGCATCATGCCCGGCAACATCCACAAGGAGGGCGCGGTAGGCATCGTCTCCCGCTCCGGAACATTGACCTATGAAGCCGTGCACCAGTTGACCCAGCGCGGGATCGGCCAATCGACCGCGATCGGGATTGGCGGCGACCCGATCATCGGCACCACGCACATCGACGCTCTGCGCCTGCTCAACGACGACCCGGAGACCGAAGCGATCATCATGATTGGCGAGATCGGCGGCTCTGCCGAAGAGGCTGCCGCCGAATTTGTCAGGGAACATGTGAAGAAACCCGTGGTGGGCTTCATTGCCGGGCAGACCGCGCCTCCGGGCCGCCGCATGGGTCACGCAGGCGCCATTATCAGCGGCGGCCAGGGCACCGCAGCCGACAAGATGAAGGCCATGACCGCGGCCGGCATCCATGTCGTGGTTTCGCCTGCGGAGATCGGCGCGACGCTGGCCCGCGTTATCGGGAGGGCGTAGCTTCTCTCTGCATTCCTGGATCGACAAAGGTCTGCTGCGGGGTAGGCCCGTGTCTTTTACAAGGCATTTCAATAATTGAGTAATTTAAAGTGCCACTTTAAATTACTCAATTTCAATATTCCCTATTTAGCGCTCCGTATTCGCATCAAAGGACGGCTAAACCCCTGTAACGGAGCGGGGATTTCGCATTCCTTCATAAGAAATTGGCGTGCCCTCTCACGATGTCTTGCCTCCGCTGATTTCGATGGCAAACTGCTCGAGTGAAAGTGCGTCGACGCCCTTGGCCAGTGCCATAAACGCCGGCCCCGTGCGCGCCTTGCGATGCACGACGATGCGGCGCGTGGCCCGGTTCCCGATTCCGCGCGAAAGCGACAGCATGGGCGCAGCCATCGACGCCTGCACCGTTTTCGATGCTTTGGCCTCGACGAGCCAGAAGCGCGCGTTGGGCCGCGGCACTACAAAATCGATCTCCAAACCCTGCTGGTCGCGAAAATAGTAGAGTTCCTTCCGCTGCCCGCGGTTGATCTGACTCTTCAGAATCTCGGCCGCCACGAACCCCTCGAAGATCGAGCCCCAAAAGGGTGAGCGCTCCAACTCAGCCTGCGACTGGAGGCCGAGCAGATGGCACGCAAGGCCGGCGTCCCCCCAGTACACCTTGGGCGACTTGACCAGGCGCTTCCCGAAGTTCTCAAAGTAGGGCGGCACCACGATGATCTGCCCGGTGATTTCAAGGATCCGCACCCACTCGGAGATCGTGGGCACTGAAACCCCAAGCGGAGCGGCAAGATCGGTGCGGTTGAGCATCTGGCCGTGGCGGCTGGCCAGGAGCGAAAGAAAGCGGCGAAAGGTGGGCAGGTCCCGCACGTTGGCGATGAGGCGAACATCGCGCTCGAGGTAGGTCTGCAAATAGGAAGCGAACCACAGCTCACGGCCCGACGGGCGAAGCACGACCTCAGGAAAGCCGCCCAGCAGCGGGCCGGCCTTCGGCGTTTCTGCCAGGCTGAAGGGAAGCAACTGAAGAATCGCCGCGCGGCCCGCCATGGACTCGGTGATGCCCTGCATCAGCGGGGCCTCCTGCGACCCCGTAAAAAGCCACTGGCCCATTTTCCGCGGGCGGGCGTCTACCAGCGTTCGCACGTAATCGAGCAGCTGCGGCGTGTTCTGGACCTCGTCGAAAATGACCGGCGGACGCAGGCCTTCGATGAAGGCGCGCGGATCACGGCGAACACGGTCCTGAATATCGGGATCCTCAAGAAGAACGTATTGCGCATGAGGAACACTGGTACGCAGCAACGTGGTCTTGCCGGACCGCCGCGGCCCGGTAACCACAACCGCCGGAAAACGGCGCAGGGCAGAGAGCAGAACGGGAGCGATCTGGCGAGGGACCATACTCATATGAGAAATCTAAGCTGATACTTTAAATTTCTCAAGCACAAAGAGTCGATTGTGCCTGTTTTCTTCGCGTTCTAGCCTCAAATTCGCCCAACGTCAATGCAGAAACTCTCCGCACTGAAAACAAAAACGAGGCTCCCATTTGAGAGCCTCGCTCGAATTATGCAATCTCAACCCTCTACCAGACTCTGCATGGTTTGGGGTTCACCATCGCCGCCGCCTTCCTGCAACTGAAGCTCCTGGCAAACTCAGGCAAATCCTGGAGCACGGTATTGGTGCGGTACTCGTCGGGCGCGTGCGGGTCTCCTTGCGCCTGTGTCCGCAAATGCTCGGGCCGCGTTTGCGTGCACCACTGCTGCGCATACGCAATCCAGAAGCGCTGGTCAGGCGTGTAGCCGCCGGTGGCCGCCGTCATATCCAAGTGCGCGGCCTCGGCCTTGTCGAGCCAGGCCAGCCATGCAAGCCAGAGCCCGCCCAGGTCGGCCAGGTTTTCGCCCAGCGTGAGCTTGCCATTCAGGTGAACGCCCGGCACGGCCTCGATGGCATCGTATTGCTTCACCATGCAGTCGGTACGCTCTGTAAATTTCTGCTCGTCGTTTTGGGTCCACCAGTTTTTGAGGTTGCCGTCCTTGTCGAACTGCCGGCCCTCGTCGTCGAAGCCGTGCGTCAGCTCGTGCCCGATGGTCGAGCCCATGTCGCCGTAGTTGGCCGCATCGTCCTCCTGGCCGCTGAAAAACGGAGGCTGCAGGTAGCCGGCCGGAAAGTTCACGTTGTTCATCTGCGGATCGTAGTAGGCGTTCACCGTGGGCGGCGTCATTTGCCATTCGCCCTTGTCCACGGGCTTGCCGATCTTGTTGAGGTCGCGCGCAACGTCGAATTCGTGCGCGCGCACCTGGTTGCCCAGCGCATCGCCGCGGACGATTTCAAGCTTCGAATAATCGCGCCACTTGTCCGGGTAGCCGATCTTGTTCATCACCGTGTGCAGCTTCTCTTTGGCCTTCACTTTCGTGGCCGCGCTCATCCAGTCCAGCGCGTCGATATCCTTGTCCATGGCTTGCTCGATGGCCAGCGTCATCTCCAGGGTGCGCTGCTTCTCGGCGGGCGGAAAGTAGCGCGACACATAAACCTCGCCCAGGGCCTCGCCCAGCTCGTGATCCACGCGGCTGGTGCAGCGCTTCCAGCGTTCCTGCTGCTTCTCCGCGCCGTTCAGGGTGTGCGCGTAAAAGTTCCAGGTTTCCTGGTCGAAGCTTTCCGGCAAGCTTGTTCCCGCAAAGGCGTGCAGCAGGTGCCAGCGCAGATAGGTTTTGATCTGGTCGATCGGAGTGTCGGCCACCAGTGCATTGAACTCCGCAAAGAACTTCGGCTCCATATCATTCGCCTTGCCGGCGGCAGGCGCGTGCGCCGCGGCAACATAATCGGCCAGCGAGAAATGCGTCAGCTCCTTTGAAAAGCTGATCACGTCTGTAGGATGGTTCAGGTTCTGCGGATCGCGCTGTTCGGTGATGGTGAGCGAGGCCTTCGCCAGACGGGTTTCAATCGCCAGCACAGTCTCCGCATCTTTCGCGGCCTGCGCATCCGGCTCGCCCGCCAACACGAAAATCCTGTGCACATGCGCCACGTATTGCTGGCGCTGCTCCACTGACTTGGCGTCGGTGCGGGTGTAATAGTCTCGCTCCGGCAGACCCAGGCCGCCAGCGCCATAGAAGCTGATGATGGAACTCGAATCGGCGTAGTCCTGGTTCGATTCCATGCCGAAGAAGGCGCTCACGCCGATGGCGTGCAGGCGCGCCAGCAAGGCAGGCAGGCCCCCGGGAGTCTTGAGCGCGGCAATGCGGTCCAGCTCCGGCTTGAGCGGCGCAATACCCAGCTTGTTCACCGTGGCCGTATCCATGCAACTGGCGTACTCGTCGCCTATCTTTTGTTCGTTGGCGCTGCGGGTCGTTACGGGAGCGGCCTCTTCCTCGAGAATTTGTTTCAGGTGCAGCCGATTCAGTTCGAAAAGCTCGGTGAAACGCCCATACGATGCTTGGTCGGCGGGCAGCGGATTGCGCTTGAACCAGCCGTTGCAACTGAAGCGGTAAAAGTTATCGCAGGGGTCCACGGTCTTGTCGACGAGCGATGGATCGAAGACCCGCAGGGCAGGCTCGGTGGAAGGCACGGCGGAAGGCGCTGAAGGGGGCGCGACTGGGAGCGCGACTGGGGGCGCAACGGTCTGACAAAATACCGGACCGGAGGCCAGGGCGAAAGCCAGCGGAACTAAGCAGCGATAGGGTGCGTCGGCCAAGCGGAACATTCCGAAACTCTAGCAGATTCCTGCCCTTGCGGGCAGCACCACTGGACCGCAATTACAATAGGAAGGCAAACGAACAATCTTCAAGGAGCACAACCCGTGGCGCAGCGCACCTTCAGCATCGTCAAGCCGGACGCGGTCCGCAAGGGCTTTACCGGAGCCATTCTGGCCGAGATCGACAAGGCCGGATTTCAGATTGTGGCCATCAAGAAGCAGTTCATTTCCAAGGAGCAGGCCAAGGGCTTCTATGCCGTTCACCGTGAGCGGCCGTTCTTCGACGGGCTGACGACTTTCATGTCTTCCGGACCGCTGGTTTTGATGGTTCTGGAGAAAGACAACGCCATCGCCGACCTACGCCGGCTGATGGGCGCCACCAATCCTGCCAACGCCGAAGAAGGAACCCTCCGCAAAAAGTTTGCCGGCTCCATCCAGGAGAACGCCATCCACGGGTCCGACGCGGAAGACACGGCAGCGTTTGAAATCGGCTATTGGTTCGCCGGCTACGAGCTGATCTAAGTTTTGGACAGCGGAAACGCGGTAATACGGAGCTTTGCGGCCGCGTACGGGATGAGCGTGATGGTTTCTTCCGCCTGATCGCTGGCCACGGGGCTTTGCGGCACCGGGTTGGCCACGCCGTCCTCCGCGCGCCACTCGTTCAGCTTGCGCGCTTTCACGCTGAGGCGGACAGGGGCGTGGCGGCTGGTGAACGGGCCTTCGCCAACCTCTGTTTCCGTGACTGCGATGCTTTTGGCCGGAGAAGCCGGATCGACGCTCAATGCGTAATTCCACGCGGTGGCTGGGAAAACCTGCCAGTCGGCCGTCATGCCGCGGTCGCACAGCTTGACCCAGCTTTCGCCGATGCCGTAGGAGAAGACCAGCGGCCCGCGCTCGACAGCGATCGAGTCGTGGAACCAGCGGGAAATCCGCGGCGCCATCGGGAATTTGATTTCGACGCGGTCGCCGGCTTTCCAGGTGCGTTCGATACGCGCAAAAGAGGCCGGTTCGGGCGTGGGCGCGGCTTGGCCGTTGACCGTGATTGTGGCGCCCTTGGCCCAGGCCGGAATGCGAAGCTGGAGCGGAAAGCTGAGCGGCGAAGCGGGATTGACGGTGATCCGAACGGTCTCGCGGAAGGGGTAGCCAGTTTCTTCGACCACGTGGACCGCCGTGCCGCCGAGAACGGTACGCACTTCGCAGGGCGCGTAGACAGCCGCGACGAGGCCCGGGCCCCCGGCACGCGAACCTTGTGCGCCGGGGTGGAGGCTATCGTGTTCAGTGGTGTTCTGCGCTCCAGAGAGCATGAATAGGCTGGCGGCGAACTTGGGCCATCCCTGGTGAAAGTTGGCGGTGCAGCAGCCGAAGTTGGGCTCCAGACCATAGAGATTCGACTCCGGACCATCGGTCGTCCACGGCTTGCGATGCAGGCTGCACTCCACTTGATTCGGCTCCTGGTTATACTGGTGCGCCCACATATCGTCGGTCAACGTTCCTGGCAGCGCGTTGAACGCAAGCTGTTCGAGCCGGTCGCCGAGCGCGGGGTTGCCCAGGATGGCAAGCGCATGCTCCAGCGAGAACATGTATTCCACAACGGTGCATAGCTCCGAGCCTTGCGATGGGTCCAGCCCCGCCAGATGTTCATCGCAGGAAAACATGCCGTTGGGCAGGCCGTGATACTTGTTCAACTCAGAGATCATCCGCAAAACTGCCGAGCGGTCGGCGTCCGATCCAGAGACGAGCGACCACACGGGGCCGGTTTTCACAGCCTGTCCGTTGTTCACGCCGTGCGTGGCCAACGCCAGGTCCTTGAGCCCTTCCCCTTTCTCAAGCCGTATGTACTCGGCGGTGATGCGCTCGGTGTACTTGAAGTCGGCGTACTGGCCCTGCCAGTCGTAGCCCTGCTTGTTGAGCAGGCGCGCCAGGTCCAGAAGATAGCTCGAACCGGTGCGGTTGTAAAGCCAGATCACGCTGAGCAGCTCGTCCTGCCAGCGAAATTTCGCCCAGTCGCGCAGCGGGCGCGTGGCCATTTCGCCCAACTGGTAGCGGAAGTATTTGTCCATCACGGGAAGGACGCGGCTGTCGCCGGTGAATTCCTGATATTGGGTGAGAGCCTTGAGCATCACAATGCGCGGCCACCAGTCGTCGTTGGACGAGGGGCCGATCATTCCATTCGAAGCCTGGTGATCCAGCGTCCAGTCAATGTATTTCTGCGCCTTGGCCTTCAGACGCGCATCGTCGAGGAGCCATGCAAGGGGAACAAGACCGTCGAGAAAGTATGGGCCGCGCTCCCACGACTCGCCGGATCCTCCCAGCCATCCGCTATTGGGGCCGACGTCTGCCCAAGTCTCGTCCAGGTGTCCGCTCAGCCCGTTGGCCTGCGTGCGGAGTTGTTCTTTCAGCCAGCCGCCCGGATGGATTGAGCCCAGCGGCAGAAAGTAGAATGCGCTGCCGGCGAGCGGTGCGCGATTTCTGAAAACGGGCGCGGCTTCCGGAGCGGTTTGCGAAGCAGCAAGAACAGGTGTGCCGAAAGACGGAAAGAGGCGGCCAATGGGAAGAGAAGATGCCAGGCCAAAGAGGCCGAGCCCGCCGAGAAAATGGCGGCGCGTGGAAAAGAGCTTCAACGAAGACGGCACATGGAACTCCTGGGTAGAACTAGCCGCAATGGTACATAGCTCGCGATTTTCGCGCATGGTCCAGATGATCTATTTCGGGTACGTTGGGAAGGAATGTGTTCCGAGACGGCGTCGATTCCCGAGTTTGCTCAAGACAGGGAGACGGTATCCCAAATGAATCGGTTGGGCGAAGCCAAGACAGTACCTTCCGTGCGACTCAATTGCTCAATTCGATGAGGCCCCGGTGGATGGCGGTGGTGGCGGCCTCTGTACGGTCGGAGACTTCCAGCTTGTCGATGATGCTGTTCACATGATTGCGGACCGTATTCCCGCTGATGGCGAGGGCGCTGCCAATCTCCTTGTTGGTGAGTCCGCGCGCAAGCATGTTCAGGACTTCGAGTTCGCGTGAAGTGAGGTCCGTGCGCATCATGCGCTCGGCCAGGCGTGCTGCAATGTGGCGGGGGAAGTAGCGCTTCCCTCCATGCACGGCGCGGATGGCCTCGATCATGTCCGACTGCGGAGCGTCTTTGAGGAGATAGCCCTGCGCGCCGGCCTGCACCGCGCGATAGATGTCTTCATCCGTCTCGTAACTGGTGAGAATAATCGCGCGGGCATTGATCTTGGCGCGTTTGAAAGCGTGCAGAGTATCAATTCCGCTCATGCCGGGCATGCGCAGATCGAGCAGCACCAAATCAGCGGACTTGGTCCGAAGCATCTCCAGCGCCTCTTCGCCGCTGGAAGCGGAGCCCACAACTTCCATGCCGGCTTGTGTGCCCAACATGCTGGTGAGCCCGGCAAGAACCACCGGGTGGTCATCCACGATAAGAATGCGAATGGACGTGTCTCGCCGATCGGCCATCGATCCAATGCTCCTTTCCATATTTCCACAGGAGTTTTGGCCAGGAGGCGAGGGTGAAGCGCGGTGGCAAAGGCGCTTCTACCCGGACGCGCGTGCCCTCGCCCGGCTTGGTTTGAAGTTGAAAGGCGGCAGAGATGCTCTGCGCCCGCCTGCGCATGCCGCGGATTCCGAAGCCAAGCAGGCCGCTGCCCTGCACAAAGCCGGGCCCGTTGTCTTCGATCTGCAGGCAAACCGAGTTTCCACTGTACGCGAGCCGAATGGTCAGCAGGGATGGATGCGCATGACGGACGGCATTAGCGACGGCCTCCTGGCCGATGCGGAATAGCGTGTCCGCGATGCGCAAGGGAATGGTTCTCTGGTCGCCTTCCCGCTGCGAAACGACCTCGACCGAACCGCCTTCCACCATGCGGCGGGCACAGCGCTCCAGCGCGACCAGGATGTCCTCCGACTCCAGGTCTTCAGTGCGCAGCGTGGCGATGCTGCGCCGCGCTTCCTCGTGGCTGTGGCGAACAAGGTTGCTGGCCAGCTCAAGCTGTTGATTGAGCGGAGACGCCTGGTCCGGCAGCCCGTTGCGAATCGCCTGCAACTGAAATCCTATTCCGGCAAAACTCTGCGCCAGAGTGTCGTGCATCTCATGCGCCAGGCGTTCCCGTTCTTCCAGAATCGCGCGAAGCCGCCAATGCTCCACGCGATGGTACAGAAAGACACCGACCAGCGCCAGCAGGAGAGAGGCGACAACAAGAACGATCACGTGCCCTGTGCTCCACCAGAGTGGTCCCGCCAGGACTTCGAGGTCTTCATTGGAGCGCAGCAGCAGGACGAAAGGAGTGAGGTTTTTGGTAAAGGCGGGATCGACGACGCAGATGCCACGCAGGCGAAGACTGCTGTCCGGCTTGAGCTGGCTGAAAAGATAGTCGCCGCGGCCGGGGTTCATGATGGCGCGGAACGATTGCGGCCCCTCATCGAGATCGAGAATGAGCGTGTTGTCGGGTCCACGCTCCTTGCCGGCGAGGCGTCCTTGCACCTCGATGAAGGTGGCGTCATATCTGCCGGTGGAAGCCTGGGACGCCGTGACCGAAACCGGCGGCACGGGCGTTCGCGCCCACAGCACCTGGACGGTGGCGTGCTCCATGGTGGAACTAAAGTCGCCGGGATGCACCTCGCCGGTCACTTCAACTTCGTCTCCAACCTTGAGCGGAGGCGCCGTGGGCTGAGGGATGGAAACGCCGCCGGTGGAGTCCTGGACAAAAAGCAGCGGCGTGGTCAGAACCACCACCCCCCGAATGGTCGCCATGGCGGGCGTGGCGAAAGAACTGAGCAGCAGGCTTTCAATATTCTGCGTGTTGGCGCTGGAGCTTGCCTCCGCCTTTCGCTGCTCCGGCGAAGGCAACTCGCTGAGAGATGGAGAGCCCTCGGCGACGACATTCTTCGGCTCGAAATCCCGCCGCCCTCCCGTACCCCGAACCATCTCGGCCAAATCCTGACGGGTAGCGGAGCGGACAACGACATTGCGCCAGATACCGCCAGAGGAATAAGAGCGGAGACCGATCCGGCCTGACTGGACACAATCCTGGTCATCGATGGCGAGAGAAGTTGAAGTTGCCTGCGATGGAGCGGTGAAAACGGCGGCGATCTTGCAATCGTAGGCCAGCAATTTCAGGTGGTACCACTGGAACGGCCGAATGCCGCCTGGCGCCGGGTTCGCTTTGGTCACTTCGATCCAGCCATGCTCGGCTCGGCCCAGGACCAGGGAGTTATCGCGTGTGCGTATTCCGGCATAATAGCCGTTGTAAGAGTTGACGCCCTCTTCTTCGTTGCGGGAGCGAATAATCAGCCCTGCGTCTCCGCTGATTCCCAGCAAGTTGATGTCGGCTTCGATGGAGTAGTTATGCCAATAGGGCGAGCCCGTCAGCAGTTTTGCGCCGCGCTCATCGGAGTCGTTGCGCATCATTCCATTGTCCAGTTCCCACGTACCGCCAAATGCCTTCCACTCTTCGGCCGTTCCATGGGAAAAGGAATCGCGATAAGGCAGGCCGCGGCTCGGACTATGCAGATAGGCGCGCAAGGCAACCAGCCCCAAGGCCAGAAGAAAGCACAGGAGCAAGGCGACCGATACCCGGCGGTGCAACAGCGAGGGGAGTTTCATTGCGCCGTACTCCAGCGCCAGTGCCCAAGTTTGAAGTCCATGGAAAGCATTTGGCGAACCTTCGGCGTGTTGATGTTATCGCGTGAGATGAGCGTCGGATTCAGATGCACCGTTGCGGGCATGGATTGTCCGAGAGCCCTGGCATGGATCAGTTCGATCGCCCGCTGGCCCATGGCTCGCGTATCTTCCTGGATCACGCAATCGAGGCTCGGCACCCGATCGGGCGCGAGGGAACCTGCGGTATCCGCAGCATCGAAGCCGACGACTTTGACCGAACTCTTCTGCCGCCCGCTGTCGAGAGCAGACAGTGTTCCATCCACCGTGGTGGACATGAGCGCGACAATCGCATTCAAATTTGGATTGGCCCTCAGCGTATCCTCCGCCACCTGCTGCTCGTGGGGAAAGCTGAACGAACCCATCCGTTTCTCGACAATGCGAATGCCGGGATAACTCCGGGCAAGACATTGTTCAAACGAACGGGCGCGAATCATGATCCCGGTCACGTCGGGATTGATGCCCAGCAGGGCCACGGATCCATGTCCTCCGAGCAGCGCGGCAACGCGTTCGGCGGCAAGCCGGCCCCCCTCCTCGTCATCGTTGAGGATGTACGAGAGATTTCCCCCGGCGGGAATCGGCAGCGGCGACCCGATGATGACCGTGGGGATGCCATGAGCCAGGGCGCGGCGCACCGGCGTGATCAGAGATAATGCCTGATCCGGAGCCAGCACCAATCCCTGGTAGTTGCCGTCCACCACCCGGTCCACCAGCGCAATCTGCGCTTCCACGTCGTCCTCGCGCGTCGGGGCGTTCCAATAGATTGAAACTCCGCTCTGGTCCGCTGCGACCTCGGCCCCGGTATGAGCAGCCTCCCAAAGCGCGATGCCTTCCGTCTGCGGAATGACAGCGATCCTAGCCTGCCGGTGAGAGCCGCAGGCGCCGGCCCAGAGGACCACTGCGCATGCCGCTCCAGCGAGTCCCAGCCTGGTGCGGTTCTGCCTCTGAATGAACCGGAATTGAAAGACGTTCTCCATCGCGGGGCAGGTTGGAGTCTACGCCGCAAGCCTCAGTTCCAGCAAGGCGATCGATGCATCTGGTCCATATGGACTATGTCCGCGTGGTCACACTAGCTCATGCGCGTCTCATCCTTCGTGAGTACCCTCGCTGTGTTCTTGAAAACGCTGGAAATGGCTAAACGTTTTCAAGGTATGGGCACGGACGGAATTGAAATCGTTCCCACCATGATGCCCGCAGCCGTCTCAAAAAAAGCAGGCAGCAGGCGTCTCCCACACATCCACACAAAATTGCTCCTGAGAGGCCAAAATGAAGAAAACAGCGAGACGATTCTTCTACATGCTGGCGCTAGGGTTGCTCATCTCAACGGCCAGCAGTTACGCACAATTCAATGGCAACGTGCAGGGAACTGTGCAGGATCCAAAGGGCTCCGTTATTCCCAAGGCAACGGTGACCCTGATGAACGTCGACACTGGCGTTACGCAATCGGCAGTCAGCAATGCCAGCGGGGTGTACCGCTTCGACAGTTTGGCGCCCGGCAATTACACCGTATCGGCGACCGCACAGGGATTCTCGCCGGCCTCGGTATCGTTCAATCTGGCGACCAATCAGAACCGCGACGTTGAATTGGCCCTTGCCGTGGCCAAGGTTTCGTCTACGGTCACCGTGACCACGGAAGCGCCGCTGATCGACACCTCGGACAGCCGCTTCGAGCAGACTCTGGATACCACTGCGCTGGCGGACCTGCCCTTGCAGGGCAGGAATCCCACCAATGTGATCACCATGGCTCCCGGCGTTACCGGCTTGGGCGGGCAGAATTCTCCAGGTTCGAGCACATCCACCAACTTTGCTCCTGAAAACTGGGTGAACGCCAGCGCCAGCGGACAAGGCGCAACCGGAAATCAGTACATCGTGGATGGAATGGATGTGACCAGCACCATTCGCCCCGGCGTGTTGAACCTGACGCCGAATGCGGATGTTACGCAGGAAGTGAGCGTTCAGACCAACACCTACTCTGTCGATTATGGCCGCGCCGCTTCCATCCAGACGGTGATGACCACCAAATCCGGAACCAACCAGTTCCACGGCGTCGCCAGCGAATACTACCAATATCAGAACTTGGCGGCGCGCGGCGAGTTCGGTGTGCCGGAGCCGACTCCGGTTAATCCGTATCACGTCAACAACATGTCGTTTGCGCTGGGCGGCCCGGTGATTCCGCACAAGGAATTCTTCTTCTTTGTCGGCTATGAGCCTTACCTTTCGCTGGCGTCCAACGGCACATCTCTCGATGGGTTTGAGGATCCGGCGTTTGCCACCTTCGCAGAATCTGTCGAGCCCAACAGCCCTGAAGTCGCGCTCATGCAAAAGTACCCGGTTGCCCGCATGGTGAATGTCAAGGTCGCTTCCACGGCCGGTTCCTTGTGGAGCAATACGCTGCCGGCGGCCGATCAGCAGGCCTGCATCAGTGGCGTTGGGAATGTGACCGCCTACGACAACATTTCCATTCCCTGCTCCACACCGGTTTTCGACACCGGCAATTTCAACAGCTCCAGTTACTACAACGCAGAGCAATACAACATCCGCATCGACAAGTACTTCAAGAAAGACCGCGCCTACGGCCAGTTTTTCCGGGACACGATTAACAATGGCGGGCCGAATCCTCGTCCGGCGTTTGCCACGACCAGCAAGTACTTTACGTTCTCTCTGCAGGGGAATGAGACGCACACATTCTCGTCGAACACGTTGAATGAGGCGTCCTTTGGCTACAACCGGATTGAAGGCTTCTCCCCCGCTACTGGCCTCTTCGACGTCCCGATCGTCAACGTGACCAACCTGGGCACGGGTTGGGGAGATGGCTTTGCCCAGGGAGATTACATCCAGCACAGCTATCACTGGCGCGACGTCCTGACCCATATTGTCGGCACCCATAGCTTCAAGGCCGGCTTTGAGGTATGGCGCAGCAACGACATTGCCCTGTTTGCGGGCGCCTATGACCAGCCCAGTTTCCAATTCAGCAATATGATCGACATGATCGCCAACAATCCATACAGCGAAAGCGGAATCTCGTATAACCCCGTGACCGGCGCATACGACCCCGGCAACTACGGCTACAAGGAGACGACTTCCGGCATTTTTGCCGAGGACTCCTGGAAGGTGAATCGCAAACTGACGGTCAACTACGGCATCCGCTACGATAACTTCGGAAATCCGTATGTGGCACTGACCGGAACCGTGCTGGCCAACTTCCACCTTGCTACCGGATCCAACTTCGCAGACCAGGTTGCGAATGGCATCATGAAACAGCAGTCGCACGTCTTCAACAGCGATATGAATTATGTCTTCAGCCCGCGCGGCGGCGTGGCCTACGATCCCTTCGGAAACGGCAAGTGGGTAGCGCGCGGCGGCTTCGGACTCTTCCACAATGAATTCACGCTGGGCAACGCCGAGAACGGATTGAAGGGCAACCCGCCGGGATACATTGTGCCGACGTTTTATAACAATGGATCGACCGCCGCGCCCATCTTTGGCTACGGCACTCAAAACAAGCAACCGTTCGGCTTTCCGGCTCCGGCGTTTGTTGGCGCGCCGCTGGACGCCAAGGGCGGCATCGCAGGGGCGCAGAACGGCGTGGGTGGAACATCCCCAAGCATGTCTGCTCCCGACGCGCTGGACTGGTCGGCAGGATTGGAGCATCAGCTCAGAACCAACCTGGTGGTCAGCGTCGGATACCAGGGATCGCATGGTTACAATCTTGTCTCGGCCGGCGGCAATACGGGCAACACCACCTATGGCGTGGACGTGAATATATTCCCAGGCGACCTGATCCAGCACCCGGCGTTCAACGCAACGACTGGCGTGTGGACAGGGGACGGCATTCAAACCCGCCTCAACACCAGCTTTGGCTCCATCAACTATGCATTCAACGCCGCGTATTCAAACTACTATGCGTTCATCGTGGCGTTGAAGGGGAAGGTCGGAGCCCACGGCTTCCTGACCACCTCCTACACGCGCTCCGCCGCGAAGGACGACTGGAACAACTATCCCGAAGGTTACGTGGGCGGCGGCGGAACTTCTTACAATTTCAAACAGTTCTATAGCCCCTCGCCGTGGGACGCGCCGAACCGCTTTTCATTGGGCTGGAGCTACGATATCCCTGGTTTGACAAGGGGGAACGGCTTCACGCGGAGACTCACCTCGGGATTCAACCTTGCAGCAACAACAATTCTCCAGTCGGGCAACCCGTTCTATGTGAGCGCCGGCAACCCGCTGAGCCTGGTGGACACCGCCGGTGTGACAGTTACAGCGGCCAACTACCAGAGTGAGCTGGCGGCTGGACACTTCGCCTTCGCCGCCAACAGCGGCAACTACTCCGCGGACGGCGACAACAACAATGCGCCGGACGTGGTCAGTTACAAGCAGAAGACCGACCGGAAGTCGTATCAGTACACGGGCGTTGTCGACTCCGGCATTATTACCCATGCTCAATTTGCGCAGCCGGCGTTTAACGCTTCCGGCACGGAAGGCAACGAGAAGATGAACCAGTTCCGCAACCCGGGCTATGCGGACACGGACCTTACCGTGAAGAAGACCACGGCGATTGCCGAACGCGTCAGCCTGGAACTCCGGCTCGATATGTTCAACCTCTTCAACCGGGTCAACCTCAACGGCGTGGGCGCCAACTACAACGATACGAGCGCGGGCTTCGGAACGACCAGCAGCACCCTGTTCCCGCGCTACCTGCAGCTTGCGGCCAGGATTAACTTCTAGGTCTCTGACCGCTTGATTTTGTACCACTGATGGGTGCCCCAGGTCTCGATTTTGAGACCTGGGAAAGCATGAACTCAATGACACTTCTTCATCCGGTCACAGACCTGGCTCTCTCGCCGCTTGTTCTCCTGCCAACTCCGTGCCCATCCTTGCGGCGTATCACATCTGGCCGCAAGGATGGGACGATACAACATCACGCGGGGATGGACCGGGCCGGCGGCAGAAGCTGCGCGAAATGCATGCATGGGAATTCCGCCGCATACCCTCCGCGCCGCCCATGCAACAGCCTGCCTCCTGAATCACGGCAACTCGTACGAGGCTGAAGCGGAGTTCACACCCCACATCGACCCTCGAAATTTCTTGTCCCCAAATCCACCTGCGCTCTTTTATGAGGATGCTATGTCAGCCACACATCAAACTGTGCTGAGCCTCGCCTGCCTTTTCGCGTTCTTTTCTGTAAGCTCCGCCGCGCAAACCATCGAATTGAAGAATGCCGCGGTGACTGCGGAGTTCGGCCCCAAGGGCCTGGTGTCCATCAGAGCCAGCGAGTCGGGAGCCCGCGTCGATCTTGCCCAGGATGCATGGTCGCTGGTACTCGATGACCGGACTTTACGCAGTGGGGATGGAACGCCGCAGATAAGCAAGACAGCGGCCGGAACCATTGCGTATGACTACGAGTTATCAGGTTATCGAATCCAGGTAACTTACATGCTTGGCGCGGGTTGGAAATTTGTCAGCAAGCAGATCAAGGTTCTGCATGCCCCGAGCGCGACATTTACTGTGCACAGGGTTGTCCCCTGGGACCTAACCGTGCGGAATGCCGTAAATTCGGACTATGTGCCGTCCACCTATGCGCCCCAATTCGGAGGGACCATAGCGCAGAGTCGACAATTCTTACCGGGAAAAGACTTCGGAGAGTTCCTGCGCCTGGCCGGAGACGAAGGCGCGCTGCTGACGGTCCAGAATCCCTTTCTCGATGTCGAACGCAAAGGGCAGTCGCTGACTGTAGGTTATGCGCCGGAGATGGAGTGGCAACAGGCTTGGGGAGAATTTGAGAGTGATATAGCCTGCGTCGGAAGCTATCGTCTAAGCGGCCGCCGCATGCCGCGTGAGATGGCGCTGGAGTGGCATCTTCCACCCGCGCAAACACCGGATGACGGAATGGATGAAGCGGAGATCGCAGCCTTCACCGGCTGCGTGCGCGCGTTTCTGATTGATCCCGCGCCCGCGCCCATCAGCGTTGAAGTTGGATGGACGCTCAACGATTACCAGATCGACGTGGGCACGCCAGATGGGAGCGCTGAGTACAAACGCATCATCGATGCCGCGTCGGAGCTGGGCATCCAGACGCTACTTTACGCTCCGGGTAACTCAAAGCTTGCCGATCGCAAAGAAAGCGCGGACTCGTGGAGCTGGGAATATGTTCTGTGGCTGAACCTGGGCGAGAAGATTCGCAAGGGCGAGTGGGATCCCACGAAAGATCCGATTCCGGCAAGTGTAGCGGAGATGATTTCCTATGCGAAGCGGAAGCATGTCGGGCTGCTTGCCTATGTCTACCCGTCCGTGCCCTTTGCGGCGAATCCTTCATGGTTAATGAAGCGGCCGGCCAAGGACGGTGACGCGTTCACCTATGCAACACTGGCGTCCCGCGACCTTCAGGACTACCTGATTCGCAACTTGATAGCTTTCCAGAAACGCACCGGAATCGCCGGCTATTCCTTTGACTACACCTGGCTGAATCTGCCGGGCAGCAGTTATGCGCAGTGGTACGGGTGGCGCAGAGTGATGGAATCCCTGCGCAGGGCCGCGCCGTCCATCGTCATCGACGGGCGGCAGACATATCAATTGTATGGACCCTGGAGCTGGCTGGCCGGAAGTTATCCTCACCCGACCGGGAACGATGAGCAGCCGGAAAGTTTCAAGCCTTATCCTGATCTGCATTTCGATCGTGTCTCCGCGGACCGCGCGCGATTTGTGAATTACTGGTATCGCAACTACCAGTTTGCGCCGGAGGAAGTTATTCCCGGCTATGCGACGCACCAGACGGAGCGGTCGCGACATCTTGTCCCCGCCGATCTGCAACGCCCGGGTGTGGAGATGATGTATACCCGGTACAGGCCACGGGACTGGGATTACTTAGGCTACCGGTATTCCTTCATTTCCTCCATCGCCACCGGGGGGTGGAACAACGTCGTGAACATGATCCCGGCGCGCGACTCTGACGAGGCCAACTCTTTCTCAGCCGAAGACAAGGCATGGATTCGCGACTGGCTTGCATGGACCGTGAAGAACAAGGAGTATTTACGCAACACCCGCACCATTCTTGAGCAGCCCGCCCTCGGCCACGTGGATGGGACGGCCGCAATCGTCGCAGATCGCGGCTATCTGTTTCTATTCAATCCTAACTACAAACAGTTGCCTGCGGAGATAACTCTCGATGAGGCGATCGGCCTGACAAAGGGCGAGACATTTCTGCTGCGCGAAATTTATCCGGAAGCGGGGCGACTGCTTGGCAAGCCGCGGGAGGGCGTGTGGAACCGCGGCGACAGAGTGCAACTGACCCTCAACGGAACGAGTGCAACAGTACTGGAACTGATTCCCGCGGGGAGTGTGGGCCAGCCCGCTCTCTTCAATGCTGCGACGCTGCATCCGGCTGCTCCAGCCAAAGTTCTTTTGCAGGGAAGCACCTTGGCAATCGAACACGCCGCGGGTGAGCCCGGAACGGTTCAAGCGCTCGGGGTGTTGCTTCCGGCGGACAAGAAGGTATCGACCGTGACGGTCAACGGGAATGCCGTCAAGTTTTCGCAGTCAGGCAGTTACATCGGAGTGCAAGTACATTTCGCGGGAGCCCGCTTCGCACAAGCTCAGGAAGTCATCGTTGCTCCGGGCGCGGACGGAGCGCTGACCGGAACATTCGCGGTTCCGCGGCGTGTGTTCGATCAACTAGCCGCGCGTAAATCGAAGTGGCCTATTCCCTGGACCGGTGAGGACTATGAGACCACGTGGCTGGCCCCTGAGCGGCTGCTGCTTTTTGTGCAGGCGGCGGACGGAAAGGATTCCATGGCCGTCACAGGAACGCTCGATGGGCAGCCCTTGCAATTCAAACCGGCGTACAGTTCCGGCCGCGTCGAGGCTGCGTGCTTTGTCGGGTTCTACGCGGATCTTTCGACAATTGCACCCGATGTACGGCATACAATGGAGCTGCGCGCTCCGCAAACGGCGCCGGGGCAATTGCAGGGGATATTTTTCGACAATGTTATGCCTGAGTTCACCGAGTCGCTTGAGCCGTGAGGCAACTCTGACTTATCCTCGATGGGATTCTGAGTTATGTGGGCCGGGATTCGGGGCGGTTTTACCAAGTTACGGATTGCAATGATGCAAAGGAATCTTCGGCGCGGGCGCTTTTTGTGTTTTGTGGTTGCGTTTGCGCTTATGTGTCTTGCGCAAGGTCAAGCCGCTCAAGACGATGTTGGCCCCATTGCGAGCGCGCTGCGCAACCGCGATTTCGCGCAAGCGTTGAGTTTGAGTCAAGCCGCCTTGGCACGACGGCCGGACGATTACAGAATCTGGACGCTGCGCGGAATGGCTACATCGGGGATGGGCAATGTCCCCGAGGCGCTCACGGCCTATCAGCACGCGTTGAAACTGGCTCCGGCTTATCTGCCCGCGTTGGAAGGAGCAGCCCAATCCGAGTTTCAGTTGGGTCATGAAGCGGCGCGTCCGCTGCTCGAGAAGATACTCACGCAGCGTCCGGACGATGCCACATCTCATGCGATGCTGGGCGTTCTTGAATACAGGAAGAAGAACTGCGCCGGCGCTGTCGATCATTTCCAGAGGGCAGCCGCTGTGATTGCCACGCAGCCGGAGGCACTTACCGAATATGGAACGTGCCTGGCTGCGCTGAAGCGCGACCAGGATGCTGTCTCTGCCTTCGCCGCCGCACTTGCATTGGACCCGGCGAAGCGCGAGGCCCGTTACAACCTCGCGCTTGCGCAGTGGGACGCGCAGCTTTCGGAGGATGCGCTGGCGACACTGCGGCCGTTGATCGAAGCGACGCCCGTCGAAGAAGATGCGTTGGCCCTTGCAGCCGAATTCTTTGAGTCAAAAGGCGACACGGCCCGCGCCATCGAATTGCTGCGTACGGCGATTCTGGCCAATCCGAAGAATGTAACTCCTTATCTCCAGTTCGCCACCCTTTCGTATGATCACGCGTCGCCCAAGGTGGGCATCGATATATTGAATGCCGGCCTCGCCCAGTTACCGAATGAGCCGAAACTCTATCTTGTTCGAGGTGTTCTGCTGACTCAACTCGGAGAGTTTGCGCGCGCCGCGGAAGATTTCGATCGTGCCAGCCGAATCGATCCGCAGCTTTGGTTTCTTGGCGAGGCGGAGGGGCTGGTCAAGAGCCAGCAGCATAAGTCCGCAGAGGCGCTGGCCGAGTTTCGCGCCGCCGTCAAGGCCCATCCCAACGATGCGTTTGCGCAATACCTGCTGGCGGAAGCACTGCTTGAAGAGGGCAAGGCGGAGGGTAGTCCCGAATATAAGGAAGAATTGGAGGCGGCCACGCGCGCGGTAGAACTGGATCCGCACCTTGTTGCCGCGCATGACCTGCTGAGCGGGTTGTACTATGAGAGCGGGCAAACGGATCTCTCGATTGAACAGAGCCGCGCTGCGCTGGCTCTTGATTCAAACGACCAGCAGGCTGTGTACCATTTGATTCTGGCGTTGCGCAAGGCCGGAGATAAGGAGCAGGTCGCCACCCTCCTGAAGCGTCTCGTCGAGCTTCGCACGCATCCACAAGCGGCTGAAGCGAAGAAAAAGCGCTACCGCCTCTACGAGTCTCCGGCACAGGCTGCGGCTCCTTCGCAGGCTACTCCCTGACGTCCAGGATGCCGACGGTTGGGATTTCCGCAGGTTTGGTCTGTGTTGCGGACCGGCCGCACCGCCCGCGTCAGCGCTGAGGAAGCCGCTTTGCCGCTCTGCGGCTATTCTGGACAGAGCCTATGCCGCAACCCCCGCGCCAATTCGATGTGATTGTCTTGGGCGCGGGCGCGGCTGGATTGATGTGCGCGGCGGTGGCCGGCCAGCGCGGGCGGCGCGTGGCGCTGCTGGAGCATAACGGGCAACCGGGGCGCAAGATCCTCATCTCCGGGGGCGGACGGTGCAATTTTACGAATCTGCACTGCGGGCCGCGAAGCTTCCTTTCTGAAAATCCGCATTTTGCCAAGTCGGCGCTCGCGCTGTATCAGCCGCAAGACTTTATCGAATTGGTCGAGCGGTACGGGATTGCCTGGCACGAGAAGACGCTGGGGCAACTGTTCTGCGACGGATCGGCACGGGCGATTCTGGATATGCTGCTTGCCGAATGCGAGCTCGGCGGCGTGGAACTCGTCCTGAATGCACGCGAGATTGCGGTCCAGGGCCGCCATGGTGTCGGCGGGTTCCGGCTGGCGTCGTCACAGGGAGGGTTTCAAACCGATGCGCTGGTGGTGGCCACCGGCGGCCTGTCGATTCCGCTGATGGGGGCGACGGGGCTGGGGTACGACTTGGCGCGGCAGTTCGGGCTGGCGGTGGTCGAGCCCAGGCCAGCGCTCGTTCCGCTTGTGCTGGGCGGGGATGAAGCGGGCTGGACGGAGTTGGCCGGGATTGCGGCCGATGTGGTGGCGCAGGCCGGTGGAGCGGAGTTTCGGGAAAAGTTGCTCGTGACGCATCGGGGCTTGAGCGGACCGGCGGTGTTGCAGGCGTCGTCGTACTGGCGCCCAGGAGAAGCGTTGACGCTGGATTTGGCGCCTCAGCTTGATGGCGGGCCGGGACTTTTGGGAGCTTTGCGTGAGCCGGGGGCGCGTCGGGATTTGGCCACATTGAAGCAGGCGCTGCGCGAAGTACTGCCGCAAAGGCTGGCCAACCGTTTGGCGGAAATCGGCGCCCCGAATGGCTGGTCGAATGCGGCCTTGGAAGCTTGCGAGCGGCGGCTGCACCGGTGGGAGATGCACCCGGTGGGAACAGAGGGCTTCGCGAAAGCCGAGGTAACCGCCGGGGGCGTGGACACGCGCGGCCTGCAGGCGCGGACCATGGAGGCGCGGGCGGTTCCGGGACTGTTCTTTATCGGCGAGGTCGTCGATGTCACCGGGCACCTGGGAGGCTTCAACTTCCAGTGGGCCTGGGCTTCCGGGGTGGCGGCGGGGCGGGCGGTGTGAAGAACAGGGGTCAGGGATCAGGGGTTAGGGGTCAGGGAAAGACGCTACTCGGCTGGGGGCGCGCCGGGTTTGGCGGGCGGCGTGAGGATGAAGCCCTTGCGGACGAGAGCGAATCCCTGCTGGGGCAGTTCGGCTTGAAGAAGTTGGTTTTCGGGGCCTGAAAACAGGTCGGTGGTGTCTCCGGCGACAGTCGCAATCAGGTGGTGGACGACGATGGGCTTGCCGTCCAGAGTGCCCTGCTCGTCGGCATAGGTGGCTAGTTGAATGGGCTCGATGGAGCCGGCCTGCTTGGGGATTATGGCCCACAGGTCGCGGTTGTTGCGCGCGACTGCCAGTGCAAGCACGGTTTCAAGCGCGCCGGGGTCAAAGTCGGGCAGGAAGACGGCTGCCGGGTGCGCCGCCAAGCGTGTGGTGGAGGCGCGGCCGTTGGCCGAGATATTGAGCAGGAACTGGGCGGCGTCGGGAGCGGCTGTCACGCTGACGGCCGAGCCGTTGACGATGGCGCTCAACTGCACGTAGCGCAGGTGGTTGGCTGCGGAAAGACGCTCGGTCTTGGAGAGCGAGTAGTTGAGGCCCTGCATGGCGATGCGGACCAGCGCCGTGGAGTCGTAGCCCGTCGGATTGGCGGCGAAGTTGAAGCTGGCCGTTCCAACCGGTTGCCCGTGCTGCGAAATGATAAAGCTGCCCGCCTGGGCAGAAGCGGCCGCTGAAGCCAAGGCGAAGAATCCCGCAAGGGAGAAGAAAGCCAATTTACGCAAGGGGTTCTGCATCCTTCCTGCCTGTTTAGACACGCAAAGCGGGAAAGAGTTGTGGAGCGGCAGGGATTAGGGAACAGGGGTCAGGGATCAGAAAGATCCTGGCTGCATGAGGATTTGCGCCGGCTTTACCTGAATCGGGCTGCGTTCTGTTCCCTGTTCCCTGTTCCCTGTTCCCTGTTCCCTGATCCCTGTTCCCTGCTTTTTACCCTTTGGCCACGGCAAAGCGCTTGTTCACTTCGTGCCAGTTGACGACGTTCCACCAGGCGGCGAGGTAGTCGGGGCGACGGTTCTGGTACTTGATGTAGTAAGCGTGCTCCCAGACGTCGTTGAGCAGAATGGGGTAGAGACCCTGGGTCAGGGGCGAATCCTGGTTGGGAGTGCTGATCACCTTCAGCTTGCCGTCGGCAAAGACCAGCCAGCCCCAGCCGGAGCCGAATTGCTTGGCGGTGGTCTCGTTGAAGGTCTTCTTGAAGGTTTCGAAGTCACCGAAGTCCGCGCTGATCTGGGCGGCAATGGGGCCGGAGGGCGCGCCGCCAATGCCGTCGGAGCCGACCGGGCCCATCAGGCGCCAGAAGGCGGTGTGGTTGGCATGGCCGCCGCCGTTGTTGCGAACCGCGGTGCGAATCTCCTCGGGCACCTGGGCCAGGTCGCGGATCAGGTCGTCAACAGACTTCGCCGCCAGCTCGGCGTGGCTGGCGAGGGCGGCATTCAGGTTGTTGACATAGGTCTGGTGGTGCTTGTCGTGGTGCAGGTGCATGGTCTCGGTGTCGATAAACGGCTCGAGTGCGGCGTAATCGTAGGGCAACGGTGCAAGTTCATAAGCCATAGGGGGGAATCTCCTTCAAATCGAATTGTGCTGCTCGGGTTTGGTTGCGGGGGCCGGGTCGAAGAGGTTCTGGGGGCTCGACACGCAGCGAACAAAATGCAATGTTTCCATTGGTCTACAAGACCCTGTGCTTTGATGGATGCGAAAAAGCACACGCGGGATTCGTGTTGATGCGGAAGTGGCGGAAGAAACTTTCGCCGCGCGCGCAACATCGAAGTTGAGACAGGCAGCAACAACGTTTCACTCCCCAAGCCCCCAGGAAATACCGCAGGTGCGAATCGATGAGTGAGCAGTCCCCTTTACGTCTGCCCCAGTACCGCTGGCTGGCCCAGCAGGGCGAGGCCTTTGGCCACCCCGGCATGGAAC
>Ga0181520_10002075_pt1 | contig 38631 bp, 34 predicted proteins | sample PEATcosm2014_Bin_29_FD_132451 | JGI IMG/M metagenome (GOLD analysis project Ga0181520, IMG submission 132451) | Peatland microbial communities from MTU Mesocosm Facility, Houghton, MI, USA - PEATcosm2014_Bin02_30_metaG | ecosystem: Environmental > Terrestrial > Soil > Wetlands > Peat | place... | reverse complement strand
CTGCCAGACGCAAACCACAACCCAACATCTACAGCTACAGCGGTCATCCCGCTCTCGCTGCAACCCCTTAACCGCGACATTTTATCGTTGCAGTTAATACGACATTTTTTGGTTGCAACTACATGATTCTTTCCTGCAACCGCTCCGAATGCAGTGTTTTCGACGCTGCCGTTGGCCGGCTACCACTGCCGGCGCTTGCGCAGCTCCGTAATGTGCGCCAGGTGGTGCGCGCCGTGCCAGGCATACATGGACAGCATTTTGTCCAGCGCCATGACACCCGATTCCGGGTGGGTCAGCGTTCGTTCCCAGTCCGTGGACTTCAGGCTGCGCAGCAGCACGACCCAGCGGGCGTGCAGATTCTCCACCAGAGCCACGCTCACGTCGATCGGTGTCACGCGGCTGTCGGCCAGTTCGGCCCAGGCGGCTTCGTTATACGGCTTGATGGTTGGATTGTCTTCGGTCAGCGCCAGTTTGTATCGGACGTATGCGTTCATGTGGCTGTCGGCCAGGTGATGGGTCACCTGTCTCACGGTCCATCCGCCCTCGCGATACGGCGTGTCCAACTGTTTTCCGTTCAGGTGCGCCAATGCCTGTCTCAGGCGTTCCGGCACCTCGGCAACGGAGTCGATCAACTGCCGGCGCTCTTCGGCCGTGGGTGCCTGCTTGCTCCAGTCAAACTTGCCGATCGGGTAACGCACGTCTTCCATGTCTTTCCTCCGTGGCGTTCGCCACCTCCGCAGAATACAGCTTACTGATATACAATCAAGAGGCTACCCGGTGGTGCGAGATTCTTTTGCGCGAGTCTGCTGAATCTTTGGCATCTCCCGCCACCGTGGGTTCCGGTGCAAGCGAAAGCTTCCTGGGTGGTTTTCGGGCAGAAGCCCGCCAAGTGTTTCTGGGCGGTGTCCCATGTCCTGCCAGAGCAATTCCGCCGAGCCTTGCGCCGGCCCAGACAGGAGTTTACTAGAATGGCCAAGATTGCAAAAACAGGGGATCGCAAGAAGGTAATGGATACCTCCAAGAGCACCGACTGCCCAAAGTGTGGCAAGCCCACCCGGATTGTCAAGCGCGTGAAGGATCGCGAGCGCAATGTTCCCGGCGGCGTCTTCATCTCCTGCTCGGTTTGCGAGTTCTACGAAAAACTTTAGCTGCCCTCAGCCGTAGCACCGGCATTCGAACGCGCCTCCCGTTGAGGCGCGTTTTGCTTGCTATCTCAACTGACCTTGCGATTCTGGAACTCAGCATCACCCATGCCCTGCGGGTGAGTTTCTCCGGACACACCCGGGACGATGGAGAGGCTCTGCCCGGTGATGAGGCGTGCCCCGCGCTGAAATGAAATGTAGGCCCAGAACCACTCCCAGAGAACCTGCAGACGGTTGCGGAAACCGATAAGAAACAGCAGGTGGACAAGCAGCCAGGTAAGCCACGCGGCGAAGCCGGAGACCTTGAGGCCCCCCAAGTCCGCAATGGCCGAGGAGCGGCCGATCGTCGCCAGGCTACCCTTGTCGCGGTACTGGAACGGCTTGCGAACCTCACCGCGGAGATCGCCCAGGATGGCGGCGGCGGCAAACTGACCCATCTGGATTGCACCGGGAGCAACGCCGGGAACCGGCTTTCCGTTCTTCTGAAGGATCGCAGCCAAATCGCCCAGCACAAAGACCTCGGGATGTCCGGGCAGGGTCAGATCGGGCTGCACCTGGACCCGGCCTGCGCGGTCGGTGGGCGCGCCCAGCAGCTTGCCCAGCGGCGAGGCCGAAACTCCAGCGCCCCACAGTACAACCGAGGCGGGAAGGGAAAAATCATCAAGATAGACATGCGTTTCGTCGATGCCGGTCACCTTCGCGCCGGTTCTCACCTCAACCCCAAGCCTGTTTAACTGGCGCACGGCCGAAGCCGAAAGATCCTCGGGAAATGTGGGAAGGATTCTGGGTCCGGCCTCGATCAGAACAACGCGGGTACTGCGCGGATCGATGGAGCGAAAGTCCGAGGTCAGAACGCGCTGGGCGATCTCGGCAACGGCACCGGCCAGTTCAACACCCGTTGGGCCGCCTCCGACCACAACAAAGTGGATGGGCTCGGCTTCATGATTCAGACGGGCACGGCGTTCCGCAATCTCAAATGCCAGTAATACGCGGCGGCGGATTTCGGTGCCGTCCTCCACGGTCTTCAGTCCGGGGGCGTAGTTAGCCCACTCCGGATGTCCGAAATAGGTATGGGTGGCGCCGGCGGCGACGATGAGGTAGTCGTAGGAAAGCTCGTTGCTGTCAAGCTGAACCTTGCGATGTTCGAGGTCAAAACCCGTGGCCCGGGCCAACAGCACCGAGACATTTCTGTCATCTTTGAAGATGTGACGGATGGGGTAGGCGATTTCAGCGGGAGAAAGTGCGGCGGTGGCAACCTGGTAAAGAAGAGGCTGAAAAGTATGGTGATTGCGGCGATCGACCAGAGTAACGCTGAGTTCTGTTTTGGCCAGAGAACGTGCGGCATAGAGCCCTGCGAAGCCCGCTCCGATGATTACGACCTGAGGGACGGATCTGGTATTCTGCATACTATACTCAGATGCTGGCCGCGGCCGCTGGACTCCATAGGGTTTGTTGTTTGAGTCTCCAGCGAAGCCCGCCGGCGAAGCATAATCCGCAGAAATCGGTTAGATTAGAAAATTTTATGCAAATGAATCTGGCTGACTACGGCTCGTTGTGCTAATCTGTCGTGGTTCACCCGGCTGGATTCTGCGGGGATTTTTCCCTACGCCGGGTGAAAGATTGGTAGCTTCATCGTTATGATTTCTTTCAGGGATGAAATCCCTCGACATAGCCCCAGGGTTCGCAGGTGGGGCGCAGCATTCTGAAGTTGTTTTTGATCCTTCCCAGGATCGCGACCGTAGCAATGTTGTAGTGCGGGGAACCTTCGCGCGTGAATTTGCGTTCAGTTGATATTTCGGTGCTTTTGTTACCTCCGGCTCGATCCGGATATTAGACAATGCTCCGCGGTACTTTTACCTGGTCGGCGAGTTGATTGGGTCAAGCTGAGGGTGAGCAAATTTTTTGTGGCTCTGCGGTGAATGAGCTTTGCTGCGCAGCCGGCATCTCCGAACCTGAAAGGAAGCCATCCGTGGGAAGTTTTGCATCTTCGCAGGAGGTTAGACAAGGCTCATCGCTGCGCAGTATCGAGCGCCGCGGGTCTTTCCGGCTGGAACAGATAGCAAAACGCGGTTTCGATATTGCCTTTTCGCTGCTTGCATTGGTGTTTATCTGCCCAGTGCTACTGCTCATTGCGATCCTCGTGAAGCTGGATTCCGAGGGGCCGATTCTGTATGTCTCGGATCGAATTGGCAGAAATGGGAAGCGATTCCGTTTTCTCAAATACAGAACCATGGTGCGGGACGCAGACTCGCTACGAGGTGCGTTAATTCATTTGAACGAGCGGCGCGGAAACCTTTTCAAAATGTCGAATGACCCGCGAGTTACGCGGCTGGGAAGGATATTGCGGCGCTACAGTCTAGATGAGTTGCCGCAGTTTTTCAGCGTGCTCACAGGCCATATGAGTGTGGTCGGGCCGCGTCCATGCCTGACCAGCGAATATGCGCGCTATACGAAAGAACAGCGCCGCCGTGTGGAAGCCGTACCCGGCATCACCGGACTATGGCAGGTAGAGGCGCGCCAGGATCCCCGGGTGGAAACCTATTTCGAGCTGGATATGTACTACATCGAGAACTGGAGTTTCTGGCTCGATATGAAGATTTTGCTGAAGACCGTGGTTGTCGTTTTTGCGGGAACAGGAACGTAGAGAAACACTGGAGCGCATTCCATAAAAAGGGCCGGGGGCCCTTTTTTATTGGTTCAAAACCAGATTGTTGACGGCGCACGCGCCCCGAACGGGGCGAATTGCCGTTCTTTGGGCTGCGGCGGAGGGCGGACAACGATTGCCACAAAAGTCAATGGTTTGGAGGCGTGATTTTACCAAGGAGTCAATGGTTCGGCGAGGTGCGGAAAGATATACTGTGTCGCCAATGGTCAGAGACGGTTCGATGTCTAATTGGTAAATGGTTTGGGAGTTCGGTTACTTTTCGCGGGAGACGACAAACTGAGGAAGCCAGAGGAGGGCGCGCTTGAAATCGTTCTCCGGAAAATCTTTGAGTTGCGCGACCGCATGCTGGGCGAATTTTTCCGCCTCCTGGTTGGCGGCATTGATGGATTCGTAGCGGCGGAGGATGGCGAGAATGTCCTGGTGGGTGACGCCGTTGAAAGCGCGCTGCTCGAGGACGGCTTGAATCTGATCGCGCTCCGCGGAGGTGCAGTGCTCCAGGGCGTGGATGACGGCGAGGGTGGCCTTACCTTCGCGCAGGTCGCTGGCAACGGGCTTTCCCAGGATTTCCTCGGAGGCGGTGAGGTCAAGGACGTCATCGGTGATCTGGAAGGCCATGCCGACGGCGCGGCCGTACTCGCGCAACTGGAGCTGCTGTTGCTGGTTGGCCCCGGCGAGCACTCCGCCGAGTTGCATGCAGACGGCGAAGAGGCAGGCGGTTTTGCGATAGATGAGATCGAGGTGGCTGTCGCGGGAGATCAGCGAACCAAGTTTTTCGATCTGGAGCAGTTCGCCTTCGACCATCTGCTTGGTGAGATCGGTGAGCAGGTCGAGGACCTGGAGGTTGCGCTCCTCGAGAGAGATCTGAAAGGCCTGCATGTAGAGCCAGTCGCCGGCGAGGACGCATTTGGGATTGCCCCAGATGGTGTTGGGCGAAGGGCGTCCGCGGCGGGTCTCTGCTTCGTCGATAATATCGTCATGGACGAGGGTGGCGGTGTGAATGATTTCAACGACGGCGCCGAGACGTACGGCTCCGACGCCTTGATAGTTGAGCAGTTTGGCGGCGAGCAGAAGCAACGCGGGGCGGAGACGTTTGCCTCCGCCCTGGCGCAGATATTGTCCGATCTCAGTGATGGCCTGCACACTGGAGACGCTGTAACCGCCGAACTCGCGCTCGATGGCCGCCAGGTCTTCACGGAGAAGGTCGAAGATATCTTTTCCGGTCGTTGTTGCCATGCTGTTCGACAATGCACCCTTAGAGAATCCTGTTGGATTCGGCCGCTTCGGAACGGTCCCGGCTCCCCTGGCCAGGATTGAGCGCCGATCCACTAATTGTTGCGATAGTTCGTAAACTGCATATCGATTCCGAAATCGGTCTGGCGCAACAGGGCGATGATTTCCTGGAGGCTGTCGCGATCTTTTCCGGTGACGCGCACGATGTCTCCGTTGATGGAGGCTTGCACCTTCTTTTTGGCGTCCTTGATGGTCTTGACGATTTCTCGCGCCTTCTCAATGGCGATGCCTTGCTGGAGCTTGACCTTCTGCCGGACGGTGGAGCCGGCGGCGGGTTCGATTTTGCCGTACTCGAAGCTCTTGAGCGAGACCCCACGCTTGACGAACTTGGACTGTAACACATCGATGACCGCCTTGAGCTTGTATTCGTCCGAGGAGGTGAGGACGAGCTCGTCCTTGCCGTCAAACTGGATGTCAGAATGCGAGCTCTTCAGGTCGTAGCGCTGATGAATCTCCTTGAGTGCCTGCTGAATGGCATTGGAGACTTCGGGCAAATCCACGTTACTAACGATGTCAAATGAATTTTCGGCGGCCATTGGTTCCTAGTGTATGACAAAGTGGGGAATCGCGCATGGGTGAATTGGGAGTTTTGGGACGGGTGGTGGGGGAGATTGGGGCGGCGCGGGGGCGCGTCGCTATGTGGGATGAAACCGCTGAGAACAAATTCAACTGCGACAGCGGTGTCAAAGATCGTTCGTCGAGGCAGTTTTGGGGACTCGCTGGGAGCCCCAATTCCTGGCGAGGTCGTCCCACTGGGGATTGAGGGATTCGATGAGGCAGAGCTTTTTGGCCCGGATCCATCCTTTGATCTGCTTCTCGCGGGCGATGGCGAGGCGGACGTCGGAGTGTTCTTCAAACCAGACGAGGCGGGTGCAATCGTACTTTGCGGTGAAGCCGGGAACGAGGTGGTGCTTGTGCTCGAAGACACGGCGGTCGAGGCTGTTGGTCATGCCGGTGTAGAGCGTGCCGCTGTTGCCGGACATGATGTAAACCCAGAAGCGCTGGTGCATGGGCGGGATGAGATCACAGAATCAACGAATGAAGCAAGGGGAAAATCGAGCGGTGGTTGAAAAGCTTGGAGCAGCGCATGCGATTTGAGCTGCGCGGGGGTCCTTCACTTCGTTCAGGATGACAACTTAAAAATAAAAACAAAAACAAAGGCAAAGACAAGGGCAGGAACAAAGGCAAGAGCAGGAACAAAGACAAGGGCAGGAACAAAGACAAAGGCAGGAGCAAAGGCAGGAACAAAGGCAGGAGCAAAGGCAGGAACAAAGGCAGGAACAAAGACAGGAACAAAGGCAGGAACAAAGACAACAGCAGGGGCAAGAGCAAGAGCAAAGACAACAGCAGGAACAGAAGCTAGGGCGAAAAGAAAAAAGCTAGAGCGGGAGCAAAAGCTAGAGTGGGAGCAAACGCGCAGGTCAGGCTTGGTCCTGCGGGGGTGGAGCGGGGAGGCGGAAGAAGCGGTGGAAGTTTTCCAGGGCTAGGGCGCCGGCGGCTTCCGGAGTGAGGGAGCGAAGCTGGGCGAAGTGGCGCGTGGTTTCGACCACGTAGGCGGGCTCGTTGCGTTTGCCACGGTAGGGAATAGGGGCGAGGTAGGGACAATCGGTTTCGAGGAAAAAGCGGTCGAGCGGGACCATGGCCGCCGCGTCACGGATGTCCGCCGCCTTGGGATAGGTCAGGTTTCCGGCGAAGGAGAGGATGAAGCCGAGATCGAGCGCGGCGCGCGCCTGACTGAGGTTTCCGGTGAAGCAGTGCAGGACGCCGCCGAGGCCGGTTGCGGCCCAGTGCTGGTTGAGAATTGCGAGAAGATCATCCCAGGCATTGGAGCTATTTTGGCTGGGGCGGCAATGGATGAGGATGGGGAGCTTGACGGCGGCAGCGAGGGCGAGCTGCTGGCGGAAGACCTGCCGCTGTACGTCGCGGGGCGAGTGGTCGTAGTGGTAGTCGAGGCCGATCTCGCCAATGGCCAGGACACGCGGATGGGCGGCGAGGCGCTGCATGAGCTCGAGGTGGGCGGCGGTGAGCAGGCGCGCCTCGTGCGGGTGGACACCGATGGAAGCGTAAATCCAGGGATAGCGCTCGGCGAGAGGGATGGCGCAGGCGAGGTCGTCAGGACCGTCGCCATTGCCGATGGCGAGCAGGGTGCGGATACCGGCATCGTAGGCGCGCTGGATGGCGGCGTCGCGATCAGAGGCGAACTGGGGGCCGTCGAGATGGGCGTGGGAATCGAGGAACATAGGGGGCTCAAGGTGCTGGAACAGAATCGATTGCCGGTTGAAAAGCTTGGCGCCGCAGTGCCGATTTGAGCAGCGCGGGGGTCCTTCACTTCGTTCAGGATGACACCATAGAAACAACGGCAAAAGCAACAGCAAGAGCAAACGCAATAGCAAGAGCAAAGCGCGAGGGTAGAGGCAAAAGGCCTGGCACCCTCGTGTTGTTGATCCCCCGTGTTTCGCGCAGGGTTGCGGCTACTTCAGGCGGGCGCCGTTGGGAACGTCTTCCAGGAAGCTGGCCAGGGCGGGTGTGCCTTGTTCTCCGAAAGAGGCAGCCACGATCATGCCTTGCGACTCGATGCCACGCAGTTTGCGCGGGGCGAGGTTGGCGACAATGACAACCTTGCGGCCTACCAGCGCCTCGGGAGCGTAGGCTTTGGCAATTCCGGCGACGATCTGGCGGACTTCGGTGCCGATATCGACGGTGAGACGGAGAAGTTTGTCGGCCTTCTCAACCTTTTCGGCGGTCAGGACGGTGCCTACGCGGAGCTCGACCTTGGCGAAGTCGTCGATGGTAATTTGGGCGACGGCGGGCGCGGCGGCCGCTTCTGCCGGCGTCGCAGGGGCGGCGGTCTTTTCCCCACATTCGCCAACAGCGGGCGGATGTGAGGCACCCGTGACTGTTCCCACCTCGGCTGACTGCGGCGGATGTGGGGCAACGGACTCAGAGATGGCTACGGTGGCGGACTCGGCGGCGCTTCTACGATCTTCTTCCATCTGTTGCATCCTTTCGATGGCGCTTTTGTCGGCGCGCGGGAAAACCGCTTCGATACGGCCGAGGCGAGTGCCAACATTCAACTGTCCCCAGCGCAAGGTGTTGAGATCGGTCTGGGCGATATTGCCGAGGCCGAGCTGGGTAAAGATTTTTGCGGTGGATTCCGGAATGATGGGGTGGGCCAGCACGGCGATGATGCGCAGAGCCTCGGCCGCGGTGTAGAGAATGGTGGCCAGGCGGGCGCGGGCATCGCGGTCCTCGGATTTCTCGGCTACGGCCCAGGGTTGAGTCTCGACGATGTACTTATCGACGGCGCTGAGCAGGGACCAGAGAGTCTCCAGGGCGCGCGAAAACTGGAAGGACTCGAAGAGCCGGTTGTAGGCGGCGATGGTTTCAGCGGCGAGCGCGGCAATGGCAGCTTCGGCGGGAGTGTGGGCGAAGGTGGCGCTGGGATATGGGACCTCGCCGGCGAAGTAGCGCTGAATCATGGAAAGGGTGCGGCTGGCAAGATTGCCGAGGCCGTTGGCAAGATCGCTGTTGAAGCGCTGCACCAGAGCGTCAAAGGAGAACGAGCCGTCTTGTCCGAAGACGATCTCACGGAAAAGGAAATAGCGCAGCGCATCGGCGCCGAGGACTTCCAGGATGGTCTCACTGCGCACGATGTTGCCGCGCGACTTGGACATCTTGCTCTCTTCGAAGAGCAGCCAGCCGTGGGCGACGATCTGGGTGGGCAGCGGCAGTCCGGCGGCGAGCAGGAAAGCCGGCCAGTAGACGCAGTGGAAACGCACAATCTCCTTGCCGATCATGTGCACGCTGGCGGGCCAATAATGCTGGTAACGCTGCTGATCGACCGGGTCCGGGGAGCCGAAGCCGACGGCGGTGATGTAGTTGCAGAGAGCGTCGAGCCAGACGTAAATGACGTGCGCGGGATCGTTGGGAACGGGGATTCCCCAGGTAAACGTGGTGCGCGAGATGGAAAGATCGCGCAGGCCGCCCTTGACGAAGGCGATGACCTCGTTGCGCCGGGTATCAGGGTAGATGAAGGCGGGATTCTCTTCGTAAAGCTTGAGCAGCGGTTCGGCCATGGCGGAGAGTTTGAAGAAATAATTCTCCTCCTCGACGGTTTCCGTGATGCGTCCGCAGACCGGGCAGGGCGTGCCGGGAGTGTTGTCGTCGGCATAGAGCTCATCGGAAACGCAATACTGGCCGGTGTAGGAGCCTTTGAAGATGTATCCGCGCTCCTGCAGCAGGGTGAACATGGCTTGCACGCCACGCTTGTGCTCGGGGCTGGTGGTGCGGATGAACTTGTCGTAGGTGATGCCGAGGCGATCCCAGAGGGCGCGGAATTCGCCGCTGACTTCGTCGGTGAGCTGCTGCGGCGTTTTGCCGGCGGCGGCGGCGGAGCGCTCGATCTTCTGGCCATGCTCGTCGGTTCCGGTGAGGAAGAGGGTGTCATGTCCCAACATGCGCTGGCGGCGGGCTATGGCGTCACAGACAACGGTGGTGTAGGTGTGGCCGATGTGGGGCCGCGCATTGACGTAGTAGATGGGGGTGGTGATGTAAAACTTTTCGGGTTGCTCGCTCATACGGAATCTCTCGATCAGAACAAAAATCTTGGAGGCGTGGCCGGGATCGGCGAAGCCTCACCGGAAAACCCGGGCGACGCAAGGTAGAGACACAAGAAATTCAAGTATAGGAGGCGCGAGGGATTGGGGCAAACGGGAGGGCAAGGTTTCAAGGTTTCAATGTTTCAAAGTTTCAAGGTTAAGAGCAAAGGCAAGGGCAAAGTCAATTGGCCCTCCCTAAACTCGCAAGAGACACGAGTTTAGGATTGATGGACACCCGGCGGGTTTGCATCCCTTACAATCGAAGTTTGAGTCATCATCGCGCGGGGCTGCGAACGAGTCCGGCGAGCGGGCAAGGAATCAACGTGTATCTTTCGATGCAGAACCGGTTGGTGGCGCAGGTGCGCGCCTTCTTGAAGCAGAAATACGACATTGAGCTGGCCAACATTGTGGTGGAGCAGCCACCGAAGATCGAGTTGGGCGAGTTTGCGCTGCCGGTGGCGTTTGAGCTGGCGCGCACGCTGCGCAAGGCTCCGCGCAAGATTGCCGATGAGATTGTGGCCGGAATCGGGCCGGTGGAGGGCTTCGCCAGCTTCGAGGTGGCGGGAGCGGGGTACATCAACGCGCGGCTGGACAGGAGCGCGGCGGCGGAGATGCTGGTGGGGAACCCACATCTGCTGACGGCGGCAGATGCGGGGCACCCGGCAAGGGGCAAGGTGCTGGTGGAGCATACGTCGATCAATCCCAACAAGGCGGCGCACATTGGACATCTGCGTAACTCGATCCTGGGCGACACCCTGGTGCGGCTGCTGCGCGCTGTGGGGTACAAGGTGGACGTGCAGAACTACATCGACAACACCGGGGTGCAGGTGGCCGACGTGGTGGTGGGATTTGAGCGGGTAGCGAAGAAAACACGGGCGGAGATTGAAGCGCTGATTGCCGCAGGCGCGGAGGCGGGTAACGCTGCGCTGCCGGCCGTGGGCGCGGGCGAAGGCCGTTTTGATTACTACTGCTGGGATTTGTATGCGAGGGTTTCGCAGTGGTACGAGGAGGACAAGGCGAATTTGCAGGCCCGGCGGGATACTCTGCACTTGCTGGAGGTGGGTGGCAACGAGACGGCGGAAATCGCACAGATGATCTCGATGGCCGTGCTGCGGCGGCATTTGGAGACCATGCAGCGGCTGGGAATTGAATACGACTTTCTGCCACAGGAAAGCGACATTCTGCACCTGCACTTCTGGGCGAAGGCGTTTGAGCTGCTGAAGGCGGCCGGGGTTCTTTACTTTGAAGAGGAAGGGAAGAACAAAGGCTGCTGGGTGATGACTCGTCTGCGGACGGTGAAAGACGATGCGGCGGAAGCCGGTCCCGATGAGGATGCGAAGGTGATTGTGCGCTCCAACGGAACGGTGGGGTACGTGGGGAAAGACATTGCGTACCACATGTGGAAGTTCGGACTGCTGGGACTGGACTTTGGCTACCGGAAATTTTTTAAGTACGCGGATGGACGCGCGGTGTGGATTTCCTGTGACCCGAAGGACGGCGAGCCGGGAGCACCGCACTTTGGCGGCGTGGACGCGATCTACAACGTGATCGACGCACGCCAGAGCGATCCGCAGGAGACGGTGAAACAGGCGATCCTGCTGATGGGACATGAGGCCGAGGCGGCGCAGTATACGCACTTCAGCTACGAGATGGTGGCGCTGACGCCACGCTGCGCGATGGAGATGGGATACGCAGTGAGCGAGGAGGACCAGCAACGCAGCTACATCGAGGTTTCCGGGCGCAAGGGATTCGGGGTGAAGGCCGACGACCTGCTGGACAAGCTGATTGCGGCGGCCAAGAGCGAGGTGGACGCGCGCCATGCGGAACTGAGCGAGGAAGAACGCGTCGAGATTGCCACCCAGATTGCGATTGGAGCACTGCGCTACTTTATGCTGAAGTTTACCAAGCAGTCGGTGATTGCCTTCGACTTCCGCGAGGCGCTGTCATTCGAGGGCGAGACCGGGCCGTATGTGCAATACGCGGTGGTGCGGGCGACCAACATCTTCCGCAAGGCGGGGATTGTGCCCGAGGATGCACTGGCGTCGCCGCTGGCGGCGGGTGCGTTTGAAGGCAACGACGACCTGTGGTCGCTATGGCTGGCGGCGGGGCAGACGGCGAAAGTGATGGAGCAGTGCATTGCGGCGACCGAGCCGGCGGCGGCGGCGAAACATGCGTTCCAGTTGGCGCAACAGTTCAACAACTTCTACCACAAGCATCACATCCTGACTGAAGAGGACGCGGGACGGAAGTCACTGCTGCTGGCCACGGCGGCCGTGGTGCGGCGGGAGTTGATGACGACAATGGCGGTGATGGGGATTCCGGCTCCGGCAGTGATGTAGGAATGCGGCCAGGGCGGTTCGGCGGAAGCCGTGGCACGGGCGGGCAAAGGCGGCGTGAGGCTGCAATGCCGCTGGATCGTCATCGGAGACTGCAACAGTGTGGGGATTTTTTACTGCGCTCGAAATGACAGTTTTTGGAACCAAAGCGCCCGTGGAGGTCCCAGGTTATCCTCGCCTTTTACTGGCCAACACCGGGGATGCGGGGCGCCCGACGACGCCGTGTAACTGCCTCGGGATAGGCGGGATGGGGAATTAGGGCTGGAGCCCTGGGGGGATGGGCTCCTGGTTAGATATCGCGAGGATCGACGAGGATCCAGTAGCGACGGTGGCAATTGGTACAGCGGAATGGAACCTTTCCGGTGAGCCGGGTTCGCAGAAATTCCAAGAAATGCCTGCGATGGGACCGGAAAGCGGATTTGGCGCTGCAGTACTGACAAGCGCGCGCCCGCGCAGACTGCTGTTCGTGTTCATGTTCAAGTTCGTGTGTCTGGTACTCCAGAGTTGTGGCCAATGTCGAATCTCCTCGACAGATTCATTGTTGCTGCATTTGCACGGAACGACACCATGCTAGAACTTCGATGCCTGACCTGCAAGAGCGTATAGGCATGGACAAAAAAAAAGAGGGACAGGAGTCCAGTCCTGCCCCTGTTTTTTATCGGGAAATTTATTTTGCGCCATGGCCAGAAAAATGCCGGGCAAAATCGACCAGGGAACGGACGCCTACGCCGCTGGGACCCTTGGGCATCCAGTCCTTGTTCTCCTCCAGCCAGGCGGTGCCGGCGATGTCGAGATGGATCCATGGAGTGTCGGCGACGAACTCCTTTAGAAACAAAGCGGCGGTGATGGCACCGCCCCAACGTCCGCCGGTATTCTTGATGTCGGCGATGTCAGAGCGAATCTGCTCGAAGTATTCGGAGTCGAGTGGCATGCGCCACATTTTTTCTCCGGTACGGAAGGTAGAAGCGAGGAAATTATCGGCGAATTCGTCGTCGTTGGCGAAAATTCCGACGTTGTGATATCCGAGGGCGACGACGACGGCGCCGGTGAGGGTTGCGGCATCGATGAGGTGGGTGGCTCCGAGCTGGCGGGCGTAGCAGAGACCGTCGGCAAGGACAAGGCGGCCTTCGGCGTCGGTGTTGATGATCTCGACGGATTTGCCGTTCATGGCGAAGGCGACATCGCCGGGCTTGGTGGCTTTGCCGTCGGGCATGTTCTCCGTGCAACAGAGGATGGCGATGACGCGCAGGTTGGGCCGGAGCAGGGCAATGGCGCGCATGGCCCCGATCATGGTGGCGGCGCCGCACATGTCGTACTTCATCTTCTCCATGCCGTCGGCGGGCTTGATGCTGATGCCGCCGGTGTCAAAGGTAATGCCCTTGCCCACCAGGCCGAGGACGGGCGCGGCGGGTATCGCTGCGCTGCCGGCCGCTGGCGCTGGGCTGCCGACTGCCGGCGCTGAGGCGGGTATCGCTACGCTGCCGGCCGCTGGCGCTGAGGCCGACGCTGGTTCGTAGCGCATGACGACGAGTCGCGGCTCTTGGTCCGATCCCTGGGCGACGCTCCAGAAGGCTCCCATTTTGAGTTCCTTGATTTTGTCGGGGCCGTAGACCTCGCAGGCGAGGCCGGTTTCGGCGCACATGGCGCGGGCACGCTCGGCGAGGATGGTGGGAGTCATCAGGTTGCTGGGCTCGAGGGCGAGAGTGCGGGTGAGATTCTGCGATTCCGCGAGGATGACGCCTTCGGCGATGGCCCGCTCGACGAGGTTGGCGTCAGCGGTGGGCGGAATGAGCAGGGTTGCTTCGGTGAGCTGCTGAACCTTGCGATCGCTGCGGTAGATATCCACGTCGAAATTGGCGGCGATGATGCCTTCGGCGGCAGCCTGGGCGGCGGCGGGAGCTTCAACCAGAGTAGGAAGAATGAGCGCGAAGGATTTGATTTGTTTAGACTTGGCGGCGCGGGCGGCGGCTCCGGCGAGCTTGCGCATTTCGGCCAAGCAGAACTTGTCACGCTTGCCAGCGCCGAGGAAAAGAATGCGCTGGGCGGCGACCGTCGCGGGTAACGCTGCGCTGCCGGCCGCGGGCGCTGGGGCCGGCGAGAGCAGCCAGACGGGCTCGGCAAACTTGCCGGTGAGATCGGCAGCGGCGATGAGAGGAGCAGCCAGGGCTAGCAGAGCCGGGTCGGACGAGAGCAACTCAGGCGCGGGAGTCTTGTCGCCGTTGTCGGCAACGGGGATGACGAGGAGCGGGGTTGCGATGGTGGAAGGAGCGGATGGGAGAAATGCGATCTTCATGCGAGCCTCTTTCTATACCTCATATCAAATACGGAAGTATGTAGTTTGCGCAAGTTCGGACTCAGGGTTCTTGATACAGGTCAATTTCTTCCTGTAATTCTTGCCGAAGGCGTGAATCGGGCATTCTTAGGTCTTCTGAGTCCGGGTCGTTTCGCTTTTCTATGTCGCAGACTCTTTCATAAAGAAAAGAAAAATCTCCCCAGAGAGTTGTTGCGTCCTTTTGCTTAGAGCCAATGTGATGCTTGCCTGCCCTCCAATAGAGGTTGATCCAATGGAAAAATACTGAGTATGCGATCCCTTCATCCAGGGCACCACGCTTAACAAACAGCCCCAAGGTCTCAAAAAAATCGAACACGTCTTCCGCCTCGACTTCGTCTTGCTTATTGAGCAGCGCCCTGGCGGCCTTGGATCGAATCTGGGTAAAGCGCGGACCGTTAAATCGTTTCTCAAATCTCAAGGTCGTCTCCGCGTAGAGGGCCAGTCTGTATTCTGCAATCTGTCTATCGAAGTTCTCCTGTTGCTCCTTGATCTGCCTATCAAAATTCTTCTGTTGTTCATTGATCGCTTTGCGCGCGTCGCGCGCGCTCACTATGGATGCGATCGCCATGGCGCAAGACGCAAGCGCCATGACCCAGGTGGCGTAAACGAGCGCGTTATCCATGATTCTCCAATCTCTTTCTAAGAAATATTAATATGGCAGATGGGCGCAGCGGGTCAGGACTTCCGGCTGCGGGCGATGGCGTCGCGCGCCTCTTTGTCGGCGGTGCGGCGGCGCTCGGTTTCGCGCTTGTCCCAGAGCTGTTTTCCCTTGGCGACGGCGACTTCGACCTTGACCCGGCCGCCTTTGAAGTACATGCGGGTGGGGATGATGGTGAGTCCCTTTTGCTGGATGGCGGCGTGGAGTTTGAGGATTTGAGCGCGATGGACCAGGAGCTTGCGGGTGCGCTGGGTTTCATGATTGAACTGCGCGCCGGGAGCATAGACGCCGATGTGGGCGTTGAGGAGAAAGAGCTCGCCATTCTGCACGAGACCGTAGGAATCCTTGAGATTGGCCTGGCCGGCGCGGATGGATTTGACCTCGGTTCCACGCAGGGCGATGCCGGTTTCGTAACGTTCGAGAAGGAAGAAGTCATGGGAGGCGGCGCGGTTGACGCAGGCGTCGCGCTCGCCGCTGGCGACCGGGTCGCGTTTGACGTCCTTCGGCTTGCTGGGCGCTGTCGATTGGGACTGATTGCGGGCCATGATGGAATCCTGCGTTGGAGGCGCCGGGTTAAGTTCGAGGGCCGGCTTGCGCGTTGTTGCGAATTCCGTATCCTAACACAGCTTGATGATGGAGGCGGAGAAAGGCCGCTTGACGCGATGTTATAATCGGCCCGGTAATCGAAACAGTTCCCCGGGCTTCGCGGGCTGGCATCGGGCCATGCGCGGGAGGGGATATCTCCTTATGATTTTATCGTAAAGGATTGAGATGAATGGGTTCCGCTGCGGTTGTCTGGTTCTGCTGATCGGCGTATTGTTTGCGCTTCCAGCGACTGCCGACAAGGCAAAATCGCTCTACTCGAAGGGCCAGCATGCCGAGGCGAAACAGCAGTACGAAGAGGCCTACGGATATTTCAAACAAGCCTACGACCTGCATCCGGACGATACCCAGTACCGCTCGTCGTTTGAGCGCACGAAGTTTCTTGCCGCCGCCTCGCACGTGCATCGCGGGCAGGTATTGCGCGATGAAGGCAAGCTGAGCGAGGCCCTGAAGGAATTTCAACTGGGGGCGATGATCGATCCGTCCAGCGGCATTGCGCAACAGGAGATCAAGCGCACGGAGCGGTTGATCGAGAAGGCGCAGCAGCCGGCGACGGGTCCGCCGACCACGCGCGTTCCCCAGGACGGGTTGAGCGACCTGGCGGCAAACATCTCGGGGCCGGTGGAACTGGCCCCGATTTCACAGGCGCCGCTGACCCTGAAGCTGGTGGAAAACTCCAAGACGGTCTACGAAACGATTGGCAAACTGGCGGGGATCAACGTGCTGTTTGATCCCGACTACACGGCGAAACAAATTCACATTGAGTTGAACGCGGTTTCCCTGGAAGAGGCGCTGCAGGTTGTGGCGCTGGAGTCGCACACGTTCTGGCGTCCGGTGACTCCCAATACGATCTACATTGCGCAAGACTCGCAGCAAAAGCGAAGCGAGGTGGAGCAGCAGGTGCTGCGCACGTTTTACCTGAACAATTTTTCGACGGTGAGCGAGCTGCAAGACGTGGCCAACCTGATCCGGACCATTCTGAAGGTGGAGCGGGTGCAGCAGTTTCCGGCGCAAAACGTGATCGTGATGCGGGGCACGCCGGCGCAGGTGGCGCTGGCGGAGCTGCTGATCAACAACCTGGACAAGGCGAAGTCCGAAGTTGTGGTGGATATTGTGGTGATGCAGGTGAGCAAGACAAAGCTGAAGCAACTGGGCATTCAGTATCCGTTCCAGGGCGGCACCAGCAATCCCACGATTACCTTGCAGAGCCCATCGGTCACCCAGAGCACCACGACCGGCACCACGACGACAACCGGCACGACGACGACGAGCGGCTCCGGATTGACGCTGAATGACCTGGCGAACTTGAACGCGACCGACTTTGCGGTCTCGATTCCGTCGGCCAGCGTGGCCTTCCTGATGAACGACAGCAATACGAAGATCATCCAGCGGCCGCAGTTGCGTTCCGTGGACGGGCAGAAAGCGACGCTGAAAATCGGCGAACGGGTGCCGATTGCGGTGGGCACGTCGAGCTCGACGCTGACGGCGACGGCGCTGACCCAGACGCAGTTCCAGTACCAGGACGTGGGCGTGAACATCGAACTGACGCCGCACATCCACAACAATATGGACGTGAGTTTGAAGATGTCCATCGAAGTTTCGGCGATTGACAGCTACGATACCATCGGCGGACTGACCGAGCCGGTGATTGGACAACGCAAGATCGACCACGAGATCCGCATGCGCGACGGCGAAGTGAGCCTGATTGGCGGCATGATGGAGCATGATGACGTGGAGAACATGAGCGGGCTGCCCTGGCTGTCGCAGATTCCGGTGCTGAAATACCTGTTTGGGCAGGGTCAGAAGACGAAGACCGATAACGAGACGGTGTTTGCCATGATGCCACACGTGGTGCGGCGGCTGGACGTGGAGGATTTGAACATCCGGGCGGTGGATATTGGAACCCAGAACGTGATCGAGGTGCACCACACGGTGAAGCCCGCAGGGGCGCCGGCGTCGCCGGTTCCCAGCGGCTCGCCGAGCGCGGTGGTTCCGGCGCCGGCGCAAATCCCACCGGGAGCGCAGCCGCAGCCGCGAGTGATGGCGAACCCGGAGCCGGGAGCGCCGCTGGTGGTGGCCAACGCGGTGCCACCTGGCGGGGGTACGGCGATGGCGATTGCACAACCGGGGATGGCGAGTGCGGCGCCCACGAAGCTGGGTCCGGTGCTGAGCCTGGATCCGGCGATGGTGAACCAGCCGGCAGGTGCAACGTTCTCCATCAACGTGACTCTGCACGGCGGGGAAGACGTTTTCAGCGTGCCGGTGCAGGTGAACTACGACTCCAAGGTGCTGCAGTTTGTGAATGCCTCGAACGCCGGAGCGCTGTCCAGGGATGGCGCCGCGGTCGCACTGGTGCAGCGCGACGATGCCGAAAAAGGCGAGCTGCACGTATCGCTGGCGCGGCCGGCGGGAGCCAGCGGCATCAATCCTTCCGGGCCGCTGTTTACGCTGACGTTTCTGGCCAAGACGGCGGGGCAGGGAACGGTTTCGGTAAGCCGGGCGATGGTGCGCGATCCGAACAACGCGGCTTTGGAGGCCAGCGGCTCGCAGGCCATCATCAACGTCCGCTAGGAGAAGATGGACAGGGTGAAACCGAAGCGGCAATCGGGTATGACGCTGGTCGAGCTGATCGTGGCGGTCGCGATCATGGCGATTCTTGCGTGCGGCGTTTTGCCGATCAGCCGCACCGTGGTGAAGCGCGAACGGGAAAAGGAATTGCGGGCGGCGCTATGGATGATGCGCGACGCCATCGACCGGTATAAAGACGCGGCAGACCGGGGCGCGTTCATCATCAAGCTGGGGAGCGAGGGCTATCCTCCCGACCTGGATGAGCTGGTGAAGGGCGTGGACGTGCAGGGGAAGAAGATCAAGTTCCTGCGCCACATTCCGAAGGATCCGATGACGAACGGTACGGATTGGGGACTGCGGTCGATGCAGGACGATCCCACGTCGGAATCATGGGGCGGGCAGGCGGTGTTCGACGTTTATACAAAATCGACGGGCACGGCGCTGGATGGCACGAAATACTCGGACTGGTAGGCGAACGGCGCAGATGAATCTGAAACGGGCGGAACGGGGAGGGAAGTGCGCGGGATTCACCATGATCGAGCTGATCATGGTGATTGCGATCATCTCCATCCTGGCATCGATTGCGGCGATGAACTACCAGCACTCGATCTGGCGGGCGCGGGAGGCAGTGCTGCGCAACGACCTGTTCACCATGCGCAGCAGCATCGACCAGTACACGCTGGACAAGCAGGCGGCGCCACAGTCTCTGCAGGACCTGGTGGAAGCCGGTTACATCAAGGCGATCCCGAAGGATCCGATCACGACCCAGACGGACTGGGTGACGGAGCAGGAGGACTCGCTGATGGCGATTGACCAGACCAAGCCGGGGATTGTGGATGTGCACAGCGCCTCGAGCCAGGTTTCGTCGGAAGGAACCGCGTACAACACGTGGTGAGTGGAGCTTGAAAGTTACGAGGCAGGCCTGGCGGCCTGCCTCTTTTGCTGGGCGCGCTTACCACTTGGCGCGTTCGTATTGTTTGGGCCAGGCGATCTGCTGCTTGAGGACGCTGGCGGCGCGCAGGGGCCAGTGGGGATCGCGCAGGAACTCGCGGGCGAGCAGGACGAGGTCGGCCTGCCCGGTGGCGACGATGTGCTGCGCCTGCTCGGGCGAGGTGATCATGCCGACGGCTCCGGTGAGGATTGCAGCCTCGTGGCGGATGCGATGGGCAAAGCGAGTCTGATAGCCGGGGCCGAGGGGAATTTTGGCCGAGGGGACGATGCCGCCCGAGGATGCGTCGATGAGATCGACACCGAGTGGTTTGACTTGTTTGGCCAGGGCCACGGAATCCTCGATAGTCCAGCCGCCCTCGGTCCAGTCCGAGGCGGAGATGCGGAGCCAGAGGGGAAGGCGCTCGGGCCAGACATTGCGGACGGCGGTGATGATCTCGCGCAGCAGGCGGGTGCGGTTGTCAAAGCTGCCGCCATACTGGTCGGTGCGGGTGTTGACCAGGGGCGAGAGAAACTGGTGGACAAGATAGCCGTGGGCGCCATGGATTTCGATGAGATCGAAGCCAGCCTCCAGGCTGCGGCGAGCTCCGGCGGCGAACGCCTGGACGACGCGGGCGATGCCTTCGGCGGTGAGCGCCTCGGGCTGAATGGAGTCCGGAGTAAAGCCCTTGGAGGTGGAGGAATAGACAGGCCGCCAGCCGCCTTCTTCCACGGGTACGGGTACGCCTTGACCGCGCCAGGGAGCGGAGTTGGAGGCTTTGAAGCCAGCGTGGGCGAGCTGGGTTCCGGGGACAGCTCCGTGGTGGCGGAGGAAGTGCACGATGTGGGCGAGGCGCTCGATGTGCTCGTCCTTCCAGATGCCGAGGTCGGATGGACTGATGCGGCCTTCGGGCAGGACGGAAATGGCTTCGGTGAGGACCGCGCCGGCGCCACCGACGGCGCGGGCACCGAGATGGACCAGATGCCAATCGTTGGCGAAGCCGTCTTCGGCGGAATACTGGCACATGGGGGAGACGGCAACTCGATTACGGAAAGTAATATCGCGGATTTGGAGTGGGTCGAACAGGTTCATAGGATTTCGATGATAGCAGAGGGGGGGATGCACTCCACAAGGTCAACTACCCCGAGGTTCGACAGAAAGAGGGCAGGGTCCACTGCAAGGTCAACTGCCCCACGTTTGCCAAACGAAGGCAAACATGGGCCACCACGGGAGCGCGGGGATTTATTTCGTCGAATGTTTGGTGAGGAACTGGCCCACGAGTTTGGCGGCATATTCGCAGAGTTGCTGGTCCTCGGCGCCAAAGGCGGCGGCAAAGTGGCTGTCAATGTCCAATTCACCGGCGACCCTGGAGGAGACGAAGATGGGAACGACGATTTCCGACTTGGTTTCAACGGAACAGGCCAGGTAACGGGAATCGCTAAAGACATCATCGACAATGACGGTCTTCCCGCTGGAGGCGGCGGCGCCGCAAATTCCCTGATTGAGCGGGATGCGGGTGTGCGGCGTCATGGAGCCGCGATAAGGGCCGAGAACCAGGACGGGATCGACGCCGGGAAGCTCCTCCAGCATGTAAAAGCCGACCCAGTTGTAACGCAACATATTCTCGTGCAGAAGCTGCACCACGCCCTCGAGCAGTTCGTTGGCGGAGGCCGACGATGCGGCGAGCGCATCTAGTTTCTCGACAATCTGCGAAGTGGCAGGGATATTCCACATGATAGAAAGACGCTCCCGTAGGAAGTTGATGTCGAAAAAACATTATGCCGGAAGTAGAGAGCGTTGGGAAGCTTCATTGCGGCGCCTAGTAGCCAGACGCGTGCGTGGGTAAGATCGAGTAAACCCGTTAGACAAATGCTGAGCGATCATCCCACATTCGCCAACTGCGGGCGGATGTGGCCACCTGCGGATGTGGGCCACCTGCCCGCTAGGCGACGGGTTCGACTTCGAGCTCCAGATTGTTGATGGCGACGACGCGAATGGGAGCGCCGGAGTGCAGCGGCCAGTTGCTATGGGCGTTCCAGAGCTCGCCGTGGACGAAGACCTTGCCGCTGGGCGTGAGGTTGGTGCGGGCGACACCCAACTCGCCAATGATGCCTTGCGAGCCGGTGACGATTTTGTTGCGGCGGGCACGCCAGGCGATGGACATGAGGAACGCAGAGATCAGTCCGAACGGGAGACTGATGGCCAGCGAGGTAAGCAGCCTGACCCGCATCTCGGGGATGGGTCCATCGACCAGCAGCAAGCCGCCCAAGGTGAGTGCGGCGATGCCTCCCACGGTGAGAATGCCGTGGGAGACGAACTTTGCCTCCAGCGCGAACAGGACGAACGCTAGGGCGATGAGTGCGAGCGAAGCAAAGCGGGTGGGTAGAAGATTGAGCGCGAAAAGAGTGAGGAGAACGAAAATTACGCCGACGACGCCGGGGATGATGGCTCCGGGATGATTGAATTCCGCGTAGAGGGCAAGGCCGCCGATGGCAAGGACGAGGAAGGCGATGTTAGGGTCCATGAGCCAGCCGAGAACGCGCTGGCGCAAGGATGCGGGCAGCTCTTCAACCGGCTGATTGGCGAGGTGGAGAGTGAGCGTGGAGCCGTCGAAACGGTGGATGGTGCGGCCATCGAGCTGACGGAGAAGGTCGGCTTCGTCGCGGGCGGTAAGGTCGATGAGATGGAGATTGAGGGCCTCGTTCTCAGTCCACGAGATGGACTGGCGGACGGCTTTTTCGGCTTCCTCCACGTTGCGGCCGCGGCGCGAGACGTAGGCGCGGAGAGAGGCCGCGGTATCGTTCTCCAGCTTGGCCTTCATGACATCGTCCGGATTGGGTCCGCCGATGGTGACCGGGTGGGCGGCTCCGGTATTGGTGCCATGGGCCATGGCGGCGACGTCGGCGGACTCAAGGATCATGAATCCGGCGGAGGCGGCGCGAGCGCCGCTGGGACAGACAAAAACGATGACGGGAACCGGGGATGCCTCGATCTTGGAGACCATTTCGCGGGTGGAATCGAGCAGGCCGCCGGGAGTATCAAGCTCGATGAGCAGGGCAGCGGCATGACGCGAGGCGGCAGCATCCACGGCGCGAGAGACACGCTCGGCGGCGATGGGCTGGATGGTGCCATCGAGGCTGAGTCGCAGGACTTGGGCGGCGGCCGGAAGGGCTGCGAGGAACAGGAGAAACGCAGCGAGGAGCAGGAGAGAGCGTTTCATAAAAGAGCCTCCGGGAGCTGAACATCAGCGGCCTTCTGCCTTAACTGAGCGCGAAAGTAAGGACGCGATCAACTATCCCACGTTGGCCAAAAGAAGGAACGTGGGGCAGCAGACAAAGTCCAAAACGACGGCAACAGAAGGAGCAAGGTCAACCACCCGACTTCTGCCAAAAGATGGCAGAAATGGGGCAACAAAAGCCGAGCCGCGGCCAACCGCGATTCGGTATGCGCTCCAATCTACCGCCGAAAAGGGGATGGCGCAATGACTTTGGATGGCGCACTGAGCCGTGGGCGCGGCGGCTAGCGCGCGGGGGCGGCTTCACTGCCCTGGTTCTGGATCTCCTGCTCGACGGCCTTGGCGTCTTCTCCGTCAGGTTCCAAGGCGAGCGCGCTTTGCAGATTGCGCTGGGCGCCGTCGCGATTCTGGTCGTGGAGATCGGCGCGGGCGAGGACGAGGAAGGCTTCGGCGTTGGCCCGCAAGGCGAGCGCGGCGGCGGCTTCGCGGCGGGCCTCGGGGAATTTATTTTCGAGCAATAAGGCGTGGGCGAGTCCGGCGTGGGCGGCGGGATTATCGGGTTCCTGGCTGAGCGACTCGCGGAACTGGCTTTCAGCCTCGCTGGCGGCGCCGGTGGCGAGGAACTGGCGGGCGCGCTCCAGACGCAGCGCGGGACGCTCGGAGGGTTTGGCCTTGCCGATGGAAGCGTCGAAGGCATTTTGCAACTCGACGGCGAGCTGACGGTAAGAGCTCTCGTCATAATTGCGCTTGATGCGGGTGAGCGGGACGGAGACGGCGGCCGGATGCGTGGCGGTGTTGGCCAGGCCCATGTTGGCGGGACTGGCGCTGGCCAGGCTGGCGGCGAGCGACTCCTGGAACTGGCGGGCCTCGGAGTCGGCGGGACGGCGGCTCAGGGTCTCGCGCAACTGGCGCTGGGCGCCGGCGATGTCTCCCTTGCGGTAAAGGGCGATGGCAAGATTGAAGTGATAGTCGGGATCGGAGGGATCGACCTTGACGGCTTTCTGGAAGTACTCGGCGGCGTCATGGCGGCCGCGACGATTTTCGGCGACACCGATATTGTTGAGCACTTCGGTGAGAGGAACGCGCTCGGCGGTTGCCTTGAAGGCGGCGGATGCTTTCTCGAAGTGTCCGAGATGATACTCGGAAAGTCCGAGGAGAAAACTGGCCTCGCTGAAAGAGGGATCGCCGGGCGGGAGCTTGGCGAACCATTGCGCGGCCTGCTCATAATCGTGGGTGGCGAAGCAGGTTTTTGCCAGCAGCAGGATGGCCTGGGCATAGTGCGGATCGATGCCGACGGCCACCTTGAGATAGCGAATTTTTTCGGCGGTGGGACTGGCGAGAACGCCACGGATGAAGTTCTCAAAGGCATCGAGGCGGATGGCGGGCGCGCGCCGCAGGAAGGCCTGGCGCGGCTCGGAAAACTGTGGCCGCATGAGGCGCAGCACGTCCCAGGCGAGCGCCGTCTGGATGCCGATGAGATCATTCAAGGGGCCGCTCTCCACCTGATCCGGCGACAGACGCAGGGCCTTCATATCCAGCACCTGGGCGCGGGCGGTGAAAGTTTGGCCGTCGAAGGAAAAACTGCCGAGCAGGATGAAGTCAGCATCCAACTGCGCGGCGATGCGGTACAGGGTGGCGCGCGAGGCATGGAGATTGACGGGGATTCCCATGCGGTCGAAGGCGACCTGGCGGTCATCCCGGCTGATAAGAAACAACGACTGGGTATTGAGGCGCTGGCCCAAGACCTCGGGGAAGGCTTCGCTGATCCACTCCAGGCCGGGCTGGTGGGTGGAGTTGTCAAAGGGAAGGACGAGCACGGTTTCAGTGCCGGGCGCGGGCTGACCAACGGCGCTGGCCGGGAGCAGAAGAAGGAAGAGCGCGAAAAGAATCCAATGCCGATGCGTGTTCAAGGCGTCACCATTATATCCAGTTGCTGGATGCAGCGAGCGGGCGGCGCTGGAAACCGGGGTGAAACGCGATCGCAGCGAGGCGCGCCGGTGGATTGGCGGGCGGTCAGGATGGAGACGACGGGGCAGAAGAATTCCGGCAGGATTCGGTGCCGGATGAAAATGTGAGTCTACTCCGGATGAAAATATGAGTCTAGGGGTGGGATGGGAAACTCTAATGAATGACGGAATGACTCTGGGAACCGATTAGGCAACGACTCCGAATCCGATTCGGAGTACGCACCCATAAACCAGGATCAAGGAACCGCGAGTACAGACTGGGAGGGTAGCCATGATAAGGAAGTTGGTGTATCTAGCAACGATTGCGCTGGTGGCCGGCGGAATAGCAGTTGCGCAGGACAACACGAGTTCGCAGAGCGGAAACACTGCGACGGCGCCGACACGGATGAGCGGGCACACGGACGCCCAAGGCGATTTGCCGGCGGCGAAGGGAAACGAGAGCCAGAGCGGAAAGGGTTCAACGGTGAACCCCGCCGAAATCCGGCCGGGATCGAAGGGCGCGGGGGAAACAACGGACATGGGGCCGGCTACGAAGAGCATGAATCCAGGGACGGGCACGGGTGACAAGCTGAGGGGCACGGCGGACACGAATGCTTCGCTTCCGGGTGCGGAACAGCCGGGCAAAGCCCCAACCACTGCGGCTCCGAAGAGCGGAACCTCGATGGCAATGCCGAAGAGAGCACCGGGATATACGGACGCCCAAGGCGATTTGCCTGGGGCAAAGGAAGGCGAGGGCCAGAGCGGAAAGGGTCCTACGGCTAACCCCAGCGAAGCTCGGCCGGGAACAGAGGGCGCGGCGGTAACGCCAGACCAGGGGCGGAGTCCGAAGGGCGACTTGCCGGGAACGGTGGATAGCGGACAGAAAGGCACGACCGACACGAATGGCTCGCTTCCGGGTGCGGAACAGCCGGCGACGAAATAACGCAGGGATCCTGGCAAGGTTAGGCTGGCCTGGCGAAGTTGCCCGGGCTGGAGAATTTGGCGAAATGAAAGGCCTTCAGCGCTGCTCGGGGCCTTTTTGCGTTGTCCAGAGCTAGAGGGCGCGCTCAATCTGGCGAATGATGGCTCGCGCGGCTTCCCTGGGATTGTCTGCCGCGCTGATGGGGCGGCCGACGACGAGGTAGTTGGCTCCGGCACGGATGGCATCTTCCGGGGTGACGACGCGAGCCTGGTCGGCGGCGATTCCTCCGGCGGGACGGATGCCAGGGGTAACCAGGGTGAAGGCGGAACCGTAGGAACTGCGCAGATGGGCCGCTTCCTGGGCGGAGGCGACGATGCCACCGCATCCGGCGCGGATGGCCAGACCGGCAAGGCGAATGACCTGGGCTTCGACGCCGCCGCTGACGCCGACCTCCTCGAGGTCTTCACTGACGAGCGAGGTGAGGACGGTGACGGCCAAAACGATAGGCCGGGCCCCGGTTTGCGCGGCTGCATCGGCCGCGGCACGGAGCATCCTGGAACCGCCCGAGGCATGGACGGTGAGCAGCGAGACGCCAAGCGCGGACGCAGTGCGGACGGCGCCAGCCACGGTGTTCGGGATGTCGTGGAATTTGAGATCGAGAAAGACGCGTTTGCCGTCCGCGACCAGGTCGCGGACAACCGATGGGCCAGCGGCGGTGAAAAGCTCCTTGCCAACCTTGTAAAAGCCGACGCTGTCGCCTAGCTCGCGCACCAGAGCGCGCGCCTTTTCGGCGTCGGCAACGTCGAGCGCAACGATCAAGCACTCCCGGCCATTTTGCATGACTACAGGATAAACGATTCCCCGGCGATGGATGAGAAAAGTCAACTGGCGGCCCGCAGGTCCGGGCAGAAAGCGAAAGCCCCACGGTGGGGGTTGGATGCCGTGGGGCCGGGTTCAGAATGAGTGAAAGTAGGTCTAGCGCTGCAAGGAAGGCTGTTGTTCCATTGCCATCTCCGCGTCCCTGGGCTCGACGACTTCGATCTGGACTTTCTGCAAGCCGTACTGGTGCATTTCAAGGGCGTGGGCTGCGCGATAAGACAAATCGATGATGCGTCCGGGAGTGACCGGACCCCGGTCATTGATGCGGACAATCACAGCTTTCAGGTTCTTCAGATTCGTTACTCTCACGAACGTGCCCAGCGGCAGTTCGCGATGCGCGGCGGTGAAGCCATTCATGTCGTAGCCTTCTCCGCTCGCCGTGGCTTTCCCCTGGAACAGGCTGCCATACCAGGATGCCTTGCCCACTTGATATGGCTTGGTGGCAGGCTGTAACTCCTTGGCCTTCTGCGGTGGAATCGGCAGAAACGCTGGCGTTCTCGGGGTTGCCGATGTTGTTCGGCCGGGTGCCGCTCCCATGGTGCCGCCTAATAGAAGTAATGCATAGACGGAATGGGTCAGTACTCGTCGCAATCAAACACCTCGCTAAGTAGTTTTCCCCCTACACTGCAACGCCTGGGCATTAACCCAGGCGATTCGCTATTGTAAGAAGCGAGCGGGAGAAAGGTCAAGCACGCGAAAAATATTGTTATGTTTGTGCTTGCCACAACCAATAAAATGTGATTACGAAGCGCGAGCCGGAGCGGCCACCGCCAGGGACTCTGCTCAGCCGCTGCCGGCGCGATCCAAAGCCATGGGGCCTTTGCCATGGCCAAGGCCAGGGGCACGCAGGATGGCCCGGCCGACAAAAGCCTTGGCCGAGGTGACCGCGGTGGGCAGGTTTGCTCCCAGGGCGAGGGAGCAGGCAATGGCCGTGGAGAAGGCGCAGCCGGTTCCGTGGGTGGAGCGGGAATGAATGCGCGGGGCCGAGAGACTCTCGACGAACTCCATTCCCGCGATGGAGTAGGCCAGGACGTCGGTGGCCAGGGCTTGCAGAGAAAGTTGCCCGTCCGGTGTGTCTGTTTCGCCGTGGTCTCCGCCGGTGACCACGGTGGCCGCGGCGCCGAGTTGGCGGAGAGCCTGCGCCATGGCCTCGGCATCGCTGGCCGGGAGTCCGGTGAGGATGGCGGCCTCGCCGCGATTGGGGGTGACGACGGTTGCCAGCGGGAGGAGACGCTGGCGGAGAATGCGGATGCCGGCGGGGTTGAGCAACTCGGCTCCGGAGGATGAGCAGAGGATGGGATCGAGCACAATAGGGCAGCAGAGATGGGGCAGACGCTCCAGGAAATCAGCTACTGTGCGGGCGACACCGGCGGTGGCGAGCATTCCGATTTTGATGGCGCTGGGCGGAAGATCCTCAAGTAATGCTTGAAGTGTCTGGCGGACCGTTTGGGTGGAGACCCCCTGGACGCGGCGCACCCCGAGGGTATTCTGCACGGTGAGGGCGGTGATGCAGGCGACTCCGTAACATTGCAGGCTGGAAATGGTCTTGAGATCGGCGGTGATGCCCGCACCCGAGGAGGGGTCAAAGCCGGCGATCGTCCATACCACGGGTGGGGTGCTCATGAGAGCACGTTAGCACAAAGCGACGGCCCGGATGGCGCGGTGCTACAGGGTGAGCCGAGCTGTCAGCGGGAGCGGAGGGTGCGCGCTGCATATCATATAATGTCCGCGGAGTGCGAAAGGAGAAACAACACGATGAAGCTCACCACCTATCTCAACTATGGCGGCAACTGCGAGCAGGCTTTCCGCTTCTATGAACAGCATCTGGGCGGAAAGATCACCGCGATGGTGCCATTTGCCGGCCAGCCGCTGCCTGACGGCGCGCCGCCGGATTGGGAGAAGGCGATCATGTACGCCCGCATGAACATCGCCGAGACGGAGTTGATGGCGAACGACGTTCCGCCGGCACGCTTCCAGCCCATGCGCAGCGTCTACCTGGCGCTGGCCGTTACAAGTACGGAGGAGGCCGAGCGCATCTATGCCCTGCTCGCGGACGGAGGCGAAGTGTTTATGCCGATCCAGGAGACATTTTTTGCTTTCCGCTTTGGCATGCTCAGGGACCGATTCGGCACCTCGTGGATGATCATCCATGAACGTCCGATGCCTTCCCACGCCTGAGGAATGGGGAAGCGCGCGCCGCGGCGCTCCGGGACGGGCGCGAGGGCCGCGCGGGCTTATGCGAGTGGGAGGCCGAGCGAGGCCAGGTTGGCGCGCGTCGAGGCGTAATCGGTGTGATGAATGCCGTGGATGCCGAGGGTTTCGGCGATCTGGACGAACATCTGGCGGTCATCCAGGTAGGCAACCTGGTCGGGCGGCACCTGGGCGATGTCGAGGGCGATACGGTAGATGTCCTCGTCCGGCTTGCGCACATGGACGAAGCAGGATGAGATGAAAAAGTCCACGAAGCTGCCGAGCTGGAAGGTTCGGATGCGGCTCTCGTTGAGTTCGCGGCCTTCGTTGTTGACCACGGCGATCTTGAGTTTGTGCTGCTGCTTGAGGGTGCGGATGAGGTCGATCATCTCGGGATAAGCCTTGGATTGCGAGAACATGAACTCGCGAAACTCCTCCCGGGTGAAGCCGCGCTTCTCATAAAAAACCACGCGGCTGAGGTATTGCTCGAGGGTGAGCTTGCCGACCTCGTAGGTGTCAAAGGTGAGGTGATGGCGCTCGTTCATTTCGGTGCGGTCGAGATGAAAGGTCTGCGCCGCCAGTTCGCGCGCGTGGCGATCCCATCCGTTGGTGAGCAAAACTCCGCCCAGATCGATAAACAGAGACGTAATCGGCATGGCGAAACCTCCAGTGATGAGATTGAGAACCTGCGCTCGCAGATGGTGGCGACGCTTCGCGGGCAGGACTCGGGTTAGATGCTGCGAAGTACGAATCGGATTGATTGGAAATTTGCCGGGGATGCTTGCCGTTGCAGCTGACAGCATCCCCGGCGTTCGAAATCTAAAAGGGAATGTCGTCGTCGGTGATTTCCGTGGAGCGCGCGGGGGCGGAGTCGAAGTCCGAGGCGGGCGAGCTCTGGTCGAATTCGCTGGAGCGCGCGGAGCCTCTGCCGGAGCCGCCTTCTCTGCTGCCGCCTTCCTCGCCGCGTCCGCCGCTGAGCAGGACGAGGTCGCTGGCGTTGATGTAGGTCTGGTAGCGCTTCTGGCCGCTCTGTTTATCGTCCCAGCTGTCGGTGCGCAGGCTGCCCTCGATGTAGACCGAGCGGCCCTTCTTGAGGTATTCGGCGGCGATCTCGGCAAGGCGCGCCCAACAAGTGATATTGTGCCACTCGGTGCGATCCTGCCAGTTGCCGTCTTTGTCCTTGAAGCGGTCGTTGGTGGCCAGGGTGAACTTTGCCACGGCGGTGCCCCCGCTGGTGTGTTTCAACTCCGGATCTTTGCCCAGATTTCCAATCAGGATGACCTTATTAACGCTCTTTGCCATGGTCGTGCCTCTTGTGTCCGCTGGTAGTTTGGCTTGTCCGTGGTGATTTGGGGTCGTCACGGCGGGTGGTTCCAATCGCTACGGTTCCTGGCCGGAGATGCCCCCGGGTCCTGCCAGGACGCAAGCCATTATAGCGGGAATCCTTTCCTCGAATTTTGAACACACATGCGAGTATAAACGGTTCCCGGCCGAGCTTCTAACGGATCGGGAGTTCGATGGGAAGCTGTAAGATCGCCGGCAGGGCGTGTTTGTAGCTCTTTGCCGCCTGCGCGAGCTGGCAGATGACCGAATGACAACAATTGCGCGACGGAGGGAAATTTTCTGTATCTAAACAAAGTCAAGCAGGCAAGGCAGGCGGGAAGCCTTCGATGTCCGCGAGGAACAGAGACCGAGTATGGCCAAACCGATTTTGCTGAGCGTGGACGATGACTCCGATGTACTGCGGGCGATTGAGCGCGATCTGCGCTCGCAGTACGGCGCTGAATATCGTGTGATTGGAAGCGATTCTCCCGAGGGCGCGCTCGATCTGCTAAAGCAGTTGAAGGTTCGCAACGACAACGTTGCCTTGCTGCTGGCAGACCAGCGCATGCCACGCATGGACGGAGTCGAATTCCTGCAGGAAGCCATGGCCATTTTTCCAGGCGCGAAGCGGGCACTGCTGACCGCCTATGCCGATACCAGCGCCGCGATCAGCGCCATCAATCATGCCAGCCTCAACTATTTCTTTTTGAAACCGTGGGATCCTCCGGCGGAGCACTTGTATCCGCAACTGGACGATTTGCTGGATGATTGGCAGGCTTCCTTCCGTCCGGCATTTCAGGGCATCCGGGTATTGGGTACGCGATGGTCGCCGCGGTCGTACGAGTTGCGGGACTTTCTGGCTCGCAACCACGTCCCTTATCAATGGATCGACGTCGAGCTTTCGGCCAACGATCCGGAAACCAAGCGCCTTCTGGACGCGCTGGGTCCAGAATCGGCCAACCTTCCGGTGGTACTTTTTCCTGACGGCACGAAGCTTTTGGAAAGCCTGCCCGCGGACGTGGCGCAAAAAGTTGGATTGCGGACGCGTGCACAAACCGATTTTTACGACTTTGCGATCGTGGGAGGCGGGCCGGCTGGTTTGGCCGCTGCCGTTTATGGAGCCTCGGAAGGGTTACATACCGTGATGGTTGAGCGGGAAGCTCCTGGCGGGCAGGCTGGAATGAGCACCCGAATTGAGAACTATCTTGGATTTCCGAACGGGCTCAGTGGCGGTGATCTTGCCCGGCGTGCGGTGGTGCAAGCGCAACGATTTGGAGTGGAAATCCTGGCGCCCCAGGAAGTGGTGGGCGTGCGGACGGAAGCGTCTTACCGGATCATCGAGCTGGCGGATGGGAACGAGATCTCATGCCACGCGTTGATGATCGCGACCGGGGTGCAATGGAGGCGGCTGGAAGCTCCTGGAATAGACAGGCTGCAGGGCGCTGGAATCTATTATGGCGGCGGCGCTACCGAAGCACTATCGTGCACGGGCGAGATTGTTTACGTGGTGGGCGGCGCGAACTCGGCGGGGCAGGCGGCGATGAACTTCGCGAAATTCGCCGAGCGGGTGGTGATGCTGGTGCGCGGCGAGTCGCTTGCCAGCAGTATGTCGAGATACCTGATTGACCAGATTCAGCAGACGCCCAACATTCAGCTATGGACACACGCCAGCGTGGCCGAGGCGCATGGCGAAACACACCTGGAAGAGATTTCGGTGCTTTGTTCCGATACCGGCAAGGTGGAGCGCGTGCCGGCAAATGCGATGTTCATCTTTATTGGGGCACTGCCGAGGACGGATTGGCTGGCCGGTGTCCTGGAACGGGACGAGCGCGGTTTCCTATTGACCGGTCCGGACCTGGTGCGGAATGGAGTGCGCCTAAAAGGGTGGGCGCTGGACCGCGATCCGTTTCTACTCGAGACCAATGTCCCTGGCATTTTTGCCGTGGGCGACGTTCGCCACGGGTCTATCAAACGAGTGGCTTCCGGAGTTGGGGAAGGATCCGTGGCAGTGCAATTCATCCACCAGTACCTGAGTAAAGTGTGATGGTTGAAAAGTCAGAACTGCTCCGCGTGCCGGCATTTGCGGATCTGCCGGATGACCAGATCGCCTGGTTCGTCGCGCAGTCGCAAGAAATGTTTGTGAAGGCAGGCGATACCTATGCCCGGCAAGGTGACCCGGCGGACTCGATGTTCGTAATCCTGGAGGGTCAGTTCCAGTGGCGAGGCGAACTGGGCGGCCAGACGATTGTGCCTTCGAGCACCTTGGGCGACGTCACTGGAGTACTGCCGTTCTCCCGAATGACACATTACCTGGTAAACGGAAGGGCGCTGACGGACGGGCGTGTCCTGAAATTTCCGGCGGCGCTGTTTCCCGAACTCGTGCAGAGAATGCCAGAGCTGGTGAAACGGCTGGTAGGCGTGATGTCCGACAGAATCCGCGAGACTACGCGGATGGAACAACAGCGCGACCGGCTGGCTTCGCTTGGGAAACTCTCCGCGGGACTGGCGCACGAACTCAATAACCCAGCTTCGGCCGCCAAACGTGCCGCCAGCCAGTTGCGTGACGTTCTGAAGAAAATCAGGGATGCGAGTCTCGAGCTTGGAAGGCGGGATCTGACGGCGGCGCAGAAGGCAGAGATCGAACGGCTGGAAGCCGCGTTCACCCAGCAAGGCGCGACTCCACCCGACGCCCTGACGATCAGCGACCTGGAAGACCAGATTGATTCTGTGTTACGCAGTCATGGACAAAACGATTTGTGGGAACTGGCAGCCGGTTTGGCGCGGCGGAACGTCAAGCCGGAGGTGCTCGAATCATTGTTCGGAAACTTTGGCGGAGATATAGCGCGAGCAGCCCTGGTCAGGATATCGGCCTCCGTGGAAATAGCAAACCTGTTACATGAAATCGAAAGCAGTACCTCGCGGATTTCTGATTTAGTCGGAGCAATCAAGGAATACACCTATATGGACCAGGCTCCGGTGCAGAACGTCGATGTTGCAAGAAGCCTGGAAACCACGCTGACGATCCTGAATCACAAATTGAAACATGGGGTGACGGTGCAGCGCGACTACCAGAGGATTCCTTTGCTTGTGAATTCATTCGGGAGCGAACTGAACCAGGTCTGGACCAACATCATCGACAACGCCATTGCCGCGATGGGCGGGAAAGGCGAGCTGCGTGTGCGCAGCTATCGCCAGGATGCTTGGGTTGTGGTTGAGATTGGCGACAACGGCCCGGGGATTTCGCCTGAAATCAAGCCGCACATTTTTGAACCATTCTTCACTACCAAAGGGGTTGGGGAAGGAACGGGACTGGGATTAGATACTGTCCAACGAATTGTAAAGAAACACCGGGGAAACATTCAGGTCACCTCCAAGCCAGGGAACACGCGTTTCGAAGTGTGGCTCCCGCTGGCGGAAGCTTCAGGCTAAACCAAGAACAGCGATGGTACGGTTGCCGCCCTGGTTGGCATCGAGGCCGCGTTTGCCGGCCGCAGCCATGCTGGCGGTAAAGCCCGTCGTCGTGTTTCCCGTCATTGTGCGGATCGACGGAGAAGTGGAAGTGAAGGCGACAGGCGCGAGCCATCACGCGCTGGTTTCTCCGGGGTCTACAATGAAGTTGAGCGTCCTGCGAGACGGGTACGCGGAAGAACTCCCCGCAGTTGCCGGATAATAAGAAGGGAATTGATGTCACGGTGATGAAGTCTGCCATCCGAGTAGTCGCTCTTGATCTCGACGGGACACTGGCCGGCGCCGGCTACGTGGTGAGTGCGCGATCGGCGGCCACGCTGGAAGCGTTACAGCGGAAGGGTGTTACCCCCATCATTGTCACAGGCCGCACGGAAACGGCATCCATCGCGTTGAGCAAGCTCAGCCATCTGACTGCGCCGGTAGTGTCGTGTAATGGGTCCGTGGTGACAGACCCTTGCTCTGGAGCGCGATTGCTGCTGTCGACCCTTGACCCAGAGACGGTAAACCGCATCATGGCATTTGCAGCCGACAATTGTCTCGAGATGGTACTGTGGAGCGCCGATGACATGTTCGCCGCCAGGCCCACGGAAGCGACGTCGCTGCTGGGCGCGATCAACCAACACGATGTCGTCATCACGCCGCTCGATACGGTTCCTAGAAACAACCTTGTCAAGATCATGCTCGGTGGCAGCCGCGAACATCTTGATAGCCTTCAGAACCAACTCGCCATCTCACTGCCGTTGGTAAAGCGATCCTTGGATGTTTTCTACGAAACCAGCAATCCTGGCGCAACGAAATGGGAGGCATTGAGCTTTGTCCTCGACCGTCTTGGTTTTGCCCCGGAAGAGTGCATGGGCATCGCCGACGGAGATACGGACGTCGGTTGGCTCACTAAGATCGGGATGCCTGTGGCAGTCGAGAATGCCCGCCCGGCTGTGCAGGCAATTGCATCACTACGCATCGGCCATCACGCGGAGGACTCGGTCGCCAAGTTTCTGGAATCGTACTTTGAGCTGCCGGGCCGGTGACATCGAGTTGCATGCCATAGACAATGGCTGGAATGGCTTCCTTGTTTCCATCGTTGCAGCAATCCCCACGGCGGCGTCTTTCGGAAATTAGAAAACGAAAAAATAAGTTCGAACCGTTCAAGAGAAAGTAAGGTTCCGAGTTGCGGACGAGAAACAAGCCGCTGGCGTGGGGGAGGCTGCGGCATGCGTGTCTTGTGATTATTCGTGCTGGAGTAACGTGCGGGACACAGGGAAATTTCTGATCTCTATTCATGCAAGATCATGCTGAAATGGCGCGGGGCACAGGGGACTCCTACGACGGCCCATTACCACGCCGAAGCCGCCAACCGTATGACATTCCGCAGATCTGCGCGAACCAGAGAGCTGGTGAGTGAGACTGTTTCCATCTCAAAAGGCCGGCAAACTGACACAGCCGAAGGCACAGAAAAATGGCCAGGAGAACGAGATTGTGGTCTCGCTCCCCTGACCTAGAGTACGAGGAATAGGGCTCAGCTATTTTGCGCCAACGAGTTCGGCTTCTTCTGCCTCTGCTTGGATTGCATCCATCTTCGTGGTCCATCCACGCGTCAGCTTCACGGCCTCTACCCAGCCGCCGTACAGTACCTTGCGCCGCTTTTCCGTCATATTCGGCTCGAAAATCTTGTCGACCTTCCAATGGCTGGCAATCTCATCGAGATCCTTCCAGAAACCGCAAGTCAGGCCGGCCATGTGAGCAGCGCCCAATGCCGTCATTTCGGGGGTGGTGGGACGCACCACTTCCATTCCGAGAATGTCGGCCTGGAACTGGCACAGCAGGTTGTTCTTGACCGCTCCGCCGTCCAACCGCAATTCGGGAATCTTGATGCGTCCGTCGGCCAGAACAGCATCGATGATGTCCTTGACCTGGTAGGCCATGGACTCAACCGCCGCGCGAATAATTTGGTTGGGGCTGGTGCCGCGGGTAAGACCCATGATCATGCCGCGGGCATACATATCCCAGAACGGAGCGCATAGTCCAACAAAGGCAGGCACCAGATAAACGCCGCCCGTGTCCGGAGCCATGCTGCCGTACCACTCTGTGTCAGCGGCACCGCGGATCAGTCTCAGGTTGTCCCTGACCCACTGGATGGTAGCACCGGAGATGAAGCTCACACCTTCCACTTCGTATTTCACATCGCCATTCAAGCCCCAGGCACAAGAGGTGGTCAGACCGTTGGCGAACAGCGGCTTATCGCCGCAGTTCATGGTGAATACGCCGGCAGTGCCGTAGGTTTGCTTGGTCATGCCGTCTTTGAAGCAGGCTTGACCGAACAAACCGGCCTGCTGATCGCCAAGGTCTCCAAGGATGGGAATTTCGGCACCGAAGATCGACTTGTCGACAACGCCGAACTCTGCGGAGGAAGGAAGCACCTTGCCCAACATGCTCTTCGGAACCCGGTACTTGCGAAGAAGTTCTTCATCCCACTTCAGCTCATTAATGTTGAACATCATGCTGCGCGAGGCGTTGGAGTAATCGGTAACGTGAGATTTCCCTTTGGTCAGATTCCAGATCAGCCAAGTATCAATGTTGCCAAAAGCCAGCTCACCCCTTTCCGCCTTTTCCCGAGCGCCTTCGACGTGGTCGAGAATCCAAGTCACCTTAGAGGCGGAGAAATATGCGTCAGGGACAAGACCGGTCTTGGCGCGAATTTCATCATTGTAACCAGCAGCTCCCCAGCTTTCGATGATTTCCGCCGTCTGGCGGGACTGCCACACGATGGCGTGGTAAATCGGTTTGCCTGTCTTCCTATCCCAAACAATCGCGGTCTCGCGCTGGTTGGTGATACCGAGGGCGATAATCTCCTCGGGCTTGATATTGGCTTTCTCGATCGCCTTGCGGGCGACTTCGAACTGGGTTGCAATAATTTCCTCGCCGTTATGCTCTACCCAGCCTGGCTGAGGATAAATCTGGGTAAATTCCTTGGTACTCTCACCAATGATATTCCCGTCGTGATCGACCACAATGGCGCGGTTGCTGGTCGTACCTTCGTCAAACGCTAGGATGTATTTCTTCGACATTATCATTCTCCGTGATTGTCATTAGTCTGTTCGATTGCCTTGCGTTACGCCCCGCGTTCTGTGCAAAACGCGGAACAAAGAATAGCCAACACGTTACCGCAAACCCGGTTTCGTGCCAGCGTACATGGGCTTAATAAGTTTGACCCTCCTGGGGCTTGCTGCCTTCACCGACGCAGCAGATGCGTCAGGTTTCGAAAAAGATTCCCATCTTACGATGCTTCTTGGCAACGCTATCGTTGCCACCGTATCTGCACCTGCCATCGCCGGCCCCATGACTGAAAAAGAGCCTTGGCTCCCGCCTTCGGAAAAACGCTTGCCGGAGCGTTCTTTCCAAGGCAGAGCTTCTCCATCCAGTCCAGATCCGTGAAGTTGAACAGCATCTTGCAGAACCTGCTCACATTAGCAAAGAGTTTTACTTTAGCTAGTTCTTCCACCTGTAACTAATAACGTCCCGCCGGTTGTATAGCTTGAGAGATCAGAGGCTAGAAACAAAGCCGCATTCGCTACTTCCTCGGGAGTTCCCATTCGACCCATCGGCATGGAGGCGAGACGCGCCCGCAGTGACTCGGGATCCAAGTTTGCAAAATTACGTTTGATCATTTCGGTTGCAATGGTTCCTGGAGCCAGCGCATTTACCCTTATTCCGTATTTGCACAGGGTTTTAGCGCCAAACTTGGTGAGAGCTATGATTCCACCCTTGGAGGCGCCATATTCAGGACTTGTATTTCCGCCGGTTATCCCTGCAATGGAACCCATATTGACGATGGAACCACCGCCATGGTCCTTCATATATTCCGCGGCGTATTTCATTCCCAGAAAAGTGGATCTCATGTTGTTTCTGATCACACGATCCCAATTGTCGGCAGTAGCGTCGAACATACCATCAGGAATTGCGATGCCGGCATTGTTGACCATGACATCCAACCGGCCCCACTTTTCAATCGTTGATCCTATTACCCTTTTGACATTGTCTTCATCACTCATGTCTCCTTCGAGAAGGAGTACTTCAGCGCCGAATGCTTTCGCTTCCGCTGCTATGGATTTTCCGGCATCATCCATCTTTACATCGTTGATGGCTAGTCCCATGCAACCGGCTTCGGCCATCTTCAGCGCGATGGCGCGCCCAATTCCACGAACAGCACCGGTGACTATAACTACCTTGCCTTCCAATGTCATCGCAATCATTTTACGGTTTTCCCTTCGTTACCGGCGTCCGCGAGAATGACACAGCGTTGGCGATGTTTTGCGTGCTGGAAAAAGGCAGCCCAAAATGCCTTTGGTCGCGGCTGAACCAGCAGCAGTCTTGAGATCTGTCTGCGTCTGGCCGGTCACCTCGACTATCTTCCGGTCTCTGCATTCCCGTTTTACCAGACAGCCAGCGACCCACCATCGATGAGGATCGAGTGCCCGTTGACACCTGTCGACGCATTCGACGCTAAAAATAAGACTGTATCGGCAATTTCTCGCGGTTCCAAAAGTCTTCCCGCCGGAACCTTGCGTTTTACGTCGTCAAGAAATTCCTTCCTAGTCAGATTTTCTGCCGCCATGCCAGTGAGTACCCAGCCAGGTGCAACAGCATTTACATTGATATTATCTTTGGCATATGCCATCGCGAAGCTTCTGGTTATCGCTTCGATGCCTGCCTTTGTAACATCGTAGATGGTGTGGTGGTCGTCGGATGCATGTGCTCTTATGGAAGACATGTTGACGATCTTTCCGCCCTTGTTTTCTTTCATTACTTCAATCACTGCTTGGGAGGTAAAGAACGCAGCCTTCAAATTGACATTGGTCACTAAATCCCATTCCGCCTCTGTTACCTCTTCTATGGGCTTTCTATTGACCAGTCCCGCGCAATTTACCAGAATATCTATTTTTCCAAAATGCTGTTTGACTTCCTGAACGGCCTGTTTGATGTTTGCTACCTTAGTCATGTCGCAATTGAAAAATTTTCCGTCCGAAATGCCGCGAAGTTCTTTTTCAACTGCCTCACCACCTGTTTGCTGAATATCTAAGATGGCGACTTTGGATCCCTCCTTCGCCAGCGTTAAAGCGATCTGCCTGCCGAGCCCGCCAGCGCCGCCTGTCACCACGCTCACTGTTCCATCCAGCTGCATTCTTGGTGCCTCCCTTACTTACATAAAGTATTGGCCGTAGCATTGCTGTCACGCGGCTTCTCCCAGCGTCCGCCCGCGCAACATACTGTGGCCTTGTGTTTGTTTGCACTCTTCAGTTGCAAAACTATTTACTTGGGAGCTTAGTTATGAACTCCTGCAGGCTGGTAAACTTCCAGATTATAGTTGTCGGGATCATGCATATAGAATGCATAGGCTCCCTTGCTGGGCCCACTGTCGATCAACGTCGGTGGATTTTTCGGAGTGATCCCTTTTGACTTGAGACGTTCATACATCCCGGCGGCGTCCGTCGTGCCAAAGCAAATGTGGCTGCTACAAACATTGTGCGGGCTTACATCCAGGACCTGGCCT